>ERZ1292623.678-Hain-H51-01um-R1-678-length-35188-cov-5_pt1 | contig 35188 bp, 35 predicted proteins | sample MGYA00564398_ERZ1292623 | MGnify/ENA primary metagenome ERZ1292623 (study PRJEB36523, sample SAMEA6512633) | groundwater metagenome | collected 2019-01-07 | study: AquaDiva: Metagenomics assemblies of 32 groundwater samples
TGTATGAGCATCAAGCGCCCGCCAACCGGTGGGCGCTTTTCTTTTCTTTACACCATCTCCTGCTCCGCGATTTCAATTAGGCGTTCGTATTTGGCACGGCGTTCGGGTGGGTTCGGGGAGCCCGCCTTGATGCCATCTGCCCCCACACCGACCGCGAGGTCGGCAATGAAGGCGTCGGGGGTGTCGCCCGAGCGGTGGGAGATGATCACCCCCCACCCCGCCGCTTGCGCGAGTTTGACCGCCTCATAAGTCTCCGTCATCGTGCCGATTTGATTTGGTTTGATAATCACAGCATTGGCGCCGCGGTGCTCAATCATCTTTTTAATCTCCGCCGGATTCGTGGTGGTGAGATCGTCGCCCACGATATCAATCCCCTGCCCCAACTTCACCACGATCTCCTCGAAGCTCGCGAGATCATCTTCGGCGAAGGGGTCCTCAATGGAGGTGAGAGGAAATTTTTTGACCAGTTTTTCATAATGAGCGAGAAGTTCGCGAGGTTTCAGATCTTGCCCCAAGACGCGGTAATGCCCGCGTTCTAAGAATTCCGACGCCGCGGCGTCGATGGCAAATTTGATTTCCGGACTTTCTCTTTTTGTTACCTCGACGAGGAGTTCAAACGGCGCTTCGAGACTACCTAACTTCGGCGAGTAGCCACCTTCGTCGCCGAGGGACACTTCGCCATATCTCGCTTTAATTATTTCGCCCAGCTGATCGAATATTTTATGAGCTTGATCGTAATTCGCCCGCGGCGACTGCCCGTCCAAGATGATCATGTACTCTTGGAAAGGCAGGAGGAAGTCGGCATGCACGCCACCATTGATGATATTTAAATACCACTTAGGCAACTTCGGTCGCCACCCGCCACTCTCGGCAATCGATTGCCAGAGGGGCTTACCCGCGAGCTTGGCCGTGAGACTGGCCACGGCCATCGAGATGCCGATCAGATTATTGCCGCCGAGGCGGCGCTTCTCCGGTGTGCCATCGAGCTCGAGTAAGGTTTGATCAATTTTAGTCTGGTCAACTTCAAGCCCGATTAAGGCTGGCTTAATTACTTCGTGGGCCAGCTTGATCGCCTGCTTCACCCCCACGCCGTCGGCGTCGCGGAGTTCCACCGCTTCGCGCCGGCCGGTGCTCTTGCCCGATGGCACGGCCACCCTTGTGGCCACTTCGCCACTCGAGAGCGCCACCGCAAGCGTTGGCCGGCCGCGCGAGTCGAGCGTCTCTTCAACCTTAAGATCAGTAATCGTTTTAGGCATTAGGTGTAGTGGCGGGAAGTGTCGCCTCTTCAGACGAGATCTCGCCGATCATCTTGATCACCGAGTCGGCGTTGAGCGAGATCGACTCGATCCCCTCGCGGACGAGGAAGCGGAGGAAGTCGGGGTAGTCGGAGGGCGCCTGGCCGCAGATGCCGATGTACTTACCGCGTCGGCGGCAAATCTTAATCACCTCGGAAATTAATTTCTTCACTGCCGGATCATTCTCATTGCCGATACCGCTCAAGACGCCAGCATCGCGATCGAGGCCAAGCGTGAGTTGCGTTAAGTCGTTCGAACCGATGGAGAAGCCGTCGAAGAGGTCGAGGAATTCTTCCGCGAGGAGCACATTCGATGGGATCTCGCACATCATGTAGACCGGCGTCTTCGCCGCGTCGCTTCGCAAACCTTCGCGAGTGAGAATCTCAAGCACTTGTCGCGCTTCGCCCAGCGTCCGGCAGAAGGGCACCATCGGGATCACATTGTCGAGACCCATCTCGGCGCGCACCTGCTTCACCGCTCGGCATTCGAGGGCGAACGCCTCGCGGAACTTCGGGTCGTAGTAGCGCGAAGCGCCACGCCAACCGATCATCGGATTCTCCTCCGCCGGCTCGTAAGCCTCGCCGCCCAAGAGGGTGCGGTACTCATTCGTCTTAAAGTCGGAGAAGCGGACGATAATCGGCCGCGGGTGGAATGCGGCGGCAATCTTGCCGATGCCATAGGCGAGCTTGTCCACATAGAAAGCAAGTGGATCTTCCCAACCGAGCATCCTTTTATCAATCTTTTCGCGTAGATCTTTTTCGAGAGTAGCGTAATTCAAGAGCGCAAGCGGGTGGAGTCCGATCTCGGACGCGATGATGAATTCTTCGCGCGCGAGGCCGACGCCGGCGACGGGTAGGAAGGACTTCTCGAAGGCGATGTCGGGGGTGGCAATGTTGACCATCACCTTCGTCTTCACCTGCGGCACGGCCTTCATGTCGTGCTCCACCACGCTAAACTTGAGCGCGCCGGAGTAGATGTAACCCGAGCTCCCCGTCGTATCGATCGTTACCAGGTCGCCGGTCTTAATTCGCTTCGTCGCCTTCTCCGTCCCCACCACGGCGGGGATGCCAAGCTCGCGCGAGACGATGGCGGCGTGACTCGTCCGCCCGCCCTTATCCGTCACGATGCCGGCGGCAATCTTCATAATCGGTTCCCAATCGGGATCCGTCATATCGGTGACCAAGATCTCACCAGCTTGGAAACGGCCGATGTGCTTGGCATCAAGGATCACTCGCGCCTTACCCGTCGCTACCGCCGTCCCAACCGACACGCCGGAGACGAGCGCCTTACCCGTTTCCTCGAGCCTATACTCTTTCAACTTAGAGAAGTCCTTGGCCGCCTGGATCGTCTCCGGCCGCGCTTGGACGATGAAGAGTTCCCCCGTCTTCCCATCCTTCGCCCATTCGAGATCCATTGGCGTCCACTTGCCGTGCTTGGCCGTGTAATGATTCTCAATGATCACCCCCCAGCGCGCGAGTGTTAGCACCTCCTCATTATTTAAAACAAAGGTGGTCTTCTCCTTACCCTTGGTGGCGATAATCTTAACCGGCCGGATCCCCTTCCGACCGAAAGAGTAGACCATCTTCCGCGCCTTGACCCCCAGACGCTTGTCGATAATCGGCACGAAGTTCTGATTGAGCTTCGGTTTGTAAACAAAGAATTCATCCGGACTCACTTCGCCCTGCACGATCATCTCGCCCAACCCCCACGAGCCGTTGATGATAAGCAAATCTTTAAAACCCGATTCGGTATCGACGGTAAACATGACTCCCGACGCCCCGAGGTCGGAGCGCACCATATGCTGGATGGTGACGGAGAGCGCCACCTTCATATGATCGAAGCCCTTATCGACGCGGTAAGAGATGGCGCGATCGGTGAAGAGTGAGGCCATGGCCGAGCGCACGGCGCGAGTGACGTCAGGAGCGCCGCGAATACCGAGGTAAGTATCGTGCTCACCGGCGAAGCTCGCGCCGGGCAAGTCTTCCGCCGTCGCACTCGAGCGCACCGCCACATCCACGTCCTTGCCGTAACGCTCCTCCATCTTGGCATAGCGCTCATTAATCGCGGCCAGAAGATCGGGTGGAAACTCGGCCGCCAAGATCTCGCGCCGCACCGCTTTGCCGATCTTCGCCAGTTGGCGGAGATCCTTGGTATCAAGCGGGGTGAGGAGCTCGAGAATCTTCTTGTCGAGCCCAGTCGCGGCGAGGAAGTGAGTGTAGGCCGTGGCGGTGACAACGAAGCCACTCGGCACCTTGACCCCCTGACCCCCGAGCTCGCGGATCATCTCGCCGAGCGAAGCATTCTTGCCGCCGACCAGAGCCACGTCATCGATCCCTACCTCTTCGAGCCAAAGTACGAGCGCCTGCTTTTTATCTTCTGTCATAATTATTTAAACTTAACCGCGATTAATAAATCCGATACATTACTTCCGGTTTGACCCGTCACCAATTGCCCCTCTCCCATCGCCTCGAAGAAGCCGATCGAATCATGGCGCGCGAGATAGGTCTCGGGCGCGAGATCCTTCGCCTCGGCCAGTTGCCGAAGCGGCACGTCGACGATCGCGCCGGCGTAGTCGCTGTTGTCGCGCCCGTCGGAGGCGAGTGCGAGCACCACTTCTCCCTCGCCAAGCGCGGTGAGGGCCGAGAGTCCAAGTTCGTGATTGCGCCCACCCCCACGCCTTGGACGGGAGACACCCCGAGAGAGCACGCCGGTCTCATTGGTGGCGAACTTAACGGTCGTCTCGCCGCCGTAGAGGTGGACGCTTTTTGGCGGCGCCGAGCGGAGCGAGGCGACTACCTCCGCCCCCACCAAACTCGCTTCGCCAGTAAGTTGCTTATTTTTTATCTCCGGAGTCAATCCAGCCTCTTGTGACGCCTTGGCCATCGCCTCAAGAGCCAAGCCGTTTGAGACGATCAGCACATTCCTGACTCGGTCGAAGTATTGAGCTTCTTTCGGCGTCTCGATGAGCCCGCAATGCTCGAGACCACAAGTGCGGAGGATGCCATACTTCTCAAGCACGAGATCGGCGTCGGCCACGGTGGTGTCATCACGGTAAGTGGGCCCCGAAGCCACGAAGGTGAGGTCATCACCGGGTACGTCGGAGAAGATGAGCCCCACCACCTGCGCCGGGTAAGCCGCTTTAGCCAAGTGCCCGCCGCGCGCGAGCGACATGTGCTTGCGCACTACATTCAAATCTTGGATCGTCGCTCCCGCTTCGAAGAGCGCCGTCACGATCAGCTTCTCCTCAAGGCAGGTGCCATCATTCTCCGGCAAGCAGAGCAGAGTCGAGCCGCCACCCGAGACGATGGCGATCACTAGGTCGTCAATCGTTAAATTTTGGAGAAGCTTCATTAACTTACCGGTGATGGCGATGTTCTCATCCGAGGGGAAGGGGTGAGTGCCGGCGAAGCATTCGATCTTCTTAAGGGTGCAGGTGTTTGATTTCGTTACATCGATCACGAGCCCGCCGGTGAGATGCTCGCCCAAGATCACCTCGAGTTCTTCGGCGGCGGCAATGGCGCACTTACCCACGCCGACGACGAAGACGTGCGGCGGGAGCTTGATGCCTGCCACTTCACCGGCCAATTCCAACACTCCGTCTTTAATCTTAACTCGCTCGCGCACCGCCAGACGAGTGTCGATGGCCGCGAGTCCGACTTCAGCCAAATCGAGGACGAAACGACGTTCGGCGCTGGTGGCCAGCGCCTCAAGATTCTTAATCTTCATACCCTTAATTATAGCAAATTAGGCGTCTCGACCAATGGCCTCGGCCAGATGATTCAAACCGTCCCGTCTTAACAATTTGATCAAACCGAGGCTGATTTCCCCTGGTAGTTGCGGCCCTTCATAGATTAGGCCGGTTATAAGCTGGACGAGAGTGGCGCCGAGCCTGATCTTCGTATAAGCGTCGGCGGCGGAGAAGATGCCACCGCAACCGATGATGACGAGCCGCTCGCCGAACTCGCGGTAAGTCAGCCGGATGAGTTCGTTCGAGCGCGCCGCCGTCGGCCGGCCGCTGAAGTGCCCCTTACCCGCGCGGGCGACTTCCGCCGGTTGCAAGCTTGGGTCTTGACGATTACTCTGCAGATTACCGAAGATTACGCCGGCCACGGAGAAGGTACTCACCACTCGAAGCATCGCCCGCGTTTCCTCGTCCGACCGCGTGATCGGCATTTTGATAAAGAGCGGCCGATGCAACCTTAAGCCGGTGACGGCCGCGAGCAACTCCCGCAAGTGCTCCGGCTCGTAGAACTCAATATTCCCCTTCAGGTTGGGGCAACTGATGTTCAATTCATAATAAGCAAAGTTGGGTTGAGTAGCCGCTTCGGCTTGGCGGAAAGCGGCGACGACGTCGGCCACCGCCTCGGCCTGATTCTTGATCTCGAGAGTGTTCGTCTTGCCCAAGCTCAAGCCAACCGGTGAGGCAAAGTGGCGCGCCGCGAATCGGTTCAAAATTATTTTAATTCCCTCGTTCTTGAAACCCTTATTCACGAGCAGTGAGCGTGATTGGACGAGGCGCCCGAGTCGCGGTGGCGCATTACCCTCGTAAGCCTTATTGGTAATCGTGCCCACAGTGCCGAAGCCGAAGCCAAGCGAAGGTAAGATTTGGGTCAGCCGGCCTTCGTAATCGAAGCCGGCGGCCAAGCCGACCGGCGTGCGAAAGTCGATCCCCGCCACCGTCTGGCGTAAAAGCGGTGACTCCACCCGCCAAAGGCGGTCGAGGAAGGAGCGCGCGGCGGAGTAACGCCCGAACCACTCCCCCGCGCGGGTAAGCGCGTGGTGAATGACTTCCGAGTCAAACAAGAAGAAGATGGGCCGCGCCAGATAGCGGTAACCGAAAGAACTAACTCCTAGTGCCAGCAGTTTGAATCGCGGCATAAGATTTGACCCGAGCTAAAACGATTGAACCAAGAATGAAGAGTGAGATCGAGATGATGGCTGAAAACATGCAGTAGATGCAAATACTTTTGAGCACGAAGAGCTGGAGCGAGACGAGGTAGAGCGACATGAGGAAGCCGATGAGAGTGAGCTTGGCGGCGCGGATAAAGAGCGAGAGTCGCGCCGCGAGCAAGTGGTCGAAGGTGATGATGAGAATGAGGAGGTAGTAAACGGCGCCGAAGAGCGAGAGCGGGATGCTGAAGAGATTATTGTACTCACTCGTCAGCACGGCTTCGCAACCGGAAGTAAGCGAGCAAGGTGGGACGACGTTGCGGTAATGCTCGATGGTAAGGTAAGTCGCGTCTAAGAAGCCAAGAAAGCCAAGGATGAGGATGGCGATCGCCAACGGCTTAATTGCTTTAGTTAGTGGCATGGCTTGCAATACTATCGGCGATCAACTTTTTAAACTCGTCGTAATCGCCCGGCATCTTGGTAATCTTCTGCCCGTTTAAGAAGAAGGTGGGGGTGCTGTTGACGAGGAGTTTGAAGCCCTCATCCCGATTAGATTCGACACGGTCGGCGATGGCGCTTGAGTCGAAGTCGGTGGCAAACTTACTCTCATCAAGACCGAGGGTTTTGGCATAACCGGCGAAGATCTTGTTGGCACCACTCTTCCCTTCCCAACTCTCTTGATTATCAAAAAGGAAATCGGCCATCTCCCAGAACTTACCTTGGCGACCGGCCGCTTCCGCCGCCGCGGCGGCGGCCGTAGCATTGCGATGTTGAGAGAGCGGGAAGTGGCGATAGACGAAGGCGAAGTCGGCGCCGAGGTCGTCGACGAGTCGCTTCACCACTGGCGCGTAAGCGGCGCAGGCGGGGCACTCGAAGTCACTGTACTCAACGAGCACCGTGACGGCCTCGCGATTGCCGCGCACCCAATCATCGGCTCGCGGCTTGGTTAGGTCAAAACCGGAGGTGGTGCTGGTGGCCGTGCCGGAGTCGCCCGAGTCGGAGTTGGAAACGAGAACGGACAAGCCCCAGACACTAAGACCAATGACGATGATGACGATAAGCCAAGGGAGGAACTTGCGCTTCAAGCGGCCAGTTTGACCGGCCGACTGCCGTGCCAGTTTGGCTAGTCGTCGGCGTTCGCGCTTGCTTTGGGGATCATTATTACCCCCCACCCCTTGAGCCACAGCGTTTTGATCGTTATTGTTTTCCATCTCCTATTCTAAAATATCCCTCTCCGCTTGTCGATTGACTAATCCCCCCAACCCCGACCCTTTGTGCAAAGGACTACCCTTGGTCGGATACTACCCTTGGTCGGATAACTCTTGAGGCTTCTTCTTCCAGAATTTAAATTTATTAAAAAACAAAATCCGGACACCCAATAATTCAAGACCGAGAACGGCCAGCCAGGAGCCGGGCGTAAGTGGGGTGAAGAGGGCGGCCAGTCCTGCGAGAATTAAGATAATTCCAATTATTTTTTTAATTTTCGGCTTATCCCGAGTGTAGTCCTTAATGATCGCAAGTAGTTTCATAAACTTCTTTCAAAAGTTTGTGATATCAGTTTAGCAAAAAATGAGGCATTTGTTTGTACAACGAACTACACTTGGTCGGATAAGTTTAGACTAGACAATATTTATGCTAAACTGCTTACATTATTCAAACAACGACATGACGTCGAATAAGTCTACGTCTTACGTCTTGAAGTAAAAAACATGGAAACAGTTAAATTTAAGATGACTTTTAAAAATTCGTGGTGGCAATGTTTAGTGGCAATTTTTTTATTCAAACCCATTGGAATGATTACTACCATCGTAATCATATCAGCTTTTAGTGGCGTTGGACTTACGGGAGAAATAGGCCAGGATATAGAGGATATCTCCAACATAATAGCTATCATTTTAGTTCTGTGGCTTGCTCGTTATTTATCTAAAAAGACATGGGAAAGAAAACAGAAAAAGCTAGCTGCCTTAAGTAATACTCAGAATAATTAAATACCACCAAAATTAACCCTTTGTACGTAGGAAGGGTTACTTTTAGTTAGACTTAATCTTCTTGAAAAATCTTGTCCCATACTTGAAATATCGATGCTAATATAATTACCCAGCCGAATAAAAATAAAAACGCGTTTTTAACATAAATTAACGATTGCCATTTATACCCCTCCTCTCTTTCCATCTTGAATTGAATCTCGGATTTTGAATAAGGTTTTACACTTATTTTCGTTGTGCCATTTTCCGTTTCTATTTTAGCTTTACCGAAAGGAAGAACGCCTCGTAATTCTATATCATTTCCTAATTCTGCTATAGAACTCTCAGTGCCAAAGTATTCACATTTTTTGGAATTAAAAGGAACATATATCTCTGAGGATGTTCCTTTATAAAACAAGTTCACTGAAATCGCGCCACCCTCTTCGCCATCTAAAAAACCTTCAAGATCATATATTCTTTGATCGTCAAAATATGCTTCGCTATTATTGTGTATACACACATATCCAGGCATCGGTTCAGTTTTTATGTTTAAAAACCTATAAAGCAACGTCGCCCCTAATGCATCAACATTAGTGGTGATGCTAATTTTTTTGGTCCCCAGTGATTTACTCTGCTCTAGCTTAGCTGGAATTTTTTTTGAATTCCATGGTGGTGGAGCACCCGGAGAAGCTAGGATAAGCGGTGGTAAAAAAAGAAACAAAACTAGTAGTGCTTTTTTGTGTCTATTTAGATAAAATTTTATATTTGAAATTTTAGTTCTTATACTCTGTGAGCTCATATTCTGACCCCACGGGGAATCGAACCCCGATTTGAAGCTTGAGAAGCTTCCGTCCTAACCGTTAGACGATAGGGCCTAAAACATTTGCATAGCAAATGTTCGGCCGATCATTCGAGTCTCCGAATGATTTAGGCCAGAAAAATCATAGCATTTTTGGGTGAGTTATGGCAACTCATAAATTGACGGATTGGATATAATCTGTTAGTATCGAATTGGATTGGAATCGCGTGGTTCCAGCATTTGGACTTTGGCTTAATTAGGGAGAATCGGCCAATGGGTAAGACAAGGAGCATGACTGAGCTGGGCGCCCCGAAGGGAACAATGAGATTTTTGAAACCGAAGGGCGAACTTCGCCGACTACAAGAGCGGATCGAGGCCCTTGAGGAAGTGGGTGACCGAATCAAATGGTTGCGCAACATCAACACCGAATGCGGCGACCATAAGAGCGAGGCAGAGCTCGTGTTCGAACAGGCTCTTATCCGAGCCTTCGAGGAGTGGTTGCGCATGGGTCGCTTGTGCGGCATGGTGGTTGAGAAGTAGAGTTTTTTTGAAAGGAAGATTATGCCTCCCACTCTTATCGTAGCGTGGCTCTCTGGCGCAGTTGGCACCGGAATCATGGTCGCCGCCGCCCTCACTCCGAATTGGAGTCGGAAGGGGCAGAAGCAGGAAATGATGCTCTCCCTAGCTGGAATCATCGCCTTTGGCATCACCATTGTCTCAACCCTCCTTATCCCCAAGTAGCGAATTTCGGCCCGAGTCGGAATTCTAACCCCATTCGTCCGCCTGCGGCGGACGAATGGGGTTTTATTTTTTAAAAAATTTTACCGCTCTTGCCATTCGGCATCTTGGCGAACAAGGAGATCGGCCTTGCGCTCCGGCTCGGCCATAATCTCTTCAACTACTTGCTCGAGCCGCATCGATTGCGACCCTTTGATTAAAATTAAGTCCCCCGCTCCGAGCAGTCGCTCCACCGCGACGCCGGCCGCCGGCGCTTCGTCGAAGTGGTAGAGTCGTTCGGGCGCGAAGCCCTTAGCTCGCGCCGCCTCGCTTATAAATTTGGCGCGGATGCCAATCGTGACGATCACGTTCGCCACGGCCGCCGTTTGCTCACCCACGGCCCGATGAGCTTCGATCGTCTTCGCCCCCAGCTCCATCATATCGCCCAAGACGGCGATGCGCCGCCCGGCTACATCAATCGCGCGGAGAGTCTCGAGGGCTTCGGCCATCGCCGCCGGCGAAGCATTATAAGTATCGTCAAGAATCATCGAACCCTTAACCCCCTTGAGTAAGCGGAGTCGCCCCGCTGGTGGTAGATAGTTGAGTAGCGCTTCGGCCATCTCAATTAAATTGAAGTCGAGCCCCAGTCCAACCGCCAAGGCTGCCGCGGCGGCGTAGAGTTGAGGCCGGCCCACTTGCTCCGGCAAGCGGAAGGGTACGGTGTGCCCTCCTTCGTCGAGCTTGAAGGTGAGTCCCATCGGCTTGCCCCCCTCGTAGTAGAGGTGCTCATTATTCAACCGGAGATCATTACTCGGGCCGAAACCGTAAGTGATAACTTTAAGAGCTTTGTTCTTAAATTCATTGGCGAAGTTGTCTCGGGCTTCTCTAATCCGCGCGTCATCACCATTCAAAACGACGAGGCCACCGGGTTTAACCAAGTGGAGCAAGAGCAACTTCTCGGCGGCGAGCGCCTCCGGTGAAGCGAAGAATTCGAGATGCACGGGTAAGTCCGGCAAACTGGTTAAGACGGCGGCATCGAGCTTGAGCCAGCCCGAGAGGCGCTTAATGTCGCCCGGACGATCGACGCCAATCTCAAGCACGAGCCACTCGGGGTAATCGTGGCGGAAGAGAGCGAGGGCGAGTCCGGCCCCCAGATTGCGGAGCCAGCTCATTGGCCGGCCCCAAGCATTGGGCCGGCCTAAGATCGAGAGTGGTAAGCCGATCTCACTGTTAAAGCTCTTCTCGCTTCGGCGCACCTTGAGTCGCTCGTTTAAGACCGTGTAGATTGCTTCCTTGGCACTCGTCTTGCCCACATTGCCGGTTATACCGATGATCCGTGGGCGGTAGCGACGGAGCACTAGCTTCGCCTCGAAGTCGAGGAGGGAAACGAGCAGGCGGCGGGAAGCTTGTTTTAGTAACTTCATTTTAATTTAAATATTTAACGGTCGGGCGGGACTTGGTAATAGTTAAGCAGAAATTTCGCCAAATGACTAAAGGGTTCGGTGAGCGTCTTCGAAGCATACTCCGCTCCGACTGGCTCGAGATTATAGAGGAAGACGGTGAAGCGCGGCGCCGAAGCGGGGAAATAGCCGAAGAAGGAGTGGAGGAAGCGATCCGGATCGTAGCCCCGACCTGTCTCAAGCGGCACTTGAGCCGTACCCGTCTTCGCCGCGATGCGGTAATGGGGCAACTTGGCGCGGCCACCATCGAGCGCTTCGTCGACCACGCGCACCAGCATATCGGTGATGCGTTTCGACGACTCGGGCTTGATTACTTGCCGGCCCTTCTCAACCGGTAGCACTTTCGTCTCACCCGATTCGTATTTAATCGATTGCACCAATTGCGGCCGCACCAAGTAACCGCCGTTCGCGAGTACCGAAAGAGCGACGGTAATGTTGAGCGGGGTCATCGCGATCCCTTGGCCGAAAGACATGTTCGCAAACTCGAGATCATGACCACTCGTTAAGTTGCCAACGAGTCCGGCTTCTTCGTTCGGCAAGTCAACACCGGTGACCGAACCAATGCCGAAAGCTTCAAGATAGTCGCGGAAGCGCTCCCGACCGAGAGCCTGCATTACGAAGACGGCTCCCGTATTAAGCGATTGGTTGAGCACCTCCTGCATCGGCACCACCCCGCGCGCCCGCCCGTCGAAGTTGCTGACCACCTTACCATCAAGCGTGAGACTGCCGGCGTCATTGTAAGTCGTCTTCTCCGTCACCACCCCGGCATCAAGACCGGAGGCCATGGTAATCGGCTTCATAATCGAGCCCATCTCATAGACCTTCTCCACCAGCGGATTGGTTAAGTTCGCGAGATCGGCTTGCTTGCCCCCCGGGTTGAAGTCGGGTCGCGCCGCCATCGCGATAACCTTGCCCGTCGCCGGTTCAAGCACAATGCCACCGACTGACTTGCTCTGCCACTTGGTTTTAATCGCTTCGAGTTCCGCTTCCAGAAATCTTTGGACGGTTGGTTCGATCGTCGTCACGAGATCCCCCGTCTCACTCTCTTCCGCCAACGCTCCCGTGCCACCGGAAAAGATTTCCGATAAGAAACTGGTGAAGGCGAGTGGTTGTGCCCGGCGTAAAACGAGTTCGTACTCACTCTCAAGACCATAGCGACCGGCAAATTCATCACCCTTAAAACCCATAAAGCCAAGAATGTGGGAACCGAGATTGCCGCTCGGGTAAGAACGTTGGTGCTCCTCGAGGATCTGGACGCCGATCAGGTTAAGTTGCTTCACGGCCTTCGCTTCCGCCTCGGTTAAATCTTTCCGCACCTCTTCGTAACGATCATCGGCTCTGGCACTCTGTGCAAAAAATTTCGTCTCATCGAGATCGGGAAAAACGGTTTTCAGCCCAGCTAACACTACGTCGGGATTAGTAATCAACCCCGGATCAATAACGAGATCATAATGACTCTCAAGCGTGGCGGCGGCGGCGAGGGTACCATCTTTCGCCTGCCAGAAGATGCTGCCCCGATTGAAGGTCTGGTTGAAGAGATTCTCATTCTGCTCTTCGGCGGTGGCCCGATACTCCCCCCCGAAGACGATTTGGATCAAAAAAAGTCTCGTCGCGAGTAATAAACCAACGAGGACAAAGAAGCTGGAGATTAGGTTGAGCCGGCGGGCGGATTGACTATTGACCATGACTCGCCTCCGTCTTCAAAGCCAAGGTCGGCGTCGGAATGAGAGCAAAGGAGGCGTTAAGACCCGCTTCTTCGAAGCCGAGGTTGTAGGCGAGCTCGATGGTAACCGTCTTCGCTAGGTCAGAGTGGCGGCTCTCGAGTTGGCCGATGGCGAGGCGGAGATCCTCTCGATCATGGAGTAAGCTCTGACGCTCGGCGGCGTTGAAGATGACGTCGTTAATGAGGAAAACGTAGCTCCCGAGGAGCAGCGCGAGGCCAAGTAAGGCCAGCCAAAAAACCTTCTGGTCAAGCGATTCAATTTTCAAAACTTTGGTGGTCATAATTTTTTAATGATTCTTAAAGTAGCGCTTCGGGCGCGGGGATTATTTTTAACTTCGGTAAAAGTTGGTTTGATCGCGTGGCGTGTTAAGATCTCGCCTTCATCATTTGCCGCCAGGTCGCGGAAGAAATTCTTAACCAATCTCGCCTCGCCACTATGGAAAGCGATGACGGCGAGACGCCCCTCGGGAGCCAAACGTCCCCAAGCCGCCGCGAGTCCGGCCACAATCGCGCCGTACTCATCATTGGTGGCGATCCGCAGCGCTTGGAAGATCTTGGTGGCGAAGTGGCGGCGACGCTTGGGGCTCTTGTACCAAGCCGGTACGGCGCTCCGGATCACTTCGACTAGCGCTCCCGTCGTAACGATCGGGCTCGCGCGTCGCCTAGCGACGATCGCCTTAGCTACGACCTGACTAAACTCCTCCTCGCCGTAAGTTTGGAACATTTCGACGAGCTCTCGCTCGGGCAGTTGAGCTAGAAGATCGGCCGCGGTGCGGCCCGTTCCTTCCGCCTCGTAAGTCATAAGAAGCGGCTCGTCGGTTTGGAAGGAGAAGCCTCGCCCCGAACCAACTAATTGGTCGGAGGAGAAGCCAAGATCAAAGAGCGCGCGGTCGATGGCGGTGACGCCAAGTCTATCTAGCACCGCCTCAAGATCGCGGAAGTTCGCTACCTCGAAACTGTGCTTCCCTGACACGGCCGCGAGCCGCTCGCGGACTCGGGCCACCGCTTTAGCATCGCGATCGATGGCGATGAGGTGACCTTCCGGAATCGCCTGCGCGATCGCCTCACTGTGACCACCACCACCGGTCGTAGCATCAAGCACCGTTAATGACGGGGTGAGATCTAAGCCAGCTATTACCGATTGTAAAAGAACAGGTTCGTGCATGGTGCGAGGTTAGAAGACGCCAATCTCCCCCAACTTCTCAGCCAAAAGGTCGGCTTGCCGTTCGAGCTTCTTCGTCTCCCCTTGCCAGCGCTCTTCGTCCCAAATCTCCAGCCGATCATTCACCCCCGTGATCACGACCTTCGTCTTCAACTGGGCGAAACTCTTGAGAAAGTCTGGTAAGAGGATGCGCCCCATCGCGTCGACGTCCGTTTGGACCGCCCCCGCGAGGAAGAATCGAATGAAGCTCCGCGTATCGGCCTGACCTTGGGCTAAGTGGGACAACTTCTCCATAATCCCCTGCCACGACTTAACGGTGTAAACAAAGAGGCAGGTATCGAGACCGCGAGTGAGTACCACCTTCCGCCCGAGTAACCGTCGAAACTGAGCGGGCAGGGCCACCCGTTTCTTCAGATCAATGGCGTGGCGATACTCACCGATTAGCATAAAATTTTCATCCCCTAAATCCGCTTTCGGCGGATCGGGCGACCATTTTTGATAAAAAATGGTTTAGCCACTTCAACCCACTACCATAGAATTATAAACCACTCTCCCCCACCCGCCAACAAACTTATCCACAGGGATATTTAAGGCTTGGTTTAGGGTCGGATTTTTGAGCTTGACAAAGAGACTGTTTGGGTGTATAATAGGAAGAGAATAGTCAGTAGGTTGAATCACGTGATTCTGACCTAGCTGTTGTCAAAAAAAGAAAGGGAAATGCAATGACAAAATTGCAAAAATTCGGATTGGTTTTCGCCCTGGCTTGCTTCGTGTCCCTCATGGTGTTCGGAGCGATGCTTCCGAGCACGACAAGAGTTTGGAAAGGTGAGGAAGCCACTATTGTTGGTGGACCGGGGTACGAACGGGGGGAGCTTCTTGTTTCCGTCATGCCGATTGAGACGGGGAGGAAACCGCGGCCGGAGTCTTGGTTTGTGAAGGCCTCATGCCCCAACCCCTGGCTCAAGAAAGGCGACAAGGTTCGTCTTTACACCAAACAAATCTGGGGCAAGCCAGTCGCATTTGTTGGAGAAGTGTTCTAACACCTCTCCAACCACGGTTAGGGTCTGACAACCGCGCAAGCAAAAAGTCAGCACACACCACACTCAATGAGCGTGGTGTTTTCTTATGCAAAAATTTTCTGGCGATTAATTCTTTGGTTTCAGGGTCGGAAAGTAGATGACTTCGCGGAGGTTAAATTTGGATTATTTCCGATAGGCCGAACCACGCCAGTTAATTTCGATGACATGAACAAAATTCACCTCGAAATTAATTTTAAAAACGATTCTTAATTTTCCATTACGGATCCGGAAATGGTCTTCATATGGCGGATGAAGTTTTTTCAGATCGAGGTTAATAGTCTCACCGGACATTTTCTTTATCGCGCTAGTAACTGCTTCAATCACCGTTGTCTCGGGGAGGTGATTTTTTCGAAGGAACTTCAATGATTCTCTGGAGAGGGCGATCTCCCACTGATTCATAGCGACAGACGAACCTTTCTCCCAATTGAACGATCAGCCTTGAGCAATGATTTTTCAATTTCTTTTTGCTCCTTCTTACTAATAGTAGGCAGAGCTAAAGACCGAAGTCGCATTAACTCCGAGGCTAGAGTGGCCCGAACACTTTCAGACACAATCTGGCGCAAATTATTTTTGGTGATAGTTAGGCTTTCCATTTCCTCATTCTAACATATTGGCAAAATTCAATCAATAAAAAAATTCCTAATAACGTTTTAGCTCTTTGGTTTCAAAGTTGGGAAGAAGATGACTTCGCGGATGTTGACCGTGTCGGTGAAGAGCATGGCGAGGCGATCAATGCCAATACCCACGCCGCCGGCCGGCGGCAAGCCATGCTCCATCGCTTCCACATACTCGCGATCGAGGGGTTGCGTTTCCGTTTCGCCCGCTTGCTTACTCTTCTCCTCCGCTTCGAAACGCGCTTCCTGCTCGACTGGATCATTTAATTCGGAGAAGGCTTTAACCAGTTCGAGCCCGCCAATGACGAGCTGGAAGGCGTCGGCCAGATCCGGATTATCACTCTTCGCCTTCGCGAGCGGCAAGTAGGCCTTGGGGTAATCAACGACGAAGGTGGGTTGAGTCAACTTAGGCCGGCACACTTTTTTATAAATTAAATCTAGGATTTTCTCTCGCGTCGCCCCGGGCGGCACCGTGAGACCAAACTGTGCGGCCTTGATCGAGAGCTCCTTCGCCGTCGCACTCGTCGGATCGGCGATCAAGGCATAACGCTTGAAGAGATCGTAGTAGGTCACCACCCGGAAGTCAGTTTTGAAATCAATTTTCTCTCCGCTGTAAGTCAGGCTCATTTTGGAACCAAATTTTTTGACCAAAGTTTTAATGAGCTTCTCCACAAATTGTCTTTGCTTGGTAGCGTCACTGTAAGCCTCATAGAACTCAAGCATGGTGAACTCGGGATTATGAGTCACATCAATCCCCTCGTTGCGGAAGCAGCGCGAGAGTTCGTAGACCTTGGGGAAGCCGGCGATGAGCATCTCCTTCAGATAGAGCTCGGGTGAGATGCGGAGATAGAGCGGCGTATCAAGCGCGGCGTGGTGGGTTTTAAAAGGGGTGGCGGTAGCACCACCGGCGAGCGGTTGGAGCATCGGCGTCTCCACCTCGAGGTAGCCGGCGTCATCGAGGTAAGCGCGGATGGCATTCAAGAGCTTCGACCGGAGGGCGAAGCGAGTGCGGACCGTCTCATTCAAGAACGCGTCGAGGTAGCGATGACGGAAGCGCTCCTCCACGTCGGTTAAGCCGTGCCACTTGTCGGGCAAGGGGCGAAGACTCTTCGAGAGCATTTGCCAATCTTTAACGAGTAGCGTCAGCTCATTACTCTTCGTGACGAAGAGCGAGCCCGACACGGCGACGAAGTCGCCGCGATCCACCGTCGTTTCGAAGCGAGTGAGGAGCTCGTCCGCCACTTCGCCCTGCTTCAAGAGAGCTTGGAGCTTACCGGTGCCATCATGGAGGTCGAAGAAGTTGAGCTTGCCTTGGCCGCGGAGACCGAGCACGCGACCGACGAGCGAGAGCGGCGCTCGGCGCTTCTTCAGCTTCGTGGCATAGCGCCTCACCTCTTCAAGCGAGTAATCGAGAGTCACCTTGGCCGGATAGGGGTCAACCTTCGCCGACCTTAACTCCGCCAACTTTCGCAAACGTTCGGCGCGCAATTCGTCAATTGAGGCCATGACTTAATTAATTTTGGTAACTTGGTAAACCGCCTCACCCTTAGGCGTCTTAACCTTAATCTTATCACCTTTCTTCTTATTCAAGAGGGCGGCGCCGAGCGGTGAGAGGTAGGAGATCTGGCCCGTCGCTAAGTTGACCTCTTCCGGACCAACGATGCGGAAGGTGAATTCCTCTCGCTCACCTTCCTTCTTCACCATTAAGGTTGAACCGATCCCCACACTGGTAGAGTGACGTTCACCGATAATTTCCGAGCCTTTCAGGATCGTCTCGATCTCACTGATCCGATCCTCCACATCCGCCTGCTCCTCGCGGGCCGACTGGTACTCGGCATTTTCCGACAAGTCGCCAAGTGACTTGGCGAACTCGAGTCGGCTGGCAATCTCCTTCCGCTTGTCCACCTTTAATTCTTCTAATTCCTTCTTTAGATGATCAAACTTTTCCTGACTCAGATAATGTTTATCGGTTTCCATTAGCCTAGAATGATAACCCTTCCTTAAACCTATTGCAAGTACTCGGGGGCGGTGGTTGAGAGCCAGTCGAAGAATTGACGCATAATGAAGACGCCACCGATCGTGTTCTCCCGTCGGCCGCGCTCCATGGCCACCGCGAAGGCATAGCGCGGCGCGGTGTAAGGGAAGAAGCCGATCACCCATGAGGTCACCGCTTCCTTCGTCGTGCCGAGCTCGGCCGTACCGGTTTTGGCGGCAATCTCGACGTAAGGGACATTGAGTCCAGTGCCGGTGCCGTCGGTGACGGCTTGCCGCATCCCCTCGCGCACAATCTTAAGCACTTCCGGGCGAAGTGAATTCTTAATCGATTTCGGCTTCAAAACGAAATCAGTGGAGGTGGCCGAGAGAACGGTCGGGGTTACGAGGTCGCCATCATTCGCAATCGCCGCCGCCACCCGCGCCATCTGGAGAGGAGTAACTTGGAAGCCATACTGCCCGATCGAGGTGTGGTAAGTATCGCCCACCCGCCATGGATCACCGGGGAAGAATTTCTCCTTCCACTCCGGCGTGGGGATAACGCCGGCCTCTTCGCTCGGCCAATTAATCCCCGTTGGCTCGCCTAAGCCGAAGAGTTTGGCGTATTTATCAATGCGCATAATCCCCAAACCCTTCTGATCTTCGAATCCCCCACCCACTTCGTAGAAGTAGACGTTCGAGGAGACGGCCAAGGCGCGACGTATATCAACCGCCCCATGCGCTTTCCAATCTTTGAAAATTGACGGTTCATCGGGGTTGAAGGGATTAGGTAAGGTGAGCGCGCCGGTGCTTATAATCTCCTTCTCCGGAGTAATCACCTTCTCCTTTAACGCCGCGGTGGCCATAATCGTCTTCACGATTGAGACCGGAGTATAGAGACCGGAGATGGCGCGGTTTAAGAATGGTTTAGCCGGATCGGTGAGCCAAGTATTGATCATCGTTCGGTCGTCGCCACGCGCCAGCACTTCCGAACTATACTCGGGGTAGCTGGCGAGGGTCAGGAGTTCGCCCGTCTTCACATCAACCACCACCCCCCCCCCACCGACGAAGCCGCGCTCCAGCGCGAGCGACTTGATCAATTCAAACATCTTGTTTTGCAAGCGCGAATCGATCGATAAGTAGAGACTCTCGCCGGGCTTGGGCTCTTGTAAAAAGTAATCGGAATGGATCTCGCCATAGGCATCAACCTCTTCAATCTTAATCCCTTTCTGGCCCATCAAGCGATCGTTGTAGACCTTCTCAACGCCATTGCGGCCAATTAATTCTTTCGGATCGTAACCATAATTCTTGATCTCTTCTTCGGTGGGATAAGCCACGAAGCCAAGCAAGTGGGAGAAGCCGTCGACACTCGGGTAGACGCGTTCCGGATTATTCCAAATTAATTCCTCACCCAAGCGATCGTAAACCACGCCTCGATCAGAGAAGACGGCGGTGTGGCGCAAAGTGTTGTTCTCACTGCGGGCGGCGAAAGCCGGACCTTGATTGATTTGGAGGTAATAGGCTCGACCAAGGAAGATGACGCCCACCAAGGCGAAGAGACTAGCGAGAATGAGGAGCGTCGCCTTACTGATTGGCTTCTCGATCTCGCCTTCAAATTGCTGCCGGTCGAAAGCCGGCAGATTATAGGTATCGAGGAAGATCTCGTCCGGATCGATCGTCATAGGTTCTAACTAGTTTACCCTAATTAGTCGCTTGATCAAATGAGAGAGAAGAATGAAGATAAAAAGGGAGCTGAGCGCGAGCGGAAAACGATTAGCCGACCCATAAAGCCAGTCGAAAAAGAAACTAGGTATAACGAGTAGGTAAGGCGGCTCAAGCCAAAAAGTAAGCAGCGCGAGACTCACCAAAAAGAGCCACCAGGGAAAGTATAAAAGGGCGAGGAGGAGAAAAATGATTAGTAAAATCTTAGAGACCATGGAGGCGAACCCAAGTTAGAAGTTCGAGATTAACGGGCGAACGGAAGAAGATCTCTTGGAAGGCCTCGATCGGGTCGTGATTAACCACACTCACCCGCCCGAGCGAGTACTCCTCCGTCCCGATGATCATCATCACCGGATCCCCGACTGCCACCTTAACCTCGCGCGGCAGCGAGAGGCGGAAGTTACCACTACCTCGGCCCAAGGCCTCGGCCGGCACCCGTGTCTCCCCGATTAAGACCTCTCGCTTTCGCCCCCAAGCCGAGAAGAGCTCGAACTTCGACACCCGCGACTCCACCGCCACAATCTCGCCGAGAGCCGTGGCACTCGCCGCGTCGAGGACGAGATCGCCGAGCTTGAGCGGAATGCTTGCCACGGCCGAACCCACATCGAGCGCCAAGACGCCCGTCGCTGACTGATTGACCCGCGTCAAGACTCGAGCGGCCATGGTTAGGTGTTCGCTCGTTGAAGTGGCGTAGTTCAATAGGCCGCGAAGGGCGAGGTTGTCGCTTACCAGCCGCTCACGTTCAAGTTCAAGCGCCGTATAAGCCAAGAGATCTTGCTTCAGTTTTTGATTCTCCAGTGTCAGAGCGCTGTGGCTTGATAAGAATTGCCACTGCCGTTCGAGCCAACCAGAGAAGCCGCTCCCCGCCGACCAGAAGGGTCGGGCGAGCGTCAGCGCCACCCCTTCACCCACGCGGAAGACAGAAGGACGAGTGATTAACCAGAAAAGCAAAACAATAATTAAACCAAGGAGCCATGGCGAGCGCCACTTGGGGCGCGAGCCGCCGCTCCGACCGAAGATTTGGAAATTGTTATCGAGGTAATTCATCCTCGTCAGGCAAGAGGACGTCTCGGTAATCCTCAATATTCTCAAGCACGATCCCGGCACCGCGAACAACGGCCGTCACCGGATCATCAGCGAGGGTCACCGGGATCTTGAGTTCGTGGGCCAAAAGTTCCTTCACTCCAACGAGGAGTGAGCCACCGCCGACCAAAATGATCCCTTTATGCATAATATCGGACACGACTTCCGGCGGCGTCGTCTCCAGCACTTCTTTAATCGCTTCAATCAAACTGTTGACCGAGAGACTAATCGCTTCTTTAATATCGGCATCGGTGATGACGGCTTCTTTCGGCAAGCCGGTGACGAGATCACGACCGCGAATCGTGGCTTCAAGGGGCTCCGGCTGCTGCCAAACCGAGCCGATCGCCATCTTCACCTCTTCGGCCGTCTTCTCCCCGAGTAAAATTTTAAATTCATCCCGAACGTAATTAACGATGTCGCGATTCAGTCGATCGCCGGCGGTGCGTAAGTTCTTTGATCGGACAATGCCCCCGAGCGAGATAACGGCGATATCGGCCGTGCCGCCGCCGATGTCGACAATCAGGTTACCGACCGGTTCGCGCACGGGCAAACGGATGCCGATCGCCGCCGCCATCGGCTCCTCCAAGATTTCGACGACGCGGGCGCCCGCTTGGCGGGCGGCGTCGCGGACGGCCCGCACCTCCACGTTAGTAATGCCGGATGGCACCCCGATCACCACGCGCGGGCGGAAGAACTTGTTCGGCTCAAGCTTCGACACTCGTTTCAAGAAGTAAGCGAGCATTTCTTGTGTCACCTCGAAGTTTGAGATCACGCCATCAACCAAGGGGCGCACGATCTCGAGGTGAGTCGGGGTGCGGCCAAGCATCTGCTTGGCGTCGTGGCCGATGGCCACGAGTCGCCCTGTCTTCTGATTGACCGCCACAATCGAGGGCTCGGCGATAATGATACCGTGCCCCTTCACGTAGACGAGCGTGTTCGCCGTACCAAGGTCGATGCCGACCTCGTGGGAGAAGCGTTTATATAATTTGTCTAACCAAGGAAGGCGCATAATTCTTTCTCCGTGACTAAGCGCGACTCGCCGCCGCGTCGCTCAGTTAACTCCACCTTCAACTCCCCGCCGTGCGAGAGAGTCCGATCGGAAACGACGACGCGGTATGGGAGGCCGAGGAGCTCGGCTTCGTTCAACTTCTCCCCCGCTGAAGCGGCGCGATCATCCCAGAGCACCTCGTAACCAAGTTTGATTAAATTATTATAGAGACCTTCGGCCGCTTTGGCGGCCGCACCATCCGTCGCCCCGAGCGACACGAGGTGAATAGTGAAGGGAGCGACGGCCCGAGACCAGACGAGACCCTTATCATCAGCCATAATCTCGACCAAGGCGCCCATCAGTCGACTTATCCCCAGACCATAGCAACCCATAATCACGAGTTCGTCCTTACCCGTCTCCGAACGATAAGTGAGGTTGAAAGCTTGGCTAAACTTGGTGCTCAAATCGAAGACGTTGGCCACCTCAATTGAGGTCACCGATTTAAGCTCCTTATTCCCACATTTCGGGCAGTTTGGGTGCTTGGCTTTGATCTCATCATTGACGGCTAAGTGGCAAGTATCGCAAACGTGGATGAGGTCTTCGCCGGCGGGAGTGATGGTTTGGAATTCGTGCGAGTACTCGGCGAAGGTGCCGCCGGCCGCGAGTGTGAGGTAAGTGGTGGGGCCGAGACCCAACTGTTCGAAAATCTTTTGGTAAGCACCGATCACTTGATCATAGAAACTCTTCAACTCTTCCGACGTCCGGTGGAAGGAGTAGAGATCCTTCATTAAAAATTCGCGACCGCGGAGGAGGCCGGACTTGGCGCGCGCCTCCATCCGAAACTTAGTTTGAAATTGGAAAACAGCCGTCGGTAGATCTTGGTAGGAAGTGATGAAGTCCTTCATGAGCGGCGTGACGATCTCTTCGTGGGTCGGCCCCAGCGCGAGCTCGCGCTCACTGCCATCAACAAGCTTGTAGAGATCAGTCATCTTGTCCCAACGGCCGGTCGCCTGCCAATTAGCCTTGGGTTGAAGCACGGGCATGGCGATCTCCGCCGCCCCTAACTCGAGCATGAAGTGCCGAACGAGGTTCGTTAACTTCTCCAGCACTCGTCGGCCGAGCGGCAAGTAAGAGTAGACGCCGGCTAGCTCCTTGTGGATGTAGCCGGCTCGAATGAGAAGTTTGGCATTCTTCGCCACCTCGTCGGCTGGCGCATCACGCCTCGCCCGAGTAAACAATTTAGACTGTCGCATCCTGTAATCTTAGGGCAAAAATTAGCCCCTGTCTATGGACGAGTTAGTTTGAAAATGTCGCTAAAGGTAACGATGACCATGAGAAGAATGAGGAGGGCGAAGCCGATGAGGTTCGCCATTTTCGCGAATTTGGGATTAAGCGGTTTCCGTTTAATCGCTTCGATGAGAAGGAAGAGAAGGCGGCCGCCATCGAGAGCGGGAATGGGTAGCAGATTAAGCACGGCTAAGTTGATGGAGATGACGGCGGTGAAGAGGAGCAGATGGCCGAGGCCGAGCGCTTGAGCCGTGCCGACGAGCGAAACGAGGCCGACTGGCCCTGCCACTTGATTGAGTAACTCCCCGTGGCCGCGGACTAGACCGAAGAGGAAGTCACCCAAGCCACGCGCCGTGAGCCAAGTAAGATTGGCGAGGAGTTTAAAAGCGAGTGGCACGGCGCGGAAGACGGAGAGCTTGAGCGTGCCTACCGTCTCGAGACCGAGGCCGATGGCGGCTCGATCCGAGATGAGACCAGTGACGGGTACGACTCCGACCTCTTCGACAATCGTTTTAACCTTCGGTTGCTGTCGCTCATAGCCGAGCACGATCTCGCGCCCCGCCCGCGTCGCCGTGAAGGCTTGCACTTGCTCTGGGCTCGTGGGGATAAGATAGTCGAGACCGGAACGCATGGAGATAAGAGTGTCGCCCGCTTTGAGTCCCGCTTTATCCGCCGGCGACCCGGGCGCCACGGAGATAATCGAGAGATGAGAATTAGTCAGCGGGACACCAGCTGGAGCCACCGACTCACCGGCCGGTAAACCCGTAGTGGAGAGGGCGAGCGCGAGGAGTAACCAAGCGAGAATGAGGTTGAAGGTGACGCCGGCCGCGAGCACCGCCGCTTGCTGCCACTTCGACTGATGGGCCAGCGATCGAGCGGGGTCAGGCTTTTTATCTTCTATTACTTCTTCCAAATCTTCGCCATAGATCTTAACGAAGCCGCCAAAAGGAATGATGTTTAACGAGTAAGTCGTTTCCCCTTTCTTAAAGCTCAAGAGTCGCGGCGGGAAGCCGAGACCAAATTCATCCACCCGCGCGCCGACGCGCTTAGCCACGATGAAGTGCCCAAACTCGTGTGAGATGATGAGCACCCCAAGGATAATAAGAAAAGTAATCAGGGTCATTAAAATTAATTCAAAATCTCGGTTTCTTTTTTGGCGGCGACGATGTCGAGTTCTTCATTAGTTTGATCAATCAATTTTTGGAGTTCATCTTTGAGCCGGAATTTAGCATCTTCGGAAATTTTGCCCTCGCGCTCGCCCACTTGGATCTCGCTCCAGACCTTATCGCGCGCCTGACGGAGAGAGACGCGTGCTTCTTCAAGCTTCGCCTTCACCACTTTCGTCAGTTTCTGCCGCACTTCGGCCGTGAGCTCGGGGAAGATGATGCGAAGCCCGGACTCATCGGCGACGACCGACACGCCAAGATTGGCGGCGGTAAGGGCTGATTCAATATCTTTAACCTGACTTTTATCCCATGGATTAAGCCGGATCGAGCGGGCATCCTCAACGGTAATGGCCGCCACTTGCTTGAGTGGCACATGGCTCCCATAAGCACTCACCATTACTCCATCGAGGAGGTAGGGCGTGGCGCGACCGGTGCGGATGCCCTGACACTCACGCCTCAACCATTCCTCAACTTCTTTCGCTTGCTTTTTTAATTGATTAAAATCGTAGGCCATCTTGATTTGATTATATCATTTTTCCCCCTTCGGCCAAGCGGGTAAGACGAGGGCCAAGTGCTCGAAGATAAGTCGCGGCAAAGCCGCGGGACCTTGAAGATAATTGAGGGCTTGCTTCAGTTCGGTTAAAGCCGCCACTACCTCCGGACTTCGTTTGGCCAACAATCGATCATGGAAATAAATTTCTAAAGCTTGCGCGAGAGCGAGCCAATGCTTCAAAGCCACTTCTTCCTCGACGAGCTGACGGACGAGTTCGAGCCGCCGCACCGGCGGCTCTTCTAGCCAGCGCTTAACCCATACACTCGCTTCCGTTTGCTCTCCGACACTTTCGCTCGCGGCCATGTGCACCAACTGGCAACGTGAACGCAAAGTGGGTAAGAGATCATTAAGGCTCGACGAAATGAGGAAGAAGTGCGTACCGGTCGTCGGCTCTTCCAGTACTTTCAAAAGGGCATGCTGGGCCGGTAGCGTAATCGCGTCAGCGGCAATGACAAAAAATTTCTTCCCCACCTGCCAAGCCGTTCCGGCCTGCCGCTCGATTACAGCCCGACTGTCATCGATGCCGAAGCTTTCGCGCTCGAGCCAGAGGCTCTCGCTATCAACAAATTGGTCGATTACTCCCCTCACCTCGGCGAGAAGCCGCGTTCGATCACCAACTAAGAGGTAGGCATGATGGTCGAGCTTCCGGAGCATCACCGTTTGGCTAAGATGGAACGTTTATAAACCGCCAAGTGGTCGAGGGCAATGCCGGTCCCTTTAGCCACACAGAAGAGAGCGTCATCAGCCAAGATCGCCTTAACGCCAGTGCGACGGTAGACGAGCTCCGGCAAATTGCGGAGGAGGGAGGAACCACCCGTCATAATAATGCCGTAATCAATAATGTCGGCGGCGAGCTCCGGCGGCGTCTCTTGGAAAACGGTTTTGATCGCGGAGATAATCTCCTTCAACTCCCAATCGATGGCCCGCACGATCTCGTTCGTCTTCACTTCAGCGAAGCGAGGTAAGCCGGTCATTAAGTCGCGGCCCTTAATCGTGTGGACCATCTCATCTTCCACCGGCACTGCCGAGCCGATCGCGATCTTCGCTTCTTCGGCCGTCTTGTCGCCAATCGCCATGTTGAACGTCTTTTTAATATGATCGGCGATGGCTTGATCGATCCGATTACCGGCACACTTAACGGAAGTGGAAGCGACGATGCCGCCGAGCGAGATCACCGCTACGTCGGTGGTACCGCCGCCAATGTCCACAATCATATGCCCCCGCGCCTCATAGATCGGCACGCCGGCGCCGATGGCGGCGAGGATCGGCTCCTTCACCACATAAGCATTCTTGGCACCGGCCTTAATCGCCGCCTCGATCACCGCTCGGCGCTCGGTCGAGCTCACGCCCGCCGGCACACTGATCATCACGTCCGGCTTCCAGAGGTTGAAGCGACCAAGTGCCTTGCCAATGTAGTACCGAAGCATAATTTCGGTGACGCGGTAATCGGCAATCACCCCATCCTTCATCGGGCGGTAAGCACTGATGCTGTCGGGCGTCTTGCCCACCATCACTTTGGCTTCGGCGCCGACGGCTAGCACTCGCTTGTTCGACTTCGAAATGGCGACGACCGAGGGTTCGTTCAGCACAATCCCCTTGCCGGGCACGAAGACGAGCGTATTCGCCGTGCCGAGGTCGATCCCTAATTTTTTAATAAAAAATTGCATAAAAGTTTAAGCGCGTTTAATCGAAAGACCGAGCGTCGTTAAGCGGTGCGCGATGTCCTCATACCCTCGATCGATATAGCGGGCATTATGGACAATCGTTTTGCCGTGGGCGATGAGACCGGCTAAGAGATAGGCTAAACCGGCGCGGAGATCGGGACTCGACACTTCTTGACCTTGAAGCGGCGTCGGGCCGGAGATCTTCAGCCGATGAGAGTCGAGGATCTCAATCTTCGCTCCCATTCGATTAAGCGTCTCAGCATAAGCGACGCGTCCTTCGAAGATCGCTTCGAAGACTTCGCTCCCACCGCGCGCTTGGGTTAGGAGAACGGTGAAGGGGGCCTGCAAATCGGTGGGGAAACCCGGGTACTCATGCGTCTTCACCTTAAGCGCTTTCAGTTCACCCTTGGGAGCGAGGATAGTTACCGACTGCTTACCTCGCTTCACCCCGATTCCCATCTCGCCGAGGAGATTAAGTAAGGCTTCGAGATGCTCGGGCTCGCAGTGAGTAAGCTTAAGCTCTTCGGCCAAGAGCGACCCCATAATGGCGAAGCTGCCGGCCTCGATCCGATCGGGTAAGATGCGGTAAGCTCGCTTCGGGGAGAGTGGCTTGCCCCCCTGGATCGTGAGCGTGGTGGTGCCAAGGCCCGTGATCCGCCCGCCGGCCGACTTGAGGAAATTAACAAGATTCTCGATCTCGGGCTCAAGAGCACAGTTCTTAAGCACCGTCTCGCCCCGCGCGAGGAGCGCCGCCATGAGGAAGGTCTCGGTCGCGGTGACGCTCTGGTTTTTGAAAAAGATGGTGGCGCCGCGCAGGCCGCCGCGCGGCGCGCGGATGAGGTAACCCTTACCCTCATCCACCACCCTCGCCCCCATGGCGCGAAAACCGTGGAGGAAGAAGTCGATCGGCCGCTCGCCGATAACGCAACCGCCGGGATGCGGGAAAGTGACTTCGCCATACCGCGCGAGGGTCGGCCCGCTGAAGAGAATGGAGGCGCGGATCTTCTCGGCGATCTCCTCATCAAGTTTGGGGTGAGCGAGATTGGCCGGCGGCAAGATGCTCGCCGAACGCTTCCCCCGCTTCACTTCCCCACCCAAGCGCTCGACCAGAGCGAGCATCTTCGAGACGTCATCAATTTGCGGCAAATTTTCGAGCTTGAGCGGCGTCCGACAGATAAGACCGGCGGCAATCGCCTGGACGGCATCATTCTTCGAACCATTAACCTGAACGGTGCCTCGAATTAAGCGCTTACCACCGGCGCCTTCGATAATTAGAGTATCCTGCTCCACGGCAGCATTTTAGGCTTTAATTCAAGTTTTTACAACCCTTTACACCACCAGGTCTTTGGTGATGATTCCTTTATCCAATTTCTGGGGTTCGGATTTATAAACTTGTCGATAAGTCTCGTCCGGCAATTTCTCTTCCACCGTAATATAGTATTCGCCCGGGGGCGTGAGGAGGAAGAAGCGTCCCATCATATCGGCCACCACCGACTTCACTTGCTGGTCAACGCCGGGGACGAAAGCGCGGATGACGGCGAAGGGAATCGGCAAACCGGTGACGCGACTCTTCACCGCCACCGCCGGCCGCCGCTTGCGCCAGATATAACGGAACAAAAGAATGCCGAGGTAGAAAAACGGCGTGATCAAGTTGAGCCAACTTGGCCGGAAGATCGCTTGGTATGAAGCCAGAACGAGACCGATATAGAAGAGAAGATTGAAAATGAGATTACGCCGGCGCTCTCGCTTCGAATGGAGAATGAAGAAACCTTGCTGCTCCTTGGCAAACTCATTCCAGTCGAAGGCGATGGGGTCGAGCGGGATGTTGCGATTGACCACTTCCCCACCCGCACTCACGAACGGCTCACCGAAGTAGAGATTCTCGTACAACTCGTCACCCGTTTTCCCTTCCAGTTTGAGCGACGGGAAGCGATAGTGAGTCTTGTTCGCAAGTAAGGTGTAACTGCCGGACGGCAAGAAGAAGCCATACCGACCGTCGAGGTCGGTGATGGCGGTTGTAACGTCCGTCTCGCCGCGACGGATGATGACGTAAGCCGGATCGAGCGGTCGCTTCGTGACCGAGTCATAGACGACACCCCACGGCGCCGACCGGCGCCGCACGCCAATCGCCCGCAAGATGAGGGAGCCGAAGTGGACAAGGAGAAGGTAGAGGTCGTAGAAGGAACTAACTTGTCCCGAGAGAGCCACCGCTTGCGCCAAGCCGGAGCCTAAACCAACAATGGTGACGACCGGCGAAGTAACGCGACCAATAATCGTTTGACTAAATGGCACCGGCCCGCCGCCGACAACGAGGTGGCCGGCCAAACGCTTGATCGTCTGATTTTTGAAATTGATAATCGAAATGTAGATCGGGTAAGTCCCCTGCTTGAGCAAGGCGCCGATGTTGGCCGTGTAGGCTGTCTTGTCGCGGTTGACGCGGAGGATGAAGGAGCTCGAAAGTTTCGGGTTGTTGGGGTCGACGATGGTGAGACCGATCGTCTTCAGCGCTTCGGGTAAGCGGGTGTAATCGATGAGCACGGAAATGTCTTTCCCTCCGACGAGCGGCACCGCCTCACCACTGCGGAAGAAGCGCTGTCGTTCGCCCGGTTGGGCGAAGACAAAGTCACCCAAATCAAGTTGCTGAATGATCGGACTGTCGTCGACAACTTCGGGAAAGGATTGGAAGGGATCGGGTGGCGGCACATTATCACCACCACTGTCGCCCGGACCAGGCGGTCCAACTGGCGGTGGTTCGTCACTCGGCACCGCGGCTAAAGCCACGGCGCCCGAAGAGTAAGCGCCACCCGTATCGCGGACGAAGGCGCTATAGTAGTAAGTTTGCCCGGCGGTCACGAGGCTATCACTCGCCGACTGGCCGGAGCCGTCGTAGATGAAGAGACCATCCGTCGGACCGGTGGGGAAACCGCTGGTACCGCGGACGATCCGCACGGCGGCGAAAGTGGCGAAACTTGGATTCTGCCACGTCAGATTAATTTGATTCGGAGAATAGTTGGCCGAGAAATTGCTGACGTTTGGGATCACGGCGGGGTAAAGGCAGGAACCATCATTCTGGGTCGCTTGAGAATTATAGTTGGTCGCTAAAGGGTCAGTACAACCGAGCACTGGCAGGGTCTCACCGCTACCACCTGATCCTTGCACCACCTCGAGATTAACCTGAACGGAGTCCGTCACCGCCAGAGTGAAAGTCGGATTGAGAAAGAAACCGAGCGAAAAGATTAAAAGATAATTTGAGATTGATCTCATTCTTTATGAGGCGAGAGCGGTGGCGGTAATCGTGGCCGAGTAATTTTCAGCCGGTTGGGTGTTGTTGGAAGTGCCGATCTCGGCTTGAAGCTTGACGGTGGTGGCCGTACCGGCCGGACTGTTGGGGCTCGCTCGACTGGCGACCGTCCGATTGGTAGTGGAGAGGCCGTCCCAGCAACGATCGGTATTTTGACTCGCGCCAACGCCGCAGGCCGAACCATTGTCGAGATAGCGCGAGGCGGTATCGGTACCTTCAATACTGAAGCCGAATTCCGCCGCCGTCGCCGCGAGCGACCAGAGGTAATCCGGCACCGCTCCACTCGGAGCATAATCATCGAAGCTACCACTCGTGCCGCGCAGCGCGGGATTGGTCGAGGCCGCAATTGCCAGCGTGTAACCGGCGCCGTTATCAGTCGTCACCGTCCAAACGACCGAGCCGGTCGAGCCGCCACCGTCGATGTTGTTAATTGACGAGAGGGTCACATCCGACGGCGCCGAGATGCTGATCGAACTGCCAAACATCGCTTGGTAACCGGCCTTAACTTTATAATTAGTGCTCGAGGAATCACCGGTGGCCACTTCGCCTACCGTGTCTTCAAGTTTGTAATTATTGGAAGTCGAGAGTTGGCCGCCGATGTTGATACTGTCGGCTTGGATCCGGTAATTGGTACTCGCGGCGACATAAGCCAGAGCGGCGAAGCTTGGCAAGAGAAGTAAGCTGATAATAATGAAGAATTGGTGTCTCATGATTTAGTCGAATTGAAGCGCATGACCTTGAGACCAAACTTCAAGCCAATTAAGAAAATGATAATGAAGATGAGTAGCGCGTAAGACCAGACGAAGATTGAGGTTTGCTGTTCGGTTACGGTGTCGGCAAACCCCAGATTAAGCTCGAGCTTAACGCGGTAGAAGCCGAGCGGTAAGCCCTCGCTCAAATTAACTTCGCGACTGCGCGCACTCTCGGGTAAGACGAACCAAGGATCAAGACCTTGCTTAGACTCTCTGCCCGTTAAACGATTGGTGATGGTGATCAAGCCGTAGGGATTAAGGTAGACGTTGCCGCGATTCTCGTAATCAATGTGGAAGGCCGGCGGTTCGGTCGTTTTGAAAAAATGATTACCAATCGGGCCGAAACCGAGCAGACGACCGGACTCATTCTTCTCGACGCCCGAGAGTCGCACGAAGAGGAGCGAGCCGAGGCGCGACACAGCCGAGGCCGTACCTTCAACCGGCGCGAAAGAGATGATGACGGCGCCATAAAGACCGGAGACACCTAAGTTTGCCGGCAGATTAATGATGACGGGGATACTTAGGCTCTCGCCGGCAGCGAGCCTCGAGCGCGTTAGCGGCAAGCTCAAGTAAGGTAAGAGTGAGTAGGTGCTGGTATTAGCCGCGCGGAGCGCCACCGGCTCGGCCGATGAACTACCGGGAGCAATGTCTTCCAAGCTAACCGCCAGATTAACGGGCGCTCCGGTCTGGTTCGTTACCACGAGCTCGCGCGCCGCGCGCTCGCCCGGAGCCAAGCTAACCTCAAGCTTAGCCGGCACCAATTGGTAACTAGGCTCACTCGCCGCCGCGATGAAGGGTAGCAAGACGAGTCCCGAACCGAAGATTATTTTGATCAAGTGATTTCTCATGGCGAAGAGGCTTTGATCGGCGTAATGACGAAGAGGTAATCATCACCTCGACCCTCGCGGAAGACAGGCGTGATGACGCCCGTTTGACCGCTGGCCTCAAATTTAATTTCCACTTGATCGGAAAAGGAATTCTTAAGTTCGAGGGCCAACGCTTGATCTTGAGTTGGGTCGCCGGTTGAGGGTAAGACGACGAGGCCCGTCGAGGGCAGACCCGCTTGCGCCGGTGCGCGATTTAAGAGTTCGGACGTGATCTCGGCTTTAATTTGAGCTTTCAATTCGGCTAAAATGTTCGGATCGATTACGCCAGTCGCCGGATTAACGGGCAGAGGCGAGGTGGCCACCGGCGGCGACCGACCCAGGAAGCCGCGCCAAGCGGCGGTGCTACTCTCCCAAGCATAAGCGAGGTTAGCCGCGAGTGCTTGCCAGAAGCCGGAGACAGCGAGCCAAAGCTCGGTGAGCGAAGCTTCCACCCCGCTGAAGACGCTCGCTACATTACCCCGATTCTCCGGTTGAGATAATGATCCGAGCGTACTTTGAGTAGCCGTAAGCGCCACTTGCCCACCGCGGACCACCGCTTGCCAAGCATTAAGTTGCCAGAAGGATTGAAGGACGAGAACAAGGCTCGCGAGAAGGATGAGGGTTGCCACCGGCTTTAAAAGCGGGTGTTCAAAGTGAACCGATTCAGACGTAGTGAAATCTTCGAACGCGCCGATAGCAGCGGCGGGAACGTACCACTCGCCGCCGAAGTGCCGTAGCGGCAAATGCTTGCTCCGGCAGATCATCTGTAATTCAGCGAGCGGCCAATGCTTACTCTCGGCCAGCCGGTTAAGCGATAAATATTTCTCGAGTTGATTGTCCACCGACTCTGGTCCCATTATCTAATTATAGTATGCCGGACGTTAGGGAGCGAGGGGTGGATAAGTTTAAGAAATATGGTATTTTGGTTAAGTGAATGTCGTCACCGTCACGCCGATCAGTCGGGGTCTATTCAAAGAGAGTTTGACCTACTTCTCCACCCTACCCATCGCCCCGGGGGCGATTGTGACGGTGCCGGTAAGAAACCGCTCCGTTGAGGCACTCGTCCTCGAAGTTAAACCGGTCGAGGAAGCAAAGTCGAGTTTGAAGACGGCCAACTTCGCTTTAAAGAAGATCGAGCGAGTGAAGCACGAATCCTTCTTCAGTCCCAACTTCCTCGAAGCGGCGCGGCAAACTTCCAAATACTTCATCAGTCCGCTCGGCCAGACGCTCTCGAACTTGGTGCCGGCCGACATCCTCACCACGTCAAGCAAGCTCTTAAACTCGCCGGCGCGCCGCGAAACCAAGGTCTACGAACGGCCGCGCGGTTTGGAGAAATATATTCTCCAAGAGGCCGACGATGACCGACTCATCTACTACAAGGGTCTCGTCCGCGAAGAGTTCGCCCGCGGCTTCTCCGTCTTCCTCTGCTTGCCGACCTTGGCGGAAATCAAGAAGGTGGTCGGCTTCCTCGGTCGCGGCATTGATAATTACACCATCATTCTCCACGGCCGCTTGGGTAAGAAGAGCTTGCTTGAAGCTTGGCACGAAGCCGTAACGATTAAGCATCCCGTGCTCATTATCGGCACGCCGATCTTCCTCTCGCTCCCCCGCCCCGACTTGAAGACGATCATCATCGACCGTGAGAACTCACCGGGCTACCGCACCCTGAATCGGCCTTTCCTGGATTATCGAATCTTCGCCGAGCGCTTGGCCGAAGTTAATCGTCAGCAATTTATCTTAGGCGATCTCGTCTTGCGAACGGAGACGGTCCACCTGCTGGAGAAAGGTGTCTTCCAACCGAAGGTGGCGCTGAAGCACCATCTCATCTCGGTGGCCGATCAGGTCATTATGAGCGCGAAGAATCCGCCGGGCGAATTCCGCATCTTCGGCGAAGAATTACTCGAGCTCATTAAGCGAGCCGCGGCGGCGAGCGAACGGCTCTTCCTCTTCGTCCACCGGCGCGGCCTCGCGCCGATCGTGGTCTGCGAAGATTGCGGTGCCGCCGTCACCTGCCGCAACTGCCACGGGCCCGTGAGTTGGCATAAGCGCGGTGATGGGGACGACAGCTTCTTCCTCTGCCACCATTGCGGCGACGAGCGCGGTCCGGCTGAGAAGTGCGCCAATTGCGGCGGTTGGCGCTTACTCGGCCTTGGCATTGGGCTCGAACGCGTCGCGCGCGAGCTCGCCGAAGCTTTACCCCAAATCAAGATCTCGAAGCTCGACAGCGATGAGATTAAGAATGAGCGCCAAGCCGGAACGGTGATCAAGAAGTTCCTCGACACGCCGGGTGGCGTACTCGTTGGCACCGAGATGGCGACCCATTACTTGAAGGATAAGGTGGAGAACGTGGCCGTCGTCGCCATTGACTCTCTCTTCGCCATCCCCGATTATCGGATCAACGAGCGCGTCTTCAACCTCCTGATTCGCCTGCGGAGCTTGGCGAGCAAGCGCTTCATCATTCAAACTCGGGCCGTCCGGAGCGAGCTCTTCGACTACGCCAGCCGCGGCGCCTTGCTTGACTTCTACCGCCACGAGCTGAAGGAGCGACGAGAGTATGGCTATCCACCATTCAAAATTTTTATTAAAATTAACCTGACGGGGGAGAAGAATGACGTCCTCCTCGCGATGAAGGCGCTGGAGAAAGATCTTGCCGGTTACGAGTTCGATACTTTCGCCGCCTCCCGACTAAGTAAGGGGAACGACTTCGGCTTGAATCTCCTCCTCCGCTTGAAGACGGACGCTTGGCCGGACGAGAAACTATCTGAAATCTTGGAATCCCTGCCGCCGCAATACGTCGTGACCGTCGATCCGGAGAATCTCTTGGATTAAATTAAAGATGAAAGAAATTATCAGAAAAAAGAATGATCCCATCCTCCGCGCCAAGACCGAACCCGTGACGGAAGCTTTGCCGCCTGCCGAACTCAAACGAATCATCGAGATGATGCGGGCGACCCTCGAGGCCGAAGAAGATGGCGTGGCGCTCGCCGCGCCGCAGGTCGGCCTCGCGCTAAGGATCTTCGTCGTCAGCCCGAAGGCCAATCCCGAGGGCAAGACCGGCTTACCAACCGTCTTCATTAATCCAAGAATCATGAAGCAGTCGCGGCGACAGGTAGAATTGGTGGAAGGGTGCTTGAGTGTGCGCCACATCTACGGCCACATTAAGCGCCGCGAGAAGGTGACGGTGGAAGCGACGGACGAGACGGGACGCCTCTTCACCCGACACACCTCCGGTCTCATGGCCCAGATCGTCCAGCACGAGATCGATCACTTAGATGGCATCCTCTTCACTGATAAAGCTTATGACCTCACCGAAGTTAAGTAAGTTTGCCTTCTTCGGCACGGATGAGTTTGCCGTGGCTGTGCTCCGTGAGCTCACCCAGCAAGGGGTGCGGCCGGACCTAATCGTCACGACGCCCGACGCCCACCAAGGGCGAGGTCTCGTCTTAACTCCCGCGCCGGTCAAACTCTGGGCCGAAGAAAATAAAATCCCCTACTCTCAACCCGTTGATTTGAAAGCTGAAGGCTCTAAGCTACAAGCTACAAGCTACCAGCTATTTTTACTTGCTTCGTATGGAAAAATAATTCCGGCTGAAATTTTGAAGATTCCGGAATTCGGCATTTTAAATATCCACCCCTCGCTCTTGCCGAAGTATCGCGGCGCCACTCCAATCCAAAGTGCCCTCTTAGCCGGCGAAGCAGAGACGGGCGTGACGCTTATGCTGATGGACGAGCAAGTGGATCATGGGCCGATCTTGGGAGCTGCTAGCTGCCATCTTCTAGCTTTAAGCTTTTTAGAATTGAGGGATAAATTAGCTCAACTGGGAGCAAAATTATTCCTAGATAAAGCACCGGATTATTTGGCGGGGAAATTAAGGCCCGAGCCGCAAGACGAGAGCCAAGCCACTTTCACTAAGAAGATTAAAAAAGAAGCTGGGTTAATAAAGTTGGATGATGATCCGGAATTAAATTATCGCAAATTCCTCGCTTACCACCCCTGGCCGGGTATTTACTACTTCACCCCTTCGGGTAAGCGCGTTAAGGTGACCCTCGCCACCCTTGAAGACGGTCAATTTGTGATCAAAAGAATTATCCCCGAGGGGAAGCGAGAGATGCCCTACGAGGTGCGGGCTTA
>ERZ1292623.679-Hain-H51-01um-R1-679-length-35155-cov-6_pt1 | contig 35155 bp, 35 predicted proteins | sample MGYA00564398_ERZ1292623 | MGnify/ENA primary metagenome ERZ1292623 (study PRJEB36523, sample SAMEA6512633) | groundwater metagenome | collected 2019-01-07 | study: AquaDiva: Metagenomics assemblies of 32 groundwater samples
CGCGGCGCTGTGAGGAACTGAAACTGCCCCACTACTTCACCCATCCCCGCAGTCCAAAGGAAAACACCTATGTAGAGATATCCCATGGCGCGGATGAGCGCGAATTCTATCAACAAGGACATATCCGCTTTGACTTCAATACGATGAGAAGGAAGCTCAAAGAATGGCAGCGAATCTGGAATGAGGTTAGGCCTCATCAAGCCCTTAATTACCTGACTCCCAGACAATATTACGAAAAATGGCAGCGCGGTCGGCTGCCATCGAAAGATGTTATTACCTTACAAACCTAGGTGGTCACTATGTGTCTGAACCTGGACACCCGGCGTTTTAGCGAGGTTTTATGAGGTTTGGGGGGGTTGGGATTTCCCAGACGATCGAAGGCCATGGAGGGCATCCGCCCTCCTCTTCTCTCGGCGAAACGCTGAAGTCTGGCTTTCCCGAGATCGAACGTGGTGACAACGAAGATGGGAGCGGCGACAAGAGGGAGTGACGCCAGCTCTCGGGCGCAATACAGTGAGCCGCGCGGAAGAAACCGCGTGGCTCGTTTCACGCTTACATACACATAATCGGATGCCTAAGAGGTGCCAGGGTGGACACCGACTTTACGAAATATGGGGTCGTGCCTATAATGTGCCTAAGAACAAGAAAATAATTACATAGACATGCTAGACCTTAAGTTCATAATCGAGAACAAAGAGCTGATTAAAAACAACTGCAGACTGCGGAAGGTGAAACTAGACTTTGAAGAGCTGGAACGACTGGCTCAACAAAGAAAGACTAGTTTGCAGGAAACCGAGGAATTGCACTCCAAAATAAACAAGCTAGCCGAAATAGCCAAAGCAAGCGCGGCTAAGAAAGAGGTGGTTAGTCAAGATATAATAAACGAGGGAAAACGATTAAAGGAAAAACTAGCCGTGGCAGAGGGTAGATTCTCAGAAACAGAGGGTAAACTCGAGGCTAAACTTATAGACATCCCAAACTTAACTCACCCCGACTCGCCGACAGGAGAAAGCGATGCTGATAATAAAGAAATAAGAACGTGGGGCAATATTATGAGGTTTGAATTTCAACCCAGAGATCACGTGGTCTTGGGTAAAAATTTAGACATCATCGATTTCGATTCCGGAACAAAAACCACGGGCAACAAGTTTTATTTTTTGAAAAACGATGGTGTGCTTCTAGAATTCGCGCTTGTCCAATACGCTTTCGAGATTCTGCAAAAAGAGGGGTTTGTATTACACACAACTCCAGACCTGGCTCGCTTAGACATTATAGAGGGGGTGGGTTTTATCCCTCGAGGGCCAGAAGCTCAGATTTATCGGATTGAGAATGAAAACCTGGGCCTCATAGCAACGGCGGAAATAACCCTAGGCGGGATGTATCGTGATGAAGTTCTAGCTGGCAATGAGCTACCCGTGAAACTAGCTGGGGTTTCTCATTGCTTCAGAACCGAAGCTGGAGCGTACGGCAGGGCCTCCAAAGGGCTCTACCGAGTTCATCAGTTTACTAAGGTGGAAATGTTTGTTTTCTCCGCACCAGAAAGTTCCGATAAGATGCTAGACCATATAGTCCAAACTGAAGAAAAAATTTTTCAGGGATTAGGCATACCCTATCATGTTGTTGATTGTTGTACGGCGGATCTCGGCGGGCCAGCTTATCGAAAGTTTGATCTGGAGGCCTGGCTACCGGCGGATAGCAGGTGGGGAGAAGTTACCAGCGCATCCAATTGCACGGATTATCAGTCCCGGAGCTTGAATATCAAATACAAGAATTCATCCGATCACAAATCAAAGCTAGCGCACACTTTGAACGGAACCGCTATTGCTGTCAGTCGCGCAATCATAGCCATCATGGAAAATTATCAGCAGGAAGACGGTTCGATTAAAATACCGGAGCCACTGCAAAGATGGATGGGCAAGGAATTCATAAAACCCCGATAGGGTCGGCAAGGAAAGATGAGGTTATTACGGAAACCCTGAATTTTATTTTCGGTGGTGAACCGCACGATGAGAGGGTTTTCTGGGACGAGGTTTGGAGGCACAGGATCAAATCGGGGGAATTTACCGAATTAACAAACTGGTTCCAGAAAAAGCTGTACGAAAAAAGGATTAGCGAGGTGCTTCTGCCATTATATGGAGATTTCCATGGTAAAAAAGTTTTAGAAGCTGGGTGTGGTTCCGGTTATGCCGGATTACTTTTGGCTAAGCTAGGGGCCACAACCTCCTTCCTGGACTTTTCTACTTCGGCGCTAGAATACTCTAAGGAGTTAGGTCGGAAGATTAGCGTTCCTGAAAAAAGAGTCATCTATACTAGGGGTGATATTCGCCAGCTCCCCTTTCCGAGCGAATCTTTTGATTTAATCTATAATTCCGGCGTCTTAGAGCACTATGGTGATCAGGAAATTATCTTTATTCTGCAAGAATTTAAAAGGGTACTAAAAAAAGGAGGGGGTGTTTTTGCCGTCATACCAAACCTTCTCTCAATGGAAATGCTCCGGAGAATGAAGAACTTCGGAAAGGGCTCTGAACACTACATTTCTCGGAAACACTTCTTAGCGCTCTTTAAGCGTGCGGGGCTCGAGAGAGTAGAGATTGGTAGCGCCCATGCCTCAGCCCTGCCGTCTTCTCTCTCTCTTAAAATCTACGAGAGGGTGGCCTTTTTGGAAAAGCACTTGCGCCGCCTAGATTATCTATTTTATGCGCGCGGGGTAAAAAACTAGAAATACTTTTTCACCAATTCTTTCATTGCGGATATCTTTTCTTGATCCGCGTCAGGAGTCACATACAGATCTGCCTCGTCCAACAATTCTAAAACTGGCCAGTTTTCCGAAAATAGCTTTCGAGCACCCTCCATTAAGGATAGCCCGAGATTATCGTATGCGTCATCAATCGCATGCCCTAAATAGAATATAAGACTCCTCTGGGGAGTGGTTGTGGAATCACCGCGTTCTCGTTCCAAATAATTTGACAAGCTGTGTTTGGGATAGCAGGCATCCAAAACCTTTTTTGGCAACGTCCATAGAGGCATCAAGAGTTTTATATCTCCAAACTGGCGTACGGGGAAAGACAACGGCTTGCGCCCGTTCATCAATGAAAAAATCAATTCCGCTAATAAATCCTCTCTATTAAAACCTAAACAATATTCATCTGTCCCATGTATCACGCATAATCTGCGGGCTATCTTGGAAATGATATAAGTAGCAAAAAAGTTATGAGTGTTAATGCCAAATTTATTTTGGAACTCTGCCAATAAGTCGGCCATTTTACCCTTCATCTGGAGAAGCTCTTCCATCCCCTCTGGATCAAAAACATAATGTTCTACGCCATATTTCGCGCAAAGTTTCGCAGCCCTTTCCACTGCGCTTTTAGGCCAAAATGGTTCAAAGACCAATGTAAATCCCATATAACGCTTCGGGCTATTGTGTTTTTCGGTAAAAGCCCTGAAGCCCTTAAGCACGGAGTTGCTATCGCCACCGCCAGATATGCCCGCAATAACTATTTGGGCAGTGCTGTATTGGCGCATGAAATCACAGACTTTTTCTTCTACGATATTTTGCGCGACCAAATCATTAATCTCATAAACATCCTCAACGCACTCTCCGCCGGGAAACTCTAGACTACGTATAATAGTTGCTGCATTTTCTGCTTTCTCATAAGAGTTTATGCGTTGCGGAAAGACGCTTCGGAAATCAATATTACGGATACACTGCAGAATTATTTCCTTATCGTCGGGAATGTCCTTTATAAAAAGATTAAGAGGGATTGGCTTGAGATGGGAATCTGGCGAAATTCCTGCGTCAAGTAAATAACCTTGAAATAAATTGCTCGGCAAACGCTGGCTTAATAAAAAAGATTCTAAGGTCAGTTCGATTGGTGCAATTGAAATCTTTTCTTCTGCGGCAAATCTAATTTTTATTTTTCGATTGTAATCCATAAATTTAAAGACGAAAACCCAACGGCCAACGGCATGGGTGGTGATACAATCCGATAATCCGATAATCTGCTATTCCGATGCGCACAAAGAAGAGGCACAAATTACATCTTCAATTTTTGCATCAGTGAGCGAATCCAGAATTTTAGAGGTCAGGGTTTCGGTGACCACGAAAGCCACGCGAGTGCCTGGCAGAAAAACCATGGTAGCTACTGCCTGACAAAAATTTTTAGGTTCTAACATACTGTTTGTGGTGGTTGAGGTTAACGACCTTTATATTAATGATATAAATCTATAGGCCCTGGCTTTCGGCGTCAAGATCAACTTTCAAGGCGAGATGCAACGTACATATTGCACCATTTCTAAGCTCCATTATAGCACCTTTCCCAATATTTTGCAACCCGGCGTTTTAGCGAGGTTTTATGAGGTTTGGGGGGAATGACGAGATATTATTTCCTGGCTAATTTAGCCTCGCGGGGGCTGACACTAGTCTATGTCCGCGACGAGATATTTTTGTGTGATATCGAGGATATCCGAGGGTATATCGCGTTTGGCAAGCAAACTGTTGACTGGACCGAGAAAAACCGCCGGTATTGTTATACAACCTGACGATCGTCAGGTTGTATAACAATCTAGCGCGCATTACGGTTCGAGGCCGGTATGCTCCGCGAAAAGAATGTCGCAAGACTAATAATGTTTCAATTCATGTTTGCTTTGTCTCATGGGGCGCGGCGCGAGGCAACGCCTTGGCTTCGCGATGTCTCAAGAGGTATACTGAACTCCGTTGGAAATGAATCTCTGACTATCTTATGAATCAGCTCATCTTGGAAGTAAGGGCGGGCGTCGGCGGCGACGAAGCCGCGATCTTCGCAGCCGACCTGGCCCGCATGTATCAGCGCTATGCCGCGAGACGCGGCTGGAACTTCACGATCGTCGACTCAAGCGAGAACACCCTTGGCGGTTATAAGACCTTTGTCGCCGAAATAGGCGGTGAGGGGTGCTACGATGCCCTGCGCCAGGAGTCAGGCGTTCACCGCGTTCAGCGCGTGCCGAAAACGGAAAAAGCCGGCCGGGTGCACACTTCAACGGCTTCGGTCGCTATCATGCCGTTTGTTGAAGCCAAAGAGGTGCCGCTCAATATGGGCGCCCTTGAGGTCACCTTTTCGCATGCCGGCGGCCCAGGCGGACAGAACGTGAATAAAAACGACAGTGCCGTTCGCCTCCACCACAAGCCGACGGGCATCGTCATCTCCTCGCGCTCGGAGCGAAGCCAACACGCGAATCGAGAAAAGGCCATCGAGATACTTCGGGCCAAGCTTTATGAGATGCAGATCGCCTCGGCGCACGGCGACGCCGCGGAAGACCGGCGCGAGCAGATCGGCTCGGGAGACCGCTCGGAAAAAGTCCGCACCTACAACTTCCCCGAGGACCGCATTACCGACCATCGCATTGGCAAGAAGTTCCACAATATCGAGGCCATCATGGAAGGCGACCTTGATAAGATCGTCAAAGCGTTTCAAAAAATTTCATCTTGAGTCGAATTGAAGGGTAAAAGCGTTACCGAACGACCACCACCGCAACTAGAATCAAGATAAAGGTAAGATGGCGGAGGAATTATATTACATCCTACGGTCGTACGATGTAATATAATCTATTTTCCAAAAATGACCGTTCTGCCGCTCCCGAGTAAATTAGAAACGGAACGGCATCGCTAAATCCGGGTATGCCCGGAAGCATTAGCCCTCGGCGTCTAATAACTCTTCTGCGTAGCTTCGCATTTCCTCAAACTTACTTCGCGCTTTCCACGGTTTTTGGGGCGGAGAGAATTTTTTCTCAACATCGGAGAGTGTTTTTCCGCACAGGCCAATCAGATCATGAAATATATGGCCCGGACCACCCCCCTTCATTGATACTAGTAAATCTATCGAGGCAATAGATTTGGGTTCTACATCTACGAGATACACGCTATCCTCGGAGTCGCCTTGTTTTCTGCCATACACGAACTGCGAGTTGTCCACATCGCTGAAAAAAACCGATTGGCACGGTAATCATCCAGGATCGAAGAAAACAAACTAGCGTAAAAACTATCAAACTTTTCCTTTGCCTCAGCCGGCAATAATCTGCTTTCTTCGATACTTTGACCTTCAATCTTATCAACGACCATCAGCATCCTATCTTGCCCTTTGTCGTTTCGGCCCAATACCAAGTTGATATCCGGAACAGAAATATCGTAGGTCGTCCGCAAACGATCGAAGAACTCCTTGCTCAACCGATAATCCGCTACCTCTTCAACCCCTTTAAAATATAACGGTTCCTCCCGCACGATTTTGCCGGGGTATTCCGATAGACGCTTGATATGCTTTTTAGAATATTCCTCTTCCCGGGGTATCTCTCGAAAAGGGTATCCGCCTTTTTCTTCGCCAGAACGCATTCTCTCGCCCGCCATAGGGTTAGAAGGGCTTGAAGGGGTTTTATTCGTCGACCCCGAAACGCTTGTAGTTATGGAGCGCCACCTTGCCGAACCAGTGCTCGATCTCGTGCTCCGCTTCTTCGGGAGTTTCCGAGGCGTGCAGGATGTTCATCACCGCCCGCTTCTCTTTATTCGCGAGGAGGGGCGAATCAATGGAAAAATCGCCGCGAATCGTGCCTACATCCGCCATGTAAGGCAATGTCGGCCCGGCGATCTTTCGCACCACATCAACGGCATGAATCCCCTGCACCACCATCCGCACCAAAGGCGCCGAGGTCATGTAGTCGACGAGCCACTTGCGCACCATTTTTCCGATCTCCAGGTCGCTCTCCGTTCCCAGTTCTTCCTTCGCGTTATATCCATATTTCTCATAGGTCTTCAGGGTTTTCTGACCGAGACGCGCGATCCAGGCCTCATCCTTCGGATAATGCTCGTTGATCTGCTCTTTGGTGGGTTGGAACATTTCGAGCGCCACGATTTTTAGGTCGCGCTGTTCGAAGCGGCGAATAACCTCTCCGGTCAGGCCCTTGCGCACGCCGTCGGGCTTGATCATGACGTAGGTAATCTCTTCTTTGGGATGCTTCTTGGGCATAGTGTTGATGATTAGTAGGTTGGTTGCCTAGTGACTAGTTACGACTTTGGTTTTTTTATTTCGATTCCGAGCTCATCCAATTGCTTCTTCTCGACCTCGCTCGGACTCCCCATCATCGGGTCACGGCCGTCGCCCGTCTTCGCGAACGGGATGACCTCCCGGATGTTCGGTTCGTTCTGCAGGATCATGATAAGGCGGTCCAGGCCCGGCGCGATGCCGCCATGAGGTGGCGCGCCGTAGGAGAGCGCCTTGAGCATGTGGCCAAAGTTCGCCTTGATGCGCTCCTCGGAGAACCCCATGATCTTAAAGACGGCCTTCAGAGCTTCCGGTTGGTGATTTCTGATGCTGCCGCCCCCTATTTCGTAGCCATTCAGGGCGATGTCGTACTGTGTCGTCAAAATATCGGGGATATTTTTTCCGGCGAGGAGATCGGCCATATATTCCGGCTTCGGTGCCGAGAACGGATTATGGGTGAAGGTCCACTTGGCCTTTTCTCCGCCGAAGGCGGATCCGCCTTCGGCGGAGAAGAACGGAAAGTCGATGATCCAGCAAAAGGCCAAAAGATTTTGGTCATTCTTGTCTTCGCGGAGATCCGGCTTGTCGTTCCCGTATTTGGCCATCGCCTCGGCATAGGTAAGGCGCGGGAAGGGCACCGCTTGAATGCGCTTCTCGGGGAAGAGGTCTTTGACGATAGAGATCAGAAGCTCTTCGCTTAGAGCCATCACGTCTTCGCGCTCGACAAAGCTCATCTCGAGGTCGAGCTGGGTGAACTCCGGCTGACGGTCGCCGCGCGTGTCCTCATCGCGGAAACAGCGCGCGATCTGGAAATATTTTTCGATGCCCGCCACCATCAAAAGCTGTTTGTACTGCTGGGGCGATTGTGGCAGGGCGTAAAAGCTTCCGGGCGCGATGCGGGCAGGCACGAGATAGTCGCGCGCGCCCTCGGGCGTGGACTTCGAAAGGATTGGTGTTTCGATCTCAAGAAAGCCGCGCTCGTCAAAAAAGTCGCGAATGAACTTGATGACCTTGTGGCGCGCGATAAGATTATTTTTCATCCGCTCGCGGCGCAGGTCGAGGTAGCGGTGTTTGATGCGCACCTCCTCGTCGATGTCGTAGCCATCGCCATCCACCGGAATGGGCAGAGCTTCGGCGGGATTCAGCACCTCAAGCGACTTCGCCTCTACTTCGTATGCCCCATTCGGCGTCTTGTCGTTCGCCATCGAAGCTGGCCGTTTTTTGACGAGGCCTACTACGCGGACGACGAATTCGAGACGAAGAAGGCCCGCCCCCTCAACATTCGGCGGGAACACTACCTGCACAGAACCGCTCCGGTCGCGCAGATCGATAAAAACCAGCTTGCCGTGATCGCGGCGAGCGCTGACCCAGCCAAAAAGCTCGATTTCTTTGCCTTCCGAGTCGCGGATATCTTTAATAAGGGTTCGCATGTCCTTGACGCTTGATACCTGACACTTGATACGTAACACATGGTATAATAAACCAATGATGGACTTTTCACAAATGTTTTTACACCTTGTCGTGGCCCTTTTCCTCGGCGCGCTTATGGGGCTCGAACGCGAACTGGCCGGCAAGGAAGCGGGCATTCGGACGGCCATGATGGTCTCGGGCGGCGCGGCGATATTTTCGATCATCGCCCTCCAGCTCCCTTACATCGTCGGTGTCTCGGGCGCGAACGTCGAAGAGATCCTCGCCCGGAATAGCGGCTTCCTTACGGTCGTCGCAAACATCGTGGTTGGTGTCGGTTTCCTCGGCGCGGGTATCATCATCAAGACCGAAGAGCGCGTTCACGGCCTCACGACCGCCGCCGTCATCTGGTCGGTGGCCGCCGTGGGCACTTTGGCTGGCGTCGGGCTTCTGCCCTTCGCCTTCGCGGCCGCAATCACGCTCTCGGCTCTCTTATGGTTCTTCCGGCACATCGATATCGCCGGGATAGTCACGCGCCGAAAATAATCTTCTTCGCTGCGAACGGAAAACCCCGCCGGTTAGGCGGGGTTTTTCATGTTGGTGCTGGCGGTCCGTAAGCCGGATCCTGTTCCGATTTTGCCCGCCGAAGGCGTCGCAAAATCGAGAACCTCGCCGGAGTTCCCTGAACGGAGGCGGGTCCGCCTTCGCACGGCTTCGGCGAGACGCTCGGTTTTGTGGCTGCCTGCGGCAGACAAAACCGGCGGCGACAATTTATCTGGGCCTTCGATTACTCTCGGGCTCGAGCGGGCACTGTCGCCTAAGGCGACCACGACCCTTGCACTCGGTAAGGATTTTGCCGTTTCACCTTCGTCTTCCGACGAAGCTCACCCCGAAGGGTGCCCTCGGCTTTCGCTTCGGGCGTCTCTGCTCGCACCTCTATGCTTACGCACGACGGCCGTTAGCCGCTGCCTTTGTCCCTTGGCTCGCGCCTCGGGACGAGTGTCCGGACTTTCCTCCCCTCACCTTGCGATAAGGAGTAGCCGCCTGGACGACCAGCTCTTCTATTATACCATAATATACAAGTTGGTCAACGAGCGCGAAAATAGCTCCGGAGAAAGCGGCGCTGGGTCGAAAAAGCCATGCGCGCATAAGGCACGGTCTTCGCCCCAAACCAGCGGGCATCGGCCGCGTCGTCTGTCGGCTTTACTTTGCCCTTCTTGAGGCGGGCCTGAAAAACTATCTCTAAAAGACGATAGGCAACGCCCCGATACGGATACGGCGTTGAAAGCGTCGCGAGATAGCGAAGCGACGATAATTTCACGCCAAGCTCTTCCCTGATCTCGCGTCTCGCGGCCGCTTCGGCGGTTTCTCGAAACTCCACGAAGCCGCCTGGCGTGACCCACTTGCCTTTATGCGGGTCGCGATTTCGCTTCACCAAAAGAACCTCGCCGGCGTTATTCTCGATAACGAGAGTGACGCTTGGCTTTTGGTTGTCGTACCACTCAAAACCGCACGCGGGGCAAATGCGCGGATGCTTCCCATTGCCGAGCACGCCTCCGCACTGCGGACAATGTTTTAATACCGACATTCTAGTGGAAACCGAGATCGGCTGGATTAATATCGCCGGACACGCGACCCAGGCGGCCGCCTGACTTTTCGAACTCTCGCCTGGCGGCGGCTGTTTCTTCAATAAGCGTTACTGTTTTTTTCGGCAGGGACCTCTTTTTTGCGATACCCTTCGACCAGTATTCGATGATGAGCTTGCTGTCGCCGAAAATGTTGCGGACGCCCGCTTTCACAGCGACACCTAGGGCGCATTGGAGTCCGAGAAGCTCGCCGTAGTTATTGGTTGCTTCGCCGCCAAGATGATGCTTGCCAAATTTATTTATCTTCGTTTTAGGAAGTACAAGATGGAGCAGGTCTTTGCCGTGCTCGTCGGTGACGCTCACCTCGACGCCCTGGCCCCGCCCCGTCCCGGCGTCAAAATATATGCCCTTCTCTAGCGGCGGATGATCTTTCTTAGGCCTCGGCTCATAAGGCGCTCCGGCATGAAGCCAATATTCCGCCTCGGCGCGCGTTTTAAAACCGCGATAGCGGGCGTTCGCCGTGCCGGAAACGAGCCGCTCGCAGGCCAGCCAATAATCAACGACGCCAGACCGGCCGTTCGGAAGGCGGTAGGCGTAGTATTTTTTGGCCGATTTCATGGTTCGCAAACAAGAAAGCGATGGGCAACCCCTAGCTCTCGATGAGCTTCCGAAATACTTGATAGGTGGTGCGCGCATCGTCTATCGCCCGGTGGGCCCGACCGCGATCAATGCCGAAATAATTTCCCAGCTCTTCAAGAGAAAACTTCAAAAATCTCGGATCGTTCCGGAGCTTCTGCCAAGCCATCGGGAAGGTGTCAAAACCCTTATAGAAATAGTTCGGCCGTAAGCCGCACTCCTCAAGTGATTTTCTGACGTGCATCCAGTCGAAAGGCAGGTTGTGGCCGACGAGCACCACGCTCTCCGTATAGCTCAAGAACTCCTCAAGGCCGGTCTTAAGATCAACGCCATCGCGCATCCATTCGTCGTGGTCGTATCCGACGATCCGGAGCGCCTCGGCATCGGCGGTTTCAATGTGCGCCGGCTTGATCTTGATGTCACGCTCCGCGAGCACCTCGAATGTTTTGGCTTTGACCTTCACTAGGCCGATCTCGATAAGTTCGTGGGAAAAATTAAGGCCAGTGGTTTCGGTATCGAAAAACACCAAATCAGCTTCGCGTATGTTAACTTCCGGGTCTTTGGCCATTTTTATTTTTTGAGCGCGGCAATGCCTGGCAATTTTTCTCCCGCCAGATAATCAAGCATAGCACCGCCACCCGTCGAAATGAAACTAAACTTGCCGTCGAGCTTGTGGCGCTTCAGGAACGACACCGTTTCGCCGCCGCCGGTCACCGAAAATGCCCGGCGATTCTTGGCGATGGCTCGCGCCACCACTAGGTTCCCCTTCGCATAACGCGGATCCTCGATGTAGCCCATCGGCCCGCTCCAAAGAATCGTCTTCGCCCTCGCGATCTCGCGAGCAAAGATTTTTCCCGTCTTGGAACCGATATCCAAGATGCGCCCGCGGGCGTTGGCGCGCCAATCGACCGGTAAAATAAGGTGTGGGAATCGCGACGCCGCGCGAAACATCGGCTGGTCGGCTGCCGCGCGATCCACGAGCGATGAGCCAACGTCAATGCCGCGAAGCATAAGAAGCGTGTTCGCCGAACCACCGCCCACGAGGAAGCATTTCGCTCGCGTGCGAAAATACTTCAAGATTCCCAGCTTATCGTGCGCCTTCGCCCCGCCCACGATAAGCACGAGGGGATGTTTCGGCCGCCGAATAAGCCGGGTGAGATGCCGAATTTCTTTTTCCATTTCGAGGCCGGCAAAACTCGGCAGGCGTTTCGTAATCGCGACGATGGAGGCATCGGCCCGGTGCGAAACGGCGAAGGCATCGTTCACGTAGCTATCAGCGAGCGCGGCGAGCTGCCGAGCGAGCGCGACGTCGTTTCTCTCCTCGCCAGGCAAAAATCGGAGATTCTCAAGAAGAAAGATCGTGCCGCGCTTTGCGGCGGCCACGGATCGCTTGATATCTTTGAAGCGAAAGTGGGGAACAAAAATTATCGGCCGACGAATTAGTCGGGCGAGCGTTTCGGCGTCAGAGCGAAGCGATAACTTTTTTGCGTCTCTGCCGTGGGGAAGGCCGTTTTTGATCCGAACGCCTGCCGGTCGGCCACGATGGCTTACGATGACAACCCGGAGGCCCCGGCGAATAAGCCATTCGATGGTCGGTAACGACGCCTCAAGGCGCCAGATGTCTTCAGCATTGAAATCCAGACGCAAAAGCACCGTACTGCCGAGCGCGCGCCGAGATGTCTTGCTAAGAAAGTGAATCACCGGGATAATTACGAATTATAACTGAATTCTAATATTTTCCGAAACCCGCCATGCCCCCCGCCCGTCTCGCCGGAAAAGAAAAAATAATCGCGGTTCTCGGCGCCGGCTTCGGCGGGTTGCGGGCCGCGACGCTTATTGATCGGGGCCTGCGCCGAAAGCGCATTCCGGGCTACCGCGTGGCGCTTATCGACCGGAACGAATACCACACCTACACCCCCCTCCTCTACGAAACAGCCACGATTTCAAAGGAAACCGCGAACATTTGCGAGATCCGCGAAATCGTCGCTTACCGATTCGCCCGCCTTCTTCTTGGCACGAAGATAAAATTCATCCAAGCAGAGGTAAAAAATATTGACCCCCTGGCCGGCTCTGTTAGTTTCACCGATGGCCCGCCCGAAGAGATCAAAAAGCTTGAAGTTGAATATCTCGTCATCGCTCTGGGCGCCGAACCGAATTATTTCGACATCCCCGGCCTCAAGAACCATGCCCTGCCGTTCAAATCAATGCTCGACGCCGTACGCATTCGGGATGCCATTACGATTCTGGCCATGGAAAAACCAGGCGTGCTTCGCGTTGCCGTGGGAGGCGGCGGATCAACGGGTATCGAACTTGCCGGGGAACTTAAAGTTTGGGCTGGCGAACTGGACAAGAGTCACCACTCTCGCCTTGAGGTCGACCTCGTCCAGGCCGCCCCGACCATCCTTCCGGGTTTCTCCCCTAAGGTCATTCGCTTAGCTAAGCTACGCCTTCGTCGGCTCGGCGTTCGCCTCATGGAGAACGAGCGGATCACTTCTGTGGGAGAGCGCGACCTTCAAACAGCGAGCGGCCGGACGATTCCCTTCGATATCTTCATCTGGACCGGCGGCATAAAACCATCGGCCATCATTAAAAACTTACCGCTCAAAACCGATCCCCGAGGTTGGCTCGAAGTCGGCGGCGACATGGCCTGCCTGCCGAAATCGCCCGACGTTAAATTCGGCACGCGCATCTACGGAATCGGCGATAATATCTCTGCCTATTATCCCGGAACCAAACAACCTGTCCCCGGCGTGGCGCGCGCCGCACTTTCGCAGGCCGAGATAGCGGCAAAAAATATCGTGAGTGAGATCGAAGCCGAGGAGGGATACCTTCCGGCGCCGCGCCGCCAAATTTATCGACCGATGAACTACCCTTATGTCACCCCGATCGGCGGCAAGTATGCCATCGCGAAGATCGGCCCCTTTGTTTTCTCCGGACTCTTCGGCTGGCTCATGAAGGGCCTCGTGGAACTTAACTATCTTTTTTCGATCATGTCTTTTGACAAAGCCGTCCGCGCTTGGTTGCGCGGCCTTATGATCTTCATCAAAAACGACCGGCTCGGGTAGAAACGGAAGTAAAGCGTCCGTTGAGAACGGCAAAACAGCCACTATCATTAAGTTTCAATTGTAACTTAATGATAGCGAAAAGAAATAGTGTGCCACGCTAATCTGTTGCCCTGCTCTACGACCGCTCAATCGGATAGCAAATGCTTCGTGTTGCAGCCGGTGTCGCTGGCCCGAGAAAAACCGCCAGATTGTTATACAACCTGACGATCGTCAGGTTGTATAACAATCTGGCGCGCATTACGGAATAAAAAAAGGGGGGGCGAAATAAACCTGCTACGTCCGGAGCCGCCGGTAAATGTCGTCTTCGACCGCCTGGCGGTCCGCGCCGTAGCGCGCCCTGGAACGTTCACGAAGCATCTCCACGCGCTCGTCGCCGCCTTTCGCCCACGATTCGGTGCCGATCTTGATATTGAACGGCCGCGAGGTTTCGCCGCGGATAAGAATTTTCGCGTAGGCGTTTAGGTTGTCGATGCCGACGAGGTCGTTCTCGTCGAAGACAGGCGCGAACTGCTTCACGAGAAACTCGGCATCGGGCACGCCCACGCGGAAGACAATTTGCGAGCCCACGTTACCGAAGACCGAATCACGGATCTTCTCGGCAAGCTGGGCGATAAACTGGTGAGCCATGGTGAGGTTCAGGGCATATTTTCTGGCCTCGGAAAGGATCGTGGAAATAGAGTCGGTGGTGAAGTTCTGGAACTCGTCGATGTAGAGCGAGAAGTCGCGGCGCGCCCGCGCATCGGCGATGTCGACGCGCGAGAGGGCCGCCATAAGGATCTTCCCGGTCACGATCATGCCCAAGAGTCCGGCGTTCAAGTCGCCGATACGACCCTTCGAGAGATTGACGAGGATAATCTTCCCCTCATCCATCGCGGCCCGGAAATTGAAGGCGGATTTAGGTTGGCCAATGATCGGCCGCATATAATCGTTCGCGATGAAATTATTGAACTTCGAGGTGATGTAGGGCGTCATATTGGCAAGCGAGGCCTCGCCGCCGGCCTTGGCCGCCTCTTTTGTCCAGAAATCCACCACGACCGGGTTTGCGATGCGCTCAAGCTTGCGTTTACGGAATTCCGGGTCGGTGAAGACGCGCGGAATCTCGATAAGCGTGGCGGGTTCGTTGGGCATGTCCTCCATGAGAAGCAAGAGCGCGTTCCGCATGTACTGCTCGAACATCGGGCCCATTGATTCCGGCGGAAAGAGTTTGTTGAAGATGCTCTGCATTTCGTTCACGATGAACGTTTTTTCTTCGGGATGGTCGGCGTTATAGTCGAGCATGTTGAGACCGACGGGATGAGCCAGGTCGCTGGGGTCGAAAAGAATGACATCGTCGGCCCGTTTATCGGGAATATGCCGGAGGGCGTTCTCGACAAGCTCGCCGTGCGGGTCGATAACGGCAATGCCCTTGCCACGCTCAATGTCGGCGAGAATCATGTTGCCCAAAAGCGTCGACTTGCCGGTGCCCGTTTGACCAACGATGTAGATGTGCCGCCGCCGGTCATCGTCGGTGATGTAGATCGGCTTGTGTTCACCACGGAACGAGCTTTCGCCAAGACGGGTGCCCTCCCCGATAAGGTTCGGCGGTGGCGGCGCCTCCTTTGATTTTAGCCACTTCACCCGCGGCGTCTCCGTGGTCGAGATCGGCAAATGGAAGAAACTTGCAATCTCTTCGGCGGAAAGTGTCATCGCCTTGCCGGAGTCGAAATTGCGGAAGGAAAAATTATAGATCAGCCCTTTCGGATTTTTGGGTTTCACGACGCGGAATTCGTTCCGCCGCGGGGCGCCGAACTGCGTGAAGCCGGCCGCCAGGCCCTCAAGAAGATCGTTCGCCTGGAAGGGCGTTGGCGCCGAAGCGATAAGGCGCACGTTCACGGCAAAAAGCGGCTTGGCCACCTTGGCGGTTAGCGCTTTTATGGCATCTTCGTCGGCCGGCTCACGCTCCATTTTTTTCTCCTTCGCCTCTTCTTTCGTATCTGGATGAAGCGCTTTCCCAACGATTCCCCAGTCGAAACTTCCGCCGCCCAAGACCTTTTCCAGGGACTCACCCTTCCTCAAAGATTCGAGATACTTCATGATCGTCTTCTTCGCCTTGGGCGCCGGACGAACTATTATTTGGAGTGCCGCACCCTCGCCGATCTCGTTGATCTTCGCAAAGGCGCCCACGATCGGCGCGAAGGTATCGCTCTCGATTTCCAGGTAGGTTCGAATGGGCAGAGCAAACGCTTTTTTCTCCGTAAGGTATGCCGCAAGAGATGCGCCCTGCGCATTAAAGATATTAAAGTCGTCGCCCGCGGACTCCACGCTCGCCCCGCCCCACAAACCCTGAACCTGCTTGGCTGCCACTTCGGCATAACGCCGCGGCACCGAGAGGAAGAAATGGATCTCCTCGCCGACATGCGGCACGACGACCTCAAAAATGATTGGCGCCTTGATGCTCGAGAGATTCGACAAGAGCTGTTCGGTCATGGCGATCTCGGACTTGAAATCCGACTTTTTTTCGCCGACAACATTCTGCCGCGGTACTTTTATCAAAAAGAGCGCCTGCGCGAGTGAGCGTGCGAGCGCCCGGCGGCGCAGAAATTTAACGAGTGTGTAAAAACCGATGCCTAGGGCAGCGCCAGCAATGATCCCGGAGATAAAATTCCACGTCATTATTCCACAATCCCTCGTTTCTTCAGTTCCGGATATAGTTTCCCGGCCAGCGCATCGTGAAAGGCGTCGAGTACGAACGGATTTGACTTCGCCGCGGCGGCGCTGGCTTTGGCGAGGCCATCGCGAAACGCCGACTCAAGCAAAGTTTCGATCTCAAGTTTCGTCTCTGCTGTGGCATTTTTCGCATAATCGGGCAGTGGATTCTGAAAGACGTTCGTCTGCGCCGCCGCTGGCTTATCATCCGTCGGCGCGGGCGCAATGGCCCGGATCGCCTCGCGGACTTTTTCGTGGCCCGAAAGTCCTTGCATCTCGGGGTGGTCGCGACGCTCCTTGAGCTCCACCGAAAGACGCTCGATATCGGCCTCAAGAGCGGCTTCAAAATTCGGGGTAATGGGTTCAGGCATGAGTGTTAATGTATAATGAACGGCATGACCACACGCAACACGGCGCTCGCCGTCCTTGGTATCCTCATTATAGCAATCTTCCTTCGGACCTACCATCTTTCGTCGCTGCCGCCGGGACTTTATCCCGATGAGGCGATGAACGGGAATAACGCGCTTGAAGTGCTTGGCAGCGGTGATTTCTCCACCGAAGGCGGACCAGCCTCCGGCTGGAAGGTTTACTACCCCGAGAATAACGGCCGCGAGGGGCTCTTTATGAACATCCAGGCCGTCTTTCTCGCGACATTCCTCAAGATGACCGGCGGCGACCCGGAACCCTGGATGCTCCGCTTTGCGAGCACCGTCTTCGGCTCCTTCACCGTTTTAGGACTCTATTTTCTCGGCCGCGAACTTTTCGGCCGGAAGGCGGGACTGGCGGCCTCGTTCTTCCTCGCCACGAGCTTTTGGCACATCATGTTCTCGCGCATCGGCTTCCGCGCCATCATGGCCCCGTTCTTTCTCGTTTGGGCTAGCTTCTTTCTTATCCGCGCTATTCGTCTCGGCGCCCTGCCGCGACGCCAGCTAGTATTTGCCGCCATCGGCGGCCTCGCTTTCGGTCTGGGATTTTATTCGTACATCGCCTATCGCGTTTCTCCGCTTCTTTTGCTCATCGTAGTTCCATTTTTTTGGCGGGAACGGAGATTCTGGAAAACTGCGGGGGTGTTCACCGTCGTCGCGTTCTTTGTCGCTCTGCCGATTGGACTCTACTATCTAGCAAACCCTGCGGACTTCATGGGCCGCACTACGCAGGTATCCGTATTCGGTTCGCCGACGGTCATGAAGGATCTCGTCTTGAATATCGCGAAAACCGCCGGCATGTTCAATATCGCCGGCGACTTCAACTGGCGGCACAACTACGCCGGCCGGCCGGAGCTCTTCTGGCCCGTCGGCCTCCTCTTCCTCGCCGGACTTGGATACGGTGCGAAACGTCTTTTTGGAGCATTGCGACACTGGACGATATTCGGCACCGACCGAGATGAAAGTTTCGCCTGGAAGTTCACTGGCGCCTGGTTCGCGCTCGCGGCGCTTCCGGTCGTTATTTCGAACGAGGGACTCCCTCATGCTCTCCGCGCCATCCTCATGATCCCGCCGACCATGATTTTTGCCGGCGCGGCGGCGGGCGCGATCTACGACCGCTTCGTCCGCGGCCGCTTCAGTATACAAACAGTCGTTTTTGGCATCGCCTTCGCAATCGCCTTTCTCACGGTCGAGGCCGGAACCGCATATTTTAAGAAGTGGGGTGGCAGTCCGGAGGCGCAAGGTGCTTTCGCCGCAAACTACGTTGAGCTCGGCCGCGAGATCCGCGCCCTGCCGAAGGAAACACCGAAGTACATCGTCGTGGAGGCGGGCGGCGTCCTCGTTCGCGGCATCCCGATGCCCGCGCAAACGGTGATGTTCATGACCGACAGCTTCACTCCGGAAAAACAGCGCGAGAAAAACATCCACTACGTTTTGCCGCCAGATCGCGAATCGATCCCCGCCGGCGCCCGAGTTTTCGAAATCCGATAAACGCCCCGCAGAGTGTTCTAATCCCAACAACATCCTTATAAACTGGAGTTTGTAAGGATGTTGTAAGCTATAAATAAGCTTATAAAGATGACCGGCGGTAAAAGGAATAAAAAAATGATATCGATTGCCGTCCTCTGTGGCGGCCCGTCTTCCGAACGCGAGGTGTCGCTCGCTTCGGGCCGGAACATCGCCAAGGCACTCGATAAAAATAAATACGCCGCTTGCGTTATTGAAGTACCGGCAAATCACAGCCAGATCCTAAAACTCTTCGCCGCGCCGAAAACGTTCGCGAATATCGACCTCGCTCTTATCGCGCTCCACGGCGCTTTCGGCGAGGATGGGGTGGTGCAAAATCTTCTCGACCTTCGGGACGTTCCCTATACCGGTTCACCGGCAGTCGCGAGCGCGCTCGGCATAGATAAGGTAATAACGATGACCGTGGCCCGCGTGAGCGGCCTCCGCGTGCCAGAATTTTTCACTGTTCAAAAACATTCCAACATTCTTGAGAATGTTGGAATGTTGGTACGGAACAAATTCGGTTATCCGTGCGTCGTGAAACCGAACGCCTCTGGCTCTTCGGTCGGCGTCGCCATCGTCCGCCGGGGACGCGATCTTCGAAAGGCCCTGCGGAACGCCTTCGCCGAAGGCGACACGGCCATCGTCCAGCGCTATATCAAAGGACGAGAACTGACCTGCGGCATTTTGGGGAATGCCGGCGAGGATCTTCTTGCGCTTCCCCCGATCGAAATCGTCGCCGGAAACGAGTTCTTCGACTACAACGCCAAGTACGCCTCGAAGAAGACGCAGGAGCTCTGTCCCGCCCCGGTTCGGCCGAGCGTGCGCGAGAACGTAAAGCGCGCCAGCCGCCGTATTCATGAGACGCTCGGTTGCGACGGCCTCACGCGGTCGGACTTCATCCTCGCTCCCGGCGGGAAACTTTATTTTCTGGAAATTAACACCATCCCCGGCATGACGCCCGCGAGTTTGTGCCCCAAAGAAGCCGCCGCGCTCGGCTGGAGCTTCGGCGAATTTTTGGACAAAATTATCGCGCTCGCGCTCAAAAAATAGAGCCGCTAAACAAAACATCGTCCAACAAAAAACCCGGTAAGAAACCGGGTTTTCGCTTACGCAATTTTCACTTCCGTGAAGTGCTGGCGATGGCCCCGCTTCCTCCGGTAGCGCGTCTTCGAGGCGTACTTAAAGATTATCACCTTGCGAGCTCGGGCCTGGCGAACGACGGTGGCCTTGACGGTCGCGCCCGGAACGTAGGGCGTGCCCACCTCAATCTTATCGCCCTCGGCGGTCAAAAGAACCTTGTCAAAAATGACCGTTCCGCCCGCTTCGGCGTCCAGTTTCTCGATCTTTAGCGTATCTCCCTGGGCAATGCGGTATTGCTTGCCGCCGGTCTCGATAATGGCAAATTTGCTCATAGTAGTCATATGAAAAGCCCGACGCCTAAGCCGGACCTAATTGACGCTAATGATAGCCGCGAAGGCCAAAAAAAGCAAGATGGCGATGACTCCCGTCGCCGCCGCGAGAATTCCGGCTAAAAATTGACTCCTCGGTTCGAAGGCGAAGGCGATAAAACCGTTGATAATGATGACGGCAAGACCGAAGGCGCCGTAACTTATAAGTTCCGGCACGCCGCCGATCTGATTAATACCCAGTCGGTCATTGAAGTTCAAAATGAGCGGTTGGCCGATGCCGCGAAGCGCGAAATAGCTCCAGAGGAATCCGCCCACAACAAAAACCGCGCTCACGAAAAAAACGGCGGCGAGAATGCGACGACTTTGGGTCGCGGGGAAAGGGAGGCGCATGGCTTATTCCCACTTCTTGCCCCGGCGCAGAAGGGCGGCGAGTTTGTCGGGGTCAATGACGTTGATGTCGATGCCGGTCGAGATCTCAAACCCAGCCGGGAGAAGAATCTTCGGGATAACGTCGATGTGCCAGTGATAGTGTTTGTATTTTTCCTGGTTCTTGAGGGGCGCGGTGTGGATGAAGAAGTTCAGGTCGGGATCGTTCAAATGCTTGCGCATCCGGCGCATCGCTCCCCCAAGGACCGCCACGACCCCTCGAACGTCGGCTCTCGGCGTACGCTCGAACGATGACTCGTGATGCTTCGGGTAGATGCTCACCTCGAAACGGCTCTTGGGCACGAAGGGCGCGAGTGCGATGGCCCGGTCATTCTCCTCGATGATGCGTTTCCCCTCCTTGCGCTCATGCTTCAGGATATCGCAGTGTACACACCGGCGGTACTTCTTGAAGTACCGCGCGGACCCGCCGAGCGAATCGGCCACGTCCGGCGGAATAATGGGCAAGGAGAGCACCTGATAGTGCGGATGATAGAGCGAAGCGCCAGCAGAGGCCCCCCAGTTGAAGAAGGCGGTCGTGTACTGCAGGCACGGATCATTCGCGGCCATCCGGTAGCGCCGCTGGAGCGCCTCGAAGATCTCGACGCCGCGCTCCACGGGGAGATCGGCGATGGTCTTAGCGTGGTCGCGGCTCACGACCAGGTCGTGGTACCCCACGCCGTCGGCGCGGATGTAGGGACCGGTGCGCGTGGGCACGGCGCAGGTCTGGCTATGCCGGAGCGCCGGATATTTGTTCGGAATGACCGCGACGCGCCAGTTCTTTCCCGAAGGGACGGTGAAAAATGGCGGCCAATTACCGGACTTTTCTAGGTCCTCGAAGGGGCAGGTCTTCTTCGGCGTCGGCCGGCGCACCTCGCGTTTCGGCAAGAGCTGTTCCGGGCGCTTGGCGCGCGCGGGGGCGATGATGATCCACTCATGAGAAACTGGGTCGCGGCGGAATTCGGACATGGGGAGAAAAAATTAGATATTAGATATGAGAGATGAGGGACAACCTACCTCATGAGAGTGGCGAGTATTTTCGATATTTCAACAACCTCTTTTCGAAACTGTTCCCGCAAAGCTTTATCTACGAACTGGAACTCATACAGTATATCAAGCAGAGGGACCAACTCAAAGGCCGAGGCCCTGGCCATGCGATAGAAGTTCTTTTTATCTTTCTCTGTTACCCTCCCTGACCCTTCCGCAAGATTGAGCGGAATCGACGACGCCGCACCGATCACCTGGTCCCGTATTCGTCCATACTCTCTCGGCAAGACAATCGCCACCTTGATGAGTTGTAAAGAAAAATCCAAAGCTCGACGATACACCCTGAGATCCTCAAAAATAAATCTCTCCTGGTTTTCCATAGTAACTCTTGCCACGCAGATACCCCAACTCCTAATTTCTCATCTCTATTCTCTCATTTCTTTATTCTGTGTTCATAATACCACGCGAGCGCGTCCTTGCCGATCGGCACGGCGTTTAAACTGCCTTCCTTCGCATTTTCGATGAGCACGAGGATAGCAACTTGCGGATCGTTGGCCGGTGCGTAGCCGACGAAGAAGGCGTTCTCTTGGGTATTGTTTTGCACTTGGGCCGAGCCGGTTTTCGCGGCGACCGCGAAGGACAGGTCGGAGAGGAGGTGCGCCGTGCCGAGAGGCGAGGTGACCGTTTCGCGCATCCCCTTTTGCACCTCAAGTAGAGCGGAGCCCAGATCAAGATCGGCGATCGTCTTCGGGTGCGACTTCCCCGGGACAAGCGTTGGTTCATAGAGATGTCCGCCATTTGCGATTGTGGCAATGTAATTCAAGAGTTCGATCGGCGTCACGAGAAGGTCGCCTTGGCCGATAGAAACGTTGTAGGTGTCACCCACAAGCCACGGCCGTTTACCATCGGAGACCTCCTCCCTCCACTCTGGACTCGGCAAGAACCCTCTCGCCTCGCCCGGTAAGTCAATTCCCGTTGGTCGGTCGAAACCGAATTTCGCCCACCATTCACGCAAACGATTGATGCCCAGGCCTTTGAGGTCGCCGAAACCGCCTCCGACCTCGTAAAAATAGACGTTCGATGACTGAGCGAGGGCCGAGGAAAGATCGACATTTCCCTGATAGCGCCAGTCCACGAAACGGGTCGGCTGATCCGGGTTATATGGATTCGGAACGTCGAGGTAGCCGGGTGAAAAAATCTCGTATGTCGGGGAAATAACACCCTCGACAAGAGCCGCGATGGCCACCAGCGGCTTCACGGTGGACCCCGGGTTATAGAGGCCGGAGACAGCGCGATTAAAAAGCGGCCGGTCGGGAGAGGTGAGGAGGCGCTGGCGCTCGGCACTCTTCCCCGTGCCCGTGAACGCATTGTTGTCGTAGGCAGGCATGGTGAAGAACGCGAGCACCTCGCCGTTTTGCGGATTGAGCGCCATGCCAACGCCCGACGTCCGCCCCAGCGAAGCGAGGCCGCGCGCGAATCGGTCGTGAAAATATTCCTGAAACTCACCGTCAATGGTGAGCCGCAAGGTCTCTCCGATCTTCGGATCGCTCCGCTTTTGTTCGCCGACGATGTTTCCCTTGGCGTCGCGGAGACGCACGAAAAGCCCCGATGTTCCCCGAAGGCGCTCATCATAGTAGGCCTCGAGGCCGGCCTTGCCGATAAGGTCCTGCCCGGCGAGATCCCGATCCCGCTTAAGATCGGCGGCGGTCGGGAAGCCGAGGTAGCCAATCGCGGAGCTGAACACGGCGCCCAACGGATATTGCCGTTCGAACCCGCCCAGAACGATGAGCGTTTCGAGGTTCGCGTCGCGCAAAGCCACGACTTGCGCTGGTTGAAGGTCGCTTAAAAGAACGATGGGGTCGACGGCGGCTTCGACGTTTCGTTCCCGAATCAGATCGCGCACGGTTTCTTCGGGAATATCCAAGATCTGCCGAATGGTGAGGAACGTGGCCTCGTGGAGCGCCGGATTCCGCAAAAATTCCTTGAGGTTGAGGAGCGCCGAATAGACCGGCCGGTTTTCGGCGAGCACCCGCCCCTCCCGGGCGGTGATCGGCCCGCGCGGCGCGGCGAGCCGCGTGGTCTGATACTGGTTCGCCGCGGCCCGACTCTCATAAAATCCGCCCCTCGCGAAAGAGAGAAAGGCGATTCTCCCGACAACCGCGAGCGCCACGAGTAAGATCGCCACGCCGAGATACCAGAACGGCCGCTCGTCGAGGGGCACTTCGATGACGTCGAGGTCTTTGGACCACTCATCCGAAAGCGACTCCTCAAAAACAATTTCTCGTTTCTTCATAAACTATAGCTTAGCGGAACCGATCTCACGACCAAAAATGACTCGCAAAAACTGAAAAATAAAGGCGCCAACGAAAAGCGTGCCCACCCAAGCGGTAAGGAACGCGACTGGATTCGTTGCCGGAAGCGGCCAGGCCGCGAGAAAATTGAAGCCGAGCGCCGCCGCCCCGACGGCCAGGAGATTCGAAAACCATGGTTGCCAAGGCAAAAGCGGTCGCAGGAGCCGCGCACTAATCGCGACGGCCATGAAAACGCCAAGCTCCCAACTCAAGGCCGGCTCCCAATTCAGGGCCCACGCCGCGAACATGATTAAAAGCGCGGTTTCCCCGACGGTGAGCACCGCGCCGACCGCCACGAGCGCCGCGAGCGCCACATCTATGACCACACCGCCACTTCCCGAAAGGCGCATCTGGAAAACGATCGCGAAGAAAACGATAACGAGTGCCACCAAAAACTTTTCCCAACGCATGAAGCGATCGCTAATTTTTCGTGGCCGAAACCACCACTATCTTAAGATCATTGCCCGTGTAAGAGAGGGCGAGCGCGGCTTCCTGAAAGAGTTGATTCGCCGACATGCGCAGGGCGCCGACTTCGCCGATCGGCAGACCGTAAGGCAGATCTGGCGCCGCGGCATAAACAGCTTCACCCGGAACGACTACGGAGTTCTTCGGAATGAGAGTGAGTTGCGGCTCGGCGCCGCCCGAGAGAACCGCGTCCGTGCCCGCCGCGCCGATTCGCACCGTCATTTGAAAGCCGATATCAAAAACGGTCTGTACCGAAGCAGTGCGCTTAAAAACCCCCTTCACTTTGCCGATGAGAATGGTGCCGACCGTATCGGGCGAAGGCGATGCCCCCGAGACGACGGGGAGGAACACCGGCACACCCACTACCAAGCCATTCTCACTGCCGGCGGCAATGAGGAGTTCGTTTTTAAAACTAAACGGATAGCGCGAGTAAACGAACACTGGCACATGAGCCGAATCGCCAAGGACGGCGGTTGTGCGGGCCAGCGCCTCGGACTCCGCGATCCGTGTTTTTAAGGCCGTATTTTCCCGCGCCAGATTCATCTGGGCTAAAAGCGCAGAAGATTCGTCGGGGCGCAATATATTTTGCAACGCCCAGCCGGCGGCGGGCTCAAGAAAAAGAGCAAGCGCGCCTACCGCGACGAGAATGGCGAGAATCAAGCGGTCTGCGGTCATGGCGGGTAAGATTTAAATATTTATATCAAGCGGCTTCAGGGGGTTGTCGAGAAAACTGCGGTAGGTGGCGAATTCGTCGATCATGAGCCCCAGGCCGCGCGCCACGCAGGTCAAGGGGTCTTCGGCGATAACGGTCGAGACCGCCGTTTCCTTCTCGATCATCTCATCGAGCCCCCGAAGCAGAGCGCCGCCGCCGCAAAGACAAATTCCCTGCTTTAGCATGTCGCCGGCGAGTTCTGGCGGAGTAATCTCGATAACTTCAAGTATGGCCTCGGTAATTGTTTTCAGGGATTTCGCGAGCGCCGCCCGAACGTGGCTGTTTTTCATAACGACCTCCCGCGGCAATCCACTCGAAAGGTCGCGGCCCCGGATCGGCACCTCCAGGCGCTCGTCCATGACAATGGCCGATCCCACGGCGATCTTGGCCATTTCGGCCGTCGGCTCGCCGATCACGAGCTTGAACTCGTCGCGCACGAACCGAATGATGTCGTCATTGAATCTGTCGCCGGCGATCTTCAGGGTTCGGGAAACGACGGTGCCGCCCATGGAGATGACGGCGATATCGGTCGTCCCGCCCCCGATATCGATGATGAGCGAAGTGGTGGGGATGTCGATGGGCAGTCCGGCGCCAAGCGCCGCCGCGACCGGTTCCTCGACGAGATGGACCGTCGCCACGCCCGCGAGCTTGGCCGCATCCTCGACGGATTTGCGCTCGACCTCGGTGAGGTTATTCGGAATAGCGAGGATCGCGCGGCGGAAGCTCGCGAAAGGCAACCGCACCGCGACGAGACGCTTTAAAAACTGGGCGAGCATCTCGCGAGTCATATCGAAGTCGGAAATGACGCCGGAGACAAGCGGCCTCACGACGCTGATGTGCGAGGGCGTGCGTCCGAGCATTTTTCTCGCATCCAGACCGACGGCGAGAATCTGGTTCGTCTTGTTGTTGATGGCGGCAACCGACGGCTCATTAATAACAAGGCCGCGTCCTCTTAGATAAATGAGGGTGTTCGCCGTGCCGAGGTCGATACCAACGTCTTTGAAGAATTTATCGAACATAGTGGTGCTCGGAGGAGGTAATGATTTTTTAATAGCTCTGCGCGAAGAGCCACTTTCGCGTCGCGGGCGCTCCGCAGGCGAAACAATTCCCGGAGAAATTCGCGTCCGCAAGATTAAGTTCGAGCACGCGGGTGGTGGCTTTCGTTTCTTCTTTTACTTTCGCCTCGCAGGCAGGATCTTCACACCAGAGCGCGCGGAAGAATCTCCGTCCGTCGGCGAGCGCCGTCTTGAACTCGTCGTAGGTTGCGACTTCACGGGTAAGATGTTGCTTCATGACCACGGAACGCTCGAGAAGCGAGCGCTGAATATCGTCGAGAAGATTGTCCGTGCCGGCAACGACATCGCTCTCGGCGATTATTCCCTTCAGGAAGGTGTCGCGACGGGCGAAGGCCACGCTCCCCGTTTCGAGTTCTTTCGCGCCAATCTCAAGCCGGAGCGGCACACCGCGCAGTTCCCATTCGTTGATCCGATAACCCAGCGCATGATGAGCATCGTCATCGACCACGGCTCTGATCCCGGATTGTTTAAGCCGCTCCGCAACGTCACGGGCTTGTTTGCCGACCTTCCGTTGCGTCTCGGCGTCTTTGCCTCCGATCGCGAGGATAACGACCTGGTGCGGCGCGATCTTCGGCGGGAGGACGAGCCCCGAGTCGTCGCCATGGCTCAAAATAAGGCCTCCGATGGAGCGGGTCGAAAGCCCCCACGAGGTCTGGAACGGATGTTTCCGCTCGCCGGACTCGTCGAGAAACAATATCTCAAAAACTTTGGCAAAATTATCGCTTAAGTTATGCGATGTGGCCGCCTGGAGCGCCCGGCCGTCGGGCATCACGAGCTCGATTGAATAAGTTGTTTTCGCGCCCGCGAACGTTTCGCTCTGGCTCTTTAGTCCTATATAAGGAGAAATAGCGCAGTAATCCTCGTAGAATTTACGGTACCACCAGAGGGCCCGTGTCTGCATGGCAACCGCCTCATCCTCCGTCTGATGGACGGTGTGGCCTTCCTGCCAGAGAAATTCCGTCGTCCGTAGGAAGGGGTAGGTGCGCTTTTCCCAGCGGACGACGTTCGCCCACTGGTTGATGAGAAGCGGCAAATCCCGGTAACTCTGCACCCAGTCCTTAAAAGTCTGGTACATGATCGTCTCCGAGGTCGGCCGGACGGCGAGCGGTTCCGCGAGCTTTTCGCCGCCGCCGTGGGTTACGACCGCGAGCTCGGGCGAGAATCCCTCGAGGTGCCCTTTTTCTTTTTCGAGAAGCGACATCGGAATGAAGATCGGGAAATACGCGTTCTGTACTCCCGCCTCCTTGAACCAGCCGTCAAGCGTCGCCTGGATGCGCTCCCAAATCGCATAGCCGTAGGGCTTGATGATCATACAGCCCTTCACGACCGAGTAGTCGGCGAGGCCCGCTTGCACAACAACGTCGTGATACCAGTCCGAGACGTTCTCGGATTTTTTCGTCAGATGGCGTTTCTCGAATGCGGGCATGGGCAAGAATTTAGTAGTCAAAGATTAGCACGAAGGGAAACCCGAGGTAAAGCCCGGAAAACAAGGCTAAATTGACGCGGCTCGACTTCAATTGTATAAATGAGCTAGCTATTCTGCTTGCTTCTTCGCGTTCCCACTTTCCAAGGAGGAAGGCTATGTCTCTCGACAGTTGTGGCTGCGGCACCTGGGGCGAACCCGGCGGGTGCGCCGTGAGGAGATTCGAGATCTCCGGCAAGGGGTGGCTCCCCCGTATTCCATTTCAAGGCATGCGCACCTATGATCGGTGCCCCCTCTGCTATGTGCTTTCCGGTGGCGTACATCATCTCGGCTGTATGGCTGAGCGCTGTCCCGACGGCTGCGAAGAGCAGTTCGTGGTGTGTCGTCACGGAGAAGTTATCCGGGGCATTCCGGCGGACGCCGAACTCACCGAAATCTAGCGGAACAACATGTTTCGCACCCACCAACATCACCGGTCGCCTGAGGCGACCGGTTCGTTTTTTTAAATAATGTGGCAGAGCTACAAAAACCGCGCCAGGAAGAAGATAACGAGACCCACGATAGAGGCCACCGCCGAGATGATCCAGAAGCGCATCGTGACCTGGCTTTCCGGCCAGCCGATCGCTTCGAAATGGTGGTGGATGGGCGCCGAAAGAAATATCTTGCGCCGCAAAAATTTTTTGGCGAGGAGCTGAACGATGACCGAGCCCGATTCGATGACGAGCACGATGCCGATGATGGGCAGGAAAAGCACCGAGTTGGTGAGGAAGGCGATGACGGCTAGGGTGACAGTGAGGCCCATGATGCCCGTCTCGCCCATATAGAACTTGGCCGGGTGGACGTTAAACCACAGATAGGTCACGAGCGCCCCGATAATGACGATGATCATCGAGGTCAGGTCGTAGAGGCCCTTGGCGTAGCTAATCGCCCCGAAGGCGGCGAAGATCGGGAGCATCACCCCCGCCGAGAGGCCGTCTAAGCCATCGATCACTCCGCTCGAGAAGGTAGCAAAAACAACGAAGACAAAGAGAAGAAGATAGAGCCCGTCAATCTCCAGATTGCCGTAGAACGGGATATACAAACTGCTCCAGCCGAGCTTGAAATAGAACCACCACGCGCCCGCGAGAGCGATGAGGAAGATGATGCCGAGACGAACCTTCAAGCGGATGCCTCCGCCGATATACTTGCCTTTATTCTTAATGACGAGAATGTCGTCCACGAGGCCGAGAAGCGAAGCCGAAAGAAGAGTGAAAAGCGGCAACCACGTCTGCGAGCGCGACACGAAATTCAGCTTCGCGAAGAACGATCCCGGCGAAACGACGCTCGCGAGAAATGTGAGTCCCGTTACCACTAAAACCGTGCCCCAAATGAGGACTCCGCCCATGCGGGGCGTCGAAACCTCTTTCTCCGCGTGCAACTTCGTGAAGTACGTCGTCTTTTCCCCGCCGAAAGTTTCTTCGCGCGGTTTTTTCTTCCACGCCTTGTTGCGATAGAGAATTCTGATGAGCGCCGGCGCCGCGGCGATCGCGATGGCGAAAGAGAGAATAAACAGCGACAGGATTTTAATGATAAGAAAAACGTGTTGCTGATACATGGGGGTTTCTTGGCGCTTACCGATTCAGGGTGAAGTTACTTCGGAACCAGGCAAATAATTTCTCGGTCTCGCCGAAACGGTCCTCGGTGCCGAGTACGATAACGACAATCGGACGCTTCTGGTACATGAAGATCGAAAGCAGATTGCCACCGGCGTCTTCGGTGTAGCCGGTCTTCCCGCCTAGGAACGTCGGGTCGCCGGCGAAGGCATTAATGTTCTGAAGCGTGAGGCGCTCTTGGTAGTCGAGATTGGTAATTGTTGCCTGCTTCCGGCGCGTCTCGGAAAATACCTGAGGGTATTCGTTGAATATCTTCGTCGCCAGTCGGCGCAGGTCGTAAGCGTTCGATTGATTCGTGGTCGAAAGCCCCGTTGGGTCGCCGAAGTGAGTATTGTCGAGACCCCAAGCGGCCGCTAGGCCGTTCAGTCGATTGATGAAATCGCTCCGGTTGCCGCTTTGATTCGCGAGCGCCTCCGCCGCCTCATTCGAAGAAACGACAAGCATCGCCGTCATGAGATCGGAGGCGGTATAGGTCTCGCCTGCGGCAAGTTTTTTACCGATACTAGTATCTTCGGGGGGGAAATCCGCTTCCGTAAGCGCGATTTTCGCTTTTTGTTCCGGCAAAGAAAACGCCGCGACCGCGGTCATAAGCTTGGTGATCGAGGCAATCGGCCAGCGTTTAAGGGGCGCGAGTCCAAAGTATTGCTCACCCGTCGTAAGATCGGCGAGAAGGGCGGCCGTGGCCGCTACTTTGGGCTCCGAAACAACGCCCACGGGCCGAAAGACAGCGGCTTGAAGCGTCGAGGTGGGCACGAGCGATCCCTCTTTGACGGTTGCTCGGGCGGCAGACTCTCGAGGCGGCGGACTCGCGGTTTTTTCCTTTCCCGCCAGCTCTCCAAGAAGCGTCGCCTCAAGATCGGCGAGCGCCACTTCGTCGGGCGATGGGTCGGTTTCTCCTTCGCCAACCGAAGCGGAAGAAGGGGTAGCGGAAACGACCGTGGGTGAGGAGAGCATAAAAACCGGCGGCGTAACGCGGGACTGGCGCACGGAAAATTCGTCGGCCACAAAAGCCGCCGGCGGATCCTGTCGAGCCGCGCCGAACCTGCTGCTCATGGCCGTTACGCCCAACATGACGGCAAGAAAGAGGATTTTTTCGAACGTAAAATTCATTACTGAGTGGAATTGCTGCTTGGAACCGGCGCCTCTCCTCCGGGCTCGCCCGGTAGTACAGCGGCGACGCTACGCGGGAAGCGTGACCAGATCTGTGCTTTGAGTTTTTTGGTTGATTCTACAAAAATCATAGACATACGGTTGTTATTCTATCGCCGTTGTACTACCGGGCTCGCCCCGAAGTTCGGCCTCGAATTTTGCGAGAAGTTGCCGATAGTTCTCATAGTCGGGCAAGTCTTCTTGTCGCGCAAGCCCCAAGTGGGTGAGTAGCAGGAAGCTCGGGCGGTAGACATAGGAAGTTGGGTGGGCAGGATCAGTGGCACGCAAAATAAGACCGCGGATCATGAGGTTTCGCAAAATGAAGGCGGAGTTCACCCCGCGCTGATAGTCAATTCGCGCCTTCGTTACGGGTCCGAAGTACGCGATGATGGCCAGTGTCTCCAAGCTTGCGGGCGTGAGCTCTTCGGCGAGTTCCGCCTTCACGAAACCTTCGACTATCTTCGCGAAAGCGGGCTTGGTGGCAAGCTGCGCCCGCTCGCCGCCCAGAACGAGCATCAGGCCGCGCTCCTCGTCGGCCAAGCGTTCTTCAAGGGTTTTCGCGAGTCCCCGGACGGTCGCCTCGTCAACTTCGAGGATCTTCGCGATCTTGACGAAAGAGAGCGGCTCCCCGTGGACGAAGAGCAACGCTTCGAGAGCGGCCAGTTGTTTGGTTTCTTTGTTCATGAAATAGTTTCCCCGTTCCCGTTCGACCTAATCATTATATCAGAGCCATCGCCCGCCTGATCCAAGATAATAAGCTGCTCCCGGGCGAGATGAAGCACGGCCAAGAACGTAATGATAACCTCTCCGCGGGATTCCCCGCCAGTCAAGGCCCGAAAGTTGGTTTCCATAATCGCGCGGATCCGGCTCACCACCTCGGCAATTTTCTCCTCAAGCGATACGATCGTGTCGGTAATTGTTTCTTGATGTTTCGCCAGGCGTTCGAATATTTCAAAGATCCGCCCCAAGGAATTCGAGAGTGTCGCCGTGGTCACCCCCGGACCGGGATAGAACACAACCACGCCACCCTGACGATCTCCGGGCGTCACGGTATTCAGGAAATAAGGCCGGCCCATGGAGAGGGCGCCCCGATTCCAAAGGGTGGCCAGCGTTTTCATCATCGGTTTCAAATCTTTGTAGAGCCGCAGGCGCTTCTCGAGATCGCGGATGTCGGTTTCTTCCTCGACGTTAGCCCCAAGTTCCGGTAAAAGTGATTTCGACTTAATGAACACGAGCCGACTGGCGACGACGATGAAGTCCGCGAGAAATCTAAGCATTTCCTGCCGCGACTCGAAGTCGGTGGCGCGGGCGCGGGCGATCTGAAGCGTCTCGAGATATTTCAAAAAGTCGTCCGTCACCTCGGCCAAGCTTATCTCGGCCACCTCCATCTCCCGCGCCTCGATGAGCTCGAGAAGCTTATCGAGAGGTCCGCTGTAACGGGCAAGTTTTAATTCATAAGGGATGCCAGCCATGGAAATTTTGTCTTAGTTTTCGGCGGGACGCACGGCATATGTCGCCCTCACGTGATTCACGAGCGTTTCGGTGTCTTGAGCGGCCTCGCGCGATCCGAGAACGACGACCGCGAGTGGTCGCGTCTCACCGCTTATGATGACGTTCCAGATCGTCGCCATTGTTTCGCCAGCCGATTCGCTCACGCCCATCTTGCCGCCTAAAAATTCCGGATAGTTCCCAAAAACATTGAAGTTGCCGAGATCGTTGAAGGCGGGCCGGCCGTAAACGCTATTATCGAGCCGGCCGGTCGTGAGCTGAAGGATAAAACTACGGTTGTTGTAAATGGACCGAAGAAGCGCGAAAAGGTCTTCGACCGTCGAGACATTCCCCGCTCCCGAGCCGGACGGATCGACGAAGGTCGTCTGCGTCATGCCGAGCGAACGCGCTTTATCGTTCATGAGAGCCACGAAGCGACCTTGGCCTAGATTTGCCGCGAGCGCGATGGCGGCCTCATTCGAAGATTCGAGAAGCAGCGGGTAGAGCAGATTGAAAGCCGAAATGTTTTCGCCCGCCACGAGTCGCGGTTTCGAGGTCGGCACGAGCATCTCGTCGGTAATCGTGACCGTGTTGTCCAAATTGATATATTCGGCGGCGGCGAGCGCCGTCACGAGCTTCGTTAAGGAAGCGATCGGCGCCGATTCGCGCGTCGCCTTTCCGAGCAACACGAAATTACTTTTCAAGTCCGCAACGAGATATTCCTTGGCGGAAATTTCCGGCAGTCGAACTTCGTAGGCCAAGTTGTCGGCGGCAAAATCCTTTTCGAACACCAGAACCGGCGTGCCGAGAGTGACAAGGTCGTACAACTTCTTGGCGTCATCGGTCGAAAGACGGATACAGCCGCCCGAATAAGTGGACCGCACCGGCTCCCCGCCCGGATAATACGGCCAGCCGTGGATGAAGAAGTTCCCCTGGAACGGCAGGCTCCACGGCAGGTAGACGCCAGCGAAGGCCGAAAAATGGTTCTCTTTCTTGCCGTCGATCTTATAGAGACCGGCGGGCGTTTCCCACCACGAACCTTCGCGGCCCTTGGTGAGAATCGGGAACGTCTCGACCGGCGCGCCCTCGCGGTAAAACGTGAGCCGCATGGCGGAGAGATCGGCCTCAATGAACGAGATTTTTCCGGCAATAAACTTCTCTTTCACCTCGCGGAAGAAATCGGGGTTCGCGAGCGCCGGCCAGCTGCCGAAACGCAATTCGCGCGTCGCGGCGTTCTTGTCCTCAAGAAGCACTTGGTAGCGATAGATCGTATCGCCAAATCTGGCGATAGCAAAAATTGCGCCCCCGACCGCCACGATGAGCAGGAGCACGACGTAGAGGAGCGGCACGTTCGCGGCGGCGAGGCGTCTCATCATGGATGATAGTTCGCGTAATTGTTATTTGGATCCCAGAGAAGCCAGCCGGCGTAGCGGCCAGAGGTGGTGCCAGAGCCGAGAGCCTTCTCGGTGGCGAGAATTTGGGCGTTGATCTTCGCCGCGTCATAGGTCGCTCCGAGATTGAACGCCTGCAGCCACGGCCGAAGACGGGCGAACCTTCCCGAAACCGGCGCGATTTCGGTCGAGGTGGCGTTTATCCCGGCCGCCAACAGTTCAAGTTTGACGAGGCGCTCGAGCGCCCTCGTCATGCTCAACTCGATCACTTCGTACGGGTGCGCGGCCGGATTTTGGAAGCCGGCGTGACCGGCGGCGAAGTGCGAGGGGTAGACCATCGGCGAAACGAAATCGAAAGCGCGATAGGCGTCCTCGATCACCTGGCCGATGCCGAGGTCGCCCTCGGCACCCGTCGTAAGACCGAAGAGGTCAGCCGAGATCTTCGCGCCCGAAAGTTCCTGGCGCGTATAATTGAAGAATCGAGCGACGACTTGGTGCCGGGGTTCGGCCTCGTTCCAGAAGGGATATCCCGTAACCTCAAGATCACCGTCCGACGGGAACCGGATGTAATCGAAGTTTATCTCGTCGAAGCCGCGGCGGAGAGCGTCACGCGCAATTTCTACGTGGTAGTCCCAAACTGGCGTCGCGGCGGCGTCGAGCCATGAGATACCCTTGCGATCGGTCCAGACCTTCCCCGTGGCCGTATTCTTCACTGCCCACTCGGGGTGCGCCGCGGCAAGAAGCGGATCCTGAAAAACGGTGATGCGGCCGATGACGTAAATGCCCTTATCGTGAAGTTCTTTAAGCATCGCATTCGGCCGGAGAATGCGGATCTCGCGTTCCGCTCCGGCAGAAACCGCGAGGGGTATGCCGGTGCGGTAGGCAAGATATCCGGAGTAGTCCTTGATATCGATGACCATCGCGTTGAGTTCGGTGCGATCAAGAAGGCCGATAAGCGAGGCAAGGCGCTTTGAGGAACCAGCCGTCCAATTCGTAAGATAGATTCCCTTCACGATTTCCGGCGGATTAGAGAGCGGCGACTGGTCGGGCAAGTCCGGGACGATGGTTCCCGCGACGCGAGCGGCCGGGGAAAAAGTCGGCACCGAGGATGCGGGTGCCGTGTCCGTCCCGGTGGCTATGTTGTCGGGAGGGGTGGTCGGCCCGCCGGCCGCCGGGGCCGGGGCGGAGGCGGGCGAAATAATCGTGGCATTCGATGACAATAACAAAAAAGCGGCGCCGCCAAAGGCCACCACCACTGCTCCGATTGCAAGCTTGTTTTGAATAAATCCCGGAGAATCGAACATAAACTATTCTACAACTGAAATTGCTTACCCACGCTAAAAAAGGACAAATTCGGCAGGCCGAAACCGGTGCGAGGCCGTGTCGTTCGGTGAAACCTCTCGTAACCAACCCCCTAGCTATACGGGAACCGATCTCCTTCCGCAACCCTCTTTCGGCGCGGGGACTTGATTATTATAGCTTAATAGCGGAAAATTGGGAACAACATGGCCCTCGCCCTCTCTCGGAAACATCGCCCCCAGCGTCTGGCCGATCTTGTCGGCCAGGAGTCGAACGTCGAGATCATCCGGAATGCCGCCGGCGAGAACCGCCTTGGCCAGGCTTACCTCTTCTACGGCCCGCGCGGCACGGGGAAAACCACGACCGCCCGTCTCGTGGCCAAACTCGCAAACTGCGAAACACGCGCCGCCGACGCCAAGTTCCGGCAATCGGGCGAACCGTGCAACGACTGCCGCAGTTGCCGCGAGATAGATTCCGGCGCTTCGCTCGGACTCGTCGAGATCGACGCCGCCTCGAATCGCGGCATCGACGAGATCCGGAACCTTAAAGAAGGTATCGCCTCCGCGCCCGCGGGCGCGGCCTACAAAATATATATTATCGACGAGGCGCACATGCTCACCACTCCCGCCTGGAACGCGCTCCTCAAGACGCTCGAGGAGCCGCCCCGCCACGCTATCTTTATTCTCGCCACTACCGAATACGAAAAAGTTCCCGCCACGATAACGTCGCGCACCCAGCGCTTCCTGTTCAAAAAACTTTCCAAGGCAAAAATTTCCGAAAAACTGAAACGCGTGGCCAAGGCCGAAAAGATAGAGATTGAGCCCGAAGCCCTTGACCTCGTGGCCGCCGCTGGCGACGGCAGTGTCCGCGATGCGGAATCCCTTCTTGACCAGCTCGCCTCCTCATCACGCGCCATCACGCTCGAAGCGGCCGAAAAACTCACCGGAAGAGTCGGCCTGCGGCACATCGAGAACCTGACCGAGCTAATCCTCAAGAACGACCTCGCGGGC
>ERZ1292623.331-Hain-H51-01um-R1-331-length-51668-cov-12_pt3 | contig 35125 bp, 51 predicted proteins | sample MGYA00564398_ERZ1292623 | MGnify/ENA primary metagenome ERZ1292623 (study PRJEB36523, sample SAMEA6512633) | groundwater metagenome | collected 2019-01-07 | study: AquaDiva: Metagenomics assemblies of 32 groundwater samples
GGAGGCGGTCATGGAGTACGGCTTGCAGCAGGTTAGCGAGAGTCAGCGTGTTCACAGGTGCAGTTCTCCCGAGAGGGGGCTCGCCAGTATTTTGTCCCAAGTCTCTGAGGCCACGCGGACCCATTTCTTGGGACGGCCTTTCTTCGTGATCGAAGCGGGCACGTCGCTGGTCAGGCAGACGGCGGCTATCCGCCGTATACGATCCCTGATTGTACGCACGATAGCTTCATTGTAATACAGGCTGGCCACCGACAGCAGGCAGGCAACCAAGGCGGGGTCCGCGACCGTGGCTTCCAGTTCGTTCGCTAGCTGCTGGTACCGCTGCGTGCCTTCGCGGTCGAGGAGCAGAGGCCGATTCCCCGGTAGGAGTCTCCCGAACAAGGCAAGGTCGAAGGCGAAGGCCGAAAACTCGGGTCCGTGCCCGTAGTCGAGCGTGGGCACCGCGAGGGCCTTGAGCAGGCAGGCGACCGCCTTGTCGGGGACTCCGAGCTCTTGGGCGAGCACGCTCGATTTCACCAGCTTGAGGGCCGGGCTCATGGTCCGAATGTCGAAGTCGGCGGACTCGGGCGGGGGGCTGGGCTCCGCGAGCCGGTCAGCACACTCGCGGAGTCTTGCCGTTGCGAGGTAGGCGACTTCGGGGCCATCCGTTGTTGCTTTAACCGTTGTTCGAATGTCGCAATTCTGAAAGCTGGGTCTTGTAACCCCTTTAACCGCAGGCACATACGGAAGGGTCCCCACGGGGGGGTGGGTCCCAGAGGCCCTTTTTGTGCGTTGCTGCTTCACTGGTTCAAGTCCCGCTATGCCTTTTCTGCTATTATCAAGCCTATACCACTCTAGGGGGGCCGTTTTTTCGCCCCTATGATTGTAGGGGTCCGCGAGGGGGCTGTCAATGCTTTTCGCTGTAAATATAGCTCGGGGGGACTTTTTCCTTTTAAGTAGTGTCTCCCTCTGCTTACGCCTCCCGCAGACAGGGTGGGCGGCGGCGGCGGCGAATGGGGGCCGGAATCGCCGCAGTTCGGGTTTCGTTCGGGAGGGGCCCCCCCACCCCCCTACGCGGGATCGGTTGTAAGTGCTTGCAGGAAGCGGGTTTATATGACCCAGCTTTCGCGTTATTCACGGCGGCCTCGTTTTTAGGGCCCCAAAGCGGTTTATGCAGCCCTTCCGCCGTTTATTCACCCCATTATTCACGGGGCCCCTCCGTTTCCGCAGGTTTTCGGGGTCCTCCGCTGCATACTTTTTTCGTTATTCATCCAGTGCCAAGGTGTTGACACTCCTATACCGCAGTTTTGGTTCAATAGAGGCGAGGTCTTTATCCCCCCCGGCACATTCGCGGCAGGGGGTCCACGGGGGGTCAGACTAAGCCTAGCCTAGGCTGTCGCTACGTTCGGGTGGTGCAATCGCTTCTGTACTTTCAGTAGCTTCTGAAACTTGTGAAACAGGTAGGCAAGAGAAAAGCCTACGGTTTGCATTCCCGCAGGCTATCGCGGACTAGGAGACTACGTTGCAGCAGTTCGCATACTCAATTACGGTTGCCGGCTTGCCGATCAAGTGCACCAGCCATGCAACCGCAAGCTCCCAAGCTTCGCACCGACTATGCCAGTCTCCCGCACGCAGTTGGGCCCACCGTTGTGATACTTGCACGTCAAGCGGGAGTGTATGGGCGATGCGTGCTCCAGCCGCTTCGGGACAAAAGCCCCGATTGATCTGCGCTACCATATCCCATAGTGAGTATTTCATATGCGCTTGTCTCCTTATGCCAGTATATCGATTGCCGACGATGGGCAAACCGCACCGTACTGGTCTGCATACTGTCGCATTGCGACGGCAAGCGTGACGCGAGACTCAGGCTCCACACGGTCCAACACGTCGGCTGCGGTCCGCAGTACCGCTTCCGGCGTCCCGCATCGGTTGGCCGGAAGTATCTGGCGTTGCCGACCACGTCCTACTCGCCGAGTAACGCCAGTATCGGAGCACAACGCGACCAACCATGCTCGAACGGTAACTGGCATACTCACCGTCCCTTCCGGTTCTTGCCAGCGGCAAGGGCGGTCAAGTCGAGCCGAGCACCAACCGTCGTCGGGCCTTGCCGACATTCCGACGCGGGAAGTGGTTCGGACAACTGGACACTCGCCGAGCATGACGCCACGAAAACTTCGGTGTCCGCAGGTAGGCCGATCAATTCCGCCCCTTGCAGAAGCGTTGAACGCTTGCCAAGTCCGAAGACACTCAGATTACCACCCTTGCCTTTCTCGGCGTCCCATTTGGTGCCCAGCCGTTTCTCAGGATCGGTCGCATCGGTCGTACTCAGCGGGATATCTGTGATACTGCCGACGAGTAACCCCTTTGCGTTTTTCTGAATCGTAACTTTCACAAAACACCTACTTTCTGCGGGTTTTCCCCGCTTACTACAAGGGTAGTAACGCTACTATACGCATAGTAGGCTACCGATCCCTTCCGTTCGCTCTGCCCATTCTATCGGCGTTCCGTTTTTGTGTCAACACTCTTTTTCCGCTTTTTCCGTAACCCGTTGTGCCACAAGCATTTACGATTTTTTTCTAATCTCCCGTTAGGTGTTCCCCTAACAATTCGGCATCCTGATCCCAGTCTAAGCCTCTGTATCCTAACAGCACCCTACCGACTATAAGCCGAACACGCTTAGTCGGTATCTGTTAGTGCGGCATCCGGTAGGGTCACGTCCCTGCGACCCTACCAGACACCGGCCCTCACGCATACCCTCACGGCCCCCTAACAGTCTCCGTGTCTGGCCCCGTCACCGCCTGCTCGTGCAACTTGACATTCGCTGCCGCTAGTCGAGGTCTGGCGGGAATATCATGCCTTCCTGCGATGGACACCTCGCCCACGGCACACCGGGACACTCGGATTCATGCCGCCAGGCGATCCGCCGAGATTCGGCTCTCGGCTCATCATAGCGGGCGGGGACTCCAAACACACCACGGCCTGCACGTTCAACACGTTCGAGTGACCACAACAGCCACGGGGGGAGGCCTCCTACCTCCTGCACGGGCTGTAGCCACCGCAGCCTTGTCTCTCTCTCGTGATATGGCTTCTCGTCTCGGATATACTTAATCCGGGCGGACAGTCTCTCTGCCAAGGGCTCCACTCTGACCGAGTGGTGTATAGCCCACATCCACACGCACTCTCCGGCATCGAACCGCTTGTCGATGGCCTCTATCTGCTCGGCAGTCAATGGTTCCACGGACTCACCGCCTTTCAGTTACTCTCGGCGTGGATGGCCTTGGCAGTCTGCGTCAACCACTCTTGGGACTTCCTGACCTCGGCCATATACGCAGACTCTGCTCGGATCGCGTTCCAATGATCTTGGAGAGTCTTCTGCCGCCGATCTAAGGCTAGGAACAGAGGGTCATCAGGCAACACATTTAGGCCCTCCTTTATCATCCTATCTATGTCGTCGAGACCCTCAGCCACCTGTGACTGTCGCGGAGCGTAGCCCAGCAGGAACGCTCTCTTGTACTCTTCGACTAGCTTACGCATGAGTTGCCCTCCACGGCTCCCGGAGCCGACACCACGGTCTGCGTATCGACAGTCTGGCCACCGATCACTTGGAGAGTGAATGATCGCCCGATACTATCCTCTGTGTCACCCACAGGCTTACAGCCGATGCGACCCAGATACCCCGCGAAAGACTCAGCCCGATCTGGGCTATTGTTGAACGTGATACAGTCTCCCCGAGCCGTACCGCCCAGTAACTGTGCCCGCCTGTGTACTGTCCGTAACTTAGTCATAGCTACCCACTTTCTGCGGCTGTGCCGCCTAAAACATAGCCAATACAGTTTCGAGAGCCTCGGAGGCAGCCTCACGGTCACGATAGTCTAACCACGACTTATCGACTGTGTTCTCAGAGGAGTCCCCCGGCTTATCTCCAGCATAACTTCTTGCCACCTTCCCCCGTGCGTCGGCATACTGCGTCAGTATGTACGGGTTCACAAAGGGCACAATACCCCAGTCTCGCCATTCGCTAACAGCATCGACAGTCGGGATATAGTCATGGGGCCCCCTCTCGTCTCCGGCAATGCCAAAGATCAAGTTCGGAATCCACTTGACTCGATACCCGTTGTAGTCATAGAGTCTACGTATCAGTCTGGCGGCCTCCCAGCACTGTGCCGCCGTATGCGGCTTCCTCCACAGCCTCAGCGTAGTGTCGTCGAGCGTCTCCACGCCGGTCTCGATGTAACGGACCCAGTAGTTCTTGGCCCAGTCTTCGGCGTGCCTCAGCACCTGCGTAGCCGTAGTCTGCACTACGAACCCATCGAAGTCGGGATTGTACAGCTTGATCCGCAGCCCCAACTTGGCGAGCAGTGTCCAGTTCTTGGCCTGCCCAAACGTCTTGTCGTCGATGTAGACTAACTCGAAGGCAAGCCCCCTGAACGAGTCTACGTCGCGTACTATGTCGGCTAGTGGTCTCTCGGTCACGACTCTGGGGACCATGCAGAAGTTGCACTTATGCGTGCACCCGCTGCTTAGCTGTAGCCTCGGGATACACGGCCACCCTCTGAACAGCCTGTAGTCTGGGCCTCGGTCCACCAGCGATATCGAGTCGAGGCTAGCAGACCACACTACGTTAGGGTTGTTCTTGAAGGCTTCTGGGTCCACGTAACCGCCCAGACCAAACGTCGTGGTGGGATACCAGTCTGCCAGCTTCCTCCAAATCGGCAGCGTAGTATCCATCACGGAACCATACACCACCACGTCGGACCCATGCTCTGCTAACGCTGAGACACTGCCGAGGCACTGGAATGCGACTCCCTTAGCCTCGGCTTCACTCATCCGGCCCATCAGAGCCGGTATCCACGTTGGTATCTCGAAGAAGTCGGGACTCGGATACAGATACCCCGGCGTCTTGCCGTAGACCCGGCAGTAGTAGTCACGGATAGGGTCATGCGGCGTGACCCTCTTGGACCCAATATGCACACACAGAGATTTCACAGTTATTCTCCCCCCCAGATAGCCTCTCGGTCTTCCCGGGAGTTACGGACACCGTTCATTGTCCCGGCGAGGTCTTTGGCCACATAGACCCAAAGAGTCTCAAGTTGGTCATACATGTCGTCGCACCATGTCACGATAGCGTTACCCTGCGTCCGCTGAAACGGCGTGCGTCCACCCTGTAGTGTAACTCCCGCCTCGCGTATCTTGGACAGCAGAGACTGTTCTTTGTGTTCACTCATATGTTTAATCTACTTGAAGAGTACCCCTTGGCTCTCCCTCGGTGTTGTACACGCGGATAGACCACTCACGACCGTTCATCCCCGGAGTCAAATGGACTATGGCAGGCTGCCGAGGATGAAGCCGTGAGTCGTGAATCTCCACTCTAACAAAAGTCTCGTTACTCTGTTCCAGCGTGACTACAGCAGACCCCAACGACACCATTCGCTTACTCATACAGTGCCTCTCCCTTCTCGGTCACAGTGCCCTCTGCGGTGATAAACCCATCGTCGATAAGATGCTGAGCCGCTCGCCCGTAGGATCCCTGTAGCTTCCATGCCAGCCCGGTCTTGACTAGTCCAGCGAACAGTTTGAGCGTATTCTCTGTGTCAAGCTCTCCCGACTCGAAGTCCAGGATCGGCCCCACCAAGTCGAGAGGCTGTACGTTTTCGCTAGGCATCGGAGTCCCCCGATACAGAGGCACCAGAGCCTCGACTAAACGCACCAGACTCTCACCGTCACCCCACTTGACGTAGGCTCGGTTGAGTTCATCTTTTTGAGCCTCCGTCATATACTGCAAGATAGGTTGCAACGCGCCTCTCAGTTCTCGCATCTTAGCGTTGACTGCCCGCTCGATTTCGAGTTTTGGATATCTGTCTTCCACGACTTAGCTCCAATCTCCCAGCGTAGGCTGGGTAACAGACCACAACACACTGCCCATACACACCGGCTTGCGACCATGTAGCTTCATAGACGCCACCCAAAGTGCCGCCTGTGCTTGACACGGCCACCACCGTAGCTTGTCTGCGGTCATACGCACTATGTCGGCCCACTTCTCGTACTGGGTCGGTCTCAGATTCTTGGGTCCACCGAGTATCCTCAGTACCCACACATCGACGACTACCGAGTCTAGGTCTCCACGTAAGGCTTGGTAGAACGCTGTGACTTTGGGCCCACTGACCTCGCCTGCTTTGGCTCTGTCCCAGCAGGCCCCTAAGACTCCCCTCGGCTTGGGCTGTCCCTGCATCAGGGCCACAGCCGCTCTTACGTTGGCTTTGACACCGCACCGAGGACTCAGGATTGCCAGTGATGCACACAGTTTCTTCTCCGACCAACCCATACGCTGACACGCGATCTCTATCTCATGGTGAACTGACATATACCAGTCTCGGCCTGCCCGTCCCTCATTCAGACACAGGTGAGCCAGAAACGACATTGAATATGTCTCCGTCGCCTGCCACGACCCAGCACCCAGCCTGCTCACTCAGAGTAGCCAGCGTGTCGTGGTACCACTTAGCCAATGCCGCCAGTCTCTGCGGCAGACACAGTACATCGACAGTGGTAACGCCTTCGACCTCGACTTGACCCGTTACTGGGTTAAGCCACCAGCCTTGTGCATCCCAGCGTGTACTCCCACCTGCGAGATGACTCACTTGTACCATCATCTCGTCGGTGACTTTGGCTGTAGGTATCGTGAACCAAATTGCCTTGTATCTGCTCATAGGCTCCCTAAGTTAGTAAATAGTCTCCGAATCGCTCTCGCTGTGGCCCCGCGTCCCGGCCACAGTATCAGGTTCCCGTCGCTAGTCCATTCTGCGATAGTGTTCACACTCCCGTTCCTGCTGGTAATCACCAGCCTGTCTCCTACGCTGACTACTGGGCCAGCAGCCAGTGGCTTACCCCTGATAAACGCTGCTACCACCACCTTGTACTTGGCCTCCACTCTTGTCTCCGTGGGTCCGGTTGACTGTAGCTGTATCCACGCTGTACCCACAGAATAAGGCCCACGAGTAGCGAGCCTAGACCAACTAACCCAAACACCGACGCTACGAGTCCCACAAGAAACATGGCTCTACCTCCCCTTCACCCTTGGCTTAGTCCACGGGCAGATTTGACAAGCCCCGATCACGGCCCACTGTTTGTACAACCACAAGACAACTGCCAGCCAGCCTGAGCACCAGCCGACGACTAAAGCTCCCAACGCTATCTTGTCTACCATCGTCATATTAAGGCTATCGCCTCCTCTCAAAGTATAACGACCGGCTCCCTGTTGACCCCGATAACGTCTCGGAACCAACGCTTGTACTCGACCCAATACGGATACAGGAAGCCAAGCCGCTCTTTCAGTCTCTTCGAGTCCCGCCATTGGCTCCACTCATGGCGAGTCCGGTAGACTCCGCCGATGTGTCGCCAGTCAGACTTCGGTGTACACACGAACATGGCTTGGAAACAAGCCGAGCGACCACGGGAATAGGAAATATCGAAGGCTTCCGCCCCAACTCCCCACGCTTTGCATTGGTGGCCGATACCCCCTTTGTGCAAGTAGGCATGGACTCCCCCCGGCCCAATCTTTTGGCCCAGATAGGACCGTCTAAGGGGGTTGCTAGCTTTAATGGGTTCAGAGGCTTTCACCCAGACGTCTTGACAGGGCGTCCGATACATGCCCTCTGGCATCCACGAATAGTCGTCGTGGGTGTTTAATGTCTTCCACACAGGCACAATAAATCCGTCGAGTATCGACGCAGGTACATGAGTCACAGTCAAACACATAGTTGGTCCTTTCTCCAAGACTCACACGCCAGACTCTAGTGCGGAACGTCCGCAACCCATGAAACGCTAGCCGATCCGTTTTCGGTTGTCAAGGGTTTTTTTCAAGATTTTTGCAAATCGCTTCCCAACAATGGTTTACGCGATTCAGCCGCCCCTACCAAAACCCGAACGGGCGGGTTCGCAGACCAACACTCCTGACATAGGCATCCGTCAATCTTGGTCACATACACCCATTAGGGACTCCCACATACACGGCATTGCAGGCTCAGCCTCACCGGAGTCGTGCCTGTGCGTACAGTGTGCTTGTTCTCGAATCCCATACCTAGTTTGGCTCCTCGTGCAAAGTGACATTCGCCGGGGGCAGGCAAAGAAGAGGCCGGGCCCCACGTTGGAGCCCGGCCCGTCTCTCGGCTAACGCAAACACCGCCTGCGGTTAGCAGCCCAGCAGCCCGTTGGTCGCAACACTCAGGCAACCGTCCAACAGGCTGCAACACACACCGCAGACCGTAAACACCAGCCTCTGCCACGTTTTCATAACAAGCCTCCAAACAAGCCCAGCTCGGCTCTCTACGTCGAGAGCTTCTACTCGGCGGCAATCCCAAAGTACACGGTGTCGCAACGGGGGCACCGGCCCAGCGACCATCGCCGGTTGACCCTCGTGGTCCCGCCTTCCCGCGTTGCCGTAGTCAACACGTTCGACCTCAGCGACAGGAGTGTCGCCTCGTGCAGCTTCTCGGCTATCGCCATACACGACGGCGTAGTACACTGCACCAGCCACGTAGGCGAAGTCATTATCACGCCTACGAACCGCCACACCGAGTCGGGGGCCCCTTCGTAAAGGCTCCCGCCGTACCGCACCAAGTCGGAGGGCGGCGTCACGTCGGCGAGCGTGCTGGCCTCGGTCCCGTCGATCCCGGCTGGGTCCACGTCATCGAGCTCGACGCCGACTTTGCCGGGTCGTTTCTGTGGAATCGGGCTTGGGCCCTCGGGCTCCGGCACCATGCCCTCGACCGGGATGCCGTCCCATTCGGGCGGCGGCTCCCCACTGACCTTCGACAGCCACTCGCTAGGCTTCATGTGGGTCCTCCACGCCATGCCGAGCAGCCTCGGCCTTGATATACGACGCCAAAGCCTCTGCCGCTGCCTCGTAGGCTTGTAACCGACCCTCGAACTTAGCGTCTCGCTTCGGCGGCCAGTTCGACACGGCATAATCGAAGCCTTCGCTGTCGATTTGCTCTAGGGTAACTCGGACCTCATTCTTCGTCATCGCGGTCTCCTTTTGCTAGTGTGACTCAGACTGCACTTCTGCCGCCGCCGCGTCGTAGCCTTGACGCCACGCGACCAGCATAGCCCCACCCCACTGTTCGGGGGTCGCCGACCGGCCCTGTCCGTTGAAGTGTGTAAGATACCCCGCAGCGAAAGCCTGAGCCTTCGCTCGCACGAGTGCCATCCTACACTGATGAAGAGCCTCAGCCTTCCAGTCGAGGTCGGGCTCTGCCTCTTGGTCAGTCAGTCGCAGTCCGCCTCGGGGGCCACTGGGGATTGTAGTACCTTGCTCGCCTCCAGCATGTCGAGGGCCGGTTTGCTTAGTGTCCATGAGTGTTTGTCCGTTTGCCGGGTCAGTTCGTTAAACATCCACTGCCGGAGTAGCTGGCCCACCCGAGACCCCGGTATCCCGGTCGCCCTCGCTGCCTCGGCACACGTTATCCCACGCCGCATAGCCTTGAGGTACCGCAGTAGCCGGTATCCCTCGCGGCTCATCGAGTCTTCGGCAACTCTCGTTACCAAGGCGAGATCGCTGTTATCCCACTCGTCACGGTCTTCGATTATCATGCGGCCTGCACCCAAGTTCTGAAACTGTTGTATCAGCCGGGTGGCCGCATTGGTCTCCATCACTACTTCGCCGGACCCCGGTGGGCCCACACTCCTAGTCCTCGACACGAGTTGTGCCGCCGCCTGCACTCGGTCCCTCATCTCGACAGTGTCCGGTGCGTTCAACGGCACCACCTTCAACTTATCTAGATGCTTCAAGGCGGCATGGGTGTAGTGCCGCAGTGTCTTCCGCCAGCCGTCTTTACCTGCGGCACGCTTCCGCATACGTTTGAGCAACACCGTCTCTTGGGAGTACGAGTAGTTTCGCAGTACCCTATACATCACGAAACGCTCGCCAAGTTGTGTGTGCTGCATCAGGAACCCATCTATGGCTGGTGTCACGCACGCCAGTAAACCAAAGCTCACATCGTAGTCTTTGGCTCCCGTGCCATATATCTTGCGGAACGGCAACCCATCGTACAACGACCGAAGCTCTGCCATAATCACGTTGCTCTGCTGCGGCGGCATCTGCACGATGGTCGTGAACTCGGGCATAATCACCAGCTTCTTGTCCATCTCGGGCAAGTTGCTGTAGTCCCGGCCATCGTCTTTGTCGAGTCCAGATATCAGGCTCTTGTCGGTGAGCGTGTTCAATGGGTACACAAACGGCAATCCATACATAGGGTAGATAGATTCGGTCTTACCTACGCCGCTGGGTCCCACGAAGAACGCCCATATCTTGGCCTGACGGCCACCCCACCTGTTAGCAACTGCCCATGCCGCCAAGAAGTCTACCAGCATCAGGTCCTCGCCTCGCCATCCGAGGGCGGCCCCATAGGCCGTTCTCAGTTCGTCGAGTCTGCTGTCGGCCATGATGCACGTTTCCCGCCAGAGAAAGGCAGGGGCCCCGCATCCGTGCAAGGCCCACTGCCAGCTTGCCATCACCGCTCCCGGTGACTAACACTACGACCACGCATGGTGGTTAAGCTGACTACCGACGATTCGACTTGCCTGCCTTCTTGCCAGCCTTGGCGGGCGGGAGCTTGGCAACGCCTCGCTTGGCGTGCTTCGGCTCGACTTCGGCTTCGACTTCATCATCCTCATCGGGATCAACCTCCGGCTCCGCGTCTGCGTCCCCGTCAACCTCGCCTTCGTCGCTGTCACCGTCGAACTCACTGCCGTCAACCTGCTGGTTCACATAGTAGTTCATGTACTCGCCGTTCTCCTTACCAGTGATCTCCCAGTAGGCATCGACCCACGCCGACTCGGCTTCCTGAATGTCGAGGTGGAGGCTGTCGCTGGTCTCGCCGGTGATAGCCGCCAGCAGACCCTTGAGAACCCCAATCTGGCTCTCCTTCGTCGAGTAGAACCCAAGCTGAAAGGTCTTGCCGACCGTATCCTCATCGCCTTCCGCCACCGCCACGATCTTGCAGGTCGGGCACACACGGATCAACGACTCGTTGGTCTTCTTGTCGGCATACACCCCGACATCGAAGGCTGCTCCCTTCACAATGAACGTGCCGGGTCCGGGATTCCAGTTGTCCCGGCCTCCCGCCTTTGCCTCGGCATAGGCATCCTGCTGGGCCTTCATCACGGCCAGCAACTGTGCCTTGTCGATTGCGGGGCCCGCACCACCCTTGCTACCCTTGCCACGCTTCTTGCCGCTACGATCTTCACTCATCTGCTGTCTCCTAAAAGTGTACACTCCGCCTCGGAACACCCGAGGCCATTATCTCTTCTTACTCGGACAGGACGCCTTAGCCAACACAATGAGAAAGGCCAGAAACAGAACCAGAGTAATCGCAATCCACAGAGGGGATAGGACCCACCACCAAGACCAGTCGATTACGCCTCCCAGTTTGAGACCAAGGAACAACAGGAGCAGAAGACTCCCAAATCCAATCCCGTTATACTTTGCTGTTACCGTTGTAGTGGCCATACGCTACCCCTTGTATCCTGATTCCGCGAGGCGAGCTCGCTTGGCTTCACACGAAGCCTCGTATTCGTCGAAGAACGCCTTGTATCCGTCTTTCTCGGGGAGCTCGATGATCGGATGCACAATCTGCACTGGTTGCCGAGTGTTGACCTTGGGGTCAAACTGACTCAGCACAAGCTGGTGCGTCGTGACCTCGACAACCTTGGTGTCTTGGACTAGCACGGTCTTGCCACCACGTACCACCTTTTTCGTCACCGGCACACGCTTGCTCTCGGTGTCGGCTTGAATCAACCCCGAGAAGTCGGCGAACGAGTGCACGACTTCGACAATCTTGGGGGTAGCTCCGTACTTCCATGTCAGCCTTTGGTTGTCGCCGTCCCCCACATACTTCGGGTGAAGCTGACTCAACACTCCGATCCCATAGCCCGCCTCGTACAACTGAGAGAACAGGGGGATAATCTCTTGGTACACGACATCCCAACCGGCACCCTTCTGGCCATAGGCTCGGGTCAAGTCCTTGATCGGCATACGACCGCTCAGCAAATCAGCCTCGCTGAACTCGTCGGACTTCTCGGATCGGACCTTTGACACGACGGCCTCGATGAGATCGAAGATAATCGTGTCGAAGTAACGCTTCCCGGACTCGCCGTCTGCGAGCAGGTCCTCGAACAGGCTCTTGTAGTTGTCCCACGAGGCCAGCGTGAACCGCTCGGTCCCCTTGCCCCAGTGTGGGATGCACGTCATCTTGTCGATGAAGTCGAGCACACAGGCTTTCGGAAAGCTGGCTGCGAATGTACTCTTGCCCGAGCCTCCGACTCCGGCAAAGAACCACCGCAACCGTCCCGGCTCTGGGGGATTGAACCCCGGCTTCCCCGTTCTCCGGGCTGCATACTTCTTGGGAAGCTCGATGCCGCCCGGAGTCACGACTCGGGTAATGTTTGTCACCTGTCTAGTTGGATTCATGCACGAACTCTCCCTTCTCGTTGAAGTCCCGGTGCTCTTGCACAAAGCATCGCTCGATCTCGTTTCGCAACAGGGCCACGTTGCCACCACAATCACACAGATTCATGTAGTCGCAGGGACTCTGACCAATCCACCCGCCGCACGTCATGTATGAGCCGCATCTCGGAAAGTCAATGTCCCAGCTTTCAGTCGAGACGGTCTGTTTAAGGCACGCCTCGGCATTCTTGAGCGTAACCAACAGGTCGCGGTCAGGCAGGCTGGCCTCGAACCTATGCTCGTGATGCACCATCGGAACGTCGGCGTGGTTCCAGTCGCCGCCCAGATCGTCGTACCACTCGCTCATACGCTTGATGTAGTTCTCGACTTTGGGTTCGCCGCTGTACTCGCGTCTCTTCTCGACTTCGCCCTTGCGAGGCCCACTCTTGAGCGTGTGGTCATACTCCCGGTAGTCTCGGTCCTCGCTGCTGAGTTGGATCGTCGGCTTCTTCATAATCGTATGGTCGAAGCCTACAATCTTGGCGTTCGGGAACGCAGCCATTGCCAGCAGCCTGTAGACCACGGGCTGCAAGTCCCAGCCCAGTGCATCGGCAATCTGCAACGGTGGCTTGCTGGTTGTCTTGTAGTCACGAATCCACAGCACGCCTGTCTTGCGGTCCCGCAGCACAAGGTCGAGTGTGCCCTTGATCGGCGAGGCGAACGCCGGGAACGTGCTCCCACCCTTACGTTTCGTCGGTGGTACAATCTTGACGACCACCGGAATCTCGGAGCCCACCACTTCGTACTTGTTGAGATCAGGCGGGAACTTCTGGCAGAAGATTACCCCCATAGCCAATGCCTTGTGGAAGTCGGCTGCCCGGTCTTCAATCTCACGTTCTAACTGGCTCCCATTCGGCAGAGTCCCCATCTGGTCGGCCAACGCCGACAGTTGTGCAATCTCGGTGTTGAACCGCTTCCGTACCGTAGCGAACATCTTCTCGCTGGTGAAGCCTTGAGTCTTCAACGCCACGACTTCGTGGAAGTAACGCCCTATGTCGAGAGCAGACACTCTAGCCCCCGGTCTAGTCAAACCCCACTTGTCGCGGTACAGCACATGCCTCGCACACTTGCCGAAGTCTTTCACCATCGACGAGTGTACAATCGACGGATACTCGTGGAATCCGGTCGGCAGTATACCCGCTACGTGGGGGATCGTAGTCCGCTTCTGTTTGTCGAGTACCACTAGGTTTAAGTCTTTTCCCGTTTGCAGTCTCAGTGCCATTACAGTTGGTGCCCCTTGGGGAGACTCATTCTACGCTCATAAATGGTCCTATTGTCCGGGAAGTCTATGTCGCCTCGAATCCACTGAGCCCTTTTACAGAGACTAGACGCATCTCGGAATCTGACTCGTGGGTTCCCCAGTCTCGGTCTGGCAGGCATTTAACGGTTTCATCGGGCACGAAGGTCTTCGGCTCCGAGTCTACGTCCACGCCGATCACGGCGTAGTTGCAGATATCGACGGCCCGACTCTCTAGCGGTTCTCCCCCGTCGCTGCCTCCCAGCATGATCGACACGAACGCATCGACTTGCTTCAAGAAGTATACGCACCACACCACACGCGGGTCAATGCCCAGCATCTCGCCGATCTTCTTGAAGTTACGGTTCGCATCGGTGGTGCCGGGATTGTACGCCTTCCCCTTGCTCACGAGCAAATCCTTGCACTGCTTGAAGATTCGGTCTGCCGTCGCCTGCCTGCTTTCAATTGTTACCATAGCGGTGTCTCCCGGAAACGCAGGCCCATAGCTTGGTCACTCCAACACAGGTTACGTTTGCACCACAGCAGCAGCCATACAGTCCGCAGTCTCCCGTCGCTGGGCCAGCCCAATGCCCTGTCTTCGATGTACAGGTCCGCCGAAATCTTTCGGCAGTCACCGCCGCAGAACTCGACTCGCTCCGGCGAGTTTTCGTTCACACGCAGGCCCCCTAGCAATCCGAGATGGAGCCAAGACTCGATTACGGGAAGGGCCACATCAAGTGCCGTTCCCTCTCGACAGGTATTAGCTGTTGTGTGGACCCCCCAGACTTGGAGGACGGTCAGCAAGTCGCGAAGGCCCTTGTTGACCATCTTGCCGACTCCGGGGTACTGGTCTGACACCATCACACCGTCGAAGTCTACCGTGATAAGCGGCGGCAACAGTCGGAAGAACGCCGGTGGGTCTGCCGAGAGCCATTCTCCCAGCCTCTTCACGAAGGTGTCATTACTCTTGCAATCATGGAACGCATCAGCAAAGCCCCTAGCCTCTTTCGTGATTTGATTGAAGCAGATTGGCTTCCCGCCCACACAATTTGCGTGTGTGGTGCCGTCTGAGCTACCAGTCTGAACAGTCGGTCCATCACCCACTCGGGCGTCAGGGGACTCCGCTGTTCGCCGCTGGCTCCCATCGGGTTCACCTGTCCCCGTGATACGGGCGACCACCGCAGCAATAGTATCGGATGGGCAACGCTCGTCACAAACCGAGTCCATGCCGTTAGGAATCGTGGGCTGTCGGTCACTCCCACGTTCGACGCCAACTCCATCACTGAGTTTTTCCCCTCGGCTCCCACCAGACTCTCGAAGCCCTTGATAGTGTAGTCGCCCACCTCCAACTTGACTGTCTCGGTTTTTAGGCTCACAATCGTCGGGGTCCTGTCGGACTGCCCGGACCACCACGCGGAAGAGTGAACCACCAGTGTCGAGGGAAATAGTAATCGGTGTGCCGGTTTCTCCCTGCTGTCGATCAGTACCGTGTACGTCGGCCCCCTCTTCGGATACTTGTTTCGCATCATGGGTCACTAGCTGTTTCTCCAGTTCTTTGATTCGACTCTCGGCTTGGTCGAGGGCCTCCGACTGCTTCTCACGCTCATCCCAATGCTCTTGGTCAACGATCTTGAGATACAGAATCTCGTCTTCGAGGTCTTCGATCTTGCTGCTCGTCTCCCGGTCATGCGGCATAGGGTTACTCCTACTCTATCTCTTTCAGATATGTTAATCGGTCCTTCTGTTCCGCCGCGGTCTCTGCGAGGTCTTCAACCTCTTCCTTGAGATTCTCTCGCTCGTCTTTCAGTTTCTCATACTCTCGGTTGGCGTCTTTGAGTGCCGATTGCAGGTCGTCCCACACGTCGTTGAGTTTCCGCATGGCGGACTCCATGTAGTCAAAGTCAACTTGCATACAGTTCTCCCCGGTAAATATACCATTTGCGGTCCACCACTTGGACCTGCTCTACGCTGAACTTCTCGCCGACGGTCGTAATCACGGACCATCCGTGTTGCCAGTTCGGCACTCCGTCTAGGTAGTCGAGATCGGTCCTGCACATGCAGCCGTTCTCGTAGGCTACGTACTGCGTATTCCACGTTGTGTAGTGGTGTACGCCGAGCCGATGCGTGTGCCCGAACAGTACGTTGCCGCCGACCATTTCCATCATGGCTCGGGCTGTGTACGCCGAGTGCTTCCGTATCAGCGAGCCGTGCGTGAGCCACAGTCCCCCCACCCGATACGGATGCAGCCGATCTTTCCACATTACCCCCGCCTCGCGGAGCTTAAGCAGGCACGGCACGCTCAGTTCCCGCAGGCTCTCTAACTCCCGGCCCCGGCTCCGCAGATACTTGTCGAGTCGGTATTCGTGGTTGCCTTCCGACACCACGATCTTCGACTTCGGCGACAGCTTCTGCAACTGGCCGATCAACCGCTGGGCCTCGTCGAGGTCGGACTGTAACTGTTCGGCTCGTCCTGACTTCGGCAGAAACCGACTCAGTTGATCGAAGTCGAGTACGTCGCCGAGCAAGTGAATTGCTCGCGGCTTCACTCGACGGACCATGCCGCAGGCCAGAGCCCATACCTCTGAGTCTGTGAAAGGTACGTGCAGGTCGCTGAACACTAAGTCGGTTTCGGTCGTTTTCATTTGATCCCTCGACCGTCGCAGTACATAATCTGGGGCGGTGCGATAGTGAACTTTTTGTAGTAGCCCAAGAGCGTCTTGGTCCGGTCTGAAATCTCCCAGTCCCAGACTCCCAGCAGATACTGGTCCATCGCCTTGCCGCCTCGGCTATTGTTGGCTTCGACCAACTCGGGAATCTTGTAGCCCCACGACTTGCAGCAGGCAATCTCGACAAAGCGGAGTCCCTGCCACAGGGCTCTCGGTGTTCGCTGTCTCTCTGACTGGTCATGGACTACCACGTTACCACTACCATCGGAGATATCGACATAGAACCCCGTGGGGATCGTCCACAAGATATCGTCCCATCGACGCTGCTCACACCACGTAGACTGCAACCGCATGTACTGAACGTGCCGTCCGGTATGGTCGGCACAACCCACGCCTCGGCTCAGGTTGATCCAATGCCGGTGGTAGGCGTTAAGCACCCCGTCCCACTTAACCATTTTGCTTTCTCCCGTTGATACCGAAAGTGCCAGACCAGAACGCATATCACGATGGTCCCTCCGATCTGCCCCAGAAAGCTGAGGACGCTCAGGACTACGAACGCTATCAGCAATGACTTCGTGTCGCCTACGGTGGTAATGGTACTCGATGTACTGCTGGCGTCTTGGCTCACGCTACCTCCTGTTGCCGTTGCGGTCTGGTCGGCGTTCGTAGTCGTAGTCGGCGTCACTCGGGTCTCGTCACTGAGGGCTTTGCAACCCCACGTAGTCAGCATCCCTCCGCACGCTAGGCCCAGCAGCGTGTAGCCGCCGAGCAGTAACAATGCAAATCGCTTTGTACTCCGAGGCATAGTTTCGAGTCCTCTCAAAAAACCGGGCCGCGTGCCGGGTCACACCATCATCGCCGTCACGCATTTCGCCAGTGTGTCGGCCAGCAATAGACGGGCTTCGGCTCTCGCCGACGCGGACACCGGAAGTTCATCAGCCAGCTGGGTCAAACGCTCGGTTTACGCTGCCGACCGTGACCGTGACCAGCACATAGTCTTCGACTTTCAGCCTGTCGATGGTAAGGTTCGCTTCGTCGAACGAGTCGAACACCCCTACCACGATCATGCGGTGGCTCTTCCCCATACGGGGGTCAGGAGCCAGCACAACATGCACACGTTCGCCGTTCACTGTACTCTCCTTTACCATTCGATAGTCTCCACCACTTTGCCGTTGCAGAAGTGCAACAGCTTAAACTTTGCCTTCATGGGGAACGGTCTCTGGTAGTGGTCTTCGACTGCACGCACGTACCAGTTGTCGTGGACCAGCCGCTCTAGCTCGACTGCTGCTCCCCGTGCCTCGGCCCACGGCCCATCGACGACAACGGCATCGTAGACATTGTGTACCACTCTTGACACTCGACGGCTCGGCTTGGCTGTAAGCCACTTGGCAAGCTCGACCTGTGGCGACAACATAAGATTAGCCGCTATGTTCTGCACAGGCACGTTGACAATTGTATTGATAAGTTCTTCTCTGTTTGTCGCCAGTGACTTAGTGAACCATCGGCCCTGCCCCAACACGGGGTCTTGCCAGTAGCCGTCTTGAGTCACTTGGTCTACAAGAGCCATCTGCCAAGCGTACATTTGCGGGTTTAGTTTGGGCCCCTGTTGTACGAGTTGGATGGCTCTTGCCTTCTCTAGTTTGAGCCCAATGTCTTGCCGGGCAGTTTTCACTAACCGTCGCCACCCAGCGAGGTAGATTAAAGCAAAGTTATATGTCTTTCCGAACTGTCGTCTTTCTTCACAGGTTGGGCATTCTTCTGTATAGGTATTGCCATGCGTAGGGCACACCGGGTCCCATACATCTCGGGCTCGTAACCAATGTCGGTCAATCCCCCTAGCGTACTCGCCGAGCATCTTGGCATCTTGAGAGAGGAAGGCTACGCCTCGTAGCTCGATCTGGTTCAAGTCGCACCACAGCAGGTACCCATCGCGGTGACTGCTGATTATGTAGTTCTTCATCAGCTTCGGGTACGTTTGGAGTGCCGGGTTCACGCAGGTAATACGGCCCTGTTTGGTCCCGCCTTCGCTGTCGCCCCAGCCGGAGCCTCCGCTCGGGACTGGCCTCCACGTTGGGTACGCCTTCTTTCCCACTACGGCACGTCGGTAGTCAAGGGCCAATCCCTTCGAGCCCTTCAACACTGGGAACCCAAGCTCGGGGTCGCCGATGAGAGGCCGCAGATACGTGTTTAAGATTTTAGCATCATAGCGGTAATCTTGCAAGAGCTTGAGGGCTTTGTAGTTCACCGACTTCTCGGGTAGCTCATCGAGGCAAAGCTCAATGTTGGCTGCATTCGTAGACAATTCGCCTGCGGTCGGCGTCAACTCAAGGTCACGGTGATCCCACAGACCGGCCTCGGTGACGGCTTGCGTCATCAGGTCACGGATTGAAGCGGGACTTCCCTTGCCTTGGAGCACGAGCCCGTGAGCGACTTCGGCCTCGTGCAGTGCAGCTTTAGTCTTGGCGGCGAGCTTAGCCTGCTCGGCGGCCAGCCCGGCCTCATCGACGGCGACTCCGGCCTCCGACATCTGCACGCACAAGTGGATCAGGTCCGAGTACCATTTGCGGGTATGGTCTGCGAGCTTGGCTCCGGTCCCATACGTTCCCTCGATCTGCTCGATGATCCGCTCTCGGACCTTGAGGGTCTCGAAGGCGTCTTGCTGATTGTACCGTGCGAGCTCGGGGTCCTTGTCACTGGCATACTGCTTGTATGATCCATCGGCTTCCTTAGTCTCGTAGTGCGACAGCCCGTACAGAGTAGACAGTGCCTTGAGACTTCGCTCGGGCCTCACGTCCGAGTATAGGTAGTTGTAGACCTCGGCGTCTTCGACGAGTACGTTCCAGTCCAGCAGGTCTTTCAACTCTGCGTCGGCCTCCCTGAGAAAGAGCAAGTCAAATGATGCGTTGAAAAGCACGAGGGGTATACCCAGTCCTCGGCATCGTCGGACCCACTCTCGGAGTCGTTCTCGATGGGCGGGGTCTGCCCATCGGAAGGTGCCGAGGGCTCCCTCGGGGGTGGCGACACTGGCGGTGACAACAAGTTTCGATCTGGCCACGGAATCGGAGTAGCGGGCCCTCGTTGGATGGAAGACAGTCTGTCGCTGGCCCCGGAGGATTCCGTAGGTTTCAATGTCGAGAGCAACTCGCTCAGGGGTCTTGGCTGGAAACCGGGGATTATATCTGACAGTTTTCCATTTGGCATCGGACTCATCGTCCTCCCATACAACGCCGCCACGGAGGAAGCGGCACAGCAAGTCTAGGTGATCGACTACAGCCACTACGTTTTGGGGGCTTCGGAACGGGAGTGTGCTTGCGGGGTGGTACGTAACGAACACGGGCAGTTGTCCTGCGTCTCCGAAGTCTCGGCACTTGCCTTGGTTTCGGAAGGCTTCCTTGAGCGTGCCATAGCCCACAGCCTTAGCAGCAAATCCCCCAACTGCAAGAACAACCAGATTAGACCCCTCATTGTACATTCCTTTCAGTTGCGACAACTCGATCTCGGTGTAATGGCGGCACGCCGTTATCTGCTTGGCGGTCGGCTTGGCTTTCCCCGGCAGCATACACCGCACGGAGTTGGCCAGCACCACGTCGGCATACTCGCGGAGCCCACACGCATTGAGCCATCCGTCGAGTATCTTTCCCGACTCGCCGACGAAGGGCCTACCGTCTCGGTCTTCGTTAGAGCCGGGGGCTTCGCCGATCACGTATACGCACTTCGCCCGGCGAGGCAGTCGGTCTGTCTCCGACCAGACTCTCGAAGGCACGCACACGGTGTTGATCTCCGGGCGTGCAAGGTCACAGCGGGAACACTTGCTGTCTCGCTGACCTCGCCATATTGGAAGTGACTGCGTTTTCATGGGAAGACTACAGGCTCCTCACGGTGTCTACGCACGCCAGCACGTTGCCCCAGTATTCCTCGGGCTCAATGTCGCGGTCCCACGTAGTCAGGCCCAGAGTCACGGGGCTCTTGATCTGTGACCATATGTCACCGATGGAATATGAGAGATTTGAGCGATGGCTAACCCCCAAGTTGTCATTGATGGGATTGACCCCGAACTCTAGCCCTTGGCCTCTACACCACGCTGCGGCCTCGGCGATAATCGTGGTTGGTGATAGCCCTTCGTCTTCGGCCTCGCCTACACGGTCGTCGCTGAGGGCCTGCAACACACCGATAGGCTGCAACGCCGCCCTGCCAAATGTGTCACGCCACCGCTGCCATTCGGTAAGGGGGTCAAACCCTTTGTACTTGGCTTTCATCGACTGTGCAAGGTCGGTGCCCTTGAGGTACCATCGGTTCGATGGGTTGACAGACCGCAGCGTCTGGCATAACCTAGCAAACTGGTCAATTCGCTCTTGGGCCTGAGCCCCCTTGTAGAGCGTCCCGGTCTTCTTCGACAAGACGCTCTCACCGCCGATAGCCCCGCACACAGTACGGTAGGCACGAGCGACCTCGACTATCTTCTCGACCTTCGCATCGCTCTTGTCGAGGACTGGCACTAGAGTCAACACAGGTATGTTCGCGTTTGTGCAGTATTCAACGAAGACTCTCTGCACCACGTTGTCGGCCCACGCGGGGTCGTTGGTCCTGATCTGCAACATGCCGCCAGACTCGGCGACCAGCCTCAACACCTTACGGTGACTCTTCGAGGGGCGGGTGTACGCCTCCATGATCTCGGGGATATTAAGCTCTTCCGAGTATGCAGGCACCCATGCTGACACTAACAGTTTAGGCAGCTTCATTTGATTTCTCCCACAGAGCCCGTGATTGTATTGCTTGTCGGCGGTAGCCACTCAAACGTCGTAACTCCGGTCTTGGAGTTTATGGTCCACTGAGCTACATTGTTGCGGATAGCCTCGGCCTCCATGTCTGTAACACCACACCCACGACCTACGAGGCCCCCCAGCACACCGGCGGCAGCGAGTGATGCCAGCCATGCCGACACCTCTCCCATGCAACCCCTTCGTCTACTTTTCAACATTGTGGCTCTCCTCTTCTTTCGCGGGTCTCTTAATCACAAGCTCACCATCGGGGTTGTAGTACAGTCGGTCACTAGCCGAGAGAGCCAGAATCACCTGAGCCTCGGCTAGACCACCCAACACTTCGTGGGCTCCTCCGTCGCTGTTGCAGGCGGCTCCGTATCCGACCCGCACTCCGGCCTTACACAACAGCAGGCTCGGCAGTAGGTCGAGGGCGGCGTCGTTGTTACCGTCTTGGACCACACCGCACAGCTTCGACAACTGAGTGTGCAGTTGATTCAGTTGATCCCGCACCACGGTCAACGCCGACCGCACGGCGTCTTGTCCCTTCACGTCGGTAATCTCGATCTCAGCCATTGGCTTCTTCCTTTTGCAAAAGGTCTACGTGCTTCAACTTCACGATGATCCGCTCGCCGTACTGGTCGAGCAGTGTTAGAGGGAGCCGACCCACCAGTCCCTCGGCCAGATGCCCCGGTGCCAGTATCGACTGCACGCCTTCCGCCACACGCTTGTAGCCGGATGTAAGGCTACCCACATGTAACAGTGGAGCTTGTGGTATATGGCTCTCGCTGCAATACTTTGCCACGTCGCTAGGACAGAGCCACCGATTACCGACTCGAATATCGAAGGCCGCAAACTGACGCTCTGTCCCGTATATGCCGCCTTTCTGGATGCCGGGTCCGAACCCCTCGCCATACACAACTATTGGCTGGGCGTCGCTGACCATGATCTGGAACTCTTCCCAGTCGGTCAGACCCATGATACGTTCCACCAAGTCGGCCTTGAGTTGGGCATCCTCTGTGCGACCCCAGATCACAGGCTCTTTCCCCGGCTCCAGCCGAACCTGTATGTTCATCCCGTCGATCTTCTCGGTAAACTCCCATTGTTGCTCTAGAAGCAGTCGAAACTCAGGTCGCTTAAACTCGCCCCACTGTATCTGATGGCTGAGTGGGTCCCGGTGCCAAATGTTGTGAATCTTGGGATAACTCACGATCCTGTCTCCTCGTTCGTCCGCTGTATGTTGTCGAGCAACCCGTCGTAACCACCTTCGGGGCGGTAGCCATACTGCTCATACATGTCGAGGCCCCTATACGACTTGACGGCCTCGTCGGGGTCTAGGTACCCATCGGCTCGCATACGCTCCCGCATCTTCTGGCAACAACGGGGACAGTATCGGAACCCCGACTCGCAGTAGGCACAGCAGAGATCACAGTGCCGGCGTCTTGCAGGTTGTCGTGGCTTGCCTGTTTCATTGCGGGTAGTCACGGTTGTTGATCCCTATACATATGGTATCTCGGGAAACATGGCTTTAATCTCGCCTCGGGCTATGGCCAAAGCAAAATCCCTCATTATGGCATCTGCGGCGGCCCGAACACTATCGTCGAGAGTCTCTACTTGGGGCGGGCCACCCCGAATCAGTGCCTCAGCCCACAAGCCAACGTTGACCTCGGGCCCCCAGTGCATATTCTCGGCACAGTAGAGCAGAGCCTCGGCTAGGTCCTGTGGCTTCCAGCCGTTCAGTTTCGCTGGGTCTGTTGGGGTTTGGTAATGGCTGGTATACACGTCTGACTCTCCTAGTACGCCTTCGAGCGTCGGGTCTTTCGCTTTTCAACTTTGCTCATGGTCCCGTACACGTAGGCTTTGGCACGTTTGCCTTTGAGCCCCTTCTTGTTGGCTTCACGCGACAACTTGCTGTGTAACTTCTTGGGCATTAGGTTCTTCCTCCATGTAGTGTCTCGGGTCTGTACTGGGGTCCACGTCGTAGAGCAGGCCGGTCAGTAACTGCTCTCGCCACTGACTGTCCGCCATGAATCGCTCTTTCTTGCCTGCGTCGATTTTGCCGATTAACTGGCTCACGACTGCGGCCATACTCGACAGTGGGATTCTGTACCCACGCTGGTACAACTTGAGCACCCGGAGCAATGACCCCCCCGGAGCCTCGTCGCGGACAGGCCGGGTGTACACCAGCCGTTTAGCCGCCAAGTCGGAGTAGAAGTTGTCAGCACACACCGACAGCCATCCTCGATCCCACCAGATAGCGGCTTGGGCAATAGTGAAGTCGAACGACTGGATACACTCCAAAGCCGAGGTAAAGGTCCACTTGTGGATGAACTGCACAGACAGAGGCCGACAGCAGACCGTGAATGCGTTAGGCGTCTCGATCTTCTTGCACTGTTTCTCGGCGGCAAGAGACGCTGCCTGCTCTGCGGCCTTGTCTTTGCTTGAGGCGAACACGTCAATGTCGTGTGGCTGGTCTCCCGTGATGCAGTCTCGAATGAAGCCGCCTCCCACCAGCAAACCGTTTGGACTCTTGATTCGAGCCACCAGCGAGGGGTCAAGTCGTCGGATAATAGTCACGAGGTCGTGAGTCACAAGCGTCATAGATGTTACTCCCTCAAGAGTATCGCTTAAAGATGCACAGCACGCCATCGTGGACTGGGACAGTTTGCAGAAGGTTCTCGTCGTCGCCAAAGCAGTAGGTATCTCCGGGGTCTAAGTGAACCATACAGAAAGGCCCAATGTTGACAACTCTGTCTCGGGCATCATCTCGCACCACTTCGAGTCCATATTCTGCGGAGCTCGTCCGCACACACCTGAACGTCGTCATGTTTGTCTCCCGTCAAAAAACACACGGGGGTCAGGGTTGAAAGAGTACAAAGACCCCTAACCCCCGTGTGCATACCCCATACGCGACGAGCGAAAAGCCGTTTTCCCCCGCCGCCCGAATGCTACCCGCCCCGATTTGCCGGTCAAGCTGCCGGGAAAAAAAAGTCGAAAATCGCTGCTGCGAGCTCGCCAGCCGCGTTCTTATCGGAACCACCCGGTTTCCCGAAAACGGCCCTTGACGCCGGGCATCGGGGCGGCTACACTTGTACGGTCGAGTTGGTTCCCTGCCATGCCTCCAAGGCGGTCTGTTTTGGAGGATACACTTATGCCTCGTACTGAAGCGAATCTGCCGGGGCGAACCATCGCCCTCGGCGACCCTCTCGACACCATTCACGGCTCGGACACCAAGAACCCGAGCGGGTATATCTACCCGACCCAGACTGCGGGCTCCGGCGAGTGGACGGCCTTGCGTATTGGTGAGCCCTTCTTGGTGGTTGCGACGTGGCCTACGGGCGGTGGGAAGGCAGCGGCTCCCGGCGTCGATATCCCGATGCCGCCTTTCAAGTACAAGATCATCGACGTGTGGGCCCGTGTAAACGAAGCCGACGTGGCGGGGTCCACAATCCAGCTTCTGAAAGACACCACGGCGATTACTGCGGCCATCGCGTTGCACACCATCGCCGACGATGCCGTTGTGCGTCAGGCCAGTCTGGCGGAAGCCACCGATGAACTCGACGGTGCGACGGGTGGGGCGGCAAACACGCTCAATGCCATCACGGCGGCGACGGGTGCCCATGTTCGAGCCCATACTCTGTTCATCAACTGCATCCGCGTTAAGTAGCCTACTTTCTGCGGGGTGGGGCGGGCCCGAGCCGATTCTCGGGCTCGCCTCTCCCGTGTTTTGCTGAGAAGGATTTCACATGATTTACTCCGAGTTTGACTCGCAGTGGCGGGTATGGCGTAAGCCTGTTACCATCTCGGACGGCAAAGACGAGAACGCCGGAGCCAACCCGGAGTCTTACGCCGCTGGTCTAGGCTCTACGCCCTCGACGCTGAATCCGTCGTACCTGATGAAGCCGATTGTCCAGTTCTCTCGGCTCGTTGATGCCGTTGAGACCGCTTCTCTTGTGGTGTCCACGAAGCGGCTTACGTCGAGCACGCTCACCAAGTTCACGTCGTATAGGCCCACTAACCGCGACAAGATTACGCTGCGAACGACCACGGGAGTCGCGTGGACCACGACCATTGCCGACAAGGCAAGTGCCCTCGCAGTGACTCTCACCGACGTACCCGCCGAGCTCTCAGGCACAATCACCAATGTTGAATGGCACCTGACTCCCGAGAACCGAATCATTCAGGTGCCTCAGCATTCGGCGATTCTACTTAGGGCCTTCGGCAAGGACACAGCCGCCGACACCTGCACGCTGACGATTCTTGGCTACGCTCACACCGCCGAGACCCGCGACGGCATTGCAGGTCCCGGCAAGGGGTTCGTAGTCTGGAACGGTCAGCTAGCCCTAGGGGCAAACCAGATTAACGAAGCCCCGTGGACCGATGCGTCGTTCGCTGACGCCACTTGGTTTGAGGTCGAGACGTGGAACGACGCCGTGGCTGGTGGGGCTAACCCGTTCGGAGCTCAGGTCCTCACGTCGCAGAACTGCGGCTTGCTCCTGCTTCCCACTGTGGCATTCCCTCTGCTGCTCGCCGAGCTCACTGACCTTGGCGGCGGTGGCACCGAGATGACCGAGATTGGCCTCTTGTACAAGCGTGTGTCGCTGGGAGGCGTGATCTGATGGGACTTATTAACCGACTGCGAGTGCTGGCAACCCTCGATGGGTTGCAGATCGCCAAGAACATTGTGTCGCAGACTCCCAAATGGGTCACGGACGTATGGTACTCGGGCTACGACTGTGCCGAACACCGCACTACGGGTTTAGCTCTTACGGCTAATGCTATCCACTTTGGCCCCATCTTCATTCCGGGGCCCAACAATGGGTTTACGGCCATCAGTCAAGAAATCACGGTGGGCCCGGCTGCTGCGGAGCATATGCGTTTGGGTTTGTACTCCGACCGCAATGGTCGGCCCGGAACCCTGCTCTGTGACTCTGGTATTATCACTATTGCTATTTCGTACTCGGGAGCCAAGCAGGTTGCCTCGACGGCGTTTGTCACGGGCAACGGCTATGAAGTCCGAGGGGGCGGTCGATTCTGGCTGGCGGTCGTAGCCGATGGTGGCGTATCTCTATTTAGAACCATCACGAATACTCAGGCTCGCCCATACAACATGGGCCTCACGGCAGCGGCAGACCCCGGTGTGGCTCCTGACTCGGCGACCGCCTGGACGTTGGCCCACACCGCGACGGGAGCAGGACCGGACGCTTTGCCTGCCGATGCAGGCACCACCTTTACATTCTACACCAACCATGCCCCTCGTGTTCTCTTGAGGGCCCGCTAGGAGACTACGCCGTGGCCTACTACAAGTTCTGGGTTCGTGTTCCCGATGCGGGAGTGCCCCTGACCGTAGCCCGTGCCATCACGGCTCGGTACCGCGACTCGTTCGTGATCTCGGTACAAGGGCTCCATGACCGTGACGCCGAAAGCACGTTTGCCAATTACCTGAGTGTATACGTCAAAGCTACGAACCGGCAGACCATTGAAACCATCATGGCAGACTTACGTACCCGGCTGAGTACCCGTGTGTTTATCACCGATGGGGTCTCGCCCGAGTACGCCTGAGAAAGGACGCAACATGTCGCTGCAAGCTATCGCCGATACTGTGCTCGCTAATACGGGGAAGGCTATCAGTCTTCTTGTTCTCGCTGCGTTCGGCTCCTGTGGGTTGGGGTGTGCCGCCCCCGCACTCCCCAAAGAGTTTGGTCAAGCCGCGAAGGCTACCGTGGTCTCGCTCACCGACCAAGCCTCGTGGCAGTCGATGGCGGCTTCGGTAGACGGCCAAGTGATCGAGCCGGGTGTTGAGGCATACGCAGGCATTCTCTACGTCGTGGGCGGCAAGCTCAAGGGGGTCTCGGGTCACGTCGGCATCTCGGGGCAAGGCGTAGGCACCGGCGTCACCACCGACGAAGCCCGAGCCAAGATTCTGAGCCTTATCGAAAATGACCCGGCCTTCATAGACCAGCTAGTCAAGCTCATCGAAGTGGTGCGGTCGAACGCGACCAAGGTAGAGCCGACCCCGGCTCCTCAGTAAGAAATACTGGGTCCTTTATCTTACGACTCCCCTCGGGTTCGAGGTTGGGGCGGGTATATCCCGCCCTTCTTTTTTGGCTAGAACGAGCCGAAGGGCTGGAACGTAGTGACGCCGGGGACCCGCTGGCTAAACGTGTCGAGGGGCCGGGCCTGAGACCTTCCCCGCTGGTAGAACGTACTCTGCTGAGGCTGGTCGGCCACGGCTCCCGAGGCCACGGCCCGGCGTCTAAGGCTCTCGATAAGATTCTCGGCGGGGACTTCACGCCACGGGTCACGCTGACGTATAGTCAGGGGAGCCTGCAACAGCATGGGGTCTACGCCAATCAGGTTCCGAGTCTCAGCGGCGAGCGTGTTCGTGACCATCGAGGCAAACTCGCCTCGGACTGATTCCGGCATGGTCGCCAGCATACGTTCTAGTCTCGGCACGGATCGCCGCAGGTAGACTGCCCGCATGTCTTCGGGACGGAACGTGAGACCGCCCATGCCGGGGTAGACTTCCTCGTACTCACGGCGGATTTCGTCGGCTCCCTCGGTGTCGCCGTCTACCACCGAGTCAAGGTAGCGTTTGCGGTAGTCACGGATGCGGTCCCTCTGGGCCAGCAGGTAGCTTTCGAGCTCCTTCTCGTGGCGTTCCGTGGTCGGCCCTGAGACTCCCAGCGACCGGGCCCACACCTGCGTATGGGTGAAGTATCCCCGCAGCGAGCCTTCGCTTGTGTACAACGGCACACGACCGTCGGGCAGCGGGGCCGTATAGTCGGCGTAGTCTTTGCCGAGGGCCTGTGCGATTTCAGGCGACATCGACGTACTGAGCCGCGACAGGGCTACACCACCGGGGACCAGCAGCGGAGCCACGAACTTCGTTTGCTCGACTTTGCCGGTCAACAGGTCTTGGCCGACTGCACCCGCCACGCTCAGTACGGGCGGAATGAACGGAGCCGGTGCGAAAGGAGACCGTGGATTCGGGATCGGCAACGCACCGAACAGGAGCCCGTGGCTCAGGTCGGTGTCGAGGAGGGACCGACCAGCCTCGAACGCCAGCGTGGACCCTAACAGAGTCCTACCGAGGGTGCCGGGGTTCATGCCGCCGACGACCGGAATCGAGTCCGAGATCGCTTGGGACGCCGAGCCAAGCCCGAGACCCGGCCCCAGTGTGAACCCTACCGTCCTCGACGTGAACGTAGCGAACTGCTTGAATGCTTGGTTCCAATCGCGGGCAAACGCCGGGACACCGGCAGGACCGCCGACGAACTGCGTGGCTTCGACCACGTTGCGGGCGAACTGACTTGACTCGGCTTTCCCCAGCCCCTCGGCCAACGCCTTCGCGTGGGCCCCCTCGAAGGTTGCCACACGGACCAGTCGCTCTGAGGCCGAGAACAGGCTCATCATCGCGGTCTTGACTCGCTCGGCGACTTCGCCTGTTCGAGTCGGCATTTTCAGCGACACTTCCCACGACGAGTTGAGAGCCTTCCCGATAGCCTCGTCGGCGAGAGGGCTCCCGCCCAGACCCTCCGCTACAAAGTGCGGGAATGTTTTCTCTAGGGCGGCGAAGTGGGTGGCTCCACCGGCCCGCAACTTGAAGTACGCAGGGACCTTTTCGAGCGTCCGGCTCAGGCCCTGCATCGCGTACTTGGGCCCGATGGTCGGCACCGTCGTTAGCAAAAGCTGCATCGTGTTGAAGCCTGCCGAGACTGGGTTCGCTCCCAGAGCCGACAAGTAGAAGTACCCTGCGGTCTTCCCGCCAAGATTCTGCAATGAGAAAATACCCCGGTCTTGCTTGAGTCCAGTCGTGATCCAGTCGCGGACCCGCGTTCCCTCGGCGGTCTTACCCAACCACTTGCCAAGGGGTCCGCCCGTTAGACTATCCGCCATCCGAATCTTGTATTGGTTCCACTCGCCTGCCTGCAATGCCTGCCGGAACGTGAGTCGTCCCAGTGCCATCGGCAAATACGAGTTCTTCATCAGGGCGGCACGGTGGGGGTCAATTTTCTCGAAGTCTTCGACGGCGGTTACGATCCGGTCGCCGAGGCCCTGCCATGCCTCTTCGCCTGCCTTGCCGATAACTTTGCCATCGGCAATCGACCAGCCCCACGCCCTCGCCATGCCGTGCGTATAGCTCGACATGGTACGCATGAACTGTAACGAGTATCGAGGCATCGGCACCGTAACACCAATGCCGCCGCTTGTGACCTTCGTGATACCTTTGGCTCGCTCGGCAATCTCGGCGAGCGACCCCGGCTTGAGCAGATCGCCGACAAGCTCTAGGTCTTTGGGGTCCGGCACCATCTGGTGGAAACGTGGAATCGCGTGCCCACTGGTGACAACGGTGGCCCCGTGCATGGCCTGCTGACCGTACACTGATTCACGGCCCTTCGCTCCGGCCAGCAACTCTTGGGTCTTGCGGTCAAAGTCTTGCAGGTCTTTGGCGACCTGATGCGGCCAGTATGTGGTCTGCTTCTTGAGCTCGTCGATGTTGCCTACGTACTGAGCTTTCAGTTGGTTCGATATACGTCGTGAAGCCGACTTTGTGAGTTTCTGGTTCTTGAGCAGGCTCCCGAAGTTCTGATCCCAGATGTTGTCGAGCGTACCCCGCACGTCAGCGACCAGCGTGTCGAAGGCAGGTCCGCCCGTGATCGGCTGTGCGAAGATCGCGTTCTTTCCGGTGTCGAGTCCGTCGAGTTTCGCGGCCAGCATGACTTCGGTGCGACGGTCCCACTTGAGGCCCGCCTTCTCGGCTTTCACGATTGCGGCCCCTATATCAGAGGCGTGGCTTGTGCGGAAGGTCTCGACTTCGCGGAGAATCTTCTTGTACAACTCGGGAATCGGCGTGCCTCGGAACAAATCGTCGAGGGAGCCGACCTGACGGAGAACTGGCCCAATGTGTTCAACCAGCTTCTTGCTGTACTTGAACATCGCATCGGCACGCGGGATCGGAAACCGCGTTGCCATAATGATGCCTGCGAGGACCAGCGGGTTCGTGACTGTCCGTAGCAAGAAGTCATATGCACTGTTGCCTTGGCCCACACCCCAGTCGTCGGCGAGCGTCTTGTGCTCGGCTGGACTGAGTGAACGCGGCGACACCAGAGCCCGCCCCGCAGTCCCGAGGCTTCCCTGTACGAGAGCTCTCAGAGCGTAGGCTGGCCGGTCGAACGCGGTATCGCCTTGATATTGGATCGGGTCCACCACGGCTCCCTTTGGTTAGTAGTAGTATGAAGAAGCGGCCTGACCGGGATCGAAGCTCCCGTTCATAGCGTCTTGGATCATTTTCTCGACTTGCTCGGAAGTGAGGCCCTCCGTCCCCATGCCGCCGCCTCCCATAGTGGCCCCAGTCGCGTTCTTGTAGTCTACGACGACCTTCTTGGTGTAGGCTTCGAGGTCCCGCAGGGCTGACCGCATATCAGGGTAGCCACCCGGCGTGCCAATGGCCGGGATCACACTCTCGGCCCACTGGTCGATGAAGCTGTTGCGGTCAAACGGGTCGAGCCCCACCATCTCGTTGAACTCGAAGTTCGATACGCCATAGTGACCCAGCACGTCGTACATGACGGTCTGAGCCACTTCGCCAATACTGTTGCTACTACTGAGAGGGTCCTGACCCATGCGGCCCTGATCGTTGTACCGGGCCAGCCAGTCGTAGCTTTGGCCTGTAGATAGTAGGGGCCTTATATAGTTGCCCTCAGAAGTCCAGTAGGCTTCACCCGCCCCAGCCAACGCATCTCCCGCCTTACGAATCTGGGTGTCCCAGATTGACTCCCCCAAACCAAAGTTGGGGGTCCCACCGGAGGTCCTACCGGGAGTCCGGGGGTTGGTGGCCTTGGCGGGAGGCCGACCTACAGGTCTCTTCGGTTTCCCCGGCTTGACCGTTGAAGGCCGGGTTCGAGCCAACGGGCCCACGAACGGCTTAGCTTTTTGGGGAGTCAGAGCCATTAGTATTCGCCTCCTGCAATCGCAGCCAACACTTCGGGGGTCAGCGGAGCATTACCGGCTTGCTGCGGCGGTTCGATCCCGCTCGTCATGCGGGTCTGGAACTGGGGTCCCGGAGCCTGTGCGTTCGCCGCGTTCAGTTGGTCCAGCATACCGGGAGCCGCTTGGCTGAGCCGAGCCGCCCGCATAGCGAGTATTTCTTGGGCTTTAATCTGCTCGTACATTGACGCGGCTTGCTGGCCCTGCTGCTCTAGGTCAATTTTGGCTTCGTCTACGGCTTGGCCCGTGTTCATCCAGTCTTCGATCTCGCCCATGATGAGAGGGAGACCCACGGCGGCGACTGACGCCCAACCGCCAGCCGTCTTCGGCATGACTCGACGAGCCTTTGCTGCAAAGCCGGTGCCAGCCTTCACGGCGGGATATGCCGACGCCTCAACGCCGAGTAGCCTGCGTGCCGGTTTGCTCAGGTCGCTCTTGAACAGGTTGGCGTCGGCTCCATAGGCAGACTCACGTACCACTCCGAGAGCCAGACTGCCGACCAACTTCTGCCGGTAGCCAATGTCGGCTCCCTTGACAGTCCCGAGAGCGTTGAAGGTCCCGACGAGTTGGGACTCCCACTGCTTGATATTGCCTCGGACCATTGTTTTGAGGTCGGGGACCGGAGCCCCCTCGGCGAACGAGCCCCCGAGGAACTTCTCGATGGCGGCACCGAACGACTTACGCGAGCCCACCACATCGCGGCCAGCCTTGAGTGCGGCGGCGTGCCGACCCACGGCCTTGTCGAGCTCGGCAACACTCGCGTTGATCGCTTTGCCCGAGGCCGCAGTGCGTACTGTGTTCTCGGTCGCAAGGCGTTCAGCCGACTTTCCAACAGTCGATCCTCGCGGCAAATCGCTGGCCTTGCCGCCGTACTGCTGGAACTTGGTGTAGCCTGCTTTGCCGCTTCCCCCAAGATTCAGCAACTGCTCGGCTTCGGCTTTCACCCCCGCGGGGTCTTTCTTGGCCCACTCGACGCCCAGTGTATATGCCGTCTTGTCGTCGAGGTTGCCGGGGAGACCGAGCTCACTCGAAATCGACTTCGACAACTCGGCAATACGCCTTTGTACCTTAAGGATTTGGTTGGACTGTATCGGACTGGTCGCCATGCCAGCCCCCACAGACTTCTTTGTAATTAGTACGGCTCGTCTTTGCCCGCCTTTTACAAAAGACCCGACAACCTTTGCGGACACAAGACGATCAAGAAGAGTAGAGGCTTCATTGTACTTAAGACCTAACGCCCTTTGGAGTTCCGAGACACTAGTGGTGGAGCCTCTCTGTACTACTTGTACTGCTCGGTTGAGTAGGTCCTGAGCCGGGATATTTGCAGCCGAAGGCGACAGCTTTATTAGTTCGGCCTGAGCCGTCCGTATTTCTTTGGCGATGCCTTGGACTCGGCGGACGCGGGGGTCCAGCGTGGCGGCTGCACCGGCAGCGGTTTTCCCTACGTTGCCGACCAGTGGGTCTTCAACTTCGAGAGGGATGTTGCCTTGCTCGACGGCCTGCCGAACGACCTTGGCCGAGAGTTTTCCGACTTCTTCATCGGTGGCCGGGTCGAGAAAGAGAAACTCCTTGCCCCGTTGAAGCACCCGATAGGCTTCATCGCGGACCTTGGCGGTCAGTTGCTGCCACGAGATGTTCAGCAGAGCCATGAGTTACCCTCCTACCCCAGCGTTGCGAACCAGAAAGTCGATGAGCGACGGATCGGCGGCATCGCTCGGGAGTCCCGCCAAGTGCGACCCGATGGTCGCAATGGATTCCCGAGGCAGTGCCAGCGTGGCGAGCGTAGTCGGGTCGGCACCGGGCCCTGCTCCCGCCTGCGGCGAGGGTCCCTGAGCCTGAGCCGGAGCCGCCTGCCCGCCGCCAAGCCCGAAGTCGTCGCTGTCGTCGGCGAATACTTGCTCAATGTTCGACGGGCTGAAACCCATACTTGCGAGCGAAGCCTTGAGCCCCGGCTCGCTGCTGGCCCGCTTGCCGACCTCGGATCGAATCGCTGTCCGTGACTTCTCTTCCAATATAATGCGACGGGCGGCGTCACGCGAGCCTGCGGCCTGAGCCCGCTCGACCCGACGCTGCAACTCGGGGAGCTCAAGCTCGCCGGTGGCGTTCTTCTTTATCATGTCGTACACGTCTTTGAGCGTGACGAATGCCAAGAGTGCCGGAATCAATGCTGCCCACATGGTCGTCTCCTAGTCGCGGTAATACCACTCGTCGTCGGTCTTCGGCACGCCCGCAGGCCAGTTGGCACCCGGCACCGCTGTTTCGGTCGGCAGAGTCGTCTTCGTGGCGGGCCGTGTCACCGGCGTCCCGAACTTCGGGTAGTCGATTCCAGTCTGCCGCTGTAGCAGATACAAAGCCTCGGCCATTTCGGGGCTGGCGTCGAGCTCATACTTGAACGCCTGCACGGTCGCTTGCACAAGGTTGCCGGTCTTCTCATAGTTGTCCATGATCCGGGCTGCGGGACCGCGACCATACTCAGGGTTTGGCGTCTGCTTACCAGCCTCGTCGGTGACGAAGCGTGGTACGTGGGTTCCCGTTGCCAATCGCCAACCGGCACTGGCCCGTCCCGCAGGCGATGCACTCACCGTGACCGAAAGCTCTTCGAGACGCGAGGCCACTTGGTCAAGTGCGGCCTGCACCGAGGGATCGCCGAGAGCCTTCGAGAGCTCGGCATCGGGTACATCGGGTAGGTCGAGCCCGAGTGACCGCTCGCCGGTCTGCAAGGCTCCCGCGACCTTGGCTCGACTCTGCTCTGAGGCACTTTGCCCAGTCACCGAGTCCACGAGATTCCGTATCTGCGAGGCTCCGTTACGCAAACTAATAGCAACCACCGATGCACTCATCGCGTTCGCAGGCGACTTAAAGCCCTTCTTATCCATCGTGGGCGTAGGCCCCGGCTCGGTAATCTCTAGATCAGTCGCGGCTTTCAGTTGGTCGCCGATTCCCAGCCGACGCACAAAGTCGCCTACGAACAGGTCGGTTTCGAGTGTCTTGTCGGCGGGGATCAAGCCTGCCCGCTGGCCCCGAACATATGCAGAGACTGCACCGGCGACCCCCATCGAGGCGGTCGGAATCACGGTGTCTATTCGGGCCACGGTCTCATCGGCAGACTGGATCAATCCTGTCAGCTTCTGCTCGTTCTCGGCGTTCTCTTTCATAACCTTGATTTGCAAACGCTCTCGCTCACCACCCACACGGCCCGGCGTCAGGGCGGCATCGACGGAGCCACGAGCTCGCTGGTCCAGCGTGTATGCACGCTGGGCCAAGTCGAGGGCTTGCTGATAGATCGCTAGTTGGCCGAGGCCAGCCTGTACGTGCGGCATGTTGGCAAGCGGCTTCCCATCGGCTCCGAGGGCCCTCTGGTCAATGGGACCGTCGAGGCCGAGTACGTCGCCCATGTTGGGGGCCTCGCCGCCAAACCGCTGGCTGAGTGATCCCGAGATTGCTGCAATCGTGTTGTCGGCTACGCCTTGGTGCCGCAAAATGTCGGCTTTCAGAGCCACGGCTTGGGTCACAAGAGCCGAGTACGATTTGGGGCCCACGCCCGACTTGACCATTTCGTTCAACTGAGCAATCGTCGTGTTATACTCGCCCGTCATGTTGGCGATTTTCGCCGTGTATGCACTGTACGTCGTGCCGTACTTTTCCATACGGGAACGCTCGGCGTCGGCGGCACGTCGGTCATTGACTTCTTGCTGCCGCAGGTCTTCAATAGTTTTGTTGGATCGGGTTTGCTCGGCTAGTGCGTTGCGAGCCGTGGTCCGGGCCGTCCGGTTTCCTTGTCGGGTCGCACGAGCCTGCATCTCGTTGCCACGGGTAGCAATCGTCTCTTGAGCTTGGTTCGAGCGAGTCTGCTCGGCGAGGCCAGCTTTCTGAGCTTCGACTTGGGCCTGCTCGGCGGCACTGAGAGTGCCCCTCTCAATGCCTCGCGTGATACCGGCCCCGATCTGTTCGACGATGGTGGGGCCTTGCCGCTGAGGAGGCGGGGCGAGGGCACCCC
>ERZ1292623.680-Hain-H51-01um-R1-680-length-35120-cov-6_pt1 | contig 35120 bp, 47 predicted proteins | sample MGYA00564398_ERZ1292623 | MGnify/ENA primary metagenome ERZ1292623 (study PRJEB36523, sample SAMEA6512633) | groundwater metagenome | collected 2019-01-07 | study: AquaDiva: Metagenomics assemblies of 32 groundwater samples
CCACGGTTGACAACTCGCGGATCACTGTCTCAGCGTCGGAAAAGGCGGGGCCAGCAAAGAAGGAGAAGATGCCCCGCGTTCCCCGTGCCGTGCTCTGGACAAAGTCGGTCGCCAGCCCAAGCCCGCCAACCGCAAAGAAGTTCTCCAAGACCCGCGTGGTGTAGTCGGTGGGCCGTTCGCTGCCGCGGGCCAGAGCGCGGAGATCATTCACCACTTCCCCCGCGACCGGGAACAGGGCGACCATCTTCGCCGCCGGCAGGAGGTTGCCGTGCTTCACCTCTTCCCAGACGGAGAGCCGTATGAGGCGGCCCGCGTTTATGGCGAAGGTCTTGAACTGGCCCATGACTTGGCCGAGCGGGGTGTTAAAGAACTCCGAACGCCGGGCCATCCGCGTCAAAAACTGCGTCTGGTCCACGATGGCCCACGCGATCCGGCCGGCATCCCCGGCCTCGAACTGTCTCGCGGTGAGGCGAGCGGTGATTTCGTCCGGCGTGAAGTTGAGCCGGTCTAGCTCCCGACGGAGCCACGGCGAGGGGCGGTTGAGGTGGGCTTCCAGTTTCTGTGCCCACCGAAGCCCGGCGTTGGCGGCGGTGATCCGGTTGAACTTCTCGACCACATTGAACGGGGTCAAGACGCGCTCGACCCATTTTGAAGGGGCCTGGCCCGCGATGTCCCGGTAGAGCTCCCGCATCGACATATCCGCAATCACGCCCAATTCCTCGGCTGCCTCTCGGCCACCGCGGGTCAGGGCTGCTCTCAGCCCCGCGCCGGTGCTGAGGAGATCCGTCCGGAGGAGGGTCAGAACGGGAGACGAGGCGTTCGCGATCACGGCGAGGGGGAGTTTCGTCATCGCCTCCCACTGCGTGACCCGGTTCGCGAGGTCCCGGAAGCCCGCCTCCTCCGGTTGGTGCCCGAGGACCTGCTGGAACAGTTCATAGGCTTTCCGCGCCGTGGGGTACCCCGCCTGCGTCTGGATGTCGCCGATCAGGCCATGAGCGGGGGCGCGCTGGCGGGTGTGGGGATCGACATGACCCCCAGGAGCGCCGATGGTCGCGTCCAGCCGCCCGAAGTGATCCAACTCTGCGAAGCGCCGAGCGACCCGCCACCCGCGAATCCCCACCGCCTGCGCGGGGTCCTGAATATAGCCCGGCAGGTTGATCTCCCGAGCGCGCTCAAGGCCCCCCACGAACCGGTCAGGCTCAAGGATAAAGAGCCGTCCCCCCACAGTGGTGTACTTGGCCCCAAAGTAATCGTCGAGGAGCAACGTGGCATCTTCGACCGCAGAGGCTTGGCCGGTTTCGATCAGGTGGTTGATGGCGCGGCGCCGCGCCGGGGAGTCTGGGCGGAGGATGTCACGCACATAGTCCGGCGCCCACTCGTGAGGGAAAAACCACTGGCGAGGACGAAAGAGGCGAGCCTGCTCATCGCGCCGCATCACCACGAGATTCCGCGTGAGCGCTTCCTGGGGGATCACGCCCTCTGATCCCATCAGGCCGAGAAATCGCTCATGTGCTGCGCTGACCGTGGGGTTCATCGGGAGGGCTCCCTCTTCCGCGACCTGGCGGAAGTTGTCGGCCTCCGCCTTCGTCAACCGTTTCAGCGTCTGGACCACGGGCCAGACGTGCTCCGCGTACCACCGGTACTGCGCGGATTGCTGATTCTGAATCGTCTGAGAGAGGGTCCGGCCAGCAGCGCCCATCTGCTCGAAGCGGCTCAAGAGGGGAGAACCGTACCAGCGCACGCCAGCCCGCCCCGTCTCGTAGAGGCCCTTGACGCCACGCCACGCTCCCCCGAACACGAAGTCCGGAATCTCGGGAAGCGGGCCGGGATCCCCGCCTGCCCCCCCGCGCCCCCACGGCGGGACGGGAGGAGGGGGCGTCCCCGGAGGAGTCGGGCGAGGGGGAGTAGCGGCCGCGGTCGGCGGACGGACGACTTCGCGTCGGAACGCGGGGGGCACCTCTGGGGGCGGTGTGCCGCGTACCCGGCCCCGGCTCACGATGGCCAAGGCCACGGGGAGCGCAAGGCCAGCGGCTTGAGCGAGGCGTTGCGCACGTCCCTGCGTGGTCCCCTCATCCTCCTCAGCCGGACCAGGGAGCGGAACCGGCGGAACGATGGCCTGGGCCCCTCCTCGAAGCCGATCTGAAACCCACTTCCGAGCTGCCTGGAAGGTGTCCGTCTCCACGCCTTTGCCTGTCTGCCTGTCACGGACGACCCAAGGCCCGAGTGCAGTCTGGTCAGCGGTAAACCGTCGGTCAACAGACTGCCAGCGGTCAAGGGCTCCTTTCGGCGGTTTGACGTTCTTCCACGTTGCCTCTGGGGCCGACGGTATCAAAAGACCGGCTTGGGCCTGCTCCATCGCCCGTTCTCTAGCCGCCCGCTCTTGGCCGAAGAGCGGCGTCTCCTGGATGTCGGCTTGCGGACGTTCCGTGCGAAGCGCGGTACTCGGGACCTCTCGGCCTGGCGTGCCGGGGAGGAGTCCTTGGTCGCCGAGGGCGGTGCGCTCGAAACGAGCGAGTGGCTCTGGCGGGAGTGCTGCCGGCGGGACGGGTTGGCGGGGCGCCGCCACTTCTCTCTGCGCAGTCTCGGCCTCTCCGCGGAGGAACTCGGCCGTTGCCTGCCGCTGGCGGGGGGACATGAGCGCCCACTCCTCAGCGCCAACGATCCCACGAAGGTCGTCAGGCAGGGTGTCCAAGACACGCGCCGCTTGCCGTGCCTCTGCCGCCGTGGTCCGGGTGCGTCCGAGCGCCCGGAAGAAGGCATCCTCGACCGCCCGGGGTTCCATCCCTCGGGCCCGGGCCACCTCGTCAACCAGCTCATCCAGGGAGATACCCTCCCCCTTCTTCGCCTTGAGGTACCAGGGGAGGTCTTTGAACTCGCCCGCGTAGGCTTCGGAAGGCCGCAGGCGGCCCCGTTCCCGGATGAGCCGCACCCAGGCGGAGGGCTGAGAGAGCGGGAAGCTCACCACATCCACCTCAGCCCGTGGGCGCGGCGCCCGTGGGGGAAGGGCAGCACGCACGGGAGGACTCGGGGCCGGAAGGGCCACCTCGGAAGGAGGCACTGGAGGCGTCGGAGGAGCCACTGGGACCGGCGGGGCCGCAGGCGGCCCTGGAGCACGTGCTCTCAGGGGGGCCAGTACCCTCGGCTCAGCCGCCCGGCCTAACTCAGGCTGGGAAGGCTGGACGGCTTCCACAGAGGCGGCTGAGAGTGGCCCGGGCTTCCACTCGGCCTGTGCGGGGGGGATCACCGGCCGCGGAGGCACCTGCCAGGGCCACCGGGACACTGGGATCGGGCGACCGTACTGATCGACCAAGGGCAAGGCTGTTTCCCGCGGGATGGTCGGGTCCATCCCCGCCCGGCGCATCGCGGCCTCCACCTGGGTCGGGAGGGGGCGCGGGGGTTCGACCACCGATCGGGGAAGGAGCAACGACTCCTCTGGAGCCAAGGGTGGGCGACCCGGCAGGATCGGGGCAATCCCTTCCGGCGGCGTCCGCGTCAGGTCAGGGAACCGTTCGGGCAGCGGGATCGCGGTTTCCGGACCACCCCGGGGGAGGGCCAAGGGATACCCTTGATACATGGGGTGGGGCCCAACGCGCTGTGGTGGCGGGAGTGGCCGTGGTGCCCGGAGGGCGGGAAGGCCACTTACCCCAAAAGTCGGGCCGGTTTCGAGGGCGGGCCCTTCGGGAACGGGTCCGCTCCACCCTCGCTCCCGGTATGGATCGATGGTCCACGCCGGGGCTCTGGCGACGGCCCGTGCCTCAAGTCGACGCCCTACCGGTCCCGGTGCGAGGCTTCGGGCCAAGGTCCGAGGCCCGAGCCATGGCAGGTTCAGGAGAGCGGCTTCAGTCAACGGCCGGGCTTGCTCAGGACCGAGTTCGGCGAGTCCTGCCGCGGCCCCCCCCATGGCTCGCAGTAGCCGTTCCCCAAGATCAAGCCCTCCTGCGACCCCAGCCGGGAGCCACGGCGTTCGGATCAACCGCTGCCCAAGGGTCGGCGGGCCACTCCGCAGGGCTTCGCCGGTCCGTGCGACCGTGCGCGTGACGGTCTCAGGGATTCCTTCGGTGAAGAAGCGACCCATGCGTCCAACCTGACCGACCACCCGTTCGCCGACGGTCGGATCCACGGCAAGCTCGGCCCGTGCCTTCGCTTGTTCTGCCGGAGGGAGACCGCGAAAGCCCGGATCCAATTGGAGGGACTGCCAGAGCGCTTGCCGCCCCTTCCGTTGCTCGGCAGGTGGAAGGCCCAAAAACTCGGGATCGCTGAGAATATCCGCGCTCACGGCCATCGAAATCCCTATTGCGCCAATCTGCGCTTGTACTCTTCCCACGTTGCCGGAGGGGGTACCGACACCGGTCCTTGACCAGAGGGGGGACCTGGCGCCGTCCCTCGGCTACCCGGCAGCGGAAGCCCTTGCAGGTACCGGCGCCACTTCACGACCTCGGCCCGGAGGCCCGCCAGCTTCGCGGCGCGATTCTCTGGAGCCATCCAGAGGGCTCGGTCCGTCTCCTGGAGGTCCTCGTGGAGTTCTTGCAGCACGGCGGTCGCGTACTGCCGGGCCGTGGCGTGGTCCCCCTGAGTGAGCCGGGCCTGGAAGTGCTCTTCGGCTTGCGCCCGCTGGTGCCGCCGGTCGGCCATCCGCTCGTCGTGCTGCTGCTGGAACCGTTGTTCTCGTTGCTGAAACTGCTCGCCCTGCTGTTCGAGGCGCTGGCGCATCAAGTCCATCCGCTGCTGCATGATCCCGAGCCGCGCTTCCTGGGTCTGGGCCTGCCGGAGTTCCCGGCGCATGCCGAGGAGCCCTTGGTTAAACTCGTGGAGGCCCCGGATCGGGTCAGCGGCGTGGGGGATCACGTCCAGCACGCTACTGAGTTGCTGCTTTTCAAGGTCGGTCAGATCCGGGGCGGCCATCAAGGCCGTCCGGGTCTGTTGGAGGGCAGGGGTGAGAGTCTGCATCGCCCGACCGCGCCGCGCGAGGTCGAGGCCCTGGCCGGGCTTGACCGCGCCACTGATCTCGGCCTGCGTGGCCGTGGCGGCTTCCTCCGGCTCGAATCCCGCGCCCCGGTACAGCTGATAGCCCGCTCGGGCCTGCGCGGGCCCTGGAGCCTCCAGTGGGAGCCCCGAGGGGGGCCGAAGCGACGGCCGGTACCGGGCGGGGACCTGGCCGAGCCGACGCATGTACTCGGACATCGTCAACGTGCCGGGGACCTCCGCTGTCACCCCGGGGCGCCCGACTTCAAACTCGGCGCGCTCCGGTGGCGGCAGATACTCCCCCTCGAGGAGCACCGTTTCCGGAGGAGGGGGCGCGTAGAGTTGCGGCCAGAACTGGGTCGCCTCCTGCTCCCGTTGCTGGGCTTGGGCGTTCAGGAGGAGCTGCATGAACTGACCCGTGGGCATGGTCTCCGCAAGCGGGCCGAAGAGCTCCGCGTACTCTGGAGAGAGTTCCGCTGCCGCTTGACCGAGGAGTTGGCGCCGCCGGTTCCGCTCCGCCGCCTGGCCGAGCCCGCCCCCTAAGACCGCTAGGGGCCCGAACGGGTAGACGCGCTGGCCGGGGCGCCCGACCCCCAACCCCTGGAGGCCGGTGCCCACCAGTTGCGCCCACTCGTAGGGGCGGAGTTGTCTCAGGAGGTCGAGCGTCCCCGGCTCGCCGTTCGCCATCGGACGGGCCCCCTACTTCTTGCCCCCGTAGGAGTCGCTTTTCTTGAGCGACCCTGCATCGGGCCCCCCACCGGACCCTGGGTAGGTGGGCGTGATCGGAGACTTCCCCCCGCCCTTGAGCTTCGTCGGGGACGGGATCTTCACCCCCGCAACACTGTGCTTGGCCATCAGTTATCACCTCCCCTCTCCGTCTTGCCGGTCGGTTTCTGCATGACGCGCTCGAGCCAGTCGTCGTAGTCCGGACGCCCGACGCTCTTCTTGGGGAGCGGCGTGGGCCGGGCTACCTTCGGCGTCTTCTGAGCCATTATCGCCTCCGTTGCTGTTGAAGCAAGGCGAGGAGCCTTGGCAAGAGATCCTCTCGACCCTGAGCCCCTTGCGGGAGCACCCGCCCGCCACCCCCGCCGGTCCGAAGATCGACCCCCGGCGGAACTGTGAGGGGGCCCGGCTGTTGCGGCGGACGGAGTGCCTGCGTCTGAGGGCGCGCCATCTGCATCAGTTGCGTCCCGACCAGGGTGCCGGCCATGAGATCGCCGAATGTGTTCGGCCGGAACGCCGAGCGTTGGCTCGGGAGTGCCGGGCCTCCACCCTGAGCACTCAACGGCCCCATCCCCCACCGACTCGGGCTCTCCGCCTGTTCATACTGCCCGATCGTCTGCATGTATGCCTGCAACGGATCGGCTGCGCCGGGAGGGGCCCCGGCCGTCGCCATCCCACCTGGCCACATCGAATAGCCGCCCATCGCGGCCAGCGGCAGGAAGGAGGCCGGCGACATCCGTCCCCGGGCACCGTACTCGATCAACGGGGCGGAGCCCGCTAAGATCCAGGGGAGGAGTGCCAACCAGTCGATCGCCATGGGCTATTTCCCGAACCACCCGCCCCCGGCTTGGCGCGTCTGCCCGGAAAAGACCTGGCTCGGGGCGAGGGCGGTGGGAAGCATCTGGCCGAGCGGCCCGAGCCCAACGGCCTCCGAGAGCGCTTGGCGTCGCCGGAAGTCCTCGAATACGGCTTGGAGCTGCTGGCCGGTGAGTTCCCGCGGCAAGGCGACGGCTGGCATGGCGGCCAAGATCGCGCCGATGATCTGCTCGAACTCCCGCCCCCCGAACTCCAGCAGCGACTGGATCGCCTCCTGTTGGACGCGCGTCGCTCGTTCCCCGACCCCCGTGAGGAACGGCATCAAGGCCGCCCGTTGCTGGAGCTCCTGTTGGATGAGTGGGAGGGCGGCCGAGGTCGCCCCGAGGCTCAAGTCCTCGAGGAAACCTCCCCCGCCGAGCGTGCCCCGGAAGGCGTGTTCTGAGCGGATCGTGGGTTCGACCAGCTTCTTCCACGCTTCCATCCCAGCCTTGGTCGCGGGGCTTTCCCCGAGCGGGCTCCCCAACCAGAGCCCGGCCTCCTCAAGGGCCATCCGGTCGAGCCCCGTCAAGGGCTCTCGGAGGAGCCTAGTCAGCCCCTCCGCCCCGATCGCTTGCGCAGGCGTGGTGGGCCGCTCCGCCACCCCGAGCAGCGCGTTGATGAGGGCGACTTCCTGTGGGGTCGGCCCTGGGATCGCCTGCACGGTCGGGCCGAAGAAGGACGTCAGGGGGAGCTGGCGTTGCCCTTCCGTGGCTTGCTGGACGGATTGGGAGATCAGTGGCCGCAGTTCGGGTGAGATCGTGAGCGCGGGGCTCGTGGTCGTCTGCTCGACAATCCGGGTCGGCCCGCCGCCGCCCATATTAGATCACCAGTTGGAGCTGGGGCTTTCGGTCAACCAGCTTGCCATGGTCTTGTTTCTCAGTGTGTTTCCCGATGTGTTCCACGTGGAACCGCTTCCAGCCTGTGTAACGGAATGTGCTTAACGTGAAACGTCTTCGTGACCAACCCGTTCAGCAACCGATCCCACCCCTCGTTGCTCCGCGCGCTCCAGAAACGCAGCTCGCGCACGCGGAGGGGGCTCCCCGCCTGCTCATAGGTCGCGTTGAGCGTTTGCGCCCACGCGGCGAGGTCCATGAGCCACGCGGGCAAGAGTTCTCTCGCCCCCGCCTCTGCCACGAGCTGGTGGACGAGAATATAGGGCTCCCCCCACGAGACATCGACCCACGCGATCGCGTGGCCGACAACGACCGCTTCCCGGACGGCCACCCACCAGCGCACCCCAAGCGGCATCTGGATGGCCTGTTGCCCGATGAAGCCGATGATCCGGTCCACCGGCAGGTCGGGATCGAGTTGCGGCAGCGTCTCCCGCATCCGAGCAATGAGGCCCGGCCACCAGCGCCAACTGGCGGGGTCGGCGGGCGACAACGCCAGCATCGTGAGGGGGGCGGTCTCGGTCTCTGGCATCGGCTTACGCCAGCTGACTGAGCCCCAGCGTATTGAACCGACGGAAAAAGGCGATCGTGCTCGGGTCGTTCACGTTCACCGCGTCGTCGGCGTCGAGGGCCACGGGTTGTGGTCCTCGTTGGCGCCGGTCTTCCCGGATCAGGCCATCCAGCACTTCCGCGTACTCTTTCTTCGCCTCCTGCGCCGCCGCGAGGAACGTCTGGTCCCCGGTCCGGTGGAAAAGGGTCATCGCCATCTCGTACTGGCCGAGGGCCATGATCGCCTCCGGCGCGATCACCGGCTGTTGTGTGCCCGTCATGTTGGCGACGGCCATCCGGTACTGGAGGTAAAACGTCTCGTCCCCGCTCGAGACCGGCCAGAGCTCGACTTCCAGCAGATCCGAGACCCGCTCAGCTTCGCTGTAGATGGCGGGGGTGCCCCGTTGCTGCCGGGTCGGATCGAAGTAGTCGATCAGCCCCAGATTCCGGCGCTCGAGCTTGTAGGAGGGCCCCGAGACCCGGAGCACCCGATCGGCGTCGGAGGGAAGCACATGCCGGAGGGTGAAGAGCGTGTAGGCCGCGCCCGCCACGGTGGGCTCGTCCCACTCCTCGCCCAGGGTGAGGTTCGTGGCGTCGGCTACGGCGGTGATGCGGATCGGTTGGCGGCTGCCGTAGCGGAGGTAGCGTTTCACGTCGGTCGAGGCGAAGGCGGTGCCGACGCCGACCACGCCGGTCGAGTTCCGGGTGAGCGTGATCGTGCCCGCCGTCTTATCGACCAGCGGCGCGAACGTGGTCGATTTCCAGAGCATCACCCAGGGCCGGAGCCGCAGAATCCGCTGGTAGGCGCGGTTCACCGCTCGGCCCGACACGGCGTCCCCGACCTGGGAGGGACTCAGGTCTTGGACGCCGGTCTTCAGATCGGCAAAGGTGAGCGTCGAGGGCATAGCCCCGTCCGCCGGGGCAGCCTACGCCCTGCGGCTAGCTGACCTCCTGGGCGAACAGCTGCACGTCGAAGGTCGGCGCCCCACCCGTCATCACCATTCGCCAGAACTGCTTCGCGGTCGGGAACCGCCCGGAGAACATCCGCGCGCCGACGGCGTCGATGGCCGCTTCGGATTCCCACACCTCGACCGGGTTATCGCCCGCCGAGTTGTCCCCGAGCTGGAGGGTGTAGGTCGTGCCCGCCCCCGCGGTCGTGATGTTCAGGATGCCGCGGACCTCCCAGGTCGTGCTCTTGCCGAGATCCGTCCACGCCGTCGTCGCCGTCTGGGCACTGAGCGAGTCCGTATTCGACGCGGTCACCCACCCGTCAAAGGGGATCGACTTCGTGTTGATCGCCATGGCCAGCAACGGCAGTGCCGCCAGCAGAGGCCACAAGAAGCTAAGCCAGTCCATCGGAAACCTCCTTCGTGATTAGGTACTCATGCGCTCGACGCGTTCACTAGAAGTTATCCACGTTGAGGTACTTGCCGTGGAACCTGATGATTTTTACTCGGAGATTTCCCGACCACACGACCTTGGTGTTGATGGACCGCTCCGAGGGGGTCCCGGGCAACACCGGGTCGACGGCGAAGTTCTCCTCCTCGTGGGCAACCAGATCGAGCCAGCGCTCGTTCAGCATCAGGAGCGATTTGGCCACCGTGTTCCGGTCGATCACGACGACCGCTCGGTTGAACTTGATCGCGTCGAACCCGGCCTTGACCATCTCCTCATCACGGGTGAACCGCTGGAGGGCCTGGAGCTGCCCCCACATGAAGTCGTAGCCCGACTGAGTGGTGATGATCAGGGTCGGCTGCTCGTCGCCGTCCGAGCAGCGGCCGTAGAGCGTTTCGATCTCGGTGAGCGCGGTCATATTGGCATTCGCCTTGTTGATCCGCCCGTCGCCCGCGATGCCCGGCTTCCACCAGGAATTCGAGTGGGCGATCCCCGCGTAATTGGCCGTGTCCGTCCCGTCGTCGATCGCCTGGAAGAGGTTGTCGAGGCCGTTCCCTTCGCTCGGGGCCGCGTAGAGCGCCGCCGAGATGCGGCTCCGGAGGTTCATGATCGCCTCGTCGAACTTCGTCTTGAGGAGATCGACCTTCGCGTAGGGCGTCCGCGCCTTCAGGAGATCGGTCCGCGGAATGGTCACGTCCTCCGCCACGTGCTTCCAGTTCACTTCGGCTGGCTCGATCGTGTCCTCCACCCCGTGGGCCAACTGCTGCGCCCCCGTGTACCAGCCGCCTTTCGTCTTGGTCGCCTTGAGGGCCGGCCACGTCAAGGCCGCCCCGCCGTCGATCACCTTCCCCTTCCGGTGGAACCGGTAGAGCACGGGGTTGTGCTTCAAGATTTGGTCGTAGATCGTCGGGTCGATGAACTTCTGGACGAACGCGTTCAGCGTTGAGGAAAGCACTGCCATTGTCGAATCAACTCCCGTGCCGACTGCCATGGTTACCTTTCTCCTCTCAGGAGGATCAGATGTTGCGAGTCAGCACAGGCACGGCGTCGTCGAGACAGTATGGGGTGAGTCCCTTCGCCGGCATCGCTCCGTCCTGACTCAGGTGCCCGTGATCTTCGCCATCTCTGGAACCAAGTTTTTCCACGCATCGTCGTAGGACGGCGCCAGTTCGCCCCCTCCCGGATGCTCCCCAACGACGGGACCCCGCCCCAACTCCGTCACGGGGGCTGCCTTGAGCCTCTCTTCGGCGGCCTTCATGCCGTCTTCGCGGGCCTTCTTCTCACGCTCCTCGATCTGGGCCGGCAACGTCTCGGCCTGCTGGAGCTTGTAGGCCGCCTCCCAGTCGTTCACGTTGTAGCGCTTCGCCACCTCCCGCACCTTCTCTTCGTCGAAATCCGGGTGGGCCGCCTTGATCCGATCCACCTCGAGCTTGTTCATGTACCCGAAGAGCGATTGCCGGTCCGTGTTGTACTGCTGGAGGAGGCCGACGTAGGCCGTGGCGAGCTGCCGGTTGATCTCGGTCACGCGGTCGAACTCCGCCGCCAGCGGCGCGAAGAGGGGATCGTTCCGCCACTCGGTGCCCCCGGCTCTCTTTGCGGCCTCCGCCTGGGCCTGGAGCTGTTGCTGGTAGGCTTGCCACTGCTGGACCTGATCCTGCGCGGTCCTGAGTTGCCCGTCCCGCTCGGTCAAGATCCGCTCGAGGTCGGCGACCTTCTGGGTGGCCTTGGTGAAGGCCCCTTGGTTTTCCTTGAGGGATTTCCGGAGATCAGTGAGCGTCATGCCGGTCTCGTCGTCCACGACCAAGTTCGGGTCGAAACTCGGGTCGTTCAACAAGGCTTTGAGGTCGCTCAGTTTCTTCTGTGCGGTGATTGCCATGGTATCGCTCCTCTGACGGTCCGGCGCCGGTGCCCCGACACGCTCCGAGTCCCTCAAGCCCGACACGCGGCAGACCGCGCTGCCACCCGAGGGATCCGTGGCGCTACGGCATCATCGCGGACCCCGACAAGGGCATCCCCGGGGACACCGCAGGCGGCGGCATCTGGCCTATGGGGCCACCGCGGCCCTGGGGAAGCGACTGGGTGAGCTGCTCGACCGCCCCGGCGGACTGCGGGGGGCGGCCCGGGGTCGGGAACAAGGTCAACAGCTGTGCGGCCATCTTCTCCAGCTCTCGGGCACCGCGCGGGTTCACGTCCACGGCCATCCGCGCGATCAACTGAATCCCCTGGCGCAAGGCCCCCACGGCTTTCGTGAGAGCCTCCATCCGTTGCATCTGCATGATGGGCCCGGCCACGCGATCAGCAATCGGACTGGCGAGCAGCGTCCGGCTTTCCGGGCCGGGCGTGGGCGCCATCCCACGGGTCTCCGGCGAGGCCATCGGGCCCCCGAGTCCCGGTTGCATTAGCGGGCCGAGCCCCATGCTCTGCGCCCGCCTATCGCCTGCGTGACTTCCGATACTTCCGTCGCATGACTGGTCCCTCCGGTGAGTTCTGTGTGTCCGGGAGGTTCGTCGCCCCGGACTACCGCCGGCGGCTCTTACGCCGACCGCCGCGCCGATTGCGCTCGTCCATGCGAGATCACCTCCTTTCCGGTGCGCTGAAAACACAAACACCCGGGTCGCCGGTCCCGCTGGTTGTGCGTCAGCAGGACCGACGCCCGGGTGCTCAAGACCAGGTGCCGCGATCCGGGCGCGCACGCCCCGGACCGAGGGCTGGGATCGAGGTGACCCGTTCCGTTTAACCCGTTACACGAACTCGGGTTCCGTTGTCAACCCTTTTGTCCACCCTCCAAGGTGAGATGGGGCCGCGCGTCCCCGTTGACCAGTCGTCCTTGATGGACGTTGACCCGAATCTGGCCGGTCCACTTATGGGCCAAAAACGCCGCGATTTCAGGGTTTCGGCGGTAGAAGTCGAGCCAGGCGGCTTCGTCGGGGGTCAGGGAGACGGGGACTCCGCTCACGGCACCGGCACCCGGAAGACCGCCACGTCAAACGCCACGCTGGTTCCCGCCCCTGGGGCGGCCTCGACCGTAAAGGTCACGGCCGTCACGGTCTTACTGACCGAGCGGACCCGGCTCGCGCCGGCGGCGGCGGCCCCCGTGACGGTGATCGGGGTAATGACCACGTAGTAGCTCGTGTCCGGTTCCTCGTTGGCGGCGGCAAACGTGAAGGTGCCCGTGGTGGCGGCACCGCTCACCGTGACGGCGGAGAGATTCGTCACCTCATACCGTTGTTGAAACTCGTTGCTGATCTGCTCCCAGAGCCAGTCGAGTTGCCGGTTCAGTTGGACCAAGAGGGCGTCCAGGGGATCGGCGGCATGGAGGCCGACGATGGCCGTCAGGTGTCGGCGGTCGAGGCCTGGGAACCGACGCTGGATATAGCTCGGCATCCGGCTACCCCACCGCCAGTTTTCGGTGCCAGCCCCACACCTCGAGCCGCCGCAGCCGCAGGGCCACCGAGGCCGTGACCAAGATGCGCACCACGGCCACGCGCCCCCGGAGGGCCCCACTGGCGGGGAGGGTTGGCGGGGTGCCCGCTGGCGGGACCGTCGTTTCGTTGGCGTTCGGGTTGATGGTGCCCAAGGTGGTCTCCACGAGGTTGTCCCAGGTGCTCCCGAGCTTGACGCTGATCGTCACCGTCACATCGCTGCCGGGGTCCCGAAAGATGGCTTCCACGCCGTCGATCTCGTACTCCTCGCCGTCGAGCACCGGCAGGGCCCACTGCCAGTCCACGGTGATCGCGGTTCCGTCGTCCGTGGCCCCGCTCCACTCGAACATCTTCGTGGCACTGCCCGCCGTCAGCTTGGTCCCGGTCGTCGTGAGTCCGAGCTGGTCGATCGGGATATTCGGCAGGTTGTCGATCACGACATCGGGAAGGCTGTTGATGATGGTCTGCGTTTCCGCGAAATAACTCCCGAGATGCGAGAGCGCCACGCCGAGCTTTTCCAGGTAGATGCCCCCGGTTTTGACGCTATAGATCAGGAGATTCGTCGGGAGTACATCCGCGCCCAGGGGGACCAGCACCCAGACCTCTTGCTCCCGGGGGAAATACTTCACGCAGGTAAGCGGCGAGGAGGCAAAGGCGAGATCGCCCGCGATTTTCTCCGATGTCCACGCGAGCAGCGAGACCCGGACGCCATCGAAGAGGTAGAGGTTGCCATCGAGACCCAAGTACACGTGGGTCAAGCCGCCCGGCCCGTCGTCGATCGCGGCGGCCCCCATCGGCCCGGGTTGCTTATCCAGCATCAGGACCTCGAAGGCGTTCGCATCCGACGCGCGGGCGACGGCATTGAGAATCCACTGCGAGTGTTCCTTGTAGAAGGCACCCGCGCGGCGCCCGAGGGCACGCACCGCGACCGCCTGATCCGCCGTATCCCCGACATCCACGAAGGCCCCCGCCGGATAGGTCGTCTGATCGCCCGCCGCGCTCCACCGCGCGCGGGAGGGAAACTTCACGCCCGCTTCCACCGTGCGCGCGAAGACCGCGCGGTTCGCGACGATCGCCACGCTGTCGGCCCGGGGGGCGTTCGACAGCGTCGTGTAGGCGGTCCCGGTGAGGTTGAACTGGCGCGGCAGGTCGGCGCGGTTTGTCCCGATGACGATTTGGGTCGAGGTGAGTTGCCAAAAGGCGAAGATCACGGGTTGCGTGTTGGCCCCGACGAGCGCGGTCCCGGTGATGTTCGCCCAGAGCAGCGTCGTGTTGTTGAAGCTCCACCACTTCAACGGGGTGCCCACGATCAGGAACTGCTGGCCGTCCGCATCGCGGACCGAGATCGAGCCGTTGACCTGCTCGTTCAACGTGTCGCCGATGGCGAGCAGGCCTGGGCGGGACAGGAGAAACGCATCGACGAGCTGCGGGGCGTACCCGCGAACGAGGCCGTTGTAGGCGTCGGCGGTAAAGAGGGCCTGCTGCCGCGCCGTGAGGGCTTCGCCCAGGATGGTGGTCGGCGGGGGCGGGATCAGGGTCGGGGCGCCGCGAGGCATTAGGACTCCGTCGGCTCACCAAGCGCGATCGTCTCAAGGTACTCGCACAGGGCTTCGCGCCACTGGATAAACGGCACCCCGATTTTGAGGTCGGGCCGCGTCGCGATCTTCCGCATCCACTCCACCGTCCCCCATGTCAACTCGACGACGGTCGAGCCCACGGGGCGGTCCGCGGGGATGGTCTCGTGAAAGGCTTCCTGCCACGCCGTCCACGCGGGGGCCTCCGCGCGATCCATGCCCTGGGGAAACTGCGCCATCACGAGCAGATTCGTGATGATCCGGCTGACACAGATCGACACCCGACCGAGATCACTCTGGCCGTCGGCGTAGGCGGCCAAGGATGTCCGGTCTTGGGGCCCGATCAGGTACACCGGGGCCCCCAGATCCACCTTCGTGAGTCGCCCTGCCGCCAACTGCTTCGCCCGTGCGCTCCCCATCTGGTCTCCCGGTCCGCTAGGCCGATGGACCCGGTGTTATACCTAAGGTTGTGAGAAGGTCTGCGAAGTCCTGAGCGCTTGGAGACCCAGGGACGCGATTACGCAGTCTCTCCCTAGCAAGCTCCTGTGAAATAAAGGAAGGCGCGGAAACTGCCACGAGGCTCCGACTTCTAACCTCAACTGCCGAAGCATGCTCGCTTCCCCCTGGCCATGCTATCTTGTCGGGTGCCTCTAGTACGTCAAGCCACCCAATGCCCGCCGCAAGAGGAATCTTGCTAGAGTCATGAGGACCTGGATGTGTCCCGTATATCTTCCCGGACTGAGTCCAGTAAAAAATCCGTGCCATCTTACACCCGATAGACAATGAGGACCGAGTTCGCGTAGATTGTTGTGTCCACAGCCGTCGCCGTATTCTGTGCCCACTGCAGTTGCAGATTCCCCGAGGTTGCACCATTCACAACGACTCCATGAATATGGCATTGGAACTTTCCACCTATCCCAGCCGACATCGCTGCCGCCGTCCCTGACGTTTCTGTTGTGTCTATTCCGCCAAATGTATCGGCTGTGTTAAATCGCCCAGTGCCCCAGTTCCAGATGAGTGTTGCGCCAGTAGGAACAGTAAACGCGAACTTAATGTCGGACGTGCCGTTTTGGTTGGAGAACAAATAGCAGTCAAAGACTACAACCTCGTTTGCTGCAAGCGCGGCGAATAGAGTATCATCATTCTGAAGCGTGGTAGAGTTGTTGACGATCTCGTCCGCGGTCTTTCGGACTAGCTCAATCTTCGAAACGCCCGTCCCAGTCAGGCTCGGTGTAGCAAAGGACAGAACAGCAGAGCCGTTCGTCTGCAGGAACTGGTTTGCTGACCCGTCAGCGCCCGGCAGTGTCCAAATGACGTTGGCCGCGATGGAATCGGGGGCCTTGAACCCGACGTAGTTGGTGCCGTTCGCCGCCAGTTCCAGGAGGCGGGTCTCCCCCGTATTCCCGGCCGCCGTCCCGAAGGGGTCCACTTGGAGGGCGTTCTGTTGGTTCGTCCGAAGGCTGCCCGGCCAGGAGAACCCGAAGAGGATCGCCTTGACTGTGCCACCCGAGGCCGCCGCTGTGGCCACCCCGATCGTGCCGGGGGGAATCAGGGCCGCCGCCGCCTGCGCGGTGCCCGCATCCTCGACGGCCAAGGTGGTGGCCGATTTCCGGATGTACTGCCCGCGGGCGATGGTGCCGGTCGAGGTCAGGCTGAGAAGCGGCCCGGGGGGCAAGAAGGCCCCCGCGCTGGCATTGGCAAGGGACGCGGACCCCACGTACACGGCCATCGGGCGCCACGACCCCGACACATCCGAGAGGGCCACGGCGTCGTTGTTTCCGGTATCGATGGCGACGACGTTGCCCGAGGCCAAGGCCCCGCCGCTCTGGTTCGTGAGCCATGCGACGGGCCCCAAGGCTTGCTGGATACCGAACGAGGTGCCGGTCCCCGCCAATCCGAGGAGCGCATTGTACTGTTTCTTGACATCCTGAATCTCGGTGTCGATGGCCCGGGCACTGACGACGGCGCCATCCGGATCGGTTTCGTCGACAGTGACGGCAAACGATGCTGGCATCCCTTATCTCCGGTCGCGGTCCGTGCGATGCCGCGTGGCCAAGGCTTCCGCCTGCGCCGCCTGGAAGAGCGAGGCCAAGAGTTCCTGGAAGCCGGAGCTGGCCTCGACCCGGAAGCGGAGGGCCGCTGGCAGTTCCGGCAGCGGGGCAAAGTCGCCGGTGAGCCGTTGACCGTCGGACAACGGAATCGGTCGGTTGGGCAGGTAGCGGGACACCATCAAGCCGACGATCCGGTGGCCGACGCGCTCAAGGGCTTCATCACCGAGTTTGGCCATGATGCCCAAGAGGAAATTCCCCTTCTGCTGGAGAAAGGCGACCGTCTTGGCGGCGACGGCTTGGCCGGGGGCAATCGGCGGGTCGTGGAGCCCGACGACCTCTTCGAGTTTCCGGATGAAGTAGTCCGGCAGCCGAAAGGCGTGCTCGGGCAGGGCCTCGGGAAACTGGACGCGAAACTCTGTCCCCGCCCGCTTGCGAATCTTGACGCCGGGCACGAGCGAGAGCAGATCCCAGTCCTCGTCGTCCATCGCGTTCTCGTCGGCGATGACCATGGCGTTCGTGACCTTGATCGCGTTTTCAAGGAGCACGGACAGGGATTTGTTAATGGCCCGCTGGAGCTCCGTCAGATCCGAGAGCAGTCCTGGGCGCCACAGGGTGTGGGGCTGGAACGCCCCCTCGACGAACACGTAGGGCCACCGCCGCGCCCACCCCCACGCTTTGCCGAACGGGTTCGGGATATCCCGGAGCGTCACGTCCCGGGTACAGGTGATGAGCCGCCCGTAGGGGTAGACCCGCTCCCACCGCTTCTCGGTGCGCGTATCCAGCAACGCTTTCGTGGTTGGATCGAACACGGGAATGGTGTGTTCCCGCAGTTCGATCGCCGGGTCATCGACGCAACACTCCACGGCCGTCGCCCGAGCCCGCCGCCACTGGCCGCTCACGGTCCACCCGCCCGTCGGGCTGATCGCGGTCTGCTGACCCACCCAACTCGGCACCTTGTCCTGCACCCACGCCATCGACACGTCCCCGTCCGGGGTGACCCGGTGTGCCTGCTCTGGATACCGCCGCCCGATGGTCGCCAGATCGAGCGCGTCGCGGAAACAGATAAAGCTGCACTCGGCTAGGGTCGGATCGGTACACTCCGGGTCGGGAAAGAACTTGCGCGGCGGGATGGCGCGAACGATCACGTCCGGCAGCTCTTCCGTCAACTCCCCGGCGGACCCGTACCCGACCTTCAGGACACCGCCTTCCCCGACGGCCGCCCAACTCCAGGCATCGGCGTACTCCTCAAGGACGCCTTGCGTCTTGAGTGCGGACCAGAGCGCTTGCTGCCAGATCGCGAACTGCTCTTGCGGAAGCGCCCCGCCCGGGACGAGCTTGAGGGTCGGGCGGTTCCCCATGAGGGTGGCCAGCACCACGTGAAAGGCCCGCCGCCAGATGTTGACCAAGATCGGGCGCCGATAGGTCGGCAACGGGCCTTCCCACTGCTTCTGTTTCGCGATGAACGTCCAGTCCTTGTCCCACTGATCCTCACGCGTCAGCTTTTTCCGGCCCTCGGCCGCGTGCTCAAGGAGGCCGAACACCCACTGCGCGAGCCGTCGGCCACGGTCTACATCATAGCCGTCGTCGCCCCCCTCACGGGTCGTGAGGATCGCCTCTTCGACCGGCAGTTCCGCCATTACCCAGCCCGCCGCAGCCCGTGCCTCTCGTCATTCACGGCCGTCCTCCTGGTTTTGCCGCGGCGCGACCGCCGCACTGAGCCCGAGCTGATCCAGATGTTCCCGGAGCGCCGCCCGCACTGCCGTTTCGAGGGCGCCCTGAAAATCCGCCACGGCCCACCGGCGAAGTGCCAACTCGGTCGAGCGAAAGCACCGGGCCGCCACGAACCCCGCCCGCCCCACCGTATAGGGCTGTTCGGGTCCGGCGCGCGCCCGGAGCCGGATGCCCTGTCCATGCTGCGCCCACTGATCGACCATCCACGCGACGGTCGCCTCCAGCTCCCCCCCGAACCGAATCCCCAGGCTGTCGCGAACGACCACGACGTCGCCAAGCGTCAAGCCCTCGAGGAGCCAGTCGGCGCCGGATCGCGCCACGAATTTCCCATCCGGGCCACGCCCGATCCACGGTCGAAACAGCGCCATTACAGTCCCGCCTGCCAGTTCATCAACTCCGCCCATGGATTGGCCAGCACGACTTCCCCGCTACCGGTGACGATGACGACGCCCCCGGGCGTGGAGTACGTGCCCGGCCCAAAGAGCGCGAACAAGGACTCGGGGTGAATCCCCTCGACGTGCCGGATCGTGCGCGTGCCCAGCGATTCCTCTAAGGAGAGGCCCTGGGCAGTAGCGTCAATCACATCCGGGTGCAGGGCTTGCAGCTCGGGGGAGAGGGATCGGATCAACGCGGCTCGGTCGGCGGGCGTCGTCAAGGGCCCCGTTGGCATGGGGAGTCGGCCGCTCGCAATCGCTTGAATGTACTCGTCTGGGCTGCTCCCGGGCGGCGGCGTAATCAGCCCCCGGCGAATCCCCTCGAACGCGGGCGGTTCGCCCACGGGGGCGAGCGTGCGACCGGGCAGGGCCACCTGTCGACTCGCGAGTTGCTGAATGTACTCGTCGGGGCTCATCCCCGCCGGCGGCGTCACGCGCCCCTGGCGGACGCCCTCAAACAACGCCAGCATCTCGGGCGTGTACTCCCCACCAGTCGTGGCCGAGCTCGGGGTCGGCAGCCCCGCGGGCGGCAAGGCACTCGCCCGGGCCATCGCGTCCAAGAAATTTATCCGGGCGATGTTGCCCGCCGACCCTCCGAGGCTCACGTCCAACATCGGGGACTGTCCCAGCAACGTGACCACCTTGTCCGGCGTGAGATCGGCCGCGCCCGTCGGGGTCCCCGAGACGGCCGTTAGCGCGGCGGCGATGTCGTCCAACGTGTTTGCGGACTTGACCCGCGCGGCAAAATCCATCTGGCTGGCCTGGACTTCCATCAGATGGCGTTCCTCTCCCGACAAGGTGCGGGGGTCGTCGCCCCCGAAGAGCCCGCCGCCCGGCCCCGCGAACAACAACTCAAACAATTTCGCGGCGGCGAACAGCGGACCCGCGCCCGGAATGAACGACGCGGCGGTATAGAGCCCGCCCTGCGCGATGTCCGCCTCATTCCCCGTGGAAATGCCTTGCCCGAGCATCCCCAACCCGACCAGGGTGCCGACGTTGGGATCATTAAATCCCGTGGTGCCGCCCCCGAGCACGGATGGGTCTAGCCCGTAGGGGTCATACGGCGGAATGGTGGGCGGGGCGCGGAGCGCCTGAATCCCTTGTGCGGCCAAGGTCGCCGCGATCCCAGCCGCTGGAACGGCTGAGGCCAGGGGATCCGGGTTCAGCGTGGTGATCCGGTTGGTGCTCGGCCCGCCGGGATCCCCAAATGAGAGCGGGGCCGCTGGTGTCCACGGCTGGACGGAAAACGGGGCCGTGAGGCCGTGCGCAGGCCGGGGCACGGATCCGGCGAGGCCCGGATCCGCGCCCGGTAGGCTCAGGCGCGGAAAGGACCGGGGCGCACTGATGGGCGAGAGACCTGTCGGCAGCGGGCCCGCCCGCAAGACCGGGGCTTGCGTCGGCCACCGGAGCAACGAGGCCCAACTCGGGAGTTGGCCTCCGGCGAGATCGAGCGGGCCCATCGGCCACGCCTGAAAGAGCGGGCTGCCCGTGCCGCTGCCGACCTGGAGCTGCCCGATGGGCATTTAGACCTCTACCAGAAGAAACTCATGGGGCGTCACATACACCACGGCCCCGACAAAGGTCGGGCCCGGCACGATCAACCGCGCAACCCGTTGTTGCCAAGACACGGACCGGCCACAGCCGAGACAACTCCAGACCCGGGCTCTGGGTGTCGTCTGCATCGGGTGACCGCAACAGCGCAGCGGCTCGATCACCAGTCCGCCTCCACGGGGTCGCGTGTCCGTCGCCGATGGGAGCGCCACGCTTGGGGATTCGCCCCCGCGTCCAGCTCGTTCGTCGGATCGAGCCACGCGGCCTGATCGTCCTCCGGGATCGGTTTCTGCGCGACCTGATGCTCCATCGGCGTCGCCGCCCCGTAGAGTCGGACCAGGGTGGGCCGGAGCTCTTTGAGGGGCACGCCGGGAAAGACGTTCTCGAACCACGAGACCCACGCGATCATGGCGGCCATGATCCGGTCGTCGCCTTTGACGCCCTTGTATTCATCGGGGGAGACCTGCTGGTAGTTCAGCAACTCCTCCATGAGCCACGGGCTCCGCATCGTGACATGGCGGGTCCGGAAGAGCCAGTCCGCGATCCCGTGGAGGAGTTGTTTACTTTTCCAGGTCGTCTCCCAGCCCCATGTGTCCCCACTCGCCTTGTACGCATCGGGGCGCCGCCAGCGATGCAGACGCGGATAGAAAAAGGTTTTCTGGAGGGCCGTCTGCGTCGGCCGCCCGATCCCGGTCACCTCCACCGCGAGCAGGGCCTTCTGGTAGTAGTGGCCCAGCAGGGTGAGCGTCTCCGCGAAGGTCACGGGGTCCTGCCGCCCGGCCCACTCCGCGACCTGCACCGGCCACTGGCCGGGCTGCCGCCCGACACGCCACACAGAGCCGACGCAGAGGTTGCCTTCCTCGAGGCCGGCCGCCACATCGACGCCGATCACGTAGTCCGCGCGCGCCTGCGGTTCTTCCCAGACCGCCAGCGACCCCTCGGGATCTTTTTCGATCCCGGCCTTCGTGAGCGTCCCATGCCAGAGCGGGGTTCGCCGCTGATAGCAGGGGAGCAACGCCTCCGTCCCCCACGCCACGTCGCCCACGCTCACCCAGGCGTCTTCCTCCGATGAGGGAAATTCGCGACGTCGCCGGTTCACGTTGCCGAAGCACGTCACATCAAGCTGGTAGCGGAGCCAGGCTAACTGCTCCCCATCGACGGCGTACCGCGTCGCCAGTTCCTGTTCTTCGTCCGTCCACTCCTCGGGCGACAGCCCCGGCCGGAGGCGCGTCCAGGGATCTTCCTGCCACGCGAAGAAGAGCGGCTGGAATCCATTGGCCCCATCCTTGGCCTGTTGCCAGGTCTCATGCCACCAGGTTTGCGGGCCCGAGGAGGTGCCCTCGAGGGCCACGATGGAGTCCCCCGTGGCGGGTACCTGCGGCATGATGCCCGCCAGAAACTCTTCAGGCTCGGGGAAGAATGGGGCTTCCGACAGATGCAAGAGTTGGAGATCGCCGCCCCGGCCTGACCCGATCGCTTGGGCGGAGGTAACCTCAAGCTCGCTCCCGAGCCGAGGGAAGGCCAGCATTTTTCGTCGTCCGCCGACGCGCGTGGGACGGACCCGGAGATCCCGCCAGCGTTCGGGCAGATGCTCATACATCCGTTCGTAGATCGAGAAGATCACTTCCGCGTCGGGGCGGCGATGCGCGATCACCTGGCCCCGCTGATGGCCTCGGGTGACGACGCGGTGAAAAAACTTCCCGGCAATCACGGTCGAGACGCCGCCCCGGCGGAATTTGAGGATCTGCACACGGGCGGGGCGACCCGTCGCCAGTTGCGCGTCAATGGCCTCGTTGATCCGTTGCTGGATGGGTTTCAGCTTCAACGGCACGAGCGTCCCGTAGTCGGGGTGCTTGACGCGGAGGAAGGTCGCCGCGTAGCGCGGATAGTCGTCAAACAGCCACGGACGCCCTGTAGGCATGCGCCAGACTGAGGGAGGCCGACGGGCTCGCTACTTGTTCCCGCAGCCGCCGGCGCCGATGTTGTCCTGGATCACGACCTCGACGGGTGAGGTGCCGGCCACCGCCACGAGCTGGCAGCTCCCTGCGGTCGTGCCCGGCCTGAAAAACAGCTTGGCGTATCCTGAGCCCGGTGCCGTCGTGCCCTCCGCCCTCGGGCCGAACACGAGTTCGCCGGACGCTGCGGCCGCGTTGGTCGCGCCGATGAACGCCGCCGACGACAAAAACGCATTGCGCCAGCGGTACGCCGTTTCCTTGACCCCGGCCACGCCCAAGTCGAAGGCCGCGTCGCTTGCGGGCCAGAGCGAGTACGGGTGCGGGACTCCCGGCCGCTGCGACCAGACGCGCGGCAGGGCCGTCACCACGAGTAAGGCCACCACGAGGACGCTCACGACGAGCCATTGCCGCTTCATGCGCTTACTCCTTTCTCACAGCCATCGGTCGGGTGGCGCCCACCAGGACCACACAGCCCAGCGCAGCCAGGGGGGGCACGTGAAAGGGAAACATGCCGAGCGCCGTCACGGCGAGCGCGGCCACCGCGCCCGCCCAGGGCGTCCCACTGAACAGGGGACGCCGATGAGCCCAGAGCCAGCCGGCGACGAGGACGAGGCTGATGACGCCCGCTTCATACAGGAGTTGCACGACCTCGTTATGTGCGTGCTCGAAGAGCTCCACCATCGGATTGCCGCGGGCCAGCTGGATGGCGGGAACCCGCCAGTACCACGCGCCGGGGCCCCAGCCGACCATCGGCGTCTGGGTCAGCACATCCCCCACGGCCCAGCCCCAAATCTGCCAGCGATAGCCTGCGGAGGCCACGCCTGAGGCATCTCGGGTCACCACGCTCAGTAGCGCAACCATCGCAAGACCTGCGGCCAGCACGCCGCCCCGCGCCCAAGTGCCCCGCAGTCGCCATGCCACCCCGACGGCGGCGGCGGCGAAGGCCAGCCTCGCGTTTGCTAAGAGCAGACCGGCAATGAACACGGGGAGGAGCGGCCAGGGGGCCAGCGGCGTCACGATCGCGAGATACGCGCCGAACCAGTTCGGGTTGCCCAGCGTGCCGTGCGGCTGGCTCGAGGCGAGCGCACCCCAGAGCGGATCCCACTTGAACCATTGCGCGGCGGCGTAGGTGATCTGCGCCAGCCCGCTGACCACGAGCCCCCAGCGGATGATCGGCCACCACTCCGAGCGGAGTCGACGGGCCTCGACCATCGCCCAGGCGAGGAGCGTGACCGCGACGACCGTCGCCAAGGCCAGACCGGTCGGGACGCGCCACGTGTTCAGCACCGTCCATCCCGCGAAGGCCCCGAGCCAGGGATCACGACGCCCGACGGACGCCGCGACCCAGCCCATGGTGCCGAGCATGAGGAGCAGCTGCGGGGTGTCGGTCACGGCCTGGTTCCGAATTTCGGCGGCCGTCTTGCCCACCGGGACCACGACGTACCACGTACTCCACGGCAAGGCCACGTAGAGGAGGAGCGCCCCGAGCGCCGCCCAGGGCACCATGCGCGGCATCAGAACCTCCAGGGCCACGCGGCGCGCCAGCCCATGGGCGATCACCCTGGGCCGCCCGCCACGGTCGGCGAACACGGTCGGCATCTTAGTTCCGGCTCACGAGAATCGCCAGGACATGCCAACAGGCGTCCTGCGTCGCGCAAGGCACGACGGTGATGACCGGCCGATAGCCTTGGTCCACGGCAACCCGCCACTGTCGCCACGTGAGTCCGGCCCGACGGAGGGCCCCGCGCACTTCCAGACGGACATTCCGGTCACTCATCCCGGGGTTTCCGCATCGCGCAACTCCGGCGCGGTGGAGAGGAGCCCGCGTGCGCCGAGATCGCTCAGCACGATCTCCTCGAGTCGTGCGAACCGCGTCCGGAGTTCCACCACCTCGCGGGCCATCGCGTGGAGCGCTGTCACTTCGTTTGCCAACGCCGTCAGGGTCCGCCGCGCGATGGTGAGTTCCGTTTGGGCCACCAAGAGCAAGCGACGCGCGTCGGCTTCGACGTTCGCCGCAGGGGTCTTCTCCGTGTCCGCCGCCATCTGCTGAGTTCTCCGGTCACGTATGCACAAACGCGCCGGGGGTCGCAAAGCTGTACCCGCCCCGGCTGAGGCGCAACGTCCCGCAGAGTCGGGGCGTCCCCGGCCAGAGATGATCTGGACCCGGCGCGGGTCGGATCTGCTTCACGCGGCCCCAACTGACACAGACGCGTCGCGTATGATCCCATTCGGGGATGCGCACAGATTCCCCGACGCGGAGTTCATCGAGGCGTACCCACCGCCCGAGGCCGCCCCAGCGCGTGCCGTCCTCTCGGTCCACCACCCAGAGCCGCGTCGCGTCCGTCCCGATGATCGGAGCCCGCTCCCGACGCTCGATCAGCACTTCCAGCATCGGCAACTTGACTTCATCCCAGTTCAGCAACGCGGCCCCCACGATTTCCGCTCGGCGCCCCTCGGCCGTCAGCGTGTCCCGAAAGGGATGCTCGGGAGCGTGGAGCCACTTCCCGAGTGGCGCCATCCGCCCACCCACGGGGGCCAAGACGAGCGTCCCCAACAGCACCATCAGGCCCTCAGATGCTCGGGGGCACCCCTTCCCACGGCAACTCGATCGCCGTGAGCACCGCCACCGGTGCGGTCGGCGGCGGAAGCGCCGGCACAGCTGCGGTCCGCGCCGTCTCTTCTGCCATTGCCAGCGCGATGATGGCCGTCACGGCCCGTTCGAGCCGGGCGATCCGCGCCTCTTGCACCCCTGGGCCCGAGTGTGCCCAGTCTGGGCATAGTTCGCTCAGTTCTGCCACGACTTGGCGAAGGGTGTTGAGAGAGTCTTCTCGCGGGCTCATGATCGTACCTCCCCTGGTCCCCGTGTGCGCAACGTACAGCCCCGCCCTTGTCCCCAGACTGCGATCGACGCATCCTCCGCCACCGAGTCCTTTCGACACAGACTCGTGGCGACGATGAAGCCGGTCACCAAATCCACCACCCGCACGGGCATCCCGTCATACCGGGCCGCGTAGACTCGGCACCGGGTGGCCTCGGTCGTCCCGATGAGCCCGGTGGCCACGAGGTGTTCGCAGCGAGCGACCCGGCCCGCGACCGTCGGGGCACAACACGAGCCGCAGCGGTTACAGAGACCCGTGAACACGGATTCGTGAGCCTCAGTCAGGGCGCTCGGTCCGTCCCCCATCCCTCAGTCTCCACAGACAACGGTGACCCCTTCGCCTCCTGCGGTGCCCACTGGCTGATCCTCTGGTGCATGAGGACACCAAAGAGTGTCGCCCACAGGAGACCGAGCACGACGAGAAGACCATCGACCCGTGTCATTCCTCCCGCCTGGCGTACTGCCGGTTGGCGCGGCTACGAATCCGCGCCACCTCCTCATCAAAGGCCGCCCGCGCGTCGGAGAGTTCTCGAGTCGCCTCCTCGGCATCATCCCCGCCGAAGGCCCCGAGGAGAGCCGCCGCTCGGTAGGGTTCCCGGCGCTCAAGCCGTTGCTGGTGGCGCCAGCGGAGCCACGCGATGTACCCCAGCCACGCAGTCACGAGGGCCAGGATCCAGCCGATCCCAAGCGTGACGAGCCAGAGGACGGGCGTCATACGACTCGTCCGCACACGCGGTAGCGTCCGTTCCCTCGCGGATCAGTGCCGATGACGGTGACGAGCCCTGTGCGGAGCAAGCGGAGCCGCAGGCCGTCTCCGCGCCCCGGGTTCCCGCAGGCCACGGCGGCCGCCTTCCGAAACGCGCGGCGCCGGAATGGCTGTGGCTGAGCCCCAAGATAGCGCAGCGCCTGCATCACGTCTCCTGGCGTGAAAGGCCGTGCCATCGTCAGAGATCCATCTCCTCAGCGGGGTCGCCAAGCAGCGCGGCGACCAGCACCGTGCGGATCTGGGTCACCGGCCCCTGCACCTGTGGGTGGGACGGGGCCACGCGAAGCGCGTTCGCCACCATCCGCGTCACCTGCTCAAGCACCTGGTCCAGCTCACCGGGCATAGTACTGAAAGGACACGGTGGCATCCGCACCGGCCCCGGTGTCCCGGATGAGCCGGAGGCGCTCGAGGCTCCCCGCGCAGATTACGCGCACGGAGGCACTGGCGACGAACATCCCCACGGTCGCCGTGGGCGCCGTGCCGTCGTCGCGATACCGGATGGCCGCGGTCTCGGTGACCATGACGGCCAGGGCGGCCGTGGCATAGGAGGGGCTCGCCAGGCTGCCGGCCACGGTCGGCCGGATCACCGTCGTGCTCACCGTCCGCGTTTCAAACCCGTTCGGGGCCCCGACAAACTGGAGCCCCGGACAGGGCAGGTTCGTCAAGACCTGCGGACTCGCCGCCCGCCCCATCAGGAGCAGCCCGAGGGCCGTCGCCAGCACGAGCCCGACCGTCAGCCGGGACCGGGTCCTCATCGCATCCCCTCCTGGCGATCCGCGGGGTCGTGATCGGTCATCGCGTGGACCCAGTCTTCGTAGGCCAGCGGCCCGCCGTCGCCTCCGAGGGCCGCCCCGGCCCGCACCCGTTCGACCAGGGCGTAGATCGCGGTCACGCGTTGCCAGTTCCGGATAAACTCCGTCGTGCCGATCTGGTCAATCGAGAGTTCCTGGGCGTCCAGGCGCACCGCAAAGAGGCGGGCGAGCTCCTTGACGAAGCCGGCGAGCTGGTCGGCGAGACGGCGGGGATCCACCGTCGCCGCCATCTCATCCAGCGTGCTCCGGGCGGCCTCGGTCCGCGCCAAGGTATGGGGGCGAATCTCGGTCATGGTCGTCGCTCCTCTCTTACCCCCGTTCCCGGATCTTTGTCAAGATCCACAAGTCGATCAGCCCGCGCGTGGTGACGTAGGCCCCCCCTAACACCAGCACCGGCAAGCCTTTGCGGACGATGTAGTCCCGGATCGTGGACTCCGAGACGCCCACGGCCTCCGCGATCCGCGCGAGCCCCCAGATGCAATAGGTCGCCCCCGCTTGATAGCGTTGGCGAGCCTTTGCCCGGACGACGCCCGCTGGGCCGTTGTGGCCCTCCCGGTCCATGCGCATCCGAAACCCTTCGCTGGTGCGGAGATCCCGGCCCGCCGTCGCCCGGACATGCTCCATGGGTTGCCCGCTCGGGTGGTGGCGCAGGTGGTCCGGGGTGTCAGTCCGGACGATCCCCGGCATCGGGCGCGCCTTTCACGGCGCAGAGGACTTCCTCGAAATCCACGGCGGGGGCCCCCCGGCGCTCCTGGATCCGTCTGAAAAAACTCTTGTGCTGGCACCGATCCTCTCCTCCGTCGAACCGGGCCTGGGCTTCCTTGGCGAGGAGCCACGCTCGGTGGCGGTGGAGGACCGTGAAGCCCACGGCCTCGAGGAGCTGGCAGGTCTGGCCGGGGAGGTCCACGTACTGGCCCTTCCGCACGAATCCCTTAAGCGTCAGAATGATGTGCCCGCCGGCGGGGAGGACGGCATAGCAGTTTTCGCAGACCTGGCGCATGGCGACCCAGTAGGTGTCGCCGCTCAGCGGACTTGGCGACGAGATCACCGCCCGCACATCCCCCATCGGCAGCGCGCCGAGCTGGCCGGGGGTGGAAAGGGTCACTTCCGTTGCCCCGCGAGCTCTCGGCGGTTGCGTGAGATCGTGGCCATGCTGATAGGCTCTCGGCTGGTCTGGGGAGAAGGGGGGCGAGGTCACGACGGCGCGGTAGCTGTGCTGCGCATGGAGGGTGTCAAAGTGTTTCGTGCCGGGTCCCCGTTTCCGGTTCCCGGTTGTCGCCGGGTCCGCCTTGCTCCAGTCGATCCCATCGCCATGAGCGTTGATCGCATCTGCGTAGGGCGGGCTGGAGACCACCGCAGCGTACCCTTCTCTGGGGGCCGACACCACCACCGGAACGGTCCCGATCGCAGCGTCCAGGTGCCTGGCGTCCCCCTGGCGGAGCACCGGCACGGGCCGCCCCATCCGCTCCCACACGGCCCGATGACGCTCGAGGGTGGCTTGGCCCGCCTGGATAAAATGGCCCTCCAGCTCGATCCCCTCCCACGCGAGTCCGGCGTTCGCTGCCGCGACCCCACCCGTGGCCACGCCCGCCATCGGGTCCAGCACTGTCGACGAGCCCGGCACGAGCCAGCCTTCCGCGAGGGCGTGGGCGTAGATGCGCTCGATGAGTTTCTTGGAGAACTTGGCCGGGTGCGAGAAGGCGGCTGGGACCAGCCAGTCTTTCAAGCTCCCGCCATACAGCCCCCACCAGTCGTCTACTCGCACCGAGGCCCCACCCCCTTTCTCCGTTCTGATCGCGGGTGGAATCGAAACCCCTGCCGCTGCCCGAGGAGAGCCGCCGAGACCGGAATGGACGGTTGGAGATCAAACAACCCCGGCCAGAGTTCTCGGTAAAAGCGAATGAGCGGGATCTTGCGTCGCCCGCCCGGTTCCCTCCGAATCTCCGCGAACCCGAGTGCCCGCCAAAACTCGCGGCCCTCGATGTCTTCGCGGCACCGGCATGTCAGGCCGTTATGGTGAGGAATGCGGTCCGCCACGGCCTGCACCAACGCCGTCCCCCGCTCCATCCGCCGGGCGTCGTCTTGAATCGCGAGTTGCTGAATCCTCGCGATGGGCCAGCCGGGTGTCCAAAAGATGAATCCGACGCGATCCCCCCCCTCCACGCCGACGAGCAGGGTGCCCCGCTGGCTTTCGGTTTCGCGCTCGTACCGTGACAGCGGAAGAAAGCCCACCCGCTCCTGCTCGTGCCGGCGAAGACTGTCGATGTAGCGAAGGTCGGCGCTGGTGGCCGGACGCACAATCATTTTACCCGTCTCACGGGACCCTAGATGTGTTCCTGTCGTCTTTTCGCCAACCACGACACCACGGGCACCGCCGCCGCGTTGCCATACGCCTGGCCGACGCAGCGGAATCCGGCCCGTTCCAATCCGACATCAAACCCTCCAATCCCGGTGAAGAGGGAGAGCGCAAGAGGGGCCTTCATGTTGGGTCGTGGGGTGTCGGGCGCGTTGGTTGGTATGAGTGTTGCATGGCGGATCACGGAATCCAGACGTGCGGGGAAGAGGCGAGGGGGCTCCCCGCGTCGGTGAGGGGGGACCTCTGGCCCAGGGGGACCTTCTCGAAGGGGATGTCCGGGACGGACGGGACAGGGACGGAGTGGGGGGAGGCGAGGCGAAGAGGCTGAGCAGGGAGGGGAAACAGCGTCGCCCGCCAACTCAGCCCTTGCTCCTGGGCCTGCTCGGCCCGGACCCACGCGGCCAGACTGAGCCCGAGGAGGGTGGCGCCGAGAGCGCCGGCCAGGGGGAGCGCGTAATGCCCGAGGGACCACGATCGAGCCGCGGCCTGGGGCGCGCTGGGCGGGTCGATCACGGTCAAGCGCGGCAGGAGGAGGGCGGCAAGCTCTTGGGCCCGGCGTTCCGCTCGGGGGAGATCCTGTCGCTCGAGGGCATCCTGGAGATCGCGCTCGAGCTGCCGTGCGTGCCGGAGCGTGAGTCGGATCAGCCAGCCTTCAAGGGCCTCGACGGCGTGCGTCCATAGCACTGCCGGTCGGGCCCCGTCGTGACTGGACGCCGTGATCAGGAGCAGCCGGCTCCCGGGACTCTGCCGAGGCTCCACGGCCCGGATCTGTTCGTCTAACCCGGCGTGAATCTCCTGGGCCAACGCTCGGCTCTCCAAGCGCGCGACCGGGACCGCCATCGGGCCGACGGACTCCCCCACCGTCAGACTCCCGGTGGAGATCCACCGGGGCTGCGCCCGATACTCCTGCCAGGCGCCCCAGCTGACCCAACTCGCAACAAGCGCGAGCGCGCCCAGGAGCCACGGCCAGCCACGGGCCCAGACGCGCACCTGATCCCAGACGCGCCAGGAGTCAGGGTCGATCATGTCGGCTTCGGGTCTGGACAGCGCTCCCCCCTCTCGGCACGATTCTTGCGCCGGTTGCTCAGATCCCTGTCAAGCGAAAAATGTGCGCGAAAACATTGACGAGACCCCGGATTCTTAAGCGTCTGCACCGCAGATCGTGCGAGACTCGAACTCTCGGCGTGCGCATCGCGCCCTTCCGAACCGACACGCTACCACGCCGACCTTCCCCCCTGTCAAGCGAATTCCGGGAGGGAAGCAAACCCGAAAGCAACCGAGTTACGCGAGACCCTTCACACCCCGGAATGCTCGTTTAGACGCTATCATCACTGATCGTCGCAACGAACAGGGCGACGTCGGACCACCGAACTTTGTTTCGGGCCCGCTCGGGGGAAAGTATAACGCCCTTTACAAGATTAAAATCCAGGGCGGCCCTAGTGGAGCGAACTCTCGGCTTTTGGTATGTCGCGGTCCAGACAATCCGAGAACTGAGATTACGCTTCTCTACGGAGCGCGCGAGATCGACAGGAAATGGCAGCCGGTGGACGCACGCGACCATGCGCTGAAACGATTGCAGGCGCTCTGGGCTGATCCACGCCGGAGGATACCCCATGAATGGGTTCCTGAACGACGCGAGCATTAATTTCGCCGACAAAGAATACCGAGAGTCCTATGCCGAAGAGTTTCTCGATCTTTGGATTGCGGCCCAGATTAGGGCGTTGCGCGAGCAACGCACTTGGACTCAAGAGGCTCTCGCCGAACGGGCAGGAATGCGACAGTCTCGCATCTCAGCCCTAGAGGATGCTGAGTATTCTAGTTGGAGCGTTAATACTCTAAAGCGCTTGGCGAAGGCTTTCGACGTTACATTGGTCGTCGAATTCCGGAGTTACGGCAAACGTCTGTTCGATTTTGAGCGGTTTGCCAAGCGCGATCTCGAGGAACCGACGTTTGAAGACGATGGCCTGTTTCGGACGGTTGTTCCCTCTGCTGGTGCGGGGATGCACGAGTGAGGCCGAGAGCGTTCCGCTCGAGACTTCCGTCACGCCTTGGTAGTGGTTCTGCGCATTCACGAAGACCACCCAGAAATGCTCCCGATCATCGTCCGCGGCGCGGGCCAGGTCCCTAGCCAGCTCCCCCACCGCCTCCGGCTTCGACAGCACCCGCGGGCTCGACTGGCCCGCTTCCCGGACGACCATCCACGACCACTTGACGAGCCGATACCGGCGACACGACCCCGCCGCGATCATCGCCCGGCGCCCTCCCCCCGCTCGCTCGCCTCCCACGGCGCCGCATCGTAGCCCGGCAACCAGGTAATCAACCGACGCCGGATCTGCTGGCACACGGCGAACGCCTCCGAGGTGGCCCACCCCTCCGACTCACACGCTTGGTACTCATAGCAGTCCAGCGCTTTCAGCACTTCCACCAGGGGCCGCCGGCGACGGGCGCTAGAGGCGACATACGTCGCTACGTCCGCGTCCCGAAACCCGATCGGCCCAGGCCGCTCCCCATCCTGATCGCTCGGATACCGTGCGGCGACGCTCTTGAGGTTTTCCGCCCACAACAACCGGCCCAGCTCGTCCGCGCTCACACTGCCAGGGAACCGTCGCCACGTGCCCCGCTCGGTTTGCCACGTCAGCAAATAGCCTCCCCGCGTTCCCACCGCCATCTCTGCCCCCGACACCAAGACGTCAATATGCCTCCGGCTCACGATAAACGCGCTCATGGGGTTCCCCCCTCCTGGACACAAAAGGGCCCCCGCCGCCGTCCGCGCGCAGACCTGAGCCCGGCCAAGGGATGCGGTCTGCGGGAGTCGGACGACAGCGAGGGCGTGTGACGTGGCCGGGCTCATACGGTCCTCCCGATATAGGACTATATCACTGTCAGCGGGAGGCTGTCAAGTCTTTTTTTTCGACCTCCACGACCGGGGGGGGCGACCACTCGCCCGAGCCGTAGGCCGTCAGCGCCTGGACCAGGACCCAGCGGAGGGATCGGCCCTCACGCGTGGCGCGCGCCCGGGCCGTGGCCCAGCTCTCGGAAACGCCGGCCAGGTTCAGGAAGTATCCCCGGACGCCAGGGTTCCGACGACGACGGCTCATCCTGGCGCTCCGCTCACGGCGGCGGCGCGCTCCCCGCCGACGGATCCGCGAGGCGACGCACAACCGCACGCTGGAAGGCGTCGAGAGGATTCAGGAGCCGCAACAGAGCCAGCTGAGCCCGATTCTCTTCGACGCTACAGGCGACCCGCCCAGCCTCGTCGGTCTTTCGCCAGTGCTGCGCCTCGAGCTCATACCGGGCTCCTGGAAACGCCCAGTCCTCCCGTCGCCGCCCCATCGTCGTCCCGAAGCAGGCAAAGCACGCGCCCTCCCAGCTGAGGGAATATCGGCACACCGGGCAGACGAACGGGCAGCGCATCCCGAGCGGATAGCCCTGCCCGGTTTGGCAAAATCCATCCGGCTCGCGGATCCCACCATCGATCCAGCACCGGCGCGGCTCCTTCGCGGGCGACGGCACCGCCCTCGACGGCCGCGCCATTCCGCACCCTTCACAGACGTCACGGTCCGGCTCGTTTCTGGCATGGCACCCGACACACTTCCAGCCAGTCACCGCTGGATCTCCTCGGCGGCGCGCTTGAACCAGTTATGTAAAAACAACGGCCAACTTTTATATCGCTGGCGTTTCTGTGGATTCGACAGCAGCCACGCATCGGCCTTCTTCAGCTCCGCCTCGAGGTCGACGCTCGGGAACGCCTCCAGTTGCGCATTCCACCACCGGGGATCGCGGAGGCCGTCGCTATGCCCAAAGGACCGGGTGTCTGCGACCCACCCCTGAATCTGGAGCCAATAGCTCGGCGTGAGGGGGAATGGATCCTCGGCGGCGTGGGGGGGAGGCCGCTCGGCGGCCGTCTCTTCTACTCCTGCTCCTGTACCTATCTCCTGGGTACTATCTCCTGCTCCTGCTCCTGCTCCTGCTCCTGCTCCTGCTCCTGAGGCGATACGGAGGGGGGGCGGTTTGGTGTAACCTTTAGCCAGGGTTTGCCTGAAGGTGTCATGGAAGGTTGCAGGCAGGTACTCTAGGTTCACCGAAAAGTCCACAATCAACGGGGTTTGCGGGACTTCATGGAGATCCAGGAGCAGGGACTTCAAGACGTTCGGATTCTCCGGGCAGTTGTATTTCCACCACGTCGGCAGGTAGAGGACGCGGGCGACCGAATCCCACCCCAACGAGAGCCTCTGGACAACCACCCCGAAACCTTTCGCGAAGGTTCTAGGCGCGGTCTGAATGTCTTCGCCGGCCTCCCCATGGGAGAACGAGAACAGCCCGATGCGGTTCGACTGCCCCGTGAACAGGTACAGGGCGACGAGCTTGTCGGCGGGCGTGAGCAGCCGAACTTTTTCGTCCTTCCAGAACCGCGGATCCACCTTTCGATAGCGCGGCACGGACGTGCGCTACCGACACCCGACGCGGAGGAACAACTTCGGGGCCAGCGACCTGGCCCGGGAAGGACGTGTCGCCATCGCCAAGGCGTGGCCTCGACTTAGGCCCCGAAGGGGAAGACGGACCGCGGCTCCCGAGCCATGCCCTCAGATACGCCCTCTCAGGGAACCAGTCAAGAAAAAACGCCGCGCCGATCAGGACACCGGCTCGACGCGAATCTCCACGCCCACGCGGTCCGTGGCATACCGCTTCCTCACCGAGAAGTCCACGAGTTGGCTATCATCGTGCCAGAAGACGCCGTTGAAGGCGTCGCTCAATTTGTGTACGAGCGCATCCACGTCAGGGCGCCGAATCGGAAACCCCTCGGCCTTCCGCGCCGACTTCGGCCGTGGCAGATAGAAGATCGCGCTGAACGCCAGCGGCCCCTCGAGAGGGACGGCGGGCGCGGCCTTCAGCCCGATCTCCCACACCAGGATCGCCCACTCCGTGTGCCGGCGCGACTGCACGTGCTGGAGTGGACCCTCGGGCGATCGGCGAAACTTGATCGTCGTCCCGACGGACATCGACTTCGGGATCCCAGCCACGAAGAAGCGGATCATGGCCCCGCCCGCGGGGTATAGCCCGCCTTCACGGCAGCTCCACAGGGACTGTAGGAGACAACGATCACACCGAAGGCGGTCAGGCGGATGAAAGTCGCGATCGCAGACGCGACACTTGACCCAGTCTTTACTTGGCATCCCGGCCCTCCGGTCACGATGGCGAGGGCCCGCGCAACACCGCCTGCTCCAGCGGCGTGAGCTCCCATTGGGCGAGGACGGCGTAGAGATTCTGCCCGAGGGGCCGAAGCAGCATCGGGTCCTTCGGCGCTGAGACCCACTCGGCTTCCCACAAGAGGGAATAGTGCCGGAGATCAGCGGCGGGCCGAAACGCAGGGGGGATCAGGGGCACCTGAGCGGAGGCTCGGACTCCCTCCCTTCGGGGGAAAGTGGCAGGGGGAAGCCGGATGATCCGGCCTGCGGCGGCGTTCCGGCGCTGATCCCCACACCCAAACTCCGCCGATCCATTCCACCACGTTTCGCATGCCACCTGCGCCGCATCCGCCCGGCAGATCGCCAACTTGGGCCGGCCCGCGCTGTCTACTCCCGCCTGCCGCATGATGGCGACGAGATCGAGGACGTGCTTGCCCTGCGCCAGCGCCCGGTAGCCCTGCATCAACGCGGCGTCGGTCTCCGAGTATTTCTGGCGCACCGCCGCCCGGTACTGCTGGAAGGCGTTCCAAGCTGTGTGTCGAGGCATCTGAATCGTGTCCACGTTCATGGCTGTTCTCCTATCCGCTCCGGCGTCTCCGGGAGGGCGCGGAGTTGGGCGACAATTTCATCTCTCAGCGCCTGCGAGGGAACAGTATGGCCCTCGTACCAATCCATGAGTAAATCGGCCCGCTCCGCCGCCGTCGCGGGCTCATGCCGATCCTCGTCATTGCCCATTCTTTCCCCCTTTCCGGTAAGCGGACGAGAATAAACGCCCCCTCCGCGGGCCCACTCCTCCGCCGTCTTAGGCTCAGGCATCATGCTCCCAGCGCGGCGACGGGGTCTCCGATCACGGCCAATTCCTGCGGTCGTCGTCTGCCCCGATGCCGCCAGATTTCACGGCGTAGAGAATAACGCTAACCGCAACGACGACGAACGCGGTTGCTAGCCCCACAAATGTCCACGCCATTTACCGACCTCCGCCGTCTTGGGCTCAGGCACGGGGCTTCCTCCGGGCCTGAATGAACGCACG
>ERZ1292623.681-Hain-H51-01um-R1-681-length-35109-cov-9_pt1 | contig 35109 bp, 40 predicted proteins | sample MGYA00564398_ERZ1292623 | MGnify/ENA primary metagenome ERZ1292623 (study PRJEB36523, sample SAMEA6512633) | groundwater metagenome | collected 2019-01-07 | study: AquaDiva: Metagenomics assemblies of 32 groundwater samples
TATTCATCCCACAGAACTCCGAATTCTTTTTTGGCGTCCGCTTCTTCCGATTTTGCCAGACGCGTGTACATCAAGACCAATACCGGGAACATGAGAAGCGTCAGGATTGTCGGCCATTGGAAGAGAAAGCCGAGCATAATGAGAATAAAACCGGCATATTGAGGATGGCGAGTGCGAGCATAAGGACCAGTTGTGGCAAGCGAGTGATCGCGCTGGGCTTTGTAGAGTACCTGCCAAGAGTTGGCGAGGAGAATGAAACCGTATCCGATCAGCGCATAGCTGATGATATGAAAGGGTCCGAAATGCGGATCGCCGCCCCAGCCGAACATGTCCTCAAGCAGGTGTCCGGAATTGTGCGTAAGGAAATCTATGCCCGGAAATTTAGTGGCAAGCCAGCCGGAAAAGAGGTAGATGGTGAGCGGAAAACCGTACATTTCCGTGAACAAGGCGACAATGAATGCCGAGAACGCGCCGAATGATCGCCAGTCCCGGGAAGATTTTGGTTTAGTAAAACTAAAGGCAAAGATTATGAAGACCAACGAATTTATAATGACAAGCGACCAGAGGCCGTATGAGTTTTCCATAATAATTTTTTAATGGCAACACCCATGACCCGAATGATCCTTCTTGGCATCTTTACTTTCAGGTTCATCTCCGGAATGTTCTTCATGTTTACCATGTTTACCGCGCATCATAAAGAAATGTAGCGCTAGACAACCGCCTAATAAAACTATCAATAATATATTGCTCATAATATTTTTCGATTAAATTTCTAAACTCCGCAACCGGTTTTTTCTACTTTGGGAAACCAAAGATCATTCACCTCCTGTGCTTTTTTCATCATCTCAACTTCGCTGGCACCCTGAGAAGCCATGAACTCCATGAGTCCGAGCATCGCCATACCATGATTGCAGTCCGGAAAATAAGCCGGGTTTGAACAACATGGTCTGAAGATATTTTTTGAGGTTTTTTCCACTAAAGCTTGCTCTTTGGGAGTCAACTCTATAAACCTATGCATGCTGTAATGATCCATCGCGTTGCCTTTTGCCAAAGTCCAGCCCCCGGTAGAGGCAAAATTCCCGGCGCCACCGTATCTCGGGTCCATCATTGGACCATTTTCTAGAATAGGATTTTTATTTGCCAAACCGAACGCCCAAAGAGTATTAAGAACAACTTTAGAATTTTCGGAATTTATTTCTAAGTTCTTCTGATTGTAGAAATCCGGAAACTTTTCTCTGTCAATAACACCCGCTTCGACCATTTTTGCGCCAAGATCCCCCCATTTAAGCGCAAAAACTCTTTCTATCGGCGCAAAACCTAAAAACATTATTATTATAATTGCAACACTTCCGCCTAGAATTTGTTTTATTTTTTGCATGTTAACAACAACTATCTAATTTATTTTTTAATGCTTCGACATTTTTGTTCTCTTTTTTATTTCTAACTTTTTGGAATAACTTTTTTAGCTCCATCACTATCCCGCCGATTGATGCGCCCATCAGGATTGCTGTGGGAAATTCATAATCCAAAACAGGTAACAACCCAAACCACATGCCAAAGAGTAGCCAAGCCCAAGTAAGTGTCACTCCGGCGCAGATTGAACAAACCCGTATGGACAACTTTTTATTAACCGCCCATACTAAGAGGGTAAGAATTAGAATTGATACTATCGCGTAGAACATATTATATTTCGATACGACTCAATATAATCCTGAGTAAAGTCGAAGGATTAGATGAAGAAGATTAAGATGCCGATAATAATCATGCCTACCCCGGTCCACAGCCGCACTCCGTCCATATTGTCCCGTTTCCACATTTGGACTTTATCGACCATTTCTTTTTTCGCGGATAAAAGCAAGACAACAACTAGAGGAATAATCAGAATAAAATTGTAAAGGAAAAGATACCCAAAACCAGACATGTAAGTCATCTGGTCGCGGAGAAGCCCGATTACCATGAGGTATGGTCCGCCCATACATGGAAACTGGCATATGCCAACCAAAAATCCAAGTCCGAACACAGCCGGAAAGGATGCCTGGTCCATTAATTTACTCATCATGCCATGCGCCACGCCCGGAATTTTAAACTTGATTGGAACCCCCGGGAAAAACCTGTTGATCAGATTTATAATCCCAAAAATTATAAGGAGCGTTGCTCCAAGTTTTCCCATGAAGTGCGGAGTGTTGAACAGATGCAGGACTTTCAGTATTCCAAGACCAATCAAGAAATATGCCGTGAATATTCCAACAATATAAGTTCCGCCCAGTTGAAGTATTTTCTTTCGAGTCATTTGGATGCCGAAGAGAAAGGCGATAGTGATAAGAAGAATAGAGAAAGAACAAGGGTGTACGCTATCTAGAATCGCGGACACTAAAAGAAGCGGCAGAAGCCATGTTCCCTCCCGGCTTATATTCCATATGATGGATGATGTTGCCGGACTGTTTTTGAGAATGACTATGCCGATTATAACGACAAGCGCAATACTAATTGTAATAATGATTTTTTTCATATAATTTAGGGCGTCACATTCACTTTGAATTTGAACTCAATCACATTACTACTCTCGTCTTCCAGAAACACAGACCGCTCAATAAGACCGACTCCCGCAGGACCATGAGCATTGGGGTCATACACAATTTCAATATCCATTGAGCCGCCAGCCTTTACAACAGCATTAGCTTTTGGAACCACTCCACCGTGTCCAGGCATGCCAAACGGTCTGCTCCTACTTCCATCTTCTTTGATAATATACGCAGTAGTACACATACAAGAAGTGGTTAAACTGGGTACTTTAATATCTTCGACCCCATTGTTCGTGACTTTAAATACTTTGCTCACATTGCCATTCTTCATGGAGATTGTGCCGAAGTCATAGAAGGTTTCAGCAGTAGCCAAGACATTACCCGCCAGACCGCCTGTTCTGGCTAAATGATATTTTTCCGACCCTTCCGCGCTAATCTTTGCTTTGTCTACTGATTTACTCCACCACACTAGAGCGGTAACACCAATAATAATTACTATAATTGAGATAATTGTTTGTTTAGTCATAAGATTTTAGGATTTAGAATAGTAATCCATTCGACAAACTCAGGATTATGCTGAGTCATGCCGAAGCATAAAAAATCCCTTTAATGGGGATTTAAAAGACATAGCCAAAAATTTTACGCCAAAATTTAAAAGCTATGCCTTGTATGAAAGAGAAGGACTATTTTCAAAAAGCGAAAGCCATTTAATTATTTTACTTGAACAACTATATAATTTTTTATTATTTAAATAATATCTCCACCTAAAGAAATACCGCTTTTGATTAAAAAAGTTTTGCTTGCCGGAAAAATATAAAACTATCCCTATGATAAAAAGTAAAAAGACGAAAAGAGGTGAAAAAGTTGTATTGGAAAATTGCTGCCATTTGCTTATATGGTCAAGGCTGTTCTCGCATACTGAAAAGCTATTTTGGGTATAAGGGCAATTAGCCATAGGCACTTCGCTCGCATGGCTCAATTCAAACAAACCAAAAACTCCCATGCTAAGATAGGCGAGCAAAATAGAAACTCCCAAAAATAATTTCAACAGCTTCATTTTATTTATTTATTAATTTGTTTGAACAGCCAAATGCCAAGCAGAACGAGATCAATCATCACCACAATGGCAATGATCGAACCAAACCCTCCGCCCATCATCCCGCTGTACCCTCCATATCCAAATCCCATCATGCGTATATTATACTAAATTATTAATAATAAACAAGCTACTACTGATTCTTGTTGTCAATGCGAAACAATGTGTGCAACCAGCACCAGCCCCAAAAGCTTTCAATCAGAGCAATCAAGGCCACAATAAAGATAATCGTATTGTAAGCGCTATTTTCAAATTGCGGAGCCAGCGGACCTAACCACACTATTCCGAGAATGAACCTGAAAATTCTGTCTAATTTCCCCAAATTTTGATTTGCCATAAAATTCTTAAATTAATTTTAATAATTTCGACCTCTATTATTTTGCGTTATTGATAATAGTTTGAATAATTTTATCAATTTCTTTTGGCCTTTCTCCTAAATCAGCTTGCGGAAAAAAATGCGGCAGAATAATCGGGCGCATGCCGGAAATAAAAGTTTGTCCGTCTTTCGTATATAAGTTTATTTTGCAGGGCAGACAGAGTCCGAGTTTTATATCTTTGTCTAGAAACTCATTCGCAAATTTGGCGCTGCAAAATTCAATAATTTTAAACGATTCTCTTTTAAACCCTTTCTCGCCTAAAGTTTTTTGCACATCGTGAACATACAAAACGCGAAAACCAGCTTTGGCTATCTCAGCCTGCGCATCTTGGACCGCTTGGTCAAAAACTTTCGTTGTAGTTATAGTATAATCAAATTCCATATGGTTTTTAATTAATTAATTTTATAATTTCTTCCTTTGTAACTTTCTGCTTTTAATGCGCAAAGAATCAAACTTGGACGACAAAAAATTTTCACCCGTTATAACCGATTTACCTGTTTTTGCTTCAAGTTCCTTTCTTGCGCCTTTTGCAATCTGCCCGCCTTTTACTGCCGGTATTTTGTTTTGGTCTAAACCTTGGCTTTGCATATTTTCCGCTATTTGACGGGTGGATAACTCGGCAAGCGCAGTAAAAATCAATTCTGCATCCGTCATATGGTCTCGTAAATTTTGTGTTTTTAATCCTTTTATATTTTTATGGTCTCGAACGGATAAATTGCTCCACTCTTGATGAATAATATTCGTAAGAATGGCGTACTCTTCGCCCTTTTTTACATCATGTTCGCTCCAATAATCCGTTAACTTATTTCTTGTCTCTTGACCCATCATTCTTTGCTGTATCCATTGTTTACTTCTGCCATGACGCGTCCAATTTTCCCTAGCTCTATTTATACCCATCTCAGGATTTGATATTTCTTGCATTCTTTCATAACCAACTTTCGCAAGCCAAAGTTTTATGGGCTCGGCTTTTTTACTTGGTACTATTTGAACTATTCGTAATATTGTTTCAATATCGCCAGCATCTGTAAGGTATTTTTTGCCATCTGCCGCCACCATTTTCAGTCGGTGACAATTTGTCACCACCTGACTTCCTTCATTTCGCAGTCTTTGCGCAAGTTTTTTCCAATATGATCTAGCTACCTGAAAATTATTCTGGTCTGTAAGTGCCGCTATAATATCCACCACAGAAAAATACCACATTTCTTTTTTTTCATCAAAATGCCGCCTAATCTTGAAATTTTCAAAAATCGCTAACTGGTTTTTATCCATAAATTTATTTTAACATATTTTTATAACCTCTTTGCTTTAATTCTCAGTGAATTTGAAACTACCGAAACCGAAGACATAGCCATAGCGAACCCGGCGAACACGGGAGAAAGAAGCCAGCCGAAAAGTGGATAGAAAATTCCAGAAGCGAGCGGTATGCCCACTATATTATATATGAACGCCCAGAAAAGATTCTGTTTGATTCCGCGCATTGTCATTTTGGAAAGTTTGATCGCCTTCACCAATTTAGAAATATCCCCGCCGAGAAGGGTTATGCCCGCGGACTCAATGGCAACATCTGTCCCCGTTCCCATAGCTATGCCCACATCCGCCTGCGCGAGCGCCGGCGCGTCGTTCACCCCGTCTCCCGCCATCGCCACGATTCTACCATGCGACTGCAAGTCTTTTATCTTTTCCAGCTTGTCCTGTGGCATGACATGAGCCACTACCTCGTCAATCCCGACAAGGGACGCCATATGCTTTGCCGCCCTTTCATCGTCTCCGGTTAGCATGATGACCTTAATGCCCAGCTTGTGCAAATCCGCAATAGCTTTTTTAGATTCACTTTTTATTTCATCGGCGACCATCACAAAGCCTAAAACCCCGCCCGACTGAACACCATCAGTCGTTCGGGCGGGTTTTTCGCGAGTCGCAAGAATTACCGGCGTTTTACCTTGCGCGGTGTACTGCTCTATTTTTGAAACATCAAATGTCAATCCCAAATCTGTAATCAGTTTTGCGTTTCCGACAAAATATTCTCTACCATCTACAGACCCTTTCAATCCCTTCCCTTTGATACTTTCAAAATTTGAAACGGTACCCAAATTCAAATTTCTTTCTCTTGCATAATTTACAACCGCATGGGCAATCGGATGCTCTGATTTTTTCTCCAGCGAGGCAAGAATAGAAATAAGCGCGCCATCCTGCAAATCAGAAAAATTTTGAATATCCACCAATGTCGGCTTGCCGATAGTAATGGTGCCGGTTTTATCGACAATGACAGTATCCACTTTGTGTAGTTTTTCCAATGTGGCCGCGTCTTTAATCAAAATTCCTTCGCGAGCGCCCTTTCCTACTCCCACAATAATTGCCGTAGGAGTGGCGAGACCAAGAGCGCAGGGACAAGCGATAACCAAAATTCCCACAAAAGAAACAAGACCAAAAGACAGGGCTTGAGAAAATCCGAGAGAGGGAGCGAATAAAAGCCAAACACCCAAAGTGAGAAAAGCTATCACGAGTACGACAGGCACAAAAATGCCTGAAATTTTATCGGCTAGCGCCTGGATGGGCGCCTTGCTCCCCTGCGCTTCCTCAACCATCTTGATGATATGCGCGAGCAGGGTTTCCGAGCCGACTTTCGTCGCCTTAAAAGTAAACGCTCCGCTGGTATTGATGGTGGCCGCGACCACATTGTCGCCAGCTTTTTTTTGCGCGGGCATAGGCTCGCCGGTAACCATTGATTCGTCCACAAAAGATTCACCTTCGGTGATTACACCGTCAACTGGAATCTTTGCTCCGGGTTTGATGATAATTAAGTCCCCGTGAACTACCTCACTAACAGGAATTTCAATTCCTGCCCCGTAGGAAGCTTGCTTTCCTTCGGGGTCTTTTCCATCGCGGAGAACCGTAGCCGTCTTGGCTTGTAAATTTAAAAGCTTTTCAATAGCATCACCGGTTTTTATTTTTGACCGCGCCTCAAGATATTTGCCAAGAGCAATAAAAGTAATGACGATAATCGTGACATCATAGTATGTAGCATTAACATTGATAAAAGGTCGCAAAGTTTCTTCAAAAGCAGTCACGGCAAAACTATAAAGAAAAGCGACAGATGTCCCGAGCCCTATCAGCGTATCCATATTGGCTTTGCCATAACGGAAAAAACGGTAAAGCCCAAGCAGATACGGCTTGCCGACAACCAAAAGGACATAAGTCGCGAGAGGAGGCAAAAGATGATGGAAAAATTCTTTGGTGGCATAACTCATTTCGGAAACAAAATTATATTCCCCAAAAATTTCCCAGCCCAAAATGAAAGCGCTGATTATCGCAAGCGGAATTGCCGAAATAACTTTTATTTTCATGTCTTTTATCTCCGCTAATTTTTCGGCTTTGGATTGGCTAAGCCCTAAATGCGCTTTATGTTCATCCTCACTCATACCCATTTCTTTGGCAGACATATTTTTCATATCCATATGATGGACCTGCGGCGCCACAAGAGAATACCCGAGCGGCTCGATTTTTTTATTAAAAGATTCCAGACCCGTCTTGTCCGCGTCAAAAGAAATTTTTGCGTTTTCCGTGCCATTGTTCACAGAAACACTTTCCACGCCGCCAATTTTTTTCACCGCCCTCTCGATGATTGAGGCGCAAGAAGCGCAATGCATGCCTTTCACTTTATAAATTTGTGTTTGCATAATTATTTACGTTTTAGCTGATAAACTTTTAAAATTTCTTTGGTGGCTTTGTCCGCCTGACCGCTTTTTATCTGATTAACTAGACAATGTCCTAGATGCCCTTCAAGCAAGATGTCTTCAATATTGGAAAGACCCTGCTTGATGGCGGATGTCTGAGTGATGATATCAATGCAGTAGATATCTTTTTCAACCATATTCTGAAGCCCTCGCGCTTGTCCTTCCAGAATCTTTAGCCTTCTGATAAGTTTTTGTTTATTTATGTGCATTCCTAAAGTATATACCCCCTAGGGGGTATTGTCAATATTAACTGTTGAAAACTTTAATTTACCTAGCAAGTATTTCTGATACAATACTTCTGGTATAAAAATCAACCAAATGATTAAAATTCCGAAAACCATGGCGACTCAGCATCCAGACAACGCCCGGGCTCCGTACTGGGAGAAAGACGGCAATGGATTTGTCAGTTCTAGTGAAGAAACTGCGGAATGCGTAGACGCCTTTCGCGATTTGGGGATAGAAGAATTCATGTGGGATTGGGAGGGAAAATTTACCGACGAAGCGGTCATCGACCGATTGTTCCACCATTATTTAGACTATTTTAAAAAAAATCCGCTTGGTCTTAAGAAACGGCTGACTTTCCGTATTCCAAACATCTGGCAGGAACACGGATACAGCCTGATTCGCGCTTTGATGGTGATCTTGACCAGCGAAGATTTCGCCCGCGACTTGAAATTCCACTATCCTCCCCTTTTTGAAGTGATTCTGCCGATGACCGAAAATGCTAATCAATTAATTTTTATCCAAAAATCTTTTCGGGAACTGGCGCGGTTAAAAGCGAAGATGTTCAGTAAGTTCCAAAAAAACACGGAATACATACACATCATTCCCTTGTTTGAAGGAGTAGATACGCAAATCAGGGCAAAAAAAATTCTTCTGCATTACCTTAAATTGCACAAGAAAACTTTTGGCACTCTCCCGTTTCATATGCGCGTCTTTATCGCGCGCAGCGACCCGGCCATGATTTCCGGCCCTATACCCACAGTTCTGGCTAATAAAATTATCCTTTCCGACTTGAGAGAATTGGGGGAGGAAACGGGCATTTCTTTTTCCTCCATCATCGGCGCGGGATCATTGCCGTTTAGGGGAGGACTCAGTCCGCTTTCAATAAAAGAATTTGATTTGGAATATCCCGGGTTAAGCACAATTACCATCCAGTCGGCTTTCAGATATGATTACCCGATATCCAAAGTCAGGCAGGCAATAGAATTCTATAATCATAAATCTCCTAAAAAATCCCAAATTCTTTCTAAGGCAGATAGGAAAAAATTGATTGACATTATAGCCATTTTTGAGAAAGAATATAAATCTGTTCTTAATAAAATTTTTTCCGATTTAAAATTTGTTTTCGACGCTTTTCCGCGCAGGCGCGAACGACATTTGCATATCGGACTGCTTTCTTACGGGAGAAAAATCAACAAAATGGTGATGCCGAGAGCCATTACTTTTACCGGTAGTTTTTACTCTTTGGGAATCCCGCCGGAGTTTTTGGGAATCGGCGGTTTTGCCAAACTGCAGCCGGATGATTTTATACTGTTCAACAGATATTATAGAAACTACAGAAAAAATCTGACGCAGGCCGGCAGATTTTTGAATTGGCGCAACTTCAAAAAACTATCGCAGAAAAATAAAAACTGGGGGAAAATAGAAAATAACATCAGAAAGATGGAGAATATATTGAAGATTAAATTCAAACCTAGAAGCAAAGAAGAACTGCTTCATTCAAAACTTACCGGCAGATTGTTAAAAGCAAGAACCGACCATAAAAAGGTTCATAAACTGATTGAACAGACGGGCATTCTGCGAAAGAGCCTGGGTTAAAAAAATATGCAACTCCATGACAAATTAGAGACAAAATTCCGACTGGATATAAACCAAAAAAGGGCTTTAAATAAGCTCAAGCTTTTTTCAGTAGCGGATTTGCTTTTTCATTTTCCTGTTAGATATGGACATATAAGTGAAATAAAGCCCATCAATCAGCTGGTGGCGGGAGAACATGCGACAATTTACGGAAGATTTTGGAGTCCAGATATAAAACGAGGATGGAAAAGCAAAATTTTGCGAGCCGAAGGCGAAGTAATGGACGAGACCGGAAAAATAAAAGTTGTCTGGTTTAATCAGGCTTATGTGGCGAAAATGATCCATTCCGGACAATTTGTGGAATTCACAGGCAAGGTCATGGAAAATAAAAGAGGAAAATATTTGGCAAATCCAGAATTCAAAAAAGTGGATTCTATGCCTATTGATATACATAATTCTTTGTTCAATTTTGAAAAGAAAAAACAAAGCGAAGTTTTTGGTTTTCCTGTTTATATTGAAACTAGAGGAATAACCTCAAAGTGGTTTTATCACACTATTCTAAAAATAATAAAAGATGGAACGCTAAATAATATTGCAGATTACATACCTAAAGAAATACTAGGAAAGTATCACCTGCCGTCTTTAAAATCAGCTTTATTTTGGATTCACTCTCCCAAAAATAAAAAAGATGCCGAGTCGGCGCGCAAAAGATTCGCTTTTGAAGAAGTATTCTGCATTCAGCTGGAGCGGCAACACGATAAATTTGAATACCGAAAAAATAAATCTTTTCAAATAAAAACGGAGGAGAAAAATGTGGAGGAATTTCTGAAACGCTTTCCTTTTGAGCCAACAAATTCGCAGAAAAATTCTATTGAAACTATTTTGGCAGATATGTCAAAAAACTTTCCCATGTCGCGCCTCTTGGAAGGCGATGTTGGAAGCGGCAAGACAGCGGTGGCGGCTACAGTCGCAAATGCAGTAGTGAACCCCACCCCTCGCCCCTCCCCTGACAGGGGAGGGGTTAGGGAGAGGTTGCAAGTAGCTTATATGGCTCCCACAGAAATTTTAGCTACCCAACATTTTGAATCTTTTATAGAATACTTTTCACCCCGCCCCGAAACGGGCGGGGCAAGCTTGCCGATAAACATCGGACTGATTACCGGGAGCGGCTGCCGAAAATTTCCCTCCAAATCAAATCCAGAATCTTGGACAAACATTTCCCGCGCGCAACTTTTGAAATGGGTGGCAAATGGCGAAATATCAATACTTATCGGCACACATGCTCTTATCCAAAAAACGGTTAAATTCAAAAACTTGGCGCTGGTGGTAATAGACGAACAGCACAGATTCGGCACGGCACAGAGGAGAAAATTGGTGCGAAAAGACGGAGTGGCTCCGCACCTCCTTTCTATGACCGCGACCCCCATTCCCCGCACCCTCGCCCTCACCATTTATGGAGACCTAGACCTTTCGCTACTAGACGAAATGCCCGCCGGCAGAAAAGAAATAAAGACGGAAATAATTACGCCGGATAAACGGGAAGAGACTTATGAAAAAATCAAAAAAGAATTAGTAAATGGCAGGCAACTTTATGTAATTTGTCCGAGAATTTTTGAACCTGACCCAGAAAAAGAAATGGCGCTCAATGTAAAATCAGCTACTGAAGAAGCTAAAAGACTTAAAAAAGAAGTTTTTAAAGAATATGAAATAGGAGTTCTGCACAGCAAGATGAGCAAAGAAAAAAAAGAAAAAGTGATGCAAGAATTCACAGAAAGCAAAATTCATATACTATGCGCCACATCGGTAGTGGAAGTCGGAGTAAATGTCCCGAACGCTACTGTAATAATCATTGAGGGTGCAGAGCGTTTTGGTCTAGCGCAACTGCACCAATTGCGCGGACGAGTCATCCGAAGCACGCATCAGGCATATTGCTATGTGTTTGCGGAGGCGAAGAGTGAAAAGACTATTGCGAGATTAAAAGCTCTGAAAACCGCAAAAAACGGTTTTGAATTAGCAGAACTTGATTTGACTCTCCGCGGCGCGGGCGAACTTGGCGGCACTAAACAATGGGGCATCACCGACCTAGGAATGGAAGCGATAAAAAATATTAGAATGGTGGAAGCCGCCCGCGCCGAAGCTATCCGCTTGATTGAAGAAGATCCGGAACTCTCTAAATATCCCCTCTTGAAGCAAAAAGTAAAAACAAAAGCCGGCGAATTTCATTTTGAGTGAAATAATTTGTCCGTCACTCACAATTAATGTTATTAATTGTCCGCCCTCTAGGACTCGAACCTAGGACTCCCTTGGTATAAGCAAGGTACTCTGACCAACTGAGTTAAGGGCGGAAAAGCGGTTAAAACCACTTCCGTAATACTACAAAATTAAAAAAATTTAAGCAAAAAGTTACGCCACCACTTCCAGCTTTGCCGGCTCTTCTTTTTTCTTTAAAAGTATTCCGTGAGCGGTCAAAAGCTTTTCGTATTCTTCTTGTTCTAGAGTTTCCACTTCTATCAGTTTAAGAGCGATGGCGTCAAACGCTTTGCGGTGACCAGAGAGAACTTTTTCGGCTGTTTTTAATCCGTCGCTGATTATTCTAGAAACTTCGGCGTCCACTTTGGTGGAAACCGCTTCGGAAAATTCTTTTTCAATTATTTCGCCGTATGGAGACCTGCCTCCGCCTCCAACAAGAGCAATCGGTCCGATAACATCCGACATACCGAAACGCGTCACCATTGCCCGAGCCAAATTTGTGGCAACTTGCAAATCTGAAGACGGACCTGTGGTTATATCTCCGAAAATCATCTGCTCGGCAACATATCCCCCGAGCGACATGGCGATATCGTCAATAAATTCTTTTTTAGATTGCAAACGGCGCTCTTCCAAAGGCAATTTCAAAGTATATCCGCCGGCATTTCCGCGAGCGATGATAGATACCTTGTGCACTGGATCGGCATAAGGCAGGACTGAAGCCACCAGCGCGTGTCCAGCTTCATGATACGCCGTGATTTCTTTTTCTTTTTTAGACAAAAGATGACTCTTTCTTTCTGGTCCGAGCATCACCTTTTCAATCGCCCGAATCAGGTCAAATTGAAAAACTTTTTTGCGGTTCTCGCGGGCGGCGAGAATCGCTCCCTCATTCATGAGCGAATACAAATCAGCTCCGGAAAACCCCGGCGTGCGTTCTGCAATCAGCTTTAGATTTATGTCTTCCGCCAGCGGTTTTTTGACCGCGTGAATTTTTAAGATTTCTTCGCGATCGTTACGGTCCGGTAAATCCAAAAGCACTTTTCGATCAAAACGACCGGGACGAATGAGAGCGGGGTCGAGTACATCTGGACGATTGGTCGCCGCCATTACGATAACTTTGTCGTTCGGTTCAAAGCCGTCCATCTCTACCAGTATTTGGTTTAAGGTCTGCTCGCGCTCGTCATTGCCCCCGCCAAAACCGCCCCCGCGCGTGCGCCCTATGGCATCTATTTCATCCACAAAAATTATGGCCGGAGCCGCTTTCTTTGCCATTTTGAAAAGATCCCGCACGCGAGAGGCTCCAACTCCCACAAACATCTCCACGAATTCGCTTCCGGATAAATGAAAGAACGGAACGCTGGCTTCGCCGGCAACCGCCCGAGCCAAAAGAGTATTATGAGAAATTAAACCGTTTGATATGAAAGAATGAGTCTTTGGTACTGTAAAATCGTAAACTTTTGACTTTCCTTTCGATATTGAAACAACAGGGGAAAAGAAAAGTTTTGAATTAAGTAAAGAATCTAAATATTCGATATCTTCATTATGCAACCCTTTATTTTTAAATTTCTCAACAAAAACAGATAAAGATTGCCTAGAGATATGTTTTCTAATTCTTACTTTATGCGCCAACTTTGAAAGCTGTTCTCCGCTCAGTCCTGCCGCACTTAACTCTTTCCACGCTCTATCTATAATATGGGATATATTATAAAAAACATCCACATTCGTGTTGCGTTTGGTATGTTTACTTAAATATTCCTTTACCTGTTTTTGCTTCCTACTCAAACGAAAACCTATCTCGGTGGAAAATTTCTCCAATTCACTACCTGAAAGCATAATTTCATATGCGGTGCGAACATGCTTGCCATCTCCTTTATGTTTAACACGCCTTATAGGTACTATCCCAAAATTAAGAAGTATTACCATTACTTGGTTTGATAATTTTTTGCTTACAGTTGTATATCCAAAACTGTATCTATGAAAATATCCATCAGCATCAAATAATCCTTGTAAAAATGCAATTAGAACATGTTTTGGTGCCTGTAATATGCTTGGTGGAATAACCTTATCGTAAGATAATAAATACGACATTCCAGCCGCATATAAATCTTTTTTGACTGCCCATGAAGTAACTAGTTGGGTTATACCATCCGAAGCTAGACCCAAATGTGTATTTGGATAATTGGTTCGGATGTAACCTTTAAAAGCGCCGACAAGTTCACCATCTGCCGATGTAAATCCAACTCGACTAGAATGACTCAAATTTCCATCTCCAGTAAGAAGACCCATAATGTAAGATTGGTCGGTTGAAACTTCTCTAGAAACTCCATAAATATCCGTGCTAAATTTAAGGGCAACATTATCTCCTTCCTTGATTTCTTCCAATTTTTTAAACTCGAGATATCCTTCTTTATTCATAACAACAACGGGATGTTCCCTTGTACCTTCAAGCTCTGTTCCTTGTCTTAGATAAATTTTTCGCGTTTCCTGTTCACCTAAGTCATACCAATGCGAAGCCTCTTGATCTGTCGTACGACACCTTGTGACATCAAAAGTTGGAAGAACTGCTCCCTTTACAACATTATTTTTTGGATTAACCCAAAAATACTTTGGAATATCTTTTATATCGATAAAACCTTTATTTGTTAAAATTATTGAGTCGCCCACAATACATTTCCCTGTTCCCGGCGCGCCGGTTAATATCACTCCTTTCGGAATCCTCGCGCCAATATCCAAAAATTTCTTCGGACTTTTCAAAAAATCCACAATTTCTTTTAATTCTTCCTTCGCCTCCTTGCAACCGGCCACATCCTTGAAAGTGACTTTGTTGTTTTTATCGTTCGGATCGGTGATACGCGCTTTGGACTGTCCAAAAGAAAGCGCCTGCATCCCCGCGCCCCGCACTTGCCGCGAGATATACCAAAAGAAAAGCAGAATAAAAACAATCGGCAGTAGGAATGGAAGTAAATTATAAAGCAAGAACATAAACCCGCTTTCTTCTTTAATTTCTATCTCAGCTTTTGAAAGCGCTTCCGGCGTCACTCCATAATTAAAAAGAGTCTGCGACAGCGCTGATCCAAGTTCTTTTTTAGATTTTTTGACTTCATCATTTTGATAAGTAACCGTCAGCTTCTCTCCTTCCACTAAAATCTTTTTCACTCCGCTCTCCGAGACACTTTTCGCCAAATCGGAAATTGGAATCTCGGGAACAACTTTTCCACTATCCGACACCGCCAAATAAACAGCCGTGATAAGCATAAAGATAAGTATCGTGCCGGCAATACTGCCACCAAATCCGCCACCCCCTTTTGGTTTCTTGCCTTTATTCTGTGAATTTTTTTGACTAAAGAAGTTAAACATTGCTATAGGTTAGCACAAAAAAGTAAAAAAATCTATGGTAAGATTAAATTATGGCTTCTTATGCCGAAAACCGAAAAGTGTATTTCAATTATGAAATCCTTCAAAAATACGAAACGGGTATTGAGTTTTTGGGAGTGGAAGTAAAGTCTGTGCGTGGGGGGAAAATGTCGCTAGACGGCGCGTTTGTGATCGTGCGCGACGGCGAAGCATTTTTAATAAATGCAAATATTCCGCCATACCAAGTTAAAAACACACCGAAAGATTACGACCCCTTGCGCAATCGAAAACTTTTACTGACTAAAAAAGAAATCGCCGAACTTGCCGGGAGTGAGAAAAACAAAAGTTTGACAATTGTGCCAATTTTAGTGTATAATAAAGGCAGAAAAATCAAAGTAGAAATTGCTTTGGTGAAAGGAAAGAAAAAATTTGATAAGCGCGAAAGTATAAAAAAACGCGAGACGGACAGAGAGATTCGCAGAGAGTATAAAGGACTTTGAAAAATGTAGACTTCACCCGCCCAAAAAAATCGGGCACTCTCTCCAACCCCTCCTGACCTCCCCTTATCAGGGGAGACAAAAGATTTCCCCCCTGACAAGGGGGAACACAAGGGGGTTAAGGAGAGGGCTAGGTGGAAGCTTCGCTACTATATTTGGGACTGAAAGGCATAGACAGCAGGCCTTTTGTCAAAAATGCATGCCGAGAATGAACGCAATCTCGCAAAACTTCGTTCAATAGCTTAATTGCAAAATTAGCTTCCAAAGTGAAGGCGGCGGTCTCTCCATACTTCGGTATGAATGACTTCGCTTTCGCTCGAGTTTCCGCTTACGCGTAACTCGTGTCTCCCTTATAGACTTCCGATATATAGGGCGGGGCATCACATTATCGGGATAAGGAAATACCCGTTCGAGTATTTCACGAAAATCTAGAACTCGATTGAAAAATATTTGGCTCGCTTCTTAATTTTTCAATCTAAAACAAAAAGCGCGCTATGTATGTAGACTTTTTTGCAAAAACCTTCTGCACGCGGATTCAATTTCCGCCAGTTCCACAAAATACAAATTCTTGCTTTCTGGTGTTTAAGATGTAGACTAACCCTGAATGAGAAAAGGGGGCAGATCACACAGATCCCCTCTGTGCGACTGTAGTGTTTGGCCCGGGACCGTGTCTTTTGCTTGCGCCCTGTGAGCAAGAGAACGGTCCCTTTTTTATTTCCCCACCCGCAGTCTTTTTAGGAATTCATACATCATCCCTCAAATTAAGATTTTCTGCTTGTAAATATTCTCTCCTTTTTATGAGAAACTCTGTAACCATTCAACTCAAAAAGATTTTTTAATTCACTCACTACTTTGGTTTTTATTTGGCTGACTCGACTTTCACTCATACCCAACTCAATTCCAATATCCTTCATAGGTATTTTGTCAATGAAATACATTTTAATAACTTGAAGTTCTTTTGCAGTTAACTCCAATTGATCTAAAAATTTGTAAAGCAACTCAATAATAAATTCTTCGTTCCCTTTATCGTAACTGACTTGTTGAGAAGCTTCATCTAAATTTTCTTTCTCAGTCAAAGATCCAGCATTGATTGGATATCTATTCACCATTTTCAAATATTTTGTAAAATCCAAGCCCATTTTGTCAGCAATTTCTTTTTCCGTCGGTTTTTTTCCTAATTCTTGACTTACCAAGTTTCTAGCTTGCTCTCTCCGCTTCAAAAATTCAAAATGGTGGCGACTTATCATTCTCTCGCGTTGGATATTATCCAAAATCCTTCCTCTGATGATGCCTGCGGCGTAAACAGAAAAGTGGGAATTTTTAGAAGCATCAAACTTTCTGGCTGCTTCTAGAAGCCCGTCTGTGCCCCAAACAATAAAATCACCAAGTTGAAAAGTTTGATTTTCTCCCTGATTGAACATTCTAAAAGCAATATCTTTCACCTGTTGATATCCTCCTTCGGCAAGTTTCTGCTGCTCCTCAGTCAAAGGAGCGCTTTTATCATAAGTAGTTCTAGGAGTTAATTGGGATTGTTCTATTTTCGGCGCAGACTCGTTCATTGAGTAGATTATAGCCTATTTACCCCCTTGAAGGCTAACTGTACAAACTAAAGGCTTATAGCTTTTTATTACTTCACCCGCAGTCTTTTAAAGAATTCATGTGTTATAATTCCGCAATGTTTGATTACCAATACGCGTATCTTGTCGGAAATTTGTTTATCCTTTTTCCGATTTGGCTGGCTTTTTTCTTGCACCGGCGAGACTTGAGGACTGAAATTTTAAAGATGAGTTTGATTCTCGGTCTTTGCGGGCCTATCTCGCAAATGTGGTATCTGCAAGACTATTGGTCTCCGCAGACTTTTACCGGAACTCGTATTGGTATCGAAGATTTTTTGTTCGGTTTCTTTATCGGCGGCATTGTAAGTGTTGTATATCTAGAAATGTTCAACAAACATCTCTCAAGACCAAAAAACAGGCATCATCATTGGAGGTTGTTGTTTGTATTTATCGCTATTTTTTTATTTTTCTTTAACATCTTGTTTTATTTCGGCGTTAATTCCATATACGCAAGTATTGCCGCTTTTCTTTCATTGGCGGTATTTATCTATTACTTCAGACAAGACTTATTTATTGACGGATTAGCCAGCGGAATTTTCCTTGCAATAATAATGTTTTTGGCTTATCTTGCGTTTCTCTTTGTTTTTCCGGAGGCCATTAGTAGATGGTGGTTCTTGCACAACATTTCCGGTATATTGATACTGGGAATTCCCATGGAGGAGTTGTTGTGGGCATTTTCTTTGGGATTGGTAGCCGGTCCGACTTATGAATTCTTGACCGGAATCAAAATACTTAAAAACCGAAAAATAGTTTGACTTCCAGCCTCAAATAAGCTATATTAAAGCAGTTCAAATATATCTTTACCCGTACACTTATATGCTCGATGTTTTTATAACCTGCGCCTTTGGCGCTTCGAGCAAATAAGTGTTTGGGTTTATACCAATTGCGTGAACGAATAAACAACCAAATACGAGCGGTAGAACTTCGGGTTTTGGATAGTGAAAACAAGAATCTCGGCGTTTTGAGCATAAAAGCCGCTTTGGAATTGGCGCAAGAGAAGGGTTTAGATTTAATTGAAATAGGTCCGAATGCCACTCCCCCATTAGCCAAAATAATGGAATTTGGAAAATATCAGTACGAGGCGAACAAGAAACTGAAGAAATCCAAAGCCGGAGCGAACAGGACAGAAACCAAGGGCATACAGGTAAAGATAGGCACCGGAGACCATGATCTGGAACTCAAAGCCAAAACTGCCTCAAAATGGCTGAAGGATGGACACAGAGTCAAAGTAGAACTCTTCCTCGCCGGACGCGCAAAATACATGGATGAAAAGTTTTTGCGGGAACGTTTGGACAGATTGTTGCATCTGGTTACGGAAGATTACAAAGTATCAGACGCATATCGAAAAGGCCCAAAGGGTATAACAACAACAATAGAAAGGAAATAAAAAGTTTTTATGAAAACAAATAAATCATATTCAAAGAGGCTGAAAGTCACCAAAAATGGAAAAATAATTTCCCGAAAGCCGGGCTTCAACCATTTCAATGCCAAGCAATCTCGCACCAAACAGCTTGCCGGCAAGAAAGGCAAAAATTTTGTAATTAAAAATAAACCAAGGAGCTATCTTTTACCATTTAGTTAAGACCTCTCCCCAACCCCTCTCCTTGACAAGGAGAGGGGTGAAGGGGTGAGGTGAATCAGATTTTAAAATGACTAGAGTAAAAAAAGGAGTACATGCGCTAAAAAGACGAAGGAGTGTTCTGAAACAGACAAAGAGTTTTCGTCATGGACGAAGCACGAAAGAACGCCAGGCGAAAGACGCGCTCCTCCATGCCGGGGCTTACGCTTTCGCCCACCGTAGGGACAAGAAGTCGCACAATCGGACGCTTTGGAATATAAAAATAAACGCTGGCGCCCGCGAACTCGGCATGACTTACTCTAAACTGATTGATGGCTTAAACAAGAAAAAAATCTTGATAGACCGCAAAATTCTTGCCGACCTGGCAGAAAATCACCCCATTACTTTTGCCAAAGTTTTGGAAGCGGTTAAATAATCTTGTATTCAGCTACTTTGTCTTTTTTTATCAGCGCAATGATATCTTCTACGATTCTCTTTGGGTCGTCCCCTGTGACAATTTTTGCGTTTGGACGGTGACTTTTTTGGAGAATTTCCTTGAGTTCCGTCCCTGTTTCCCACGGCCCTTCATAAATGCCTATGGGCTTGCCGTCTTCAAAGGCAATAGTGAATTCATGAATTGTGCCAATGCGCCCGCAGCCGCAAATAACCGCGTCGGCGCAACGAGTCATTATTATGTCCCGGCCGGCATAACCGAAACCGGTATACATAATCAAGTCCATATAATCAAGAGGAAGTTTGTAAACTTCCACATGTTCCTTTTCCGAGGCGGCCGGAGACACGCCGACGGAAATCCCGCCTATTTCTTTAAATCCCATCGCGACCCAAAGTGGAAATCCGGTCGTTGCCCCGGAGATGAGCACCGCCCCCGCCCGGGCAATCACCCGCCCAAGTTCTTTTGCCTTATCAAGCGCGTTTAGCCCGCAATGGCCGGTTTCCGCCGCGCCGGAAACGCAAATTTTAATTAGATTATGCCCGTGTTTATTGTTTAATAAGAAATCCATCCCGTACGAAGTAGGAAATCTTTAGATTTCCGTAAATAATTTACTAAAACGACTATAAACACATAAGCCATTATATCATATATAGTAATTTCAATTAACTGAATGACTTCGTACGGGATCCATGCTACAAGTATACCGATTAAAAAAAAATTAACAAATCAGTATCACGCTTTCCCCCTGCTCCGGGGCATAAGCTTCGATACCCAAATTGTCCCGAAGTTTCTGCACCAAAAACATGGAAGACTTCGGCTCTCCCATAACCACAAAAACTTTTTTGAGGGTATCTTGCATATCTTCAACAAAACTCAACAACCCGTCTGAATCCTTATGCCCTGAATATCCGGAAATAGTAACCATGTGCGCCCGCACAACCACATCTTCGCCCGTTATGTGTACCGTCTTCAGCCCTTCTTGAATCAAGCGCCCCGGACTCCCTACCGCCTGGTACCCTGTCAAAAGCAAAGTGTTGTTGGCATCCGGCAAATAATGCCTTTCATGATGCACAATGCGCCCGCCAGTAGACATTCCGCTTCCGGCAATGACTATCTTCGGATTCGGCACATCATTAATCAGTTTTGACTCTTCCGATTTTAAAGTATTATGAAGCCCCGGGAAATCAAACAGATATTTGTCATGGCGCATCGCGTTCTGCGCGTTTTCATTAAGATAATTTTTATATTGCTTAAAAACTTCCGTCAGGCGAATAGCGAGCGGAGAGTCAAGGAAAATAGGCATTATCGGAATGCGGTTATTTTCCACCAGAGTATTAAGTTCAAAGAGGAGCTCCTGCGAACGTTCCAAAGAAAAAGTCGGGATAATAAGCGTACCTTTTCTATTGTAATTGTCTTCAATCGCCTCTTCTAAAAATCTCCTGCGATTCCCTCTAGATTCATGATTCCGATCGCCATAAACGGACTCCATTATTAAATAATCTATATCTGTAACTTTTTCAGTATCAGGCAGAAGCATCGAGGGCGAATTGCCCAAGTCCCCGGTAAAAAGAATTTTTTTGCCGTTAAAAATAAATTTAACCATGGCAGAACCCAGTATGTGCCCAGCATTTAAAAATGAAATTTCTAAATCAGGAGTTATTTTTAACATTTCATGATAATCAAACCCTTCCCACAAAGAAAGAGCTAGTTGTATATTTTCCTCTGTGTAAATTTTATCCAAACCTAACTCTGTGTTTTTTGATAATATGCCCATGGTGTCTTCAAGCATAAATGTCGCTAAAGCCTTAGTGGGTTTTGTAGAATAAATTTTTCCGCGGAATCCTTCATGGATTAGTTTAGGAATGCGACCTATATGATCCACATGGGCATGAGTCACAAAAAGGATATCTATGGTCTTCGCATCGTAAGGAAACGGATCCCAGTTTATGTCATCGGCCAATTTGAAGCCCTGAGTGAGCCCGCAGTCAATTAAAATTTTTTTGCCATCAATCTCAAGCAAAAAATTAGACCCTGTTACAGAGCCAGTTCCTCCGCAAAATGTTATCTTGGCTGTTTTTTCCGCCATAAATGCAAATATAGCATAGCACAGAATCCGCCCAAAAGATCGGCAAATATATCTGAACTGGTATCTTTAAAATCAAAAGGGTTCTGTGCGATAACATCGTTTACCAGCATTTCAAAAACTTCCCATCCTAAACCAACCAAAAGTACCAAAGGCAGTATCTTCATTATTTGGAACTTCAGACTCTCGCCTAAAATCCCGCCCAATAGCCAAACGAAAAAGAGAGCAATCCAAGCTCCCCCAAAAAAATGCATCAGCATATCCAAATATGGGACTGAATAATACCAATAAAACTTGTTCGCAAATAAATTCATCAAAAAAATGACGAAAATCAAACAGGTTACGAACTTTAGAAGGTTTTTTTTATCCACCCCCTGATTTTACCACATTTTACAAGAAAAAACCCCGAGAAATGGGGTTACTTCTTAGGACTATTTCAGATATATTACCGTAGCTGATAGCTAGGTGGGTGAAAGACGCGAGAAACCAAGGTCAAACGCGATCGATTCTCCCATAAATTAGTGTCTAGGTAATAACCGGAAATAACCCTACTTAAACTATACTCTCTTAAAAACTTTCCGCAACAATTTCTGCAAAACAACACAAATTTTTTGAGATTTCAAATGTACTTAATACAGTTCCCGTTTATAACAATCTTCACAATACAAAATTTGTGGATTTTCAGGAGAGTAATTAGTTTTAAATTCAATTGAACATTTATTTTTATGTTGATGTGTATTTTTTTCGCACATACATCGGCGATTCCATATTTTTATCGGATTTAATTTATCCATTCTAGTGTAGAATCTACAGTTGGGACATGTTCTAGGTATTGATACATTAAAGCGTTTATAAAATTTAAACTCCATATCCGTTATTTTAAACGCGCCAATGCAACGGTGAACGCATTTTTGTAAATCTTGACATTCGATTATCTTGCCAATAATCGAATCGCCTACATCTGCAATCTTTTCAGGTAAATCAGAGGATAATATTTTAATTTTATGACTGCTTGAAACCTTTGAATAATTATTCTGCGGAAAATAATCAGAAGCGGAAGATTCTTCATATTTTAACGGTGAAAATTCTGATGGAAAAAATTCACCATATTTATATATTAGCCCATCATTGGAAATATACGGCATTGTATTCATATGTTCTATAATTTTAGAACGAAGAGAAAAATATTCTTCTTTTGGGTATTGCTTATTAAAGATGTAATATTGCGCTTTTTGTAAACCAACACAACCAAAACAATTTGATGATGAGTGACATTCTATACAATAATCGAGATCAAATGATGCAGGCCAACATTCATAACAAAATCTTAAATTCTGAGAATTATCGCCGCAATTTGCAGATTCATAGATTAGTTCACACGCAAGTCCCCAGTTTGTGTAATCATATACATCTTTAGAATGTCGCACGAACTGAGAAAAACGAGCATTGTCTATGTTGTGAACAACAAAACATTCTATTGCATTATTTGAAGCATATACATAATCCCCTGTTACATTCTTATTTCTGTTGCCATGAATATATTGAACTGGGAATTTTTTTCTCATACTTTCTACTTTTTTTAATGTTTCTTTTATTTTAGATAAGGAACCGTCATAATTTTTTTTAAATTGTTCTTCATATTTTTCTTTAGAATACTGTTCATTGAAAATACAATACTTTTTGTTTCTTAAATTCACACAACCAAAACAGTCATTGCAATTACGACAATTGCTTGAGAACCAAACATTATAACAATTTGCGCAATCACTACTCCAAAACATACGCTCGCAGTCGACGATCGAGAAGGTCTCATAACATAAACTTGAATCCTTGGCCTCGTATGTGTCTACACAATCCTCACTTCCACTTAAACGAAAGCTATATGCAATATTTTCACAATTTGTTGCATTAAAACAAAGGTAAGCATTTTTTACATTCGTGGCATGATTGGAATATTCGCTATTTATACAATTTTGCATTGATCGAGCGCATAGTGGCACACTAAATAATAAATCACGAAATTGCTGAAAGAAAGTTATATTAAAATTATAATCTCTGCCGTACAACTTGGAATCCCACGCGTCACTCCACCAGTATGAATGGTCATAAATCTTAATTTTCGATGAAGGTGGGTAAACCGAAAAGATAAAATTACCTGTAATATCCTCTCGTTTCTTAAAAAAGAAATGCTCATTGCGCCAAAGAGAACGGCGATAAAAACGACATTTTGGACAAAATGTCGGCGTTGGAACTTGCATTTTTTTATAGAAATTCAAATCATCTTCTTCAACAAAAAAATCTTTCTTGCAACTTTGACATTTTACAGAAAGTGACATATTTACCAATAATACCATTTTTAAAAAATTACAGAGATTTTTTTACTAATTTCACAACAGAAGCAAGTTCCGCGTCAGAAGATTTTTCCCTGCTTCCTGGTCTATAAAGAAATTTTCTTGGATCATAGTGAGTAATCCCCGCATCTCCTTTTGTTCTTGGCAACATATGCAAATGAAAATGGGGAACAGCTTGACCACCTACTTCATTCTCATTCCAAGCATAATTAAAACCTTCAGCGCTGAACGCTTTTTGTAAAGCTTTTCTTAATTTTTTTTGTAAATCAAAAATTGCGATAACTTCTTCCGGCGTTAAACCGTTAAAGTCAGCCACGCATCTTATCGGGCATATTAAAACATGCCCCGGAACAACCGGAATATTTGTAGGAAACGCAAAAGCATAATTATTTCTAATTATTTCTCTTTTTTTTATGTCTGCCGATGAGCAAAAGATGCAATTTTCTTTTCTATCCATAAAATTTATTTTTTTCTTTTTTTGTAAGCTTTGCTTCTATGATCTATATATTTTATAGTAATGATATTACTATACCAATCAACCTGATAGAAAATGCGCCAGTCGCCTACCCGCAACTTAAAATAATCACGGAAATCTGCGGTAAGCACGGCAGGTAAAATCTCATTAAAATTATTCTCAAGCCAATCAAGTTTTTCTAAAATGCGTTTTCGCACAGAATTATCTAAAACAGAAAGATCCTTTTCTGCCTCAGTAGTAAAATCAATGGACCACTTAGGAGACATTATCAGAAATACTTTTCTTTAATTTGACTAAGGGAAACGGTTCTACTATTTTTAGAATTTGTAGACAGTCTTTTCTTGGCTTTAGCACTTAAATCGAGTCCAAAATCGGGGTCGTTGAAAACATCAAAAACAGCGCTTGAAACGAGTGCTTTAATTTGGTTATTAACTTTTTTGATGGCTATTGCATCCATACCTTTATACTAGCATAAGAAGAACAAAACTACAAAATAACGAGTTTCCCTAGATAGCGCTTTAGGCGCTATCTGTCATAATACCCCAATTTTTCTAAAAAATTTTCTAGAATTCTTACCGGCACGCCCATGACAGTATCAATGGAGCCTTCCAGCTTTTTTACATAATGCAGAAAAGATCGGTCGGAAAATGCGGCGGCTTTGTAAGTCATGGGGTCTTCAGCTATTTGGACAATAGTATGATGCGGAATTTTTCTCCACACGATAGAAGAAATATCTACAGCTTTAAGCGTCTTTTTTTTACCGACATGATGAACTACAATCGCGCAAAAAACTTCAGTCTTACCTTTTGGATATTCCTTATGCCAAGCAACAACTTCTTTTTTTGACATAGGTTTCTCGCGCAATTTTCCATTATGCACGCCAACTACATCCAAGGTGATAAGAATAGTGTCCAGATCAAAATTATTTTTTGCGAGTATAGCATCTCTCTTTGCTAAAGCAAGTCTTAAAACTAATTCCTTAAAATTTTCGTGCCGAACTTGTTTCTCATCTATGTCCGCAGTTTTTACATCGAAAACAAATCCGGCGTTTTTTAAAAGTTTTTTGCGAAACGGAGAGGCAGAACCCAAAATGAGTTTTGTCTTATTTTTATTTCTTGTGTTCGGCATAGACAAAATCAGTATCAATCTTCTTGTACTCAAAAATTTCGTCTTTTTTAAAGAATCGTTTTACTTCAATTTCTCCAGCCTCAATCGTTTCTGAAGCGTGAACAATGTTTGACTGAGTGGATAAAGAAAAATCTCCGCGAATGGTACCGGCGGTAGCTTCCCACGCCTTGGTCGGACCAATAATAAGTCTGATCGCCGAAATCGCATTTATGCCCTCCAGAGCCATGACAATGACAGGCGAGGACTTCATGAAATCCCGCACCCCGGGAAAGAAGGGTTTATCTTTGATGTGTGCGTAGTGTTCATCAAGCAAAGCATCTTGTATACTCATCATTTTCATACCGATAATTTTGAGTCCCTTCCTCTCAAAACGAGCAATCATCTCCCCCACTAAATTTCGCTGGATTGCGTCCGGCTTCAAAATGATTAAAGATTTTTCATGATTTATGTTTATCATATACTTTATATCCTAGCAGAAGATTAAGATTTTGTAAAATTTTACTTTTCCAATTCCGGCACATTTACCTCTAAAAATTTTATCTCGTATTCTTGCATAATTTTTTCCTCCCCTCCTTGTTGAGGAGGGGTCAGGGGTGGTGGTTATTCCATTGTTTTGTACCTCCCCATAATTTCCGCTTCCACTTCTTCGCGGTCGCGGCCGTATTTTACATAGGAAAGCTCTTTGAGAGAATCCACAATATCAGGATTGCCCTTCTCCGGCGCGAGCGTCCGCAAATTAAAGGGTTTAACCGGCTGGCCGTTTACCAGCATATTTACATATGCGTTATAGTTGTCCAGTTTGGTGATATCGGCAACGGAAAATGTCGGTTTGAATCTCTGCTCTAAAAAAGTCGCATCTTCGGTTCCAACTCGGAAGACCGCCATAGAGCCAACATTGCCAAAAACCGCATTCTTGATTTTCTCTTCCAATTGGCTGATGTATTGGTGAGCAATATTGAGCGATAATCTGTATTTTCTCGCTTCCGACAAGATGGAAGCAATGGAGTCTGTGGTTACATTTTGGAATTCGTCAATGTAGAGATAAAAATCGTTCATGGGCTTGCCAAACATATCCACCCGAGAAAGCGCCGCCATCTGGATTTTCCCCACCAAGACAAGACCGATCAGGTTGGCATTAATATCTCCCAGCCTACCCTTGGAAAGATTGACCAGCAGAATTTTTTTATCGTCCATAATTCTTCTGAAGTTAAAAACTGAATTTTGCTGAAGAACTACCGGACGCATAATGTCGTTGCTGATGAAGTTGTCAAATTTGGAAGAAATGTAGGGCACGAAGTTCGCCAAAGATTGGTCTCCCGTCGTTTGCTCCGCCGAAACCCAGAATTGCCTGATGATAGGATTTTTACAGCGCGCCAATTTCAAATCGCGAAAATCTTTGTCGGCCAAAACGCGAGTGATTTCAAGCAGGGTCGAGCCGGACTCCGGGTCTTCCATCACTAAAAACGCGCTATTCCTGAAATACTGCTCAAACATCGCTCCCCCGCCTATTTTCATATCAAAAAGTTTGTTGAAAATTCCCATAAGTTCGTTCACTACGAAGGTTTTCTGCTCGGGATATTTAGGATCGTATTCCAGCATATTCAGCCCCATCGGCCGCGCCGTGTAAGCCGGATCAAAGTAAATAACATCGTCAATTCGTTCTTTCGGAATGCGGGATAAGATGGTTTGAATATCGGTGCCATGCGGGTCAATGTAACAACACCCGTCGCCGTTTCGGATATCCTGCGTAATCATATTGAGCATGATATTGGTCTTGCCGGTACCCGTCTGGCCGATAACATAGAAATGCCTCATTCTGTCTTCGCGAGCCAAATGAATTTCGGTATCTTTCCCCCTGTAACTATTTACTCCTAGAGTGATCCCCTCGCCTTTTAGTTCCATCGGAGCAGGGGCAATACCGGCTTTTGCCTCCTTTAATTGAGGCTGACTGCCTATGCCGACCGGAAAATGGAATATCGAGGCAAGCTCCTTTAAATTGAGCGGCATAACCTTGTCAGAAGCAAAGGAGCGATAAGAGAAATCATGGAAAAGCTTTTTTAGGTCGCTACCGTGGACTTCTTCAAAAACAAATGAATTGCTCGCCGCTTCGGTAAACTGATTGAAGGAAGATTTTATCTCCTGCAAAATCGCTTCGGCTCGTTCTTTCGTTTCTGCTGAAGCGATAACGCGGATATTGGCTTTCATAATGCTGCTTTTTATTTTAATGCCGATTTTCTCCACCGCCCCTTCATCCACCGCGCGCCGACCCTTCATATATTTTTCTTTTTTATCGTCTTCAGTCTTTGGCTTGACGCCGAAAAGAAGTTCCTTGCCGACCTTGGCAAGAGCATTCCTGAATTTATAGAAATTATCCGCCGCATGCTTGACGGACATACCGTCTTTCACATCGTCCAGTATCATATGAAATTCATTTATAAATTTATCGCCGGCGGGAGCCACCACCAGTTGAATCGCCGCCCCTTCGCCCTCGGTTTTCAGCTTGGAAAAAACATTTAAAATCATGTTCATCGGGTCGTGTTCTAGTGTGTCATAAGTCTTGATTGGCATGACTCCGCGCTCCGCGAGAGTCGCGTAAGCTCCGACCGAAGCGCCTCCATCAGTAAAAATATTATAATCGTCCGTGACTTCTGTAATTTTTGCATGATGATAAAATGCCAAAACTTGTTTTTCAAAAAGCGAGAGATATTTATTCGGCACTCCGGCATAAACCACCACCGCATCGCCGACATTATGAAGAGCCACTTCCAGCGTAAAATAAATCTCTTGGGCATTTTTTTTATCCGTTGAAATAGACTGCATGCCGGCGTAAAACTGCTCCATGGCGCCGATAAACTCTTTGAAGCCTTTTGATTTGTCGGTTTCCTCAGTAGGCGGTGGAAGGGTTATTTCAAAAAGCGTCATATCTAAAGACTTAGAGAGAGGCGTGTCCTCTCTCAGGCCATTTACAGCCTGTCCGGTTTTAAGATATTGGACAAGAATTCTATGAAAATCATCTTCCACATGCGGATTACCCATCGCTTCCACCACCGACATAGCATTCTTTACTCCTTTAGTGATGACAATGCCTAGAAGTTCTTCCATCACGCCGTCGTGGGGTTCAGGCCGCAATGCTAGGACTATCCCCTGCGTTTCTTTAATGCCAATCACATTGCCTCTATGCAACAATTCCTCGGCGGGAATTTCTTTATAAGCCCCCACTACATCGCGAGCCGCGTTTTCTTTGGCATTTTCAAAATGCCCGAGTTTGATTAGTTCTTCTTCCCTCTCTGCAACATGCGCGCGCAAATAACCGAGTTCCTCTTCGGGAGTCTTGAATTTCGGCATCTCCTTAAAAAAGGATCCTTGCATGAGTTATATTATACACCACCCCTGACCCCTCCTCAACAAGGAGGGGAGGAATCCTCTCCTCCTAGTGTAGGAGGAGTGCCGAAGGCGAGGTGGTAACTAAATTTTAGTCAATATCTCCGCCTCAGCATCAGTAATCAAAATCGTATGCTCAAAATGCGCGCTCGATTTGCCATCTGCTGTGCGAAAGGTATAGCCATCGGGGTCTATGGTGACTTTTTTGGTGCCTGCGTTCAGCATCGGCTCGAGGGCTATTACCATACCCGGAACCAATTTTTCTCCCTTGCCCGCTTTGCCAAAATTTGGGATATAAGGGTCCTCGTGTATCGCCCGCCCGACTCCATGCCCAGAGAGAACTTCTACAATGCCATATTTGCCCTGCGCGCGGACAAAACTCTCAATAGCATCGCCGATATCCCCCACAGTATTCCCAGCCCAAGCGCTATCAATGCCCACCTGCAATGCCTTCTCTGTAACCTCCAAAAGTTTTTTACTATCTGAATTTATTTTACCCACCGACACGGTAATCGCCATATCAGTAAAAAGATTTTTGCGCTTCAGACCCAGATCAAGCGAGACAATATCGCCATCCTGCAAAATTCTTTTTTTGCTTGGAATCCCGTGCACCACTTCGTCATTAACGGAAACGCAGAGGGACGCAGGAAAAGGTGTTTTTGCGCCTTCGGGACGATAATTCAAAAAAGCCGGAGTGTCACCCATCTCGCGGATTAATTTCTCCGCGTATAAATCCAAATCTTTGGTGGAAACACCGGGCTTTACCATATTTTTTACTTTATAAAGTACTATCGCTAGATGCTTGCCACCCTCGCGGAGTATTTGTATTTCTTCCGGTGTTTTAATGATAACCATTTAAAATCCTAAAGCTTTAATAATATCTTTATGAACATTTTCGACAGTCTGCTCTCCGTTGATAGTGTAAATCTTGTAACCAACTTTATCTTTAAAATAATTCATGGCAGGAATCACTTGATTTATATATTCGTCAAATCTTTTTGCAATTCCCTCGGGTGTATCATCATGTCTGCCTCGCTTCAAGTTGCGTTTCATTGCTTCTTCTTTGCCTACTTCAATATAAATAATCTTTATATCTTCTCTCTTGTAAAACTTCATCATACTTTCAAAAGTTTTAGACTGGGCCACGGCACGCGGATATCCGTCAGTAACTAAATGGCTGTCTTTGGTTAAAGATGAAATAAGTATATTCGCAACGATTGCGTCCGGGAAAAAACCGGGCTGAAGCTCCCCCCTAGAAACAGAATTTTTCATAAGCTCTGCTGTGTAGGTACCTGATTCTATAATCTTCCTAAATTCATTGCCTGGATATGTATATATGCAAGGTAACCCGTCTTTGGCTTTCAAGAAGTCCATCAGCAATTTCACCTGGGTCCCCTTGCCGGAGCCCACTATGCCGAAAAATACGAAGGTCTCTGATTGCATTAGATAAGAATACAGAATTTAGGCTTGGAAATCAATGCCCTCACCCCTTTCCCCTCTCCATAGTAATGGAGAGGGGTGGATGCAACAGCAGACGGGGTGAGGTGAGGGTGAGGTGTATTTTTCCCCAAAATATGCTTTACTTAACATATGAAAAAACTAGGATTTAATATAGTGCTTCTGGGAATGATTGCTTCCGGCAAAGAAACACAGGCGAACATCTTGAAAAAGAAATATGCCCTCAAATTCGTGGAATCCGGAGTCTATTTCCGTAAATTGCTCAAAGCAAAAGGCTCAACTGGAGACTTGGCTAGGCGCACAGCTGGGAGAGGCAACGCCGGAGCCATGATATTGATGAAAAAATTTCTGATAAGAGAAATTTCTAAAAAACCAAAAAATAAAGACTTGCTTTTTTTGGGCAATCCGAGACTAAAACCAGAAGCCCAGCTTTTGAAGAAAATCTTGAACGCGCGCAAGGAAGATTTTTTTGCCTTATATGTTACCCTACCGGACAAAGAAGTATACAAGCGCTCCCTCACCCGCAAAAAAGGCAGTATGAAGGAAATTTATAAAGTTTTTGATACGGAAAAAATAATCAAGGCTAGAATCAGATTCCACAAAAAACAAGTCAGTAAGACCGTAAAATATTTCCGAGCTTTAAATAAAATAAAAATAATAAATGGCAATCAGTCTGTGCCGAAGGTTACTAAAGATATCTTGAAAGCTATTGAGGAGTATAAGAATAAATCTCTCCGCTAGGCAAGACCTAGCGGAGATTCATCCTGAGACGAAGAATCACCCAGCCCTCGAGTGTGGAAGCTAAATTATCTCTACACTCCTCGAGAGTTTTTCCGACAGCCCAAACACCACGCAAATCTTTGATTTCCGCGTAAAAACTTTTCCCGCCATTGATCATTTCGTATTTGGCTTTATTTAAATATGTTGAAATATATGCTTGAAGCATATAGCTATTGTAACACAGATTATAAGCTAAAAGCTAGAACCTATCTCTAATACTCCCGCATGGATATCTGCGAGTCCACTTTCTTCAAGAGATCAAGAACGACGGAAACGACGATGAGGACAGAGGTGCCGCCTAAAGCCAAGGATGTAATGCCTGTTGCATACTGCATAATTAAAGGTAAAATTGCGATAAAGCCTAAAAAGGTTGCGCCAAGCAAAGTAATACGGGTCAAGACTTTGGAAATATATTCGGATGTGGATACTCCAGGACGAATGCCGGGTATAAATGCGCCGTTCTTTTGCAGATTAGTGGAAAGCGCTTCCGGATCAAAAGTAACCGCGGTGTAAAAGTAAGTAAAAAGAAAAACCAATATAAAATAGAAAAATCCGTAAAGGAGAGATGTTTGGTCAAAAGCAAGGAGAAAAGAGGAAATCTTGGCAACTATGACATTGCTGAAACGGGCAAGAAAAGTGCCTATCATTTGGGGAAAAAGAAGAATAGAAAGAGCGAAAATTATTGGAATTACTCCGGCTTGGTTCACCCGTAGAGGTAGATAAGTAGAACCTCCGCCGTACATTTTCGTGCCGCGAACGCGCTTAGCGTAAGTGACCGGAATCGGGCGTTCGGCTTCCGTCACAAGAACAATGGCGGCTATGACGAGCACGCCGGCAACCGCAAATCCTATTAACGTAGGCAGAATACTCGGGTCAAAAGCGGGGTAAATGTATTTGAAAATAAACTCGCCAACCACAGTCGGTAGCCCGGCAACAATGCCGGCAAAGATGATTAGCGATACGCCGTTACCTATGCCAAATTCAGAAACCAACTCGCCAATCCACATCAACAGCATGGATCCTGCTATAACAATGAGTAAATTAATGATTCTATCAAAAGCCGTTAGATTCACTAAAATATTCTGGCTTTCGAGAATGGCTAAAAGAGCAAAACCTTGAATAGCCGCTAGGGGAACAGTAAGCAATCTAGAGTACTGGGTAAATCTTTTTCTGCCGGCTTCGCCCTCCTCGTGGTAAATTTTCTTTAAAGCCGGAACCATAATGGTTAAAAGCTGCATAATGATGGAGCTGGTGATGTAAGGTCCTACGCCGAGCATGATGATGGAAAGGTTCGTCAACCCTCCTCCGGAGAATATGTTTAAAACACCGAAAAATTGGTTGCTGGAAAGAAAACGGGCGAGCTCCTGAGCATCAACGCTCGGAATAGGAACGGCAGAAAGCAGCCGAAAAATTATGAGCGCAAAGAGAACGAATAAAACTCTTTTCCGTAAAGTAGTGTCCGTCCAAACTAATTTCATCTTGTTTAAAAAAGTTTGCATTTAATTCATCTTTATTTTCTTTCCTTTCAGCCCCAAACGCTTGCGAATCTCTGAAAATTTTTCTCCTTTCGGCCCTATATTATCGCCTTTTACTACGAAAATCTTTTGAATAGACTTAAAACGATACCCGCGGTTCTTTGGCAATCTTTTTATGATATCACGAAGTTCCGGGCGGCGTTTGTTGCCAGCGCGAGCAGTCTGACCCTTGCCTCCGCGACCAGCCTGCTTGCCACGCCTTCCCCCTCGGCCTATGATTCGGTCTTTTTTGTTCTTATGAATTCTTTTTAAATTATGTATCTGCATCTTTTTGAATTAAATTTAAATTTCTTCTCTTGCTTTCCCAACGCTTTCGGTCGGGGTCCCGGACTCTTCGAATGTAGGGACTTTATTTGCAACAACAATACTTTCCGCCACCGGCAATGAATGTTTAGAAGAAATAGGGCGAAGCGCTTCCATAACAGCTTTGGCATTGTTTAATTTATTTTTACTGCTGGAAAGAATTTTGCCCGTAATATCTTTCATACCGGAAAGTTTCACTATATCGCGGATAACCGAACCCGCCACAAGCCCGCGTCCGCGGTTGGGTATCAGTATCACTTTTGAACTGGAAAATTTGGCGGAAAGTTCGTGCGGAATAGACATAGTTTTGGTCAAATTCAATCGTACCATGTTCTTCTTGGCGTTTCTGACCGCTTTATTGATTGCCAGAGCAGTATCTCCGGCTTTACCCAAGCCAAGACCTACGGAGCCTTTTTTATCTCCGGCAACCAAGGCAACGGAGAAAGAGAATCGGCGACCTCCGGCCACCACTCTGGTCACCCGGCGAATATCCAAAATCTTCTGATCAAATTCCGGTTTTGTCCGCCCGAAAGAAGATTGCCTTCGACCGCCGCTTTTTTTTTCTCTAATGTTTTCTTTGGTTTTATCCATATATTTGTTAAAATTTTAATCCATTCGCCCTAGCTTCGTCTGCCACTAATTTTATCCTGCCGGTATATTTAAATCCATTGCGGTCAAAAACAGCTTTGTCTATCTTTATCCCCTTGCAGACCTCTGCAATCATTTTACCGACTTCTTTCGCCCGTTCGGTCTTGGTACCTTTGGCAATTTTTACATCGCTCGCTTGCGCTAGAGTCTTACTAGCAACATCGTCAATAATCTGCGCATAAATAAATTTATTGGATCGAAAGATAGAAAGACGAGGACGCTCCTTGGTGCCATTCATCTTTGACCTTATTTTGGCTTTCAATCTTATTCTTTTGTCTTGTTTGTTTTGCATTGTTTTTTGTGTTCGTAGATAGAGCCTTAGACTCTAGATAGAGTCTAAGGCTCTATCTACACCGTCTTTTTACCCTGCTTGCGTCTAACAACTTCGCCTTCGTAGCGCATACCCTTGCCCTTATAAGGCTCTCCTTTCTTCAAGGCGCGAATGGCAGCGGTAAAACTACCGACTAATTCTTTATCAATCCCAACAATCGTAATATTATTTTTATCGGTAGTGGCTGTGATGCCATCCGGAATTTTGACAATAACCGGATGAGAAAATCCCAAAGCAAAATGGAATTCTTTGCCCTTGACCTCTGATTTAAATCCAACGCCTTCTAAAATTAATTTCTTTTGATATGGCGTCACTACTCCCACAATCATATTTTTGATGTGCGAAGCGTAAGTACCCCAAAGAGATTTGGAAAATTTGTCGTTTCTTTTTATATTCAAATTTATGGCTTTATCACTAATAGTAATAGTAATATCATCTCGGAAAGTTTTGTTTAGTGTCCCCTTTGGACCCGCTACAGTCAAAATGTTGCCCAAAAAAGAATCACTACATGTAACTTTGATTCCCGCTGGTATAACTATTTCTTGTTTGCCTATTCTGCTCATAAATTTATTTCCTACAGATAGAGCCTTAGACTCTATCTAGAGTCTAAGGCTCTATCTGTTACCAAATTATAAATAATGCTTCCCCGCCAACTTGCCCAGTTCGGGCATCCTTGCCTGATAAAATTCCCTTGGGTGTCGAAAGTACAAGCAATCCGGCTCCGTTGCGTACTCGGTGAATATCTTTCACTCCGAAATATACACGGCGCGATTGTTTTGAAATTCTTTCAACTTCCGTAATTTTTGGTTTTTTATCCGCATAAACCAGCCCTACCTCCAGTACTGGCTGGTCTTTCTTAACTTTCTTGGAAATACTACTTACATATCCCTCCTTTTTTAAACATTCAGCAATAGCATGCTTCATTTTAGAATATGGCATTGCCACAGATTCTTTGCCTGCTAGACTGCCATTTTTCATCATTATTAACATGTTTGAAATTGAATCCATCCCGTACGAAATAGGACGCGTACGCTTACGCGATGTCCTTTGTTATATTATTAATAAATTTTTTCATATTAATCATTGTTTTATTTATTTCTGCGTCCGCGATTTCGTACGGGAGACATATCCATAACTACCAAGAAGATTTTCTCACCCCCGGCAACATTCCTTCGTTCGCCAATTCTCTGAAACAAATGCGGCACAGACCAAAATCCCTCATAAAGGCATTCCCTCGCCCACAGCGAAAACATCGGTTTTTTTGCCGAGTGCTGAATTTTGGCTTCTTTGCCGCTCGCGCTTTGACTGATGTTTTTGCCATTGTTAAAATAACGCCTATTTTTATAGATGATATCGTGTATTTTTTCCTAAAGCCTTATAA
>ERZ1292623.410-Hain-H51-01um-R1-410-length-46660-cov-7_pt2 | contig 35080 bp, 36 predicted proteins | sample MGYA00564398_ERZ1292623 | MGnify/ENA primary metagenome ERZ1292623 (study PRJEB36523, sample SAMEA6512633) | groundwater metagenome | collected 2019-01-07 | study: AquaDiva: Metagenomics assemblies of 32 groundwater samples
AGCGCAAGCGGGCTCAATACCGGAATCTGTTTCATTCTCATCGCCGGTTCCAAAAGATCCTGGTATGGGAAGCCGCGGGTTTTGAGATCTGCAATCGCTTCCACAACCATCTGTAGAGCAAGATCAATTGTTATCTCTTTGCTTGAAGAGTCAAAAACGCGGATACCCCACATTGCTTCAAGTTCATCTATCTTCTCGGAGTGCGCCGTAATTGGTTCGAAGTTTTTCAAACCGAAGTGACTAATCGCTCCCTCGAGATTGTATTTTCTGATGATGCGCCACTGGAGGAACATCGAGAACAACACCTCTCGCACGCCGCCAGTGCTGTATTGCCATCCATCAAACACGAAGTGTTGACCAGCTAGTTCGCCGATCACCCGATACCAGAGCGCCATGTATGCGTCGTCAGTCCACTTCCAGGGCTTTGCATCGAATACTGACGGTGCTATGAAGATACGATCCTGTTTTTTGCCCAAAGAATCAGCGAAAGCGATACCTTCTCTCACGTTTGGCTGGATTACGAGTTCAAATAGGGCTTTTGGTCCAAGTTTCAGCGCGAGTTCTTCGCGTGTTCTCACGCCGTTTGCGCCAAGAACATCATAGAAACGTTTGCCTGTTGTGATCGGCATTCCGACATATGAGATATGACTTCTGCGGTTTCCTCTGAACGAACGATATGCGCCCAAGGTGACACCAACATCTACGAGTTCTTTTTCCGTGAGACGAGCGTATTCTGCACCAATTCCTTCCAAAAGTTGTTGTCCTTTCAAGGTATTTCTCCTTTCTTTCAATGCCAAAAAACTTAAATCATTCTAAATAAACTACCTAAAAATTGCAAACAAACAAAAACCCGCCTTGCGGCGGATTTTGTAGTAAGTCATAAGCCGGATTCTGTCTTTGCGATAATTTATCTGGGATCTGAATTGCTTCAAACCTCGAGCGGCACTCTCTGATTTTATTCAGAGCTCGGCCTTGCACCCAGGTAAGGATTTAGCCGTTTCATTTCTGTTTTCTTATCTCTATCACAGAACTAGACCGTTTAGCTTGAGATTAGGTCTTCCTTTAGCTTTCGCTTCAGGACGTTTCTGCTCGCACCTCTATTCTCACGAACGACGGGCGTTACCCGCTACCTTGCTCTCCGATGAACATCGGAGGAGTGTCCGGACTTTCCTCTATTGTTGTTAAACAACAGCTATCACTTGACTTACTCCCGTCACTATACCACAGATAATATTAAAAATCAACATGCCTCAAAATCTATGCGTACGCACTAATTTTGAGGCTAGCTTAAAGAAGCGTATCAAGCGCTCTATTAACCAACCCATCCGTCTCTTTATTTTTTTAACGAGAAATCAATACGAACTCAACATTCATAAAAAACAATGCTGTGCAATTTTAGTTTTACTGCGAATTATACCCTACTAATTTCCCAACCACCACACCGATTACAATGGCGAGTCCTCCAATAATAAGCATTCTTAAGCCATCTTTTAGAGTATTAACTTTAGAAAATCGGCCGCTTCCAATGCCCAAAAAGAAAAGAGTTACGAGTGAAATCGGGATGGATATAAAAATGGCTTTGTTACCGCCGACAAAAAAGTATGGGAAAAGAGGAATGAATCCGGCTACGAGATAGGATATAAGCATTACAAAAGCACTTTTGGCTGACTTTCTAAAGTTTGTCTCGTGTTGGAGAACATATTCTTCGGCTGACCATTCCGAAAGAAAACTTCCTACACCCATAGAAAATCCCTCAACAAATATTAGTATCACTCCCGTGATAATAACATCGGTCCGACTAACCCCAGCAAATACAATCCCTGAGAGCAAACCGACTGTAGAAACCAGACTGTCTTCAACCCCGAAGACAAAATTCCTGATAAAAGAGTCGTCTCTCGGCAAGTGTTTCATAATAATGTGTCCAATGCTCTATTAACCAATTTATCCGCCTCCTTATTTTTTTCTCTTGGTATCAAAACAAAATCAACGCTCTTGAATTCCTGCCTCGCGTTCCAAACGTCTATAAATAACGGCTTTAATGTTTCTTCCTTTACCTGATACTCGCCTTTTATTTGATTCACGATAAGTTCACTATCGGAACGGACCTCAACTTCAGTTTTTTTGGCCTTATCCCCGCCTAAAAGAGATTTAGCTTTTTTCAAAGCAAAAATCACAGCTTTGTATTCGGCAACATTATTCGTGGCAGTTCCTATCGCTTCGAAATAATTCTTATCTCCTACTACGGCGCCTATGGCCGCAGGACCGGGATTTCCTCTCGCCCCGCCGTCCGTGTAAATAATCAACTGGTCCTCCTTTTTCATGACTTATTAATTTTATGCCATTCCCAAGCCGACTTGATAATAGTTTCCAGGTCCGAATATTTCGGCTCGAATCCCAAATCCTTTTTTATTAAAGTCGGATCTGCTACCAAGGCACTTGCGTCCCCGTGTCTTCTTTTTTGTGTTTCCAGATTTATCTTGAGACCGCTTACTTTTTCTATCATATTAATCACTTCCTTATTGGAAGTGCCTTCTCCGGTGCCGACATTGTAGAAAAATCCCCCTCCGCCATTTTTAAGTTTTGAAATAGCGAGCATGTGGGCTTCAACCAGATCAAGCACATGAATGTAATCTCTAACACATGTTCCGTCTTTGGTATCATAATCGTCTCCATGCAAACTAAACTCTGTCTTGCTAAGCAATGCATTTATGGCATTAGGAATAATGTGGGTTTCTGGGCTATGCTCCTCGCCCATTTTCCCATCCATCGAAGCTCCGCAAGCATTGAAATATCGGAGGCACACGAAATTTAAACCATATATTTTTCTATACCACGCAATCATTTTTTCTATTATTAATTTACTTTCCCCATATGGGTTTGTGGGGTTTTTGGGGTGATCTTCTTTTATTGGAGTTTCAATAGGGTCTCCATAAACTCCGGCCGATGAAGAGAAGATAAGATTATTGACCCCATGCTTTGCCATGCTTTCAAGTATATTAAGGGACGTATTTACATTATTTTCAAAATAAATATGTGGTTTGGACATTGATTCTGTCATTGAGATATACCCAGCAAAATGTACGACAAAATTAGGTTTATGCTCGACAAAAACTTGGTCAACGAATTTTTTATCTTTCAAATCCCCGTTGATGAACCCCGCTCTCGAATCCATCGGGTTTTTATGTTGTTCTATCGACGAAGAATCTATGATAACAACTTCATAACCCTTATTTATTGCCGATTTGACGAAGAAACTTCCTATATACCCCGCCCCCCCCGTAACGATAATCTTCAAAGCATTATTATCTTTCATAACTTTTCCTTATCATTTTCCAAGGTAGTTTTTTGTCCGCCTTTATCGCAAAACCAGCAGAGCCGGCATGGCCTCCGCCACCATATTTTCCAGCAAGTTTTGCTACATCAACTTTTCCATTAGATCTTAAAGAAAAAGTTATTTTTCCGTTTCTTCTTCGCCATACTATTCCCATTGGAGGCAATTTTTCATAAAGATAATGACCGATGTCCGACTCTAAAACAGGAGAATTAACAGCAAGAGTTTTTATTCCTTCAAATCTTACCACCTCGGCATTTTGAGCTATTTGCCGGACCATATTTTTTTGGAAATTAAGCACAAAAGCACCTCTTCTCACCAGATCCCTTCGGGTTATTGGATTCTCTATTTCTCTTGCTAAATTGTTCCAGCTTTTAAATTCAAAATCGCTTGAATCAATGCCAGCGAATATAGCCTTTGTATTTGGCAATTTAAATCTCCACAGATCTTCGTCCTCGGCATGTAGAAGTATCTTTGGAATTCTTTTTCCGGGATGAAAATACTTCCACGCCAAAACTGCTCCGGAATGGTTTAGGTCGAATACATATTCAGGCGCGGTCTTAATATCCTTTTCGGAACTTGAATGATGGTCAATTACCATCACCTTTTTGTTTTCTTTAAGGAGTTTTTTTAAGTTCTCTGGCGAGAAGCTGTTGTCCAGCATATAAACCGTTTTGTTTTTTATTGGCCATGGCGGAACCTCGCGGGGATCAAGCGGAATATATTCGGCGCGTTTGCCGAACTTTTTCCATGCTGCCCAGGCGGCTCCGAACCCGTCAGTGCAGTTTTTATGGTAAAAAACTAAAATATTCTTTTTCGGAACCCGCGTTGCCTTTCTTTTTTTAATTAATCTAGGCATTGCATTATTTCAAAGCATCAATTCCCGGCAGTTTTTTACCAGACAGATAATCCAGCATTGCCCCACCGCCCGTTGATACAAACTTTATTTTTTTAATAAGACCTAATTTGGTGAAAACGGCAGTGGTTTCTCCTCCGCCCACAACCGTAAAAGCCCTTGTTTTTGCTATTGCTTTCGCTATTTCAAAAGAGCCGTGTTCAAATCTTTTTTGCTCAAAGACTCCCATGGGTCCGTTATAAATTATCGTTTTTGATCTCTGTATTATTTTCACAAACTCTTTTACAGATTTGCCGCCTATATCTAAGATTTTGCCTTCATAGATCTTGAAGTCTGTGGGCAACACTATTTTTGGAGATTTTAAATATCTTTTAATTAATGGGATTACTTTTTTATTAACCACCGATTTACCGATCGGATGTTTTTTTGCCATAAGGAAGGTATTGGCCGGCCCACCGCCCAATAAAATATGCTCTGCTTTTTCCCAAAAATATTTTATGACTCCTATTTTGTCTTCAATTTTTGCGCCCCCCAATATCAGAGTTAGCGGTTTTTTAAACTTCCTCATAACCTGATCTAGGTTTTTAATTTCCCGTTCCATGAGCAATCCGGCATATGCAGGCAACTCCCTTGTTATAGCCGTTACAGAGCTGTTTGTGCGGTGGCAAACAGCAAAGGCGTCATTAACATAGAAGTCGCCTAATAGGGCCAATTTCTGCCCTAAAATAGGGTTATTTGCCCCTTCTCCTGGGAGGAAGCGTAGGTTTTCGAGGAGCCAAATCCTGTCTTTTGCGGAGCTGTTTTTTAGTTGCCATTCGAGCGCCGAAAAATTAAAATGAGGAATAAACCTTATCGGACGACCGAGCTTTTTCTCGATAATTTCCGCGAACGGTTTTAAGGATAAACTTCTATCTTCCCCAGTAGGCCGGCCGCGGTGGCTTAATAAAATGATACGGATATGGTTTTTTAGGAGGAGTTTTATTGTGGGGATGATGGCCAGTATCCTATAGGAGTCTTCAACTTCCGTGGGTTCAATGTTGAGGTCAATCCTAAGTAGACAAGTTTTACCCGCCCATTTCGTTAGGTTTAATCGACTAAGATAACGCATTTCACTACATTATAAATCAAAATGGACAATTTTAAAAATATCGTGGTATTGGGTGGCGGCTTTGGCGGTTTGGGCGTTGTCCTTAAACTTGCGAAAGAAATCAAAAAACTCGGTCTTAAGGAATATAAGATCACGCTTATAGACCGTTATGACCATCACACCTTCACCCCACTTCTATACGAAATTGCTACAACCTCAAAAGAGACAGCAGATTATTCAGAATTAAAATCTTTGGTGTCTTATCCTTTCTCGGAAATCCTTGCAGGTCATGACATAACCATTTTAAAAGAAGAAGTTCTGCATATTGATGTGAGCGATATGAAGGTTCATCTTAAGAATAATAAATTGCCTTTTGATTATTTGGTTTTAGCATTGGGTTCAGAGACGAATTATTTCAATATTCCTGGATTAAAAGAGCACTCTTTTGCTTTGAAGAGTTTTGATAACGCAATCGCTATTCGCGATGCGTTATGGTTTGCATCAGAATCCGACAAGATGATTAAAGTGGTTATTGGGGGCGGCGGGTCAACTGGAGTTGAGCTTGCCGCTGAAATCAAAGAGTTGTTTTGCAAAGTGGTTGAGGAAGAAAAGAGATGTCGGGTCAATGTGCAAATTATTGAAGCTGCCCCCACTCTATTGCCGATGTTTGGCGAATCAATTAGAGATCGTGTTCTGTCCCGAATAAATGAACTGGGCATCGGAGCCCTCTGTAACGAGCGGATTAAAAAAGTCGAAGAAAAAAAGATAATTTTGGATAGTGGGAAAATAATAAATTACGATATTTTAGTGTGGACCGGAGGTATAAAAGCCTCGTCTCTTACTGAAAAAATGCCTATGGAAAAAGAAGAAAAGGGCAGGGTTAAAATTGTGGGAGATTTGGAGTGTTTGCCGGAGGGCGCAGACTTAAAGGTTATCGGCCGGGTTTATGCCTTGGGTGACATCACTTGTGTGATTAACTCTGAAACTGGAAAACCGATGCCCGCTGTCGCGAGAGTTGCGATAGACGAGGGCGAGATTGTTTCTCGGAATATAATAGAGAGGATTAAAGAAGAAAAAGGCTTAATTCTTAAGGCGAAAAAAAGTTTTTATGAACCCCCCAGAGAATATCCTTATATAATTCCCACTGGAGGAAAATCTGCCGTAGCCAAGGTTGGGTCACTTATTATTTCTGGTTTCTTGGGCTGGGTTCTTAAGGGTCTAGTGGAACTTAATTATTTGGTATCAATAATGCCGCCATGGAAAGCATTAACCTTGTGGTTCAAGGGATTAAAAATATTCATTAAAAATGATAACTTGGGTTAATGGCAAATAATCATAGACGAGAAGTAATTCAAGATATTGGGATAATTTTCATAAGCGTTGTTGTAGCGATAATACTTGTGGAGACGGAAGTCATTGTAAAAATATTAAGATATTCAGGAAAATTAGAACTTCTTGGAAGTTTTGTGGCAGGAATGTTTTTTACCACGGTATTTACTACCGCCCCGGCCATTGTTACTTTGGGCGAGATCGCTAGAGAAAACTCAATATGGTCTACGGCTATTCTGGGAGCAACCGGAGCCGTTCTCGGCGATTTAATTATTTTTAGATTCGTCAGAGACAGACTCTCTACTCATCTTATTGAGTTAGTCCAGCATCAGGGTTTGGGAAAAAGATTTAAGGCCTTACTAAGGTTGAAGTATTTCAGATGGTTCACTTTTTTGCTTGGTGGTTTAATAATCGCTTCCCCACTTCCAGACGAATTAGGAATATCTCTTTTGGGTTTTTCAAAAATGAGAGTTTTGCTCTTTATTCCCCTGTCGTTAGTTTTCAACTTTATCGGTATTTTATTCATAGGGCTGGTTGCTAAAACATTATGACTATCGGCAGATTATCAATAGAGGTTCAAAAACTTCCTTTCTGGGCATCGTCTGTTCCCGAAGTTTTGAATTCTCTGCGAACCGATATGCAGGGAGGTATTTCGGAAGAGGAGGCAGAAGAACGGTTGCGAGTTTTTGGTCCGAACATCATTAATAAATCTCGGAGAGCCCCAGGCTTTTTTATTTTCTTAAATCAATTTAAAAATCCGCTAATTTTAATTTTGATATTCGCGGGGGGCATCACTCTTTTTATATCTCATTATCGTGATGCAATTTTTATACTTGCTGCGGTCGTAGTAAATACTATTTTGGGATTTTATCAGGAATATAAAGCGGAGAAGGCGCTTGCAGAACTCAAGACATATCTTAAACAAAGATCACGAGTTATACGCGGTGGCGTAGAACAAGAGATTGAGGCGGCAAACCTGGTGCCCGGAGACATAGTTCGACTAATGCAGGGTGATCGTGTTCCTGCCGACGGACGACTCGTTTTTGTAAACGATTTTCAAATTGACGAAGCGATTCTAACTGGCGAATCCCTGCCAGTTTCGAAGTCGATTGATCCGGTGAGTAACGATTCTGTTCTTGGAGACCAATTCCCAATGGTTTTCGCTGGGACGCTTGTCACTCAAGGAGTCGGTACAGCGATAATATGTCGTACCGATTCTTACACCGAATTGGGAAAAATTGCTTCTTTGGTGGCAGATTCGCGACGGGAAGAAACTCCGTTACAAACAGCAATAAAACGTTTGAGTGTGCGGGCCGGAATTTTTTTGGGCGCTCTTACGATGGTTGTTTTCGTAATTGGAGTTGCACTTGGGCATTCTCGGCTTGAAATGTTTCTAATATCCGTTGCTATTGCTGTTTCAGCGGTTCCAGAAGGTTTGCCGGTTGCTATGACCGTAATTTTAGCGATGGGGGTACAGCGTATGGCGCGACGGAAGGGCGTTATAAGGAAATTGGTTGCTGCCGAGGCCTTGGGCAGCACGACGTTAATTTTAACCGACAAAACAGGAACGCTAACTATGGCAAAAATGGAGCTTGGTGATATTTTTCCTATTTCGGGCGAAGATAAGAATAAGCTCATTGAACTAGCATTGTTGAACACAAATGTCCTGATTGAGAATCGCAATGACCCGCCGTCTGAATGGCGCATGAGCGGCCGAGTGCTTGAAATGGAATTAGTCCGGTCTGCGGCGCTTCGGGGCATTATGGTTGAAGACGCGAAGAATAGTGTCTCAATTTTAAATTCGCTACCTTTCAATGCGGTTAATAAATTTTCTGCTTCACTTGTAAATGGGCATGGAAGGCACAAGCTTATTTTCTTTGGCGCGCCGGATGTTTTTATAAATCATTCTACCCTTAGTCCGGAGGATCAGAAAAAATATTTGGGAAAGATTCACACACTTGCAAGTGCTGGAGAACTCGTTATGGGGGTTGCGACAAAAGAAATTGAACCTAAAAAAGACTTCACTTTCTCAAAGGATCTGAAGTTCACTCACCTTTCTTTCATGGGCTTAATCACCTTGCGTGATTCAGTGCGTCCAAACGTAAAGGAAGCAATACAAAGCGTTGAGGCAGCCGGCATAAAAACAATAATTATGACTGGTGATCATCGTGGTACCGCCGAGGCTGTAGCAAAAGAAGTTGGTATTAAAATTGATGAAGGCAGTGTCCTTGATGCTGCAGAACTCGCAGTGCTTACTGACGAAGAATTAATTAAGAGGTTGCCGTTTCTAAGAGTGATTTCGCGAGTATCTCCTTTGGACAAATTAAGAATTGTCAAAGAATTTCAGAAAAAGGGAGAGATAGTAGCTATGACCGGTGATGGCATAAATGATGCGCCGAGTATAAAACAGGCAGATGTCGGCATTGCGATGGGTTCTGGAACCGAAGTGGCACGGGACGTCGCTGATCTCGTACTTCTGGACGATAACTTTGAAACAATCGCTGCTGCGGTGGATGAGGGAAGGCAGATAATGAATAATATCCGCAAAGTGATTGTATACCTTCTCTCATCGGTAGTAGATGGGCTTCTCTTGATAGGCGGTTCTCTTATAACCGGCTTGGCACTCCCCTTGAATGCGCTTCAGATTCTTTGGGTTAATTTCTTCTCGGATAGCTTTCCCGCCATAGCATTCGCGTTTGAAAATAACATAGATGGTCTTTCCCATCGTCCCCGCGGCCTTAGAATAGGATTATTTGATCCTTTAATGAAATTTCTAATTTTGTTTATCGGAATTTCTACAAGTGCTTTATTATTCGGTATTTACTGGTTGTTGTCGCATATGGGTTTCCCGGGGGATATTGTAAGGACATTTATTTTCGCGAGCTTCGGCAGCTACACATTATTTTTGGCATTTTCCGTTAGGAGTTTAGATAAAAGCATCTTTGAATACCCATTGTTTTCCAATCGCTATTTAGTTGCCGGAGTTTGTGTGGGTATGGGTCTTTTATTGGCGGCTGTTTATGTTCCGTTTTTGCAGTCTATTTTTGACACCGTTCCTCTACCTCTTTATTGGCTTTTGGGAGTTTTACTAATTGGAATTATTAATATTGCAGCAATGGAATTTGGAAAATGGTTTTTCCACAGGCGGAAACTCAATCTTCGAGTTTCTTAATTATCAGTGTTTCTCTGTCGTCTTTAACGCGAGCAAGCGCGAAAAGACCAAGCACAATAAATCCTGTAACCGCTAATGTGGCGATTCTATATCTGTCGCTTCCAATTGAAATAAAATTTGAAACAACTAGCCCCCAAACAATTGGGCCAATAAATGAAGAGGCGCGCTCTGCCAATCCGAAATATGCAAAAGCTAAATTGTGCTTTCCTTGTGGCGCAATATATGACATTAGAGAACGGGACACTGCCCAGTTCGCACCAAACCAGAAACCCATGAGCGTTGTGGAAATAATGAATAGTGTAAAGTTTGTCAGCAACCCGACGAGCGGTAAAATAAATACCCATCCGGTTAGTACAAATATGAGCGTTCTTTTGTGACCAAAACGATCAGCAAGTAACCCGGATAAAGTGCCACCAATAGCAGAGGTGATGAGAACACCGAGTAAGATGTAGGTTTTTATGGTATCGGAGACTTGCCAAACTTGCTCAAGAAAAATAGGGAAGTTATTGGCGGCAGTTAGAATAGCGTCATTAAAAAGAAAATAAGAAGCGAGAAAAAGAGCCACGCTAGGGAATGCGAATAATTCCCGTGTTCCCTTGAAAAGATTTTTAATTTCTAATCTCAAAGATACTTTTTCGGCAATCTTCTTAGGCTCTTTAAAAAATATTAACATTGGTAGCGCAAGAAGGAAAAATATAAAAACAGATGGCAGGAGTGTTTCTGCGCGCGGAGCGGCATCAAAAAGGTTCAGGGTTCCATTCGAGAACGGTAGTGCAATCACAAGTCCCGCAAATTGACCGAGATAACTTGCAGTTATACCGAGACCAGAAACCGCCCCCCTTTTTGCCAGTCGTGCTATATCATTTATGAGTGGGGTATAAAAAGTGAAAGAGAGTAAATAGAAATATAGCCCAAGTGTAAAAAAAACAAGCGAACTTACTTCTTTGTTTAACAATGCCGAAATCGCGCAGAGTCCGTAAAAAATTACAGTTAAAACAGTGGTATGGCGTAGACCAGTGATCCGTCTGAGAAATTTGTCCAATAACGAGCCGGTGATAGGCACAGTGAGGAGCAAGAGTATTGCTGAAATCGTGAATGTAAGATTGAAGTGAAAATCCGAAACCCCTCTATCAATCACCAGCCATTGAGCGAAATATAGAAAGAATACTATCGATACGATTGAGTTCGCAAAATCATACAGGACCCAAAGTGATATATTTTTTCGTGTCTCCATAATTCATTTTATTGACTCTAGAGCGGGATACGAGAATCGAACTCGCGTCTGTTGCTTGGGAAGCAACCGTACTGCCACTGTACTAACCCCGCCTAACGGGTGCTTGTCGCGGAAGGAACAACAATTATAAGTTTTTCACCGGACTCGTGATAATTAAACTGCGATTTAAGCTCTTTTACCAGATTCTCTGGTATTTTAAAATATTCTATTTTTGCTGAGAGGTTTTTATTCTCTGTTTCGAGATCTGAAAGAACCTTGCTTGCATCGTTCAATTGGGCGTTCAACATGTTTTTATCTCTTATTAAATTAAAGAGCCCCCACCCTAAAACCGAGAGTACTAACCCCAATCCTATTATTTTCGGTAAACTCATAAATCAATTATAACCTACTTTTTAAGTAATTCTTTGAAGACGCTTGGAGGAATAGTGGATTCCGCCCTTTCTTTAAGTCTTTTCTTTCCCCGTTTCTGTTTTTTCCAGAGCTTCATTTTTCTTGTCCTATCGCCCCCGTACAAATATCCAGTTACGTCCTTCTTCATGGCGGCAATATCCTCTCGGGCAATAACTTTTGTGCCAACTGAGGCTTGCAAACTTTGCGCGAATTGCTGGCGCGGCAGAAGTTCTTTTAGACGCTCAATCATCTTTCTAGACTCACTTTCGTGGGTGGCTCGTGGCAGAAAACGGGAAAGTCCCGGCAATGGCTTCCCCGCAACCAAAACATCAACTCGGACTATATCCGCCTTAACATATTCTCCTAATTCATAACTGAAAGAGGCGTACCCCCCACTTACCGATTTTAATTTATCGTCAAAGTCGGAGATAAGTTCGGAAAGAGGCATATTTGTCTCCACCTTAATCCTTTCTTGAAAAGTTGATGTTTTAATATCAGACATTCTAAAAATCGTCTGAAGAGGTATAACGTTTTTCAATTGTTCTGCGGGTACTATTATTTCAGCTTTTACAGTTGGTTCCCAGATCTCTTCGTATTCTGCGGGGAGATCCTCTGGTTTTATTATCTCAATCCAACCCTTCTTTGTTTTAATCTTATAAATAACTGAAGGAAAAGTATTTAGCGTGGAAAGGTTAAACTCTCTTTTTAACCTTTCTGAGGTTATCTCAAAATGGAGTCGTCCCAAAAAACCAACCTTAAATCCCCTGCCCAACACTTCATTTTGGTCTGGCAAGATTGTGAGAGCCGAATCGTTCAGTTTTAATTTTTGCAACCCAGCTTCCAAAAGTTCATATTCATTTGAATCCTCCGGATAAAAAGATACGAAAGCAACGGCATGTGGTTCATTATATCCAGGCAGAGCCAATTCCTTTACGTTGTATTTGGAATTTTCAATTTTGAGCTGTAGCAACGTGTCGCCAATCTTTATTTTTTCCGGATCTTTAACTCCGGTTGCAATATAACCAATTTCTCCTTCGCTCAACTCTTCAGACTCTCTTAGGTCGGGCATAAAAAATCCAAGCTCTTTTATTTTGGATCTTGTCTCGGTTGCTATCAGATTTATGTCTTTCAGAGTCGTAATGGTCCCGTTCACGACTCTCACTGAGGCCACAACGCCTTTGTGGTTATCATAAAAAGAATCGAAAATAAGTGCGCGGGATATTTTTCCAGCTGCAGGTGAGGCATATTTTTCTTTAGGGTGCGGAACATGGCTAATTATGCCATCTAGAAGTTCCTTAACCCCGATGCCGGTCTTTCCTGAAACGAAAAAAATATCAGATTCATTAGAACCTATTAGGTCTGCGAGTTCTTTTGCAATCTTCCGGAGCACCTCTTCTTCGTTTTTAAATAAATCAATTTTATTTACCGCTCCCACAATCTTAAGCCCAGCCGCTTTGGCCGATCTGAAGTTAGCGAGTGTTTGTGCTTGTATGCCCTGGGTCGCATCTACCAAAAGAACCGCGCCCTCGACAGCTTCTAAGGCCCGAGAAACCTCATAAGAGAAATCGCTGTGTCCGGGAGTATCGATTAGGTTCAGGATATAATTTTTCCCATCCGCAGAGTAAGACATCCGGACGGGAGCCATTTTTATAGTAATCCCCCTCTCTCGTTCCAACTCAAGCTGGTCCAGATACTGGGCTTTCATTTTTCTTACTTCCACTGTGTGGGTGAACTCTAAAAAACGATCGGCAAGAGTGGACTTGCCGTGATCAATGTGGGCAATTATGCAGAAATTTCTTATATTTTCCATTATTTTTCGAGAGTTAAGTCTATTATTGTGCGCGCTTCGGGGTCTTCGGTTTCATAGAAATACATAGACGATTTCGATTCAAGCCAAGTATATCCCAATGGAGCTCCAATTGTAAGTTTTAAAGTATTTTCTACGCCGGATTGCCGTTCAAATACGAACCTAAATTTCTTGCCTGGAACAATTACTGTTTTGTCTGCGCTTGATGCCTGATAGCGCAGATTCATAGTTTTGGTTTTTCCGGCTGGGGTATTTAACCATGTGCCGAAAACATTCTTGCCGGACTGGAGAGAGGTCCATACTTGAAAATCGCTCAAGAATAATTTTGTTTTTTCTATTGCGTCGAGCTCGGGATATATTTCAAAATCTTTCGTGTACTCTCTTTTCGTAGAAATTTTAGTGTCGTTTCCTTTTAAAGCAACTATTGTCGAGCCCGGATTCACGAACACCTGAATATAATCCTTGTTCGTCGCTCTCCACCAAAAATCTTTTTCTTTGTCGCCTTCGTGTTTGCGCTCTATCGTGAGGTCGCCGAATACACCACCGTCCGTATCAACATCCAAACGTAGATCGATTGTCTCTTTTACAAAAACATCGCTTTTACCACCAGCAATATTTGCGTTAACTACAGCCAGGTAACTTCCCCAAAAACCGTTAGGAAGTTCGTATACACCACCATCAATATTGGTAGATTTAAAAAATGATGCGAGTTCTTTGTCTTTAGCGAACACCATAATGTCCTTACGTTTCAAGTGCTCTCTAAGATCGGTCATTAGTTTTTGTTTCTCTTCAGAGCTGAATCCGTTAAGTTTATCTAGGATTATCGGAGTTAAGACTTTGAGTATTTTCTTGGGTTCGCCTGCTATTTTGTCTTTTCCAGATTCCACTTCTCTTTGCACCTCGTTTAAGAAATTATCGGATGTTATTGTGGTTTTGTATTCTGGGAGCGGTATGGGGCCGATTATCGCGAGTATCGTTTTTATAATATTTATGTTCAAAGCTATCGCGAGTTCAAATTTAACGCCTCGTTCTTCGTAGATTTTTGACTGTTCCAAGAATCCGACGACAGTTTTAGCGGATGTTGGAAAGTCAAAAAACCAGTTTGCGTCTCTTGCGCCCCAGTTGTTACTTAGTCCTTGGAGTGGTTCGGGTGGTATTATTTTTTTGAAAAATTGACCGTCCGGATCATAAATATCACGCACATCAATGTCTTGGAGCTTACCTCCGGATATCGTTAAGTCGGCATAACTGCCTATAAATCCGCCTCCAGGGCGAATCTCTGCGGGGTTTTGGAATAGAAGAACAATATGTTTGTTGTTTTCCTTGATAAGTGTTATTAAGTTGCCTAGAAATTCATTCCAATTTTGGATGTCTGAATTATATTTTAAATAGTCTTCGCCGATTATCTTATCAATATCTGAAAAAGAACCAGAAATATTTTTCAAATCCGAAGTAGTGTTACGTATTTCTTCCGTCCCGACCCGGATTTTTTCCATTGAGTCCTGTGTGGCGGAAAGCTGTGCGATTAGTTTTTCCCCATCATTCTGAAAATAACCAAAACTATTGAGTTGTAGGTCGGATAAAAGTTCGGAAAGTTTTAATAATTCAGAATTTAGATTTACGGTTTTCTTCAATAACCCACCCGCATTTTTAACCATCGGAAATATCTTCTCCAAAGCCGCCATAAGTATTTGATTTGTTGGCCTCTCTAAGATTCCGGCCAGATCTAACAAGCTCTCGTTGTTTTGCACTAAAGCTGCTTTAGCCTCCTCGGGATTTAGATTTTGGAAAGCTTCTATTGAACGGGAAAAATTATCCAAGACCACGCCCCCTTTTTCTATGAGTCCGGTCTTACCCTCTTTCACGCCAGATCCGATTAAATAGACTATTACAATTAGGCCAATTAGCGTTGTTCCCGCGAGGGACCACATCAATCTTTTGGGTCTATAAGTTACAAGACGTAGCGGTGTCTGTTGTTTTTTGTTGAAACTTGCAAATCTTATTCTTTCCGATCTTTCCGACCGGGCATATTCAACATTCGGTTTTTTAACATCAACAACAGTACGGCTTATGTTTTTAATTGGAACTGTTTTAAGCATACTCGTTAAATATTTTTATTAATTCTTGGGCGGTATTTTTCCAAGAGAATCTTTTAATATTCTCCAATCCTTTGTCTTTCAATTCCTCTCTCATGGCGGTGTCTACTAAAACCGTTTCGATTCCCATCGCAAGTTCATCCGTTTTGTATGGATCAGAAAGCAGGGCTGAATTGCCTAAAATTTCAGGCAATGATGATCTATTCGAGGCCACAACCGGCAGGCCACAAGCCTGGGCTTCCAAGGGCGGAAAACCGAACCCTTCGAAAAAGGAAGGGTATACGAATACGGAAGCTAAATTATAGAGATAAAGCGCTTCCTTGGGCGAGGCCTTGCCCCAGAATAGAATATCCTTTTTATAGGAAGAAGTCGCCGCTTCTTTAAAAATCTTATCATAGAGCCAGCCCTTTCCTCCAGCAATAACTAATTTCAAATCACCGAACCTTGTCTTGGTTTTTAAAAGATTAAATGCCTTTATAACGCCTATTATGTTTTTACGCGGTTCGAGCGCGCCCAGGTAAAGCAAAAAAGGATTATTTAGTCCCTTTGAATAGCTAAATTTTTTCAATTCTTCGTTATTTTTCGGGATTATTTTATAAATAGGATTTATGCCGGAATATATTCTTTTAATATTCTCTTTCGGTATGTTGAAAGTTTCTGCAATATTCCAAGCCGTGAAGTCGGAGACGGCAATAATTTTTCCGGCGCTCTTTATTTGTGATTCGTAACTTTGTCTCATATGCCAGAGTTTTTGGGCTACCGAGAAGAATTTAGGAAAATACATGAAAGATAAATCATGTATGGTTAGCACTCTCCGTTTGGGGTTCTTAAAAGAGAGAATGTTCAAATGAGGACTGTAAAAAACATCAGCTTTAACGGTTTTGTCTATCGCGGGGAAATTTAATAGATTGCTAGTTATATCTAAAAGCCTGTTGGGAATATGGTAATTTATGGTTTTTGATCTATTCGAAGAAAATTGTTTTGAAATTTCTAGGTTTTTGCGGAAACTGTTCAGAAAAATTATGTATTCGTTTTTGGAATCGTTTTCCAGCAAATTGCCTAATAATATACGAGCGTATTCTGAGATGCCGGAAAAGACACCCGTGTTTATCAATACCCTGCCGTCAAAAAAAATCCTCATATTATGAAGCCGTTCTTGCGTACGGTGTTCCTTATATTATTCACAAACGTCTCTTCGGAAAATCTCAATGCCTTTCTTGCTATATACACCCTATCAAAAGACATTTTTTCAAAATCATTTATGGCATTTATTATCGCTTCCGGCGTTTGCTCTTCGAAATGCAAACCGGTTTTTCTATCCTCCACTATTTCTTTTCCGCCACCCTTATTAAAAGACAGAACCGGCAGACCGCACATCTGAGCTTCCGCAGCGACGAGACCAAAATCTTCTATTTGTGGGAAGATTAACGCTTTAGCATTGCTGTATAGTTTTCTCAGTTCTGCGTCAGGGGCATAGCGAATGAATTCAGTAAGCTGTGGATCGGCGATTTTTTTTAACTTCTCTTCTTCTGGACCGGTGCCTAATATTTTCAAATTTCTGCCCAATTTATTTAAGGCTTTTATTCCAAGATCAAAACCTTTGTAATAAAGAAGTCGTCCAGCCATAAGATAATAATTCTTCTTGGAAGTTGTTGGCTCTGGATAAAAAGTTTTTACATCAACTGGCGGATATATGACTTCTGCTTCCCTACCGTAATAAGACTTTATTTTGCCGGCGATAAAATCTGAATTTGCAATGAAAAGATTAACGTTCTGGCTTGCTCGTTTGTCCCAGTTTTTAAGCCAGCTTGCTATCGGATACAGAACACTCTGAGTTAGCGGCCAAGGAGAGAAAGACAGTTTTTTTAGATAATCTGCTTCCCATGCATATCTCAAGGGGCTATGGCAATAACAAATATGGTATTTCGCCTTTACTGGTATGCCCTTGGCATATCCAGCGGTCGATGAAATAACCAAGTCATATTCTTCTTTGGGTCTCAACATTTTTGTCGCAAGAGGCATGAGGGGTATAAATGCCCTGTGCCGCCTTCTTACTAAGGGGATGTCCAGGAAACTAGTGCCTTTGACTCTATTTTTAAAGAGACCAAGAGTTCTTTCTTCATCATGAAGAAGGGTATATAAATCCGCTTTCGGAAATATATCCAAAAGCGTTTTTAAAACCCGTTCGGCACCCCCGAATTGGTTTAGATAATCATGGAGAATAGCGACCTTCATGAATTAAATTCTACCACAAAAAATTGAGATTTTCGGGCGAATCTACACTCCTGTCGGATCTGAAAAAAATATCCAGACAGTCTTAAAAAGGATTTTTAAGTCTAAGAACAAAGACCGATTTTGGATATAATATTTATCCAATTCTATCTCTTTTAGAAATGGGAGAGCTGATGCCCCGCTTATTTGTGATAGGCCGGTAAGCCCGCCTTTTGCGAAATATAAGTCTTTGTATTCTAGAGGATACTGGAGCATTTCTTCTGGCTCATGAGGCCTGGGCCCCACAAGAGATATATCTCCTTTTAAAACATTTATAAATTGGGGGAATTCGTCCATACGAAATTTTCTTAACCACTTCCCCACCCTTGTAAGTCGAGGATCGTCTTTGATTTTAAAAAATGGTCCGTCTGCTCTTTCGTTCATACTCGCAAGCCCAATCTTCAGAGAGTGAGCGTTCGGTATCATTGACCGGAATTTATAAACTTGTATTATTTTTCCAGAACTTACGCGATCTAGTTTTATGAGTACGGGCCAGCCACTTTCGAGTATGGTTGCTAAGGCAATGAATGGCGTAAACGGCAATATAAAAATGAGTCCCGCGAGACTTCCTATGATATCAAATAATCTTTTAGGCATTTGAATGAGTTATAATTGTATAATGAATCACTTATTAGAATTTTACGGCGAAGAGTGTAGTCATTGCAAGACGATGACCCCGCTTATTGAACGGTTGAAGAAGGAAACGGGCGCCAAGTTTGATAGTTTTGAGGTTTGGCATAACGAGGAAAACGCCAAAAAGATGGACGAATACGATAAAAATTATTGCGGTGGTGTACCCTTTTTCTATAACACCAAAAGCAATGAATGGTTGTGTGGAGAAGTTGATTACAATACTCTCAAGGCTTGGGCTAACTCATAAGGCAAAAGAATGCCTGCCTGCCGGTAGGCAGGGATTTGCGGTGAGGCGAGTTATGGGGAGTTGAAGAAGTGGGCTGAAGATTAGGGAACGATAAGCACAAATTCTCCTCGCTGGCGTTCTCCTTGGAAGTGTTTCTGGGCCTCTCCAACGGGGCCTTTAAAAATCTCTTCGTGGATTTTCGTAAGTTCGCGGCCAACCACGATTTCGTTGTTTTCTCCGAACACCTCTCCCAGACTTGAGAGGGTTTTTTCTATTCGGTGAGGCGATTCGTATAGTATTACTGGTCTGGTTGAGATGTCTTTCAGAGAACGAAAGAATTTTTGCCTACCCTTCTTATGAGGTGGGTATCCTAAGAAGGTAAATTCGTTTCCTACGATTCCGGAGGCAGATATTGCCGTAGTTAAAGCGGACGGGCCTGGAATTGGAGCTATTTTAACTTCTGGCAGATTATCTTTTAGAAAGCTTACGAGTTTTGAGCCGGGATCCGCGATGCCGGGTGTTCCTGCGTCCGAAACAACGGCAATATTTTCGTCTTTTTTAAGTCGAGTCAATATTTCCTCGTATATACCGGTTTTGGAGTACTCGTCATATCGCTTTATTGGCTTTTTGATTTCATAATGCAGGAGGAGTTTTTGGATAACCCGCGTATCTTCAGCCAAAATCAAATCAGCGCTTTTCAAAGTATCCAAGGCGCGGAGCGTGATGTCTTTTAAATTGCCGATTGGTGTTGCGACTATGTATAGAGTCCCCATTTATTTAGAAATATCCAATAAGGTATTCAAGGCAGAAGGAAGTTCTGTAATACCCGCATCATCGCTGAAGTGGCCTTTGTTGTGCTCCACTATTGTTTTAGCGTTCAAATGTTTTTCAAATAATTCTTTGTCTTCTATTGGCACATCCGGATCATCATCCGAGAAAATAGCAACTATTTTATTCGTACACCTTTTTACTTTTTCAAAATCAATCGGGAGCGAAAGCCAAGGCTTTGCGATTTCTTTTTCTTCTTCGGTTTCTAAGTTCGGCAGATTGAAAAATCCTGCGACAAATACGCAACCGCCGACTGGAGTTTCTACCCTTTCTAAATATCTAAGTATTGTCTGGCAGCCTATGCTGTGACCTACGAAATAAGTATCTTTATCAGGCACTCCCACATCTTCTTTTAGATAGTTCACCCATTTATCTATTTTTGGTTCTTCGGGTTTAGGCATCAAAGGCGTAAAAACCACAAAACCGTTTTTCTCCAATTCTTTCTTCAACCACGGAAACCAAGCGTTTTTTGGATTACCGTCCCAGCCATGAACCATAAAAACTCTCTTCATGAATTAGGAAAAAACCGTTAAATTATGTTCAAGAACATTATTGTCTTTATCAAAAACAAAATTTCCATTGAATTTCTTATTGGCGAGAAAAAGCGGCATCCAGTGTTTATCGTCTGACCACATTGCGTGAAATGGAATTTCGTTTACATGAAACCATTGTGGTTTCATCTCATCGCTTTCTTTCGGTTTTCCCAAGAATTCTTTTCCTCGGAAAATATGAACTTCCAAGATTTCTGGGTTATCTTTCCAGGAAAAATCCAAAACACCGAATTTCTCAACGGATGCTAATTCAATACCGGCCTCTTCGCGCATTTCTCTCAAGGCCGCATCTTCTATTGATTCGCCCGGTTCAACTTTACCGCCAAAGCCGTTCCATTTACCCGCGCCGAATCCCCTCTTTTTCATTCCCAGAAGTATTTGCGGATGATTATGAACTAATGTGAGAGTCAAAACTTTTTTCATCCCGTTTAGAAAATTAAAACAGATATTGGCTCGACTGCAAGGGCTTCGTATTGACGATATTTTTTTCTTTTGAAATAATCATAGTGCTTAATTTTCTAACGGGATTCATATATAAAACTATAGAAAAACAAAAGAACCGCGTCCAGCGCAGTTATTTTATTATTTGTAGCCCTAAGGAGAATCGAACTCCTGTTCCAGCCTTGAGAAGGCTGTGTCCTAGCCACTAGACGATAGGGCCTTTTCGTTTGTTAATCGTACAGTCCCGGCGTTTTGAGCCAAGTTTTGCTCTGGCGCACCAAGAGCTCGTTTGCTCTTTCGGGTTCAGCCATTATTTCTTTGGTGATATGCTCCATTCTTACTCCCTGCGAGCCTTTAATTAATATCAGGTCGCCCTTTTGGATTATTTTTTGCAGTTCCATCCCCGCTTCGTGAACACTCATAAAAGTAAAAACTTTTTTCTTGGAGAAATTGCCCTTCGTTGCCGCCTCCGTAATAAACTTACCTCTCGTTCCTACTGTAAATATAATATCCGCGGCTTTTGCGGCAATGCGCCCCACAGCTTCATGGGCTTCCATTGTATATTTACCCAACTCCAACATATCGCCCAAAACAGCGATTTTGCGTTTGGCTTTCAAAGCTTTTAATACATCTAGTGCCTCATGCGTCGCTAGGGGTGATGAGTTATAAGTATCGTCAATTATCGTGCTGCCCTTTATGCCTGATATCAAATTTAATCTTCCTGTCGGAGCTTTGTAGTTCAAGATGGCCTCCGAAATCTTAACTAAGTTCATCCCGTAAATCAATCCGACGGTCGCGGCAATGGACGAGGAATAGCTTTGCGCCTTGCCCAGTATCCCGTTTAGTTTCACAGGAACGATACTCCCTCCATAAGCCAGTTTAAAATTAATTCCTCCTGATTCTCCATCAAATCGATTGCTAAAATTACTTATCCTCATGTCCGAGCCGGGTTCAAAGCCGTAAGTTATTACATGTGCTCTTGTTTGGGTTTTCATATCTATTACCACTTTGTCATCCGAATTTAAAATAGCAAATCCAGTTACTGGGAGTTGATTTACTAATTTAATTTTTTCTTTTGCTACTCCTTCTGGCCCGGCGAAAAATTCGACATGTACAGGAATGTCGCCCAAGGCAGTAACTATTCCAATGTGTGGCTTCGCGACATTAAGTAGATATTTCATATCTCCCGGTTTATCGACGCCATATTCCAAAACCAATAATTCCGGATAAGATGGGTTTTTAATGATTAATTGTTTAATTGAAAAAATTATAGCCTTAAACCAAAAGAACAACCCTTCGGTTGATTCCCAATTGCCTAAAATAGAAAGCGGTAGACCCAACTCGTTGTTAAAGCTTTTGGATGAAGATCTCACCCGTCTCTCGGTTGATAAGACCGCAGCAATGGCGGCTTTGGTAGACGTTTTGCCGACGGTCCCCGTAATACCAATAATGCCGGGCTTATAACGCCTAAGCGTCATCTTGGCTAAGAGTCCTAGTTTCCATCTCAAAACGATTAAGAACAGTTTTTTCATAGTTAATTAATAGGTTTGTCTGGTGGAATATTGTAGTAATTTAACACATATTGAGCTAGTTCTTTAAACGCGGGAACAACGGTTAAAGCAGCAAGTTCTGAAGCGGGCTTATCTAATTTTATCAATATTATGAATTTAGCGTTAGAAGCAGGAGCAAAGCCTACGTAGGTGTGTATATATTCATCAGCATAGCCCCCGTTTTTGAAGTCTGGGATTTGTGCAGTGCCCGTTTTGCCAGCGATGTGATATTGCGGAATCCCAGCAACTCCGCCCTTTTCTACGGCTGATTCTAACATCCCGATTACAGAACTTGCCGTTTCTGATTTAAAAACCTGTCTTATGACTTGTGGCTCCAAGTTTTCATTAATATAAGGTCGCATCAATAATCCGCCGTTAGCTAAACTTGAGAAGGCGGTGATTAATTGTATGGGGGTCACTCCCGTGCCTTGACCGAAAGCGGCATTTGCAAAATCAATCGCTCTTTGATCCTTTCGTTCCAGATTTTTAATAGTGCCCTTGGCCTCATCCGGAAGGTCAATATTTGTTAAATCTCCAAAACCTAATTTTTTCAAATATTCGTAGAATTTTTTATTCCCCAATTGTTGTTGCGCCCAAACCGAACCGGTATTTATCGAACGCTCTAAAACATTTGTCATTGTCGCCCATCCGTAAGATTTATGATCCCAGTTTGTTATCTTTTTTCCGTTCAAAGTAACACTACCTTTATCAAAATATTTTGTATCAGGCGTAAATATTCCGGCATCAATTCCCGCTGCCATAGTGAATGGCTTAAAAACACTTCCCGGTTCATACATGCTTTGCACTGCCGGATTAATAAAATTTTTGATCGGATATTTTCCGTAAACGTTTGGGTCAAAATCTGGCGCATTAGCGAGCGCAAGAATTTTCCCTGTTCTCGGTTCCTGAATTATTATCGTGCCACCAATTGAATTAAATTGTCTCATTAGTTTAGTAAGAGACAATTCCGCTTGTGATTGCAAATTTATATCCAAAGTCGTATTTATTGTTTTTCCCTTAGACAGCTCTTCGTTATAAAACTTCTCTACTCCATATAGTCCAATCGGTTCGTCGTATTTTTCGTTTATTCCCACAAAACCCATGAATTGAGAAGCCAGTCTTTGAAATTGGTAAAAACGATATTGTTTTTGATCTACGTATACACCCTTGATATTCAAACCCTCAAGCTCTTTTATCTGTTTACCGTCAGCTCTATCTACAAGTAATTTGAATAAACTTTGTGGATTTTGAAACGATTTTTCTAAATCAGCCACAGCTATGCCGACTATGGGAGATATGGCGGAGGCGGTTTCTTTTGCATCTTCTATTTGTTTAGGAGAGGCAAAAATAACCGGATAATCTTTGTTTAAAGCCAAAGCGACCTTGCTGCTCCTGTTATTCAAGGTTATTTGGCCACGCCTTAGTTCGAGTTGGGCTTGAAACTGGCTTCTCGCTTCAGCTTTTTCAAAATAAAAATCACCCTTTTGGACCTGTAGGTCATAAAGTTTGATTCCCAATGCTCCCAAAAGAAATGCGAAAAAGAGGTTTAGTAAGAGGAATCGGACAGCCATTGATTACTATTTAAGTATTGCGGATTTTTGTCCAAAACTAAATGGCTTTCTGTGGCTAATACGCTCAACTTTTCCGGATCGGTAGTTTTGTATATAGCGTTTTTTAAGTCCGCATTTACTGTCTCAAGGGATGCAATCTTCTGTTTTGTGGCTTTGAGTTGAAATCGTGAATCCGCCAAAACGTTGTATTCATATATATAAACCAGTCCGCCCATTAAAATTATTCCAAAAAGCAATAATAGGGTTCTAATTATTTTTTTGTGATGATATGGTCTTATTATTGTCATTTAAATTATTTGTAGCGCTCTTAGTTTTGCCGACCGACTTCTTGGATTTCTCAAAATTTCTTCTCTCGTCGGGACTATTGGTTTCTTTGTTAGTAGAATCCCCCTCTTCTCTTTCGCCATATCTCTGAATTTATTCTTGACCAATCTGTCTTCAAGAGAATGGAAAGATATAACGGCAACTCTCCCAGCCGGGCGTAACACCTCGTTAATCCTTTCTAGTATTTCTTCCACATTCTGAAGTTCTTCGTTAACGAATATCCTCAAGGCCTGAAAGACTCTCGTTGCTGGATGGATGCGTCCCCTTTCATAACCACCACGAGAGGCAACGGACTCAATCGCGCTTACCAGGTCGGTTGTCGTCTTGATTTGTTTTTTATTTCTTTCTCTAACAATCGCCTCGGCAAATTTATTGGCGTTTCTCTCCTCGCCATATTTTTTGAATATCTCGGCAAGAGTTTCTCTTGGAAGAGAATTAACGACATGAGCGGCGGTGAGTTCTTGTTCTTTGTTATATTTCATATCAAGCGGTTCGTCTTTTTGGAAACTAAAACCCTTGCCGGATTCTTGAATGTGGTAAGAAGAGAATCCCAAGTCCAGTAGCATTCCATCCGCCTTCGGTAAATTTTTATTGTTCAAGATAACGGGAGTATTTCTAAAGTTATCATTAGCGAGTATCACTCCTGTTTTATCTTCTGTTTTGTTTTTAAACCTCTTTATCATTTCTTCATCCCAATCAATGCCCAAAAATGTTCCGTTGGGAGAAATCGCATTAATGATTTCCGTTGCGTGCCCACCACCATCAAGCGTTCCATCTATGAAAAATTGCCCAGGCTTTGGTTCTAAGATATTCATGACTTCTTTTAAAAGTACTGGCGTGTGTTCCATGTTTATATTCCCAGCTCGTTTAACTTTTCGGCTATTTCATCGGACGAGGATTCTGTTTTTGTTTTATATTCTTTCCAAGTCTTGGAGTCCCATATTTCAATTCTGGTATGGAGGCCTGCGAGAATAACTTCCTTTTTTAATCCGGCGTATTCTCTCAAGTAATCAGGTATTAGAATTCTTCCTTGGACATCAAGCTTAACGTCGCTTGCTCCTGCAAGCATTAAGCGTACGAATGCCCGCGAGTTTGATTGAGCAAGCGGAAGAGCAACGAGTTTGGAAACAAGTACTTCCCACTCTTTTGTAGCAAACACAAATAAAGAGCGGTCTAACCCTCTTGTAATAATCGCTCCGGTATCTAATGCCGGCCTAAATTTTGCTGGAACGGCCACTCGGCCCTTCGGATCTAAGATGTGTTTGTATTCTCCTAAAATCATTTTTATTGCCTCTTATCCCCAGAAAGCGGTGTTATCCCCACACTTATCCCCACTTCAAACCACTTTGATATTATATTACACCACTTATGATTATTTTCATAATAATAAAAATCCTCGCTTGGTGTTCGAGGATGGGTAAAAAACCTTTTATTTATGCGGTTTTTTACTTTTTGGGGGTGTTAGTTATTAACAAGTTATTCACTCGGCTCATATCGCAATTTTTGTGCACCCTGCAGGGATCGAACCTGCGGCCTTTCCGATGTGAACGGAACGCTCTGCCACTGAGCTAAGGGTGCTTATTAACTAATAAGGTAAACAAAAAAGACGCACTTTGCAAAGCGCGCCTTTTTGATGAAATCTCTCTACGTTTCTAAAAACGATAAAGAGATTTCACTCCGCCAACGGGCGGAGTTCATCTATTGCAATTCCGCGACAGCACCTACCCCAGAAAGTTTCTTTACCAGTTCTTCTGCGTCTTCTCTCTTCAAACCGGTTTTTACGATCTTTGGAGCACCGTCAACAATGTCTTTGGCTTCTTTCAAGCCCAACCCGGTGATCTCTTTTACGATTTTGATTACGTTAATCTTTTGGTCTCCGGCGGACTTCAAGATAACATCGAATGCAGTCTTTTCTTCTGCGGCCGCTGCCTCTCCTGTGCCTCCACCCGAGGCCATTGGCATTGAAGCCGAAACGCCGAACTTCTCTTCAAGAGCTTTAACGAGTTCAGCAAGTTCCATAACCGACATTGATTCTACTTTTGAAATTAAATCTTGATGCTTTTCCATAGTTTTATTTTATTATTTAGCCTCGACCTTTTTGGCTCTTTCATTCAATACATGCATGAACATTTTTATCGGCATTGATAACATCCCGACAAGCTGGCTCAAAAGAACTTCTCTTGAAGGCAGTTTGCCGATAGCCAGTATCTCTGCTCCACTCCAGAACGTTTTTTCCTTAACATTTAATCCGCCAGAGATTTTTAAGAGATCTTTGTTGGCCTTGGTGAATTTGTAAACTAGGGACGCCGTTTCCGAAACATCTTTTGGCGAGAAAACCACTCCTGTTTGACCCTGAAACTTTTTAGGATCGAAATCAATTTTCTCTTCACCGAAGATTATTTTTAACAACCTCTTTTTAACTACTTGCATCGGGGCACCAATCGTCCTTAAGAGTTTCCTTAACTCATTAAGTTTATTCACCGATGTACCGGTGAAATCAACTAATATAACCGTCTCGCTCTTTTTGAGTTCTTGTACGGCATCTTTTACCGCCTCTATTTTTTGTGCTTTTGTTTTCATAAAACAGAAAATCTGCGTTTCCGCAGACAAAAAGCGCTAATATGGGCTTTTCCTCGGTAGGACTTACTCTAATGCCTACTGTCTACAGATTTAAGAGTATTCTACTATCCTCTAAGGATAAGTCAAGCAATTATTCCCCCGCCTAGCATCTCGCCATTTTCTGAATAAAAAACCGCCGACTGCCCCGGAGCTACAAATTTCTGTGGGTTTTGAAAAACTAAGTGATTTCCCCTGAGCACAGCTTTTGAAAGCGGTTGTCTGTATCGCACCCGCGCCAATACTTCACCTTCGTATTTGTCTCCGCTCAGGAAATTCGGTTCTGTAAGCCCAATCTCCTTCCTAAAAAGAGCGGGATTGTTTTCTCCTTCTGCAACTACAACAGTATTAGTGGATATGTCTTTCACTGCAACATAATGTGGTTCCGTCTCTGTCGAGCCTCTAACGCCTAATTCTTTGTTCTTGTCTTTTAAATCCAATCCGTGCCTTTGACCAATGGTATAAAAATGAGCACCGTTATGCTCCCCCACTTTTCTGCCATCGGTTGTGAAAACAGAACCCCTGCTTTTGGGTATATAATCTTTCAAAAAATCTTCCATTCGAACATTCCCTAAAAAACAGATGCCCTGAGAATCTTTCTTATCAGCATTGGATAGCCCAGCTTTTCGGGCAATTTCTCTTATTTCTGGTTTTGTGTAGTCGCCTATAGGGAAAAAGCAGTGTTTTAATTGATCTTGCGTCAATGTCCACAAGAAATACGATTGGTCTTTGTTTTCATCCTTCGCAGCATAAAGAGAATTATTAATTTTTCTCACATAATGTCCGGTGGCTATATAATCTGCTCCCAAAGACAAGGCTTTCTCTAAGAACAAGCCGAATTTTATTTCTTTATTACACATTACGTCGGGATTTGGCGTGATGCCATTTTTATAGCCGCTTACCATATATCCCACCACTCTCTTTTTGTAGTCATCCTCAAAATCAAAAACATAGAAAGGAATCCTGAGATGTTCGGCAACGCGTCTTGCATCTTCAGCGTCTTGCTCCGAGCAGCCGTCCAGGTTATAACAGCGCATAAAAGCGCCGGTTACTTCATGTCCCTCGTTTTTCAACAATAAGGCTGCGACCGAGCTATCTACCCCGCCAGACATTGCCACGAATACTTTTCTAGAATTAGCTGTCATTTGCAGACTATTTTTAACACATTTTTATTGCTTTGTCATGTTATGAAAATAAAACGGATTAATATACAATGAAATAAAATATGAACACTAAACATAGACAAATAGCGATTTGGACGCTCGTTATCTTGGTCATCGTTGGCGGTATCGTATATGGAAGGTATTCACAAAATCAACCGGGTAAGTATGGGCCTTTCGCGCAATGTTTGAAAGAAAGCGGTGCTACCTTCTACGGCGCCTTCTGGTGCCCGCATTGCCAAACTCAAAAGAAAATGTTTGGTGGCGCACAAAAATTACTGCCTTACGTGGAGTGTTCAACTCCTGACGGCCAAGGCCAACTCGATATCTGTAAGGCTAAGGGAATAAAAGGTTATCCAACTTGGGAATTTAAGGATGGTAGCCGAGAAACAAACGTGTTTTCTTTTGAAGAACTTTCTCTAAAAACCAACTGTTCGTTGCCGCAATAAATATTTATGTTCGTATCAACAGTAAATACGATGCTTTCTTTACTCACTGTTTTAGGTCAGATATTAATAATCCTACTCGTTATCTCTTTTTTTGTTCATAAAAGAGAAGGCAACTTCCTGCTAAATTTTTTTAAAAAATATGCCTTTATAATAGCGTTTATAGTCGCGCTTGCTTCAACGCTCGGGAGTTTGTTTTATTCCGATATTGCCGGATATGAACCATGCAAGCTTTGTTGGTTCCAAAGAATTTTTATGTATCCTCAGGCAATAATTTTAGGAATGGCTTTGTGGAGAAAAGATAAAAACATTGGTATTTACAGTTTAGTATTATCTGTCGTCGGAGCAATTATTGCCGGATATCATTATTTACTCCAATTAGGGATAGCGCCATCTCTTCCGTGTTCCGCAGTTGGGTATTCGGTGTCTTGTTCGCAGAGATTTATTATGGAATATGGCTATATCACCATCCCAATGATGTCTTTAACCGCATTCGTATTGATTATTATTGCTATGATGATTTCGCAAAACGTGCGTAATGGTGATAATATAAAATCATAAAGCTTTATGGAACAAATTAACCATTGGGAAGAGCGTGTGCCTCATTACTACGGAGATTTAGTTAGAAAAATATTTGTGACTGGAGGAATTGTAATGATTATTACTCTCCCCTTTTTCACAGATTTATTGCCGGTTACACCGCTTTATTCAATATTTTTTATATTAATATTGGGTTTCGTAGCCGGACTTATAAGTCCTAAACATAGATGGGTAGCTGTTTTGAATGCTTTTATCGCCGGGGCATCCCTTGTGGTTTTTGAGGCTTATGCTGTGATAATCTATCTTTCGGAAAATAAAGATTCTAAAAGTACAGCATTTTTTTGGATAAACGAAGTCTTGGCGCTGCTTTTCTTTTTCGCCCTTTACTATAGCGGTAAGACACTAAGGGGGGTTTTAAAAAAGAAAAATGCTAATATATCATTATGACGCAATCACAGAGATTATCTTTATTCTTTCTTAGAATCGTAATGGGGTGGTTATTCTTCTATGCTGGAATAACTAAAGTATTGAATCCCGATTGGTCTGCGGCAGGATATTTGAAAGGAGCAAAAACGTTTGTTAGTTTTTATGATTGGCTAATTACGCCAAATATTTTGCCAATAGTAAATTTTTTGAACGAATGGGGCCTTACGTTTCTTGGATTATCTTTAATACTTGGAGTATTCGTGCGTTTAGGCTCTTGGTCCGGCGTTTTATTGATGCTGTTGTACTACATACCAATACTAGACTTTCCCTACCCCAATGCACACTCCTATATAGTTGATGAGCACATAATTTATATCTTTTCACTTCTCGTACTTGCGAGCTTCAGTTCGGGGCGTGTTTGGGGATTGGAAAATTGGTGTTCCAACTTACCAATTTGTTCTAAGTTTCCAAAATTAAGAAAATTATTGGGTTAATAATTGATTTTTTGATAGGTTTTAAGTAAACTAACCCACACTATGCTTTCATACAACGAATTAAAAATCGGTACGCTTTTTATTAAGGACGAAGATCCGTGGCAGGTTCTTGAATACTCTTTCGTAAGAATGCAACAAAGGAAACCAGTTGCACAGCTTAAGATTAAAAACCTTGTTTCTGGGAAAGTGGTTGAGTATACCGCTCATCAAAATGATTCGTTTAAAGAAGCGGACATAGAAACCGCCCCGGTTAAATTTCTATACATGCACCGAGACGAATACTGGTTTGTTGACCCAAAGAACCTCAAGGACAGGTTTATGATCAAAGAAGAGCTTTTGGGCAACGCAGCGAAATTCTTAAAACCGAATACTGAGGTTAGGGCTACTAAATTTGATGATAGGGTTATCGGTGTTGAGTTGCCTGTAAAGATGGATTTTAAAGTTACGGAAGCACCTCCCGCAATAAAGGGCAATACCGCCCAAGGTGGAACCAAGCTTGTTACTATTGAAACCGGCGCAAAAATAAACGTCCCTCTATTCATAAACGAGGATGATGTTGTTAGAGTGAATACGGAGACAGGAGAATACGTGGAACGGGCAGAAAAAAACTAAACCTTCTCTAAACCTTCTCTAAAGCTTTTTTAACCGCCTCTCGTAGGTCGTTAACGTTAGAGTCGTTTTTAGGCTTGTGCTTTTCTTCTTTTTCTTGAGGGATAAGTTCTTTTAGGCTCATCTTGGGAGTCTCTTTTTTTATTTCTGGAGGGGTATTTATTACTTGTTTATTCTCTACTACTCGTTTAACCGGCTTTAATTCACCAGATTTTATTTTATCAAGGCATTCTTTGCAGTAAACAGGGCGGCCCGGTTCGGGCTCGAAAGGAACTTCCGTTGTTTTTCCGCAATTCGAACAAACCGCTTTGTGTTTCACGATTCCATACATCCCTTTTTCTGCTGCTTGTTCTTTATCCATAACACCGCTCCAACGGTTGATTTCGTCATCCACCGCCTTATAGGGTCGTGCGTACAGTTTATGTGAATTACTAATAATCTTTTGAACCATTTCTGGAGAAGAGGAAACTTTGAAGGGCGGGAGCGTCCCAGCCGAAAAAGGCCGGCTTGTAACACCGTTAACCATCAATTTCAGATAGATTTGATAATTAGGCAGGTTTACGATGTCTTGTATGGTGAATTCTGGCGTAAATTCTGGTTCCAGAAATTCAGCGTCAGCCGCTCCGACCCTAAATACAATCATTGTTCCTACGTTTCCAAAAATAGCGTCTCTTACTTTAGTTGATACATCGGTTACGAGTTGGCCCACATATTGATGAGCAAGGATAAGATTGAGTCGGTATTTTCGTGCTTCAGATAAAATTCCGGCGAAAGAATCTGTTGCAAAATTTTGAAATTCGTCTACATAGAGATAAAAATCAACGCGTTCGTCTTCCGGAATTCTAACGCGCTCCATTGATGAGAGTTGAATTTTCGTAATAAGCATTGCGCCCAAGAGAGCAGAGTTGTCTTCCCCCAACCTGCCTTTTGAAACATTCACCAAGAAAATTTTACCTTGATTCATTATGTCAAAGATATTTATAGTGCTCTTGGGTTGGCCCACTATATTTCTTATTAGTGAGCTTGAGAGGAATTGACCAACTTTATTTTGTATAGGAGCGATTGCTTCGTTCCTGAACTGGTCTCGCCATTGTTCATACTCATGTACCCAGAAAGCTTTAACTATCGGATCTTTGATGTTGGCGACTATTTCTTGTCGGTATTCTTTATCAACCAATATTCTTGTAATGCCCAATAGCGTTGAGTCCGGCGTATCTAAGAGAGCAAGTACTGCGTTGTTTAATATATATTCCATTCTTGCCGACCAAACATTAGCCCAAATCTTGGTGAAAATTCCCATCAGACCGGATGCTACCAGGTGTTTATATCTTGGATCCGGAAGTTCCAGGACGTTAAATCCTATATGAAAATCGATATCTGCCGGATTAAAATATATTACATCGTTTAAGCGATCTTCTGGTATCTTGGACAAGATACCTTCTACTAATTCCCCGTGAGGATCTACTACACAAACACCTTCGCCATTTGCGATATCCTGGATTATTACGTTTTGGAGCAAAGCGGACTTGCCGGTGCCAGTTTTGCCGATTACGTACATGTGTTGCCTTCGGTCGCTCCGTTTCACTCCAAATAAGCGTTTCGCGTTACGGAAATCAGTCCGGCCGAAGTAAACTATGTCTTTTTCAAAACCGTTAGCCATATCTTTCTATTATTCTACAGACTTTGAAGTACGTAAACCATATTGTGGCACCAGCTTGCATCACTGAATTAGTCGGCCAACGTCTTTTATGGTGACTATTATCATTAGGGCTATAAGAGCGGTAAAACCAACCGCGTTCATAACAAGTTGGGTCTTGCGAGAGAAACGGGAACCTATAATTTTTTCCAAAATAAGAAATAAGAATCGCCCTCCGTCCAGGGCGGGAATTGGCATCAAGTTTAAGATTGCGAGATTTAGGGAGATAAAGGCCATGAATTGAAGCAAATAAACGATTCCTAATTCTCCCGTCTGCGAAGCAAGAGTAAAAATTCCGACAGGTCCTGTAACCGTGTCTAGGACGTTCGGTGTTACAAATAATTTACTCGCAAAGCCGATAAGACCTAGTGTGATAAGTTTTAAATTTAAAATAGTGTCTTTAAATCCCCTTCCGACCGCTTCAGTAAGAGAGGCGGGTTTGAAGCCTATTTCTCCCAGAGCTATTCCGATTGATCCTTGTCCCGCCGGTGGATTTATCCGACCCTTCAAAGAAATATTAACCAACTCACCATTTCTTAATATTTCGAGGGTCAACATACCGCCTTGCGAGGCTTTAACTAAATTTACAAACTCATCGCTTTTCACAGGATCATAAAGTGCTGTATTTTCATATTTTATTCCGGAGATAATATCTCCTGTTTCAAGCCCGGCAGTTTGTGCAGGAGAATCGGGTGCGATAGCCGATATCATTAAATGCTCCGGCGCTCCTATCATAAACACCGCAGATAATATCAAAAATCCAAGAATTATATTCGTAGAAATTCCGGCAAGGACTATCAGTGATTTTTTCCAAATCGGCTGATAAGAGAAGCTTCTCTTATCGTTTATGGTTTGCTCCTCACCGTTTTCGCCATGAATTTTTACGAATCCACCCAACGGCAATAAATTGAAGGTATATTTTGTTTCGCCGAATTGTTTACCGAAAAGCTTTGGTGGAAAACCGAAACCGAATTCATCAACTTTTACGCCAAATAGTTTTGCGGTTAAAAAATGTCCTAATTCGTGGACAATTATAAGGAGGGAGAGCCCGATTAAAACCAATAAAATAATCATTCGCTTATTTCTTTTATTTTAGTTTCCAATAACTTTTCGAGTTCTGCATTTACCTTGTCCACTTCATCCTGGATTTGTTTCTTGAGTTTAAATTTCTGATCCTCACCTATCTCGCCGCTATCAGAGTCAGCCTGAACTTGTTTATTCGCCTGGTCTCTTTTGTGGCGCAGTTGGATTTTATATCCCTCAGTTACTTTCTTTATGTGTTTCACGAGCTCCTCTCGTCGTTCGCTCGAGAGCTGAGGAAGATGGATTCTTATCACGTTTCCGTCAACACTTACCGACAACCCCAGATTAGAAGATTCGATTGCCTTAGCAATCGCAGGAATGGCAGACTGGTCCCAAACCTGCATTATTAGATCTCTTGGGGGAGAAATAGAAATAGACCCTAATTGTTTTACCGGGGTTAATTTCTCATAATAATTCGCTTTTATATTCTCAATCAGACCCGCATTGGGACGGTTAGTTCTCACCCCGATCAGTTCATTTTTTAATTCAGCAATTATATGTAAGCCCTGGCTTTTAAATTCGTCTAATGTCATCTATTTAGTTCATATTCTATCGCCTTTCTTTGAAGGTTTCCATTAAGATTAAATCTTTTTATAGCTGATTCTCGGTCCAGGAGCGTGTTCAGGATAGAAGAATTCTTTTTAAGACCTCCTATATATAATTCTACTATTTTGTCTTCTAGGTCTTGCTCCAGATCATCATCTTCTCTCTTTTCTTTGTTTTCAAGCAGGTGAAGCGCATAGCCCATTCTACCGAAAGAGATTTCCGATATTTTATCCGCCTTTTCAAGCGTAATCTTATATTCTTTCACAAGAATATTTTTTACTTCGTTTTTAGTCATCCTCATAAAATAAACCTTTGTTAGGCGGGATAAGAGCGGGGGCAAGATGGTTTGTAACTCGGAAGCGATAAAAATTATAAGTGAGTTTAAAAATGGCTCCTCCACTATTTTTAAGAGAGCAGCTTGCGCCTCCATGGTTAAGAGGTGGGCTTCATTTATCACAACCAAGCGTTTAGGAGAAGAAATCGGCGATTGAGACAAAAATTTTTTAATCTCTCTTGCGCTATCTATCCCTATCCCGCCTTCTTCGGGGAGTACGATCTTTGATTCCGTTAACATTCTCTCTCCTATTTCGAACTTGCCGCTTTCAAGAAAATTAGCCAAAGAAACGGCAAAAGAAAACTTACCTATTTGCGGGTCGCCGTAAAAAAGATAAGCGTGACCCAATGCCCTCTCTTTTACGAGTTTTTTAAAAATACCAATTTTATCCTCGTGACCAAAGAGCATTAAAGAATTTAACGTTTATTGAGCAGCGTTCTCTTGTAAACGTCCAAATGACTTAAAATAGTTGCTGTGCCTTTGGCAACGCAGAAAAATGGATCTTCTGCAACATAAGTGGAGACGCCCAGTGAGCGTTTAAAAAATTCTTCAAGGTCTCTCAATTGTGAACTTCCGCCAGATAAAATTATCCCTTTTTCCATTATGTCAGCAGCAAGTTCTGGAGGAGTTACGTTAAAAACAGACTGAACAGAGCTCATAATATCAACCAAATGCGAATTTATTGCTTCGGCAACTTCGTTGGAGTTTATGGTGAGGTCTCGAGGAAGCCCTGATAAAATATCTCTCCCCCTTACTTTGGTTTCAAGTTTATTTCTATTAGTAAGGGCAGAACCAACGGCAATTTTTATGTTTTCAGCTGTCCCCTCACCTATAGCGAGGCCATATTTTTTCTTAATATAATCGGTTATAGATTGATCAAACCTGTTTCCGGCTACTCTTAAACTGTTCCAAGCAACAATTCCACCAAGAGATATCACCGCAACCTCGGTTGTGCCCCCTCCGATATTAACTATCATATTTCCTTCCGAAGAATGTATCGGAATACCCGCCCCAAGCGCTGCTAGGAGCGGTTCTTTTACTAAATAAACTTCTTTAGCGCCGGCTTCTTTAGCGGCGTTCAAAACGGCGCGGTATTCGGTTGAAGTAATTCCGGCTGGAACAGAAATAACAACCTCCGGTTTAAAAATATTAAAGGGACCAACACTCTTAGATATAAAATATCTAAGCATTTCTTTTGTTATGTAATATTCTGCAATTACGCCATCTTTCAAAGGGCGGTATGTCACAATATTATCAGGGGTGCGGCCGACCATTTCTTTCGCTTCGGCTCCGACAGCTAAGACTACATTATCCGGCTTTCTTAAAGCTACTGCCGTGGGTTCATTAATAACCATCCCTTTGGAGGGTATAAAAACCAATGTATTTGTAGTTCCTAAGTCTATGCCTATTTTTCTAATGAACATAATTTTAAT
>ERZ1292623.683-Hain-H51-01um-R1-683-length-35079-cov-6_pt1 | contig 35079 bp, 36 predicted proteins | sample MGYA00564398_ERZ1292623 | MGnify/ENA primary metagenome ERZ1292623 (study PRJEB36523, sample SAMEA6512633) | groundwater metagenome | collected 2019-01-07 | study: AquaDiva: Metagenomics assemblies of 32 groundwater samples
TTTTTGGAAAAGGAGTGGCAGGGCGAGGTTTTGGGTTATAATAGAAATACAGGATATGGATACTCTTATATTCACAAAAAGTCTCAAACCAACAATCTTGAACAATGTATAATAGATTTATGTCCGAGTTAACCAAGCAACAAATTGAAAGACAAGATTTTGTGGATAATGAGGTTTTTGAGTTAGTTCAACGGCTTACGCCGTCCATAAAAATCAAATGGGATATTGAGATGATAGGGAATGTTCGAGACTCAATACAAATACAGCTTGTTGATAACCAAAAATTGATGAGCGAAGCAAGATTTTATCCATAAAATTATGGAAACAAATTTACTCATTGCAATTGCAAATTTAGTAAAGAAACCAATCACAAATTTGGTTTCTCATTATCGCTCTGCGAACCGAGCAAATAGCATGGGAGATGCTTTGGAATTTTATATCAAAGATATTCTTTGTGGTTCTCTAGACGAGATTGATTTGCAAGAGAAAAACGAAATTTATGAAAAATATTTTTCATATTTTGGTAATCAAAATAATCCTCCTGACTTCATCATTAAAAACGGTGATGCGATTGAAGTAAAAAAGATTGAAAGCTTCAAAAATTCTTTAGCATTAAATAGTTCTCCGCCGAAAGATAGGTTAAGGTCAAAGGATATAAGAATAAATAAAGATTGTAGAAAATGTGATGGGGGAGATTGGAAAGAGAAGGAATTGTTTTATGTTATTGGGAATGTAAAAAGAGGTATTATAAAATATTTATTTTTTATTCAGGGGACTTGCTACGCAGCTAATCATGAGGTGTATGACAAGATTCATGTCCCAATAAAAAAGGGTGTCGATTCCGTTTTAGATTCATTGGGATTTGAAAAGAATACGACTGTTGAGTTAGGAAGGGTAAATAAGGTTGATCCACTTGGAATAACCTATTTACGAATACGAGGAATGTGGGGAATTGAAAACCCAGTGAAAGTTTTTAATTATGTGGCACCCGTTGATCAAAAAGCAGAGTTTTCGGTAAATGTAATCATGCTTAAAGAAAAGTATTTATCATTTCCGGAAAGAGACAGAGAAAATCTTGAGAAACTTGTTGGTAATAAGTTTTTTATCAAAGATATAAAAATAAAATCACCAAATAATCCGGCACAATTACTAGAGGCAAAACTTTTAAGTTACTCAAAATGAGTATGAAAATAATCTCTCTTTTTACCGGTGCTGGTGGACTTGATCTCGGTTTCAAAAAGGCCGGATTCGATATCATATGGGCAAACGAATACGACCCAGTAATTTGGGATACTTTTGAGTCAAATTTCCCAGAAACAACACTAGACCGAAGAAGCATAACTGATATACCGGCATCCGATATCCCTGATGCGTTTGGGATGATAGGCGGTCCTCCTTGTCAGAGTTGGAGTGAAGCCGGAGCTGGTCGTGGTATTAAAGACAAGCGAGGACAATTATTCTTTGAGTACATTCGGCTCATCGAAGAGAAGCGACCATTATTTTTTCTAGCCGAAAATGTCTCTGGTATTCTTTTCCCACAACATGAAAAGGCATTTAGTACGATACTCAAACAATTTAGCGATGTTGGATATAACGTCAAATATCAACTACTAAATGCGAACGATTACGAAGTTCCTCAAGACCGTCTACGAGTCATCATAATCGGATACAGAAAAGATCTCGGCATTAGTTTCGAGTTTCCCGAACCACAACCAAAACGCCTTACTTTGCGTGATGCAATTTCTGACCTTCGCTATGCAAAACCAGCAAAGCAGTTCAACAAGACAAATGGCAGTGAGCTTGAAATTCCGAATCACGAATATATGAATGGAGGTTTTTCAACGATTTACATGTCGCGCAATCGAGTTCGCGCATGGGACGAGCCGTCTTTCACTATTCAAGCCGGCGGTCGCCATGCTCCAATTCATCCGCAAGCACCAAAAATGAAATTTATCTCGCAAAATGTGAGGATATTCGTTCCGGGCAAAGAAAAACTATATCGCCGTTTATCGGTTCGCGAATGCGCACGGATACAAACATTTCCTGATAACTTCATTTTCAAGTATAGAGATGTCGCAGATGGCTACAAGATGATAGGTAACGCAGTGCCGGTCGAATTCGCTCATCATGTTGGTAGGAAAATATACGCTGACCTCATTGCTGTTGGTAAAGCTTCTAGCCCCTATGAGGAATTGTTTAAAAGCAACAAAACACAGAATGTTCATTCTTTGTGATAAGATTACCTTGTTATGTCGATAACTATTGGTCCACTAGACCCCATAAAGGTAATTTTTAATATCCTGAACACCCTAATGGCTCGAAAACTTATCTCTCTTGATGAGGCTCGGACCATACTCAAATCTTCACTGGAATCAAGCATGTCCGAAATTGAAAAAGAGAAATATCTAGACTCATTATTTACAAGAGGTAATGGCAACCAAAATGCCAAAGAACAATAGCGGCGTGGTGAGTTCGATAGATCCAGCAAAATATGCTGTCTCCGAACCTCTAAATTTAATTGAACAGTACAGAGTATTTTGTGAAAACGAAATTGAACAAGCTGTTAAGGAATTAGGAAAAATTAAGATTGCAAACAACAGAGTACATCTACAGAAGCTGGTTTATACCAATCTCGTTAATCGATTTGATTCGCTAGTAGATAATTTGGTACTTTGGTTTTCTATCAATAATGCAGCCATCAGAAGTGAAATTTTAAAAGACCTAAAAGATGAGCCCATAGACAGGAAGGATGTTTTTGAACTATTTATAATGAGAGAAAAAGTCTTCGGATTTCTTAATGACAAAATCAAAAGTTTAGCGACAACGAATCTTCTTCGAGATCGGCACTCCAAGAAAGTACAGAAAATCCTTTCGAAGGCTTTAAAATGGGAAGAGAAGGAATATTCAAAATCAAGGGTCTACGAGAATGGAAAAATTTACGACACACGCACAGGGAATAAGAAACAACCGAATAGTATTATCGGCTATGCCGACTGGTTATATTCTAGACGAAACAGTATTGTTCATGGAGACGGAATTCATTACATTGAGCAAGATTACACACATATAAGAAAAAACTTTGCCAACGGTCTTCCAAAGAATTTTCGTCTTCAGTTACCTTCCATAACGGCTGCGACCACTTTTTACATAAATCTATTAAAACTTATCGAGGATACTTTGTCGCGATCTTTGGATAACATGGACGATTCAAAATAAAAGAGAGGAGCATGAACTACTTCGTCTTAATTATCCTCGCCCTCACCGGAGTCGCGCTCGGAATGTATCTTGCGCGACGAAACAAGATATGATGGACTTCCTCTATCGGCGAGTGCTCAAGCCACTCTTGTTTACCCAGGATCCTGATGTGGTGCATGAAGTGTTTGTGGTCATTGGGGAGTTCGCGGGGCGATTTTGGATTACGCGGAAATTGTTCGCTTTTCTCTATGACTATTGCGGGCCAGATATTTCTAAAACAGTAGACGGCATTACGTACCGCACCCCCGTCCTGCTCTCTGCCGGCTTTGACGCAAACGGGCAACTCACACAGATACTGCCGTCACTCGCCTTTGGCGGAGAAGAGGTGGGCTCGACGACCGCACACCCCTGCGAGGGGAACCCGCGCCCGCGGCTCACGCGGCTTATCCGAAATAAAAGTCTCGTGGTGTATAAAGGTTTGCGCAACAAAGGCGTTAACGCACTTATCGCTCATCTTAAACACACGCCACGCCTGCCTGCGCAGGCAGGTATTCTCGGATACGTCATCGGCATTTCGATAGCGCGCACGAATGAGCAAGTAGCGTCAACCGATGTGGAGGCCGGGATACGCGACTATGTTGAGTCGTTCAAGAAATTGAATACCGCAGGAGTGGGCGACTACTACACCATCAACATTTCATGCCCCAATTCTTACACTGGCGAGACATTTATTGAGCCGGTGCTCTTCGCACAGCTCCTACCGCGCTTACGAGAGATACCCTGCAAGAAGCCGGTGTATCTGAAAATGCCCATCAATATTCCATGGGAGCAATTTGCAGCGTTGCTTGCTATTGCTAATACAAATGACATTCAAGGCGTCATCATCGGCAATTTAAATAAAAATTATAATGACCTCGAGCACCCAGAGGACGCTCCACCAGCGTTTCGCGGCGGGCTCTCTGGCGCGCCGACCTTTGCACTCTCAAACGAGCTCATTAAAAAAACGCGCGCAAAATATGGCAAAAGATTCACCATCATCGGGACCGGGGGTATCTTCACTCCGGAGCAGGCAATGGAAAAGTTCAGGGCGGGCGCCGACCTTATCCAACTCGTCTCCGGCATGATATTCACCGGCCCAGGACTTATGAAAAAGATTTGTGAGCGATATGCTAAAGAGGTTCCCTCATGATATCGTACAACCATGTCTGACTCAAGACCAGTCCTCGTCTCTGGCGTGAAGCCGACCGGCGATCTGCATATCGGGAATTATTTCGGCGCGATGCGCCAGCTTGTCGAGCTCACCAAAGAAGGGAAATACCGCCCCTTCATTTTCGTCGCTGATTATCACGCGCTCAACACCATGCAGGACGCCGAGGAAATGCGCCGGCGCACCCGCGAGCTGGTGATGGCGTATATCGCGGTCGGTCTCGACCCAAAGGAGGTTGTCTTCTTCAAACAATCAGAGGTGCCCGCGCACACCGAGCTGTGTTGGATATTCGACACCATTACCACGATGCCCTACCTTATGCGCGCACACGCCTACAAGGATGCCGAGGCGAAGAATAAAGAACTCAATGTCGGGACATTCAACTACCCGATGCTTATGGCGGCCGACATCCTTCTCTACGACGCTTCGATCGTGCCGGTGGGCGCTGACCAGAAACAGCACATTGAGTATGCACGCGACACGGCGGAGAAGTTTAATCGCGTATTCAAAACAGATGTTTTCAAACTCCCCGAGCCATACATTATGCCCGAGGTCGCGGTAGTGCCCGGTATCGATGGACAGAAGATGAGCAAGAGCTATGGGAATGTCATTCCGCTTTTTGCCAGCCGCGATGAACTTGCAAAAGCGGTGATGAGCATCGTCACGGATTCTTCAGGCGAACGTCCCGAGAACGTGTACGCCATCCACAAACTGGTGCGGAGTGAGAGCGAGCTTGAAAAGATCTACAGCGAGAATCGCGGGAACTATAAAATACTCAAAGAAACGCTCATCGAGAACCTTGAGAGTTATTTCGCGCCGATGCGTGCGAAGTATGAAGAACTCAAAAACGATTCCGGCATCGTGGACGAAGTGTTGGCGAACGGAAAGCTCGAAGCCCGCGCCGTGAGCGAGGCCAAAATGGAGCAAGTCCGCTGTGCCATCGGTGTTGCCTAGCCACCCTTTTTGTGGCTGGCTGGCTTGACAAATACTTACATTCGTGTATACTACACCTAGCTTGATCTTCCCACAACCATAGCCCTAAGGAGGGTAAAATGAGTAAGCAAATTCTGAAGTTTGTCATTCTCGGCTTCGCGATCATCGGACTACTGACGACCATCAGCACGGCTCGGTCTGTTTCCCGAGATTACGGAAAGGCTTTCGTGGTAACACAGATTGAATACTACACCGAAGGATCCATCATGGGTTTCAACAACAGATCGCAAGTGACCCTGAAGGAAGAGCGCGGGTACCGTTCCATTCGTACCCTGAACATGGATATGAAGGGCTCTTTCCTTCCTGGTGATCGTGTGTCTTTCGACCTCCTGGGCTTCCCTCACCGGCTGTAGGCGACAAGAGCCTCGCTTAAGCACCCCGCAAAACAGCGCGGGGTGTGCTATTTTATAGGTTATATGGAGCGAACAAGCATCGTAGGGTTGGGAAGTCATATCGGCAAAACTGTCTCGATTTCTGGCTGGGTGGATGTACGGCGAGACCATGGAAAGCTTGTGTTCCTCGACATCCGCGACCGCTCGGGGAAAGTACAGTGCGTATGCCTCCCAAATCATGCCGAAGCGGTGACAATCGCACAAACACTTCGGCCAGAGTGGGTCGTGCAGATAGAAGGTGTGGTGAATGAGCGCCCAGAGAAAATGCGCACCGAGGACGCAAATGGAAATATCGAGCTTGAAGTAACAAAGATTGTCCTGCTTGCCGAGGCGCAAGAATTACCATTTGAGAAAGATACTCAAGTGAATCTGGATACCTACCTTGATTACTTGCCGCTCACGCTCCGGAGCGAACGCGCTCGCGCAATCTTCAAAGTACAAGCAGAAATTACAAATGCATATCGCGGTTTTCTTGGCCTTGAGGGATTTACCGAGTTCCAGGCGCCTAAGCTTATCGGCGACGATGCCGAGGGCGGCGCAAATGTGTTCTCGGTGCCCTATTTCAATGATAAAGTCGCCCACCTTGGTACCTCGCCGCAATTTTATAAACAGATAATGGTCGGCGCCCTGGAACGCGTTTTTTCCGTCGGCAATGTTTACCGCGCGGAGAAGCATTCCACCACGCGCCACTTGAACGAGTACACCTCACTCGATATAGAGATGGGCTTTATCAAGGACCATCACGACATTATGGAGGTCGAGACGCGACTTATGCACGCGCTCGTTAACCAGCTCAAGATGAATTGTGAGCAAGAATTCAAACTGCTCGGCGCTACACTCCCAACCGCTCCAGAAAAATTCCCGGTATTAAAACTCCGCGAGGCGCTCGAGCTTATCTATAAAGAGACTGGACGTGATAATCGCAGCGAACCAGATCTCGAACCCGAGGACGAACGCTGGCTCTCGGAGTGGGCGCTGCGAGAGAAGGGAAGTGACTTCCTGTTCATCACGCACTATCCGGTTGCGAAGCGTCCGATGTATACGTTTGAAGACCCCGAAGATCCGGGCTATACACGAAGCTTCGACCTGCTGTTGCGTGGAGTCGAAATCACCACGGGCGGTCAACGCCGGCACGACTACCAGAATCTCATTGATGGTATCAAGAGTAAGGGGCTCGACCCCGAGAAGTTCTCGTACTATCTCCAAGCATTTAAATACGGTATGCCACCGCACGGTGGGTGGGGGATGGGTCTCGAACGTCTCACCCAGAAGATGCTCGGACTCGCGAATGTAAAAGAAGCCACCCTCTTCCCGCGCGACATCAACCGCATCGATCAACTCCTCTCAACGAACGCCGCTGACATCGTCAAATAATCATCCGATGAAGATAACACTCAAAAAGGGAAGTATTGAAAATGCACCGAAGAAATACGTGCGTGTCCGCCTTACTGAAAAGCCGAAAGGAACAAAGCGTTTTGTGAAAGAAGGCGGGGTGGAGACGCTTGAGATTGGCGTCGGCAAGCCCGCCGAGATGAATTTACGGAGGTTTATCGTCCTCTGTCGCGCCATCGTGAATGCCGCCAAGGCAAACAAGTGCAAGAAGATCGCTCTTCAAGCTGGTGGTATCGGAAAACTTTTTAAAAATCTCAAGGACAACTCGCCCGAAGATCTAGCTCGGCTTGCAGCTGAAAATCTCGAGATGGCGAATTTTGAATTCAATGTTCTCAAAACAAAACCGAAAGAGGGCTTCGACTCGGTTGAGGAAATACTCCTATATGGAGCATTTTCGCCTTCAATCGAAAAAGCACTTAGAAAAGGGCAAGAAATAGGGAGGGCAGTCAATGAATGCCGCACGCTCGCGAACACACCCGGGGGAGATATGACCCCGACAATACTTGCGAAGGCCGCAAAAGAAGCGGTGAGGGGATTGCCGGTAAAAGTAACCGTGCTTGGCGAAAAGGAGATGAAGAAACTTGGCATGGGCGCACTGCTTGGCGTCGCGAAGGGTTCTTCTGAAACTCCTACATTCACGATTCTTGAATACCCTTCGACAAGCTCAGGGCAAGCATGGACCAAACAGAAACCAGTTGTGCTTGCGGGGAAGGGCGTCACATTTGATAGTGGCGGACTCAATTTGAAACCCTCAAGCGGTATTTATGAAATGCATATGGATATGTCTGGTGCCGCGGCAATCATTCACGCAGTGGCACTTGCGGCGCGCTTGAAGATGAAGAAGCACGTTATCGGTCTTATACCCTCGGTAGAGAATATGCCGGGCAATAATGCCTATCGCCCTGGCGATGTTCTCAAATCTATGTCCGGAAAAACCATTGAAGTGCTTGATACTGACGCTGAGGGCCGGCTCATCCTCGCTGATGCGCTGACCTATGCGAAGCGCTTCAAGCCTGCAGTAGTGATTGATGTGGCGACACTCACCGGCGCGGCTATCTCCGCGCTCGGGCTCTACGCGAGCGCACTGCTCACCCGTGATGATGCTCTTGCAGAAAAGATTTCTCGAGACGCTGAAGCATCCGGCGACTACGTGTGGCGGCTTCCGCTCTGGGACGAATATGAAGACCGTGTGAAAGGTACTTTTGCTGATTTGAAAAATGTCCCCGGCGGCTCAACGAGCCGCTATGGAGGTGCGATAGATGGCGGGATGTTCCTCTGGCAGTTTGCAAAGGAGCTTGACTGCCCCTGGGCGCACCTCGACATAGCCCCAAGGATGACGGATGCACCCGGTGAGGAGCTGGCAAAGGGCGCCGCCGGAGCACCCGTGCGGCTTCTCATACACTTTATAGAACACTATGCCGTTCAACATAAAAACTGACTCATACGAAGGACCGTTTGAAGTGCTACTCGATCTTATCGAGGCTAGGAAACTTTTGGTAAATGACCTCGCTCTCGCGAATATCACCGAAGACTACATTCAACACGTGCGTGCACAGACCGCATTTCCCGTTGAAGAAACAGCAAATTTTATTCAAATCGCTGCGACACTGTTGCTCATTAAATCGAAGTCGCTTATCCCCGACCTTGCATTTTCTGAAGAAGAGAGCGCCGACGTTGAGGACCTAAAGCGCCGACTCGCCGCATATGAGAAAGTGCGCGAGGCTGCGCGTGAGCTTTCCCGTGTCTACGGGCGAACTGTCATGGCAGCAGAAGGGGAACGCGCGCCTGAAGTTGTGTTCGCTCCATCTCGCGACCTCTCTGCGGCGGCACTTGCAGAAGCACTCGCGCGCGTGCTTGCCGCGCGCGAGGTAGTCGAGGAACTCCCCGAGGCACGTGTGAAGCCACTCGTCACAATCGAGGAGATGATGGACCAGCTCGCCAAGCGCGTGCAGAGCGCGATGACACTTTCTTTTAATGAATTTTCAAAAGAGACAAAAGAACGAATCGAAGTTATCGTCTCCTTTCTTGCGCTCCTCGAGCTCGTGAAGCAAGGCGCCGTCGCTGCCGAGCAACATGAAGTCTACGGCGATATTCGCATCAGTCACACTGCTTCAACTTCTGTGCCATATTACGGATAGATATGGAAGATCTCGACAAAACAATGACGGGAAAACCAAAACGTGATTGGTGGAAGCAAGGGAAGGCATTAGACCTCTGGTCTATTCCACACTTTCTTTTCGGAATCCTTATGGGAATGTTGCCACCGCTTATCGGAATCTCGCTTCTTACTGCTCTCTCTCTTACTCTCATACTCGCGCTCTTGTGGGAACTGTATGAAAAGCTTGTTGAAATCAAAGAAACCTTTTTGAATAGTGTGTTCGACGTCATCCTGCCTATCGTAGCCTTTACGTGCATTTCACTTGTATTCCATTTCTACTCATTCCACCCTAACGACATTCTGGTCGTTGCGATCGCCATTTTTATCCTCTACGTATTCACTAATCTTTCCGGCTGGCTCGCCTATCGTCGCCGCAAACACGGCTTCTACATGCATTAAAATGTCGCTTTGATATGGTCTGAAGGGGAGGCATCTGAGGATGAACAGCACACACTCGACAGCATGATGAGGCATCAGCTACAATAGAGGCAATGCTTACGCCGCCTGCCGCCGCCCACGCACTCCTCTTCGCCTCCGGCGGACCGCTTCCGAAGAAGCAACTTGCGAAACTATTGGAGATTAAAGAGTCAGAAGTTAAATTAGTATTGAAAGCGCTGACTGACTCACTCAAAAATAGCGGTGTGGTCGTCGTTGAGACAGATACTGAAGTGGAATTGCGCACGGCATCTGAAGCGTCCGTTATCGTGAAGAAGCTTCGCGAGAGCGAGCTTGCACGCGACCTCGGGAAGGCAAGCCTCGAGACGCTGGCGGTTATTGCCTACGGGACAGGGACAACGCGTGGGGAAGTCGATTGGGTGCGTGGCGTCAATTCCTCAACCTCGCTCCGCACTCTTCTTATACGTGGCTTGATTGAGGGGAAGGAAGACCCTGCTGACAAACGCCGTATCCGCTACTCCCTCACCACCGAAGCGCTTGCGCATCTCGGTATCACGCACATACGTGAACTCCCACGAGCTGAAGAATTAAACGCCGCCGCGAAAAGCATTGTCGATGCAGAGTTCGCGGCCGCAACGGCCGCGGAGCTTGTCGAATAACCCATATGAACTCCGCTGACCTCCGGAAACTTGCCGAACGAACCCGCTCCGCGCGCGAAGCGGGATTCGGACTTCTGCTCGCCTCGGGCGTTCTGGCCCTTTTTCTTTTTGTACCGCTCGGATCAAAAGGGTTAACGTCATCACCGGCAACCATTGCGACCTCTACGACGCCCGACGCCTTTCCGCATGTATCAATTGAAGCAACATCAGCCATTGTCTACGACCTCGCAACCGGCAAAATACTGTATGCAAAAAACGCTGATACGCAATTACCTCTCGCATCTCTTACCAAATTACTTACCGTGTATGCCGCGCTCGCCGTGTTCTCTCCGAACACACCGATAACCATTCCCGCAAGTGCGATGAATCTCGATGGGCCGCGTGTCTTCAAGAAAGGACAGACTTTTACACTTTCCGATATTGCGCGTCTCACGTTGACCGCATCGCTGAATGACGGAGCTGCTGCAATTGCCGAGGCGACTGCCGAACGACAACAGCTCTCACAAAGCGCTATGCTCGCCGGTGCCGCCGCAGCACTCAATCTCTCGCAGACGTTTGCGGTCAATGGCACCGGTCTCGATGTGAATGCAGAAGTTTCCGGCGGCTATGGTTCTGCTCATGACCTCGCGCTTCTCGCCGGCGCTCTGGTCGCCAAAGCGTCAGATATTGCAGCCGCAACGACACTCAATACTGTTCAGGCAATTTCGGAAGGCGGTACTGCCTTCCGGGTCGCAAACACTGACCCGTTCATTGATTCTATTCCGCGTCTCCTCCTTTCAAAAACGGGATACACCGATCTTGCAGGCGGTAATCTCGCCCTCGTGTTTGATGCGGGCATCGGGCATCCAATCGCGATCGTTGTTCTCGGTTCTTCCACTACAAACCGATTTACGGATGGTATGACCCTTGTTGCTGCTACTCAGGCGCATTTTGCGGGTACGACCTCTCTCTGAATATGATTACCTCAAACATCATCAAAGTATTTATCCCGGCAACTGCAGCGTTTGCCGTGGGTATTCTTCTCGCGCCGCTCCTTACGCACTATTTATACAAGCATCGCGTATGGAAAAAAGTAGCGGGGAAGACTGCTCTCGACGGTACGCCTGCCACCGAATTTGAAAAGCTTCGTCTTTCAGCCCATACGGGTACCGAGACCTCAACGCCAAGGATGGGCGGCGTCCTGATTTGGGTGAGTGTCACCATCGTGACAATCGGTCTTTGGCTTCTTGCGCGGCTTGTGCCAATCCCTCTCACCGAGAAGCTCGATTTCTTCAGTCGCAGTCAAACGTGGATACCTCTCCTATCTCTGCTTGCAGGGGCGTTCATGGGCTTCGTTAATGACCTGCTTGATATCCATCCCTCGGGTGAGCGGGGAATACGATTACGCACTCGACTCTTATTTGTCACGCTTGTGTCCGCCTTTATTGGCTGGTGGTTTTACGCGAAACTGGGTGTTGATGCTATCGGTATACCCGGAGATGGCACACTCGCACTCGGTGCGCTCATCGTTCCTCTTTTTGTCGTTATTACACTTGGGCTCTACGCCGGTGGCGTTATCGACGGCATCGATGGGCTCGCCGGCGGCGTCTTCAGCACCGCCTTTATGGCGTACGCAGGCATCGCCTATTTTCAGAACCAAATCAACCTGGCTGCATTTTCCGCTACACTCACGGGTGCAATACTTGCATTTCTGTGGTTCAACATACCTCCTGCGCGTTTCTGGATGACCGAGACCGGCACGATGGGTCTCACCATGACACTTGCAGTCATTGCATTTATGACCGACACACCAGGGAACGGCTACGGTATCGCTGCGCTGCCTATCATCGCGTTCCCGCTTGTGGTAACCGTCCTTTCAAACATCATTCAGGTGAGCTCGAAGAAGTGGCGTGGGAAAAAAGTGTTCCGCATCGCACCCTTGCATCACCACTTCGAGGCGATTGGCTGGCCTTCCTATAAAGTCACGATGCGTTACTGGATCATCTCCATTATCTGCGCGATTGTTGGGATGACCGTCGCACTTCTTAAATCATCATGAAGTTTGTGTCCGGCGATCGAATGTTTATAATGTTGGTGCTCGCGATTGTGCTTGCCGGTTTTGCGATTTTTTCTTCCGCCGCACTCGGTCTCCTCGCGCGCGAGAGCAGTTCCGTATCGAAAGACATCATGCTTCAGGCGGGACTCGGCATCGGTTTGGGATTCATTGCACTGATGATTGCGCGCGCTATTCCGCTCGCTCTCATCAGACGTTTTGCTCCTTATCTCTACGTTATGACTATTGTCTTTACTGCTCTCGTATTTGTCCCCGGTATCGGGCTGCACGCCAATGGTGCAACTCGTTGGATCGACCTCGGCTTCACGACCGTGCAGCCAGCAGAATTCTTGAAAATTGGTTTCGTGCTTGCTCTTGCGTGGTGGCTCACCCCGCGTGCGCGGCAACTCTCAAGCTACAGGAATGGATTGATTCCCTTCACTCTCATGCTTGCGATCCCAACCATTGTCTTGCTCGCCCAGCCGAATACTTCAACGGCTCTGCTTCTCATCATCACCGGTATGACGATGTACTTCGCGGCAGGCGCACCATGGCGAGACTTCGGCATCTTAACGTTCATCGCTATCCTCGGCTTTATCAGTATCGTCCTCGTACGGCCGTATGTACTCGAACGAGTCAAAACATTTATAGACCCTTCTGCAAACTCGTTGAGCAGCGGCTACCAGATTCAGCAGTCGCTCATTGCCATTGGTTCCGGTGGTCTTCTCGGCAGGGGATTCGGACAGAGCGTAGAGAAATTTAATTATTTACCGGAGCCTGACGGAGACTCCGTGTTCGCCGTTTTTGCGGAAGAAACCGGTTTTGTCGGCACTACGCTTCTTCTTCTTCTTTTCGTCGCGCTCGCTGCGCGCGGCATTGTGATAGCGGGGAATTCACGGGAACTCTTCGGCGGTCTTATCGCGCTCGGCTTTTCCTCCATTATTATTTTACAAGCATTTATCAACATGTGTGCGATGCTTGGCATCATTCCGCTTACCGGATTACCGCTCCCGTTCATCTCTCACGGCGGTACGGCGCTCATGGCGACCCTTATTATGTGCGGCTTCATCCTCAACGTCGCCGCGCACCGTAAATCCACGTAAATAAAACGTTGTTGACTTGCATCCGATCAAGGTATAGCTTCTATCTAGAGAGATGTTCCGAATCATCCACCACGGAGGGTTATATGAAAGAATCCGAGTTTGTTCATCTAGGGCGCGAGGATGTGCCGGAGTGGTTTACCCTTGATCTCATCCAAGGCGTCGACCCGACCGTTCTTCCTCTTCCCCTTCCAGCGGTTCCTCTTCTCGTTCTTGGCATTGCTGAAGAAACACTCCATCATCTCATCGATGTTCTGCCGAGATGTGGCTGGATTGACGGGTGTGAAGAACGTCTGAACGAATACGAAATTGCAACGAAATTCCTTTTCGACGCCAGCAAACCATGGGGCTTTAGGGGGGTGCTCAATCCGTACCAGCGACCAGATCATGCTGGAATTATCGAGTACGCCATTCCCATTCCTCAAATTGAGAAGGATGCCGGCGAATGCGGGAATTGCGGGGGTGCAGGTGAAACCGACGATGGTTGGGATTGCTTCCACTGCAACAAGACGGGCAGAGAGACCGTTAACGATTGGGATGCCCTTGATTGCATCGCCGCGACGCTTTTCGTTCTCGGAAGCATCCTGGAAATGCCTGACAAGAAATGGATCGCCGGCATTGACACGGGGCGGAAGCAGCTCTTAACGGTGCGGACGAATTTTGAAAGGGGTCGAGCCTTTATCGGCGCGACTCTTTCCAGAACGTTCGGTGATTATCTGCGTTCTCTCTCGAATCAGGAGTTGCCGGAGGTGGAGGCAGCCATCAAGAGCGTTTACCTGCATATGTTCCCGAGTTACAGACGGTTTGGCGATCATGATTATCGTGCCAGTATTCGCAGAAATGGCCAGCTCATCTTGGACGTCCCCGGAAATGCTTGCGGTCTGTATGTGGATGGGTTCGACCAGAGCCTACGTGAGTCATCCGGTCCCATGAAGCTTGGTTGCCATAACGTCGATGGTCATCACCAGCAACTTGCGCTCTTTTCTGGCCTCGCTGCATTCGCCGGCATGGCCAGAAGAGATCTGTATCCCGAAGAATAAAACACAGGAAGACGACCACCGCGCTCGGGACGCGGTGGTTTTGTTTTATATAAGGGAGATAGGGTATACTTTACTCATGACCATCGCGTTTACGGGGGGAGGGACGGGCGGGCACTTTTATCCCATTATTGCTATCGCCGAGGCGATTAATGACCTTGTGCGCGAGAAGCGTCTTGTGGCGCCCAAGCTCTACTACCTCGCACCGAGCTCATTTGACCAGAACGCACTTTTTGAAAACGGCATCACCTTCATCAAGATACCGGCAGGGAAGATGCGCCGCTACGCTTCCTTCAAAAATGTGACAGATTTCTTTCTCACGATTGTAGGGACACTATCGGCATTCTTTACGCTCTTCCGTTTGTACCCAGACGTGGTGATGAGTAAGGGTGGGTATGGCAGCGTGCCGACGATACTTGCTGCGCGTCTCTTGCGTATTCCCGTTATCATCCACGAATCAGATTCAAAGCCCGGACGTGCGAATTTGCTTGCCGCAAAATTTGCAGCAAAAATTGCAATCTCATTCGATAGCGCCGCAGCCTATTTCCCTGAAGAGGTGCGAGAGAAAATAGCTCGCACGGGTATTCCTATTCGAAAGGCACTTGCCACTATAAACACTGAAGGAGCACAACAATACCTCGGACTTGAAGAAGGATTACCAACCATCCTCATCCTCGGTGGCTCCCAGGGTGCAATGAAAATTAACGAAGTAGTGCTTTCGTCGCTTTCGGAGCTCGTCCCGCTTGCGAACATCATTCATCAAACAGGACGCGCACACATCAAGGAGGTCGAGGCGATTGCTCGTGTCGTACTCTCGAAGTCTCCGAATACTGCCCACTACCATCCTATCGACTATCTTTCCCAGTCGTCGCTCCAACGTTCTGCTACAATCGCAAATTTGGTTGTCTCGCGTGCGGGCGCAAACAGCATTGCCGAAATAAGCCTGTGGGGTAAACCCGCAATTCTTATTCCAATTCCCGAGTCCGTCAGTCATGATCAACGCACCAATGCGTACAGCTACGCACACACCGGTGCCGCTATTGTGCTTGAAGAAGAAAATCTCACACCACATCTTTTTGTCTCGGAAATCAAACGCATCATGAGCGATTCGGAGCTCGAGAAGCGCATGGGGGCTTCTGCTATCGGCTTTACTGACCCAGATGCCGCACGCATCCTCGCAGACGAGGTGCTCCAGATAGCGCTTACGCACGAAGCATGACCAGCGTCGTCACTCGTTTCGCACCATCGCCAACCGGTCTTAAGCATGCCGGCAATTATCGTACAGCTGTCTTCTGCTATCTTTTCGCGAAAAAAAATAACGGTTCTTCTTTGGTCCGAATAGAGGACACTGACCGGACCCGTTCAAAAAAAGAATACGAACAAAATATATTTGATACCTTGGAGTGGCTTGGATTAATACCCGATGAACCGCCAACACGCTCCAGTGAGCGTATGGAAAGACATAAAGAATTATTAAAGAAGCTCGTCGCTGAAGACAAAGCGTATGTGTCGCACGAACCCAAAAAGGACGACCCTAATCAAATGGTCGATGTGGTGCGGCTCCGTAATCCAAAAACGGACATTACCTTTCATGATGAGATACGGGGCGATATAACCTTTGACACCACCGAGCATGGCGATTTCGTCATTGCGCGCGCCATTGATGATCCTCTCTATCACTTTGCTGTCGTAGTTGACGATGGAGATGCGGACATCACCCATGTCATTCGTGGTGAAGATCATATCTCAAACACCTCACGCCACATTCTGATACAGCAAGCGCTCGGTCTCCCTCATCCTATTTATGCACACGTACCTCTTCTTCTCAATACAAATCGGACTAAGCTTTCAACACGCACTGGTGCAAAGCCTTTATATGCTTATCGCGACATGGGCATACTATCCGATGCTATGCTCAACTACCTTGCACTCCTCGGCTGGAATCCGGGAGATGACCGTGAATATCTCACACGCGACGAACTTATCGAATCGTTCGACCTCGCACGTGTACAAAAGGGAAGTGCCGTATTTGATGAGACAAAACTCCTCTCGGTGAATCAATACTGGATGCGCAAACTTTCTGATGATAATTTCCTAGCACACCTCGAAACAAGGTTCGACCTTGGGAAGCTTGCATTAAGGTCGAACCTTGTTTCGAAAGCCATTCCGCTCCTGAAAGAGCGGGCACAGACGTTTGGGCAGGCCCACGAGATGCTCTCGGGCGAGCTTGCCTGCCTCTTCGCAGAGCCGAAACTCGACCGGGCATTGTTCCTCGCAAAAGAGCTTCCAGACCGTCCTGGGGTAGGAAAGACTGCCCTGGAAGGGCTCTGTGAGGCCATAATCGCTCTCCCAGAAGAAGCGCCTGTCGAGGCGATAAAAGAAGTCCTTATGCCCCTTGCAAACGCCGAGGAAGCAAAAGGGAAGGGAGGCCGAGGAGCAATGCTCTGGCCGCTCCGCTATGCGCTTTCCGGGCAAGAACGTTCCCCCGACCCTTTCACCCTCATCTCAATACTCGGCTCTGCTGAATCTGTTTCGCGCATACGAAACGCTATTGCTATACTCGAAAGATGAGCGCGCGCGGAAGTACTTTCCTATGTTTGAGCGTTCTGTTTTTTGTGTTCATTCCTACTATCGCACACGCACAGTCAGTCGCTGAACTTCAGTCCCAGATCGATGCGAACAATCGCCAGCTTGAGTCGCTTAAAACAGAGATTGCGACTTTCCAGAAACAGCTTGATGAAATCGGTGAGAAGAAAAGTACACTCCAGTCAACTATTAGTTCGCTCGCGCTTTCTCAGAAACAGCTCACGATACAGATACAGATAACGCAAAATAAAATAGCGTCGGCTAATCTGCAAATAAAACAGTTGACACTCTCTATTGGTGATAAAGAAGCTTCAATCGTCTCCAATCAAAGCGCGATCGCAAAAGCACTCCGTAAGGTCGCCGAGAATGAGCAGACGCCGCTTGTCACGAGCATCATTTCTGCGCACACGCTCGGCGAAGCATGGAAAGTGACTGATGAGATGGTTCAATTCAACAGAGCTCTCTCAAACGATATTAAAAGTCTGCGTGCCGTCCGTACGGTGCTCGCCACCAATCGCGATGAAGTAACAAAAGTAAAAGCCGATCTTGTCGCGCTCCAAACCAACCTCACGCTCCAGAAGCGTTCTGTCGATGCAAACAAAGTAGCACAGCAAAAACTGCTCGTTGATACAAAAAATCAAGAATCAAATTATCAAAAGATCATCGCACAGAAGCAGGCGGCAGAGAAATCATTTGAGCAAGAGCTTCTAAATCTGCAGAGTCAATTGAATCTCATCGTGCATCCTGACCTGCTCCCGAAAGTTGGCTCTGGCGTGCTTGCGTGGCCATTTGACAATGCGTTCATGTTCTCCTGCACGCAGCGGAAAAAAGTATTTGGAAATCTCTTTTGCATCACGCAATACTTCGGTAATACACCATTCTCAACCGCAAATGCACAAATTTATAACGGTTACGGCCATAACGCTATCGATATCGCCGCACCAATCGGCACGCCAGTCTACGCAGCGCTTGGCGGGACAGTGCTTGATACCGGAAATACCGACCTTGTGCCTGGCTGCTACTCCTTCGGCAAATGGGTGATGGTCATTCATGGTAATGGCTTGAGTACGCTTTATTCACATCTTTCATCAATCGATATAATGAAAGGGCAGCAGGTGAATACAAAACAGATACTTGGGCTTTCCGGTATGACGGGCTACGCGACCGGACCGCACCTTCACTTCGGGGTGTATGCGACCGAAGGTACACAGATTATGACGCTCAAACAGTTCCGTGGTGCTGCGGCCGGTTGTGCAAACGCCAAAATGCCAGTCGCGACCCTCACCGCCTACCTCAACCCACTTTCGTATCTCTAGTGCGCCAGAGGAGTAGGGAAGCGTAGGTGCGGTGCGGGGACCATTTTTCTGCAATGGCGAGGAGCGTAGTGCGTGGAGTGTTTCTCGGCATACCGAGATACTAGCACTCTGTTGTATACTACCAATATGTCTCTCGTTGACTTGTTGAAGCTTGTCTTCTGGGCTGTAGTCTTTATTCTTGCGCTCTCCTTTTTTGGTATTTCTATTCAAGCAATTGTGAATTCTCCGACCGGTCAAGAAAATGTTCAATATATCTCTCACCTTCTCAATCAAGTGTGGCTGTGGGCAACGTATTGGATTCGGCCGTCATAGATAGCCCGCAGGGGACTCTTTAGTGTATCTTCGCACAATATATCTTTTGCGTAAAGAACTAGCACGTGACATTCTCAATAATGTAGTCATATGCCTCATCGACTGAATCGACGAGAATGTAAAGCTTCATATCCCCTTCATCGATAGCCGCATGCTTCTTGTACACGACTTTTTCAATAAAACCGAGTAATGGCTGCCAAAAATCCTTACCGAAAAGAATAATTGGTACTTTGCGAATCTTTTTCGTCTGGACGAGCGTCACGATTTCAAAGAATTCATCAAGCGTACCGAACCCGCCCGGGAAATAGACATATACTTCAGACGAGTACGTCAACATTACTTTACGCACAAAGAAATGATCGAAACCAAATTTTTCGGTAAGGTATGGATTATATTTTTGAGTATCCTCCAGGTTGATATTGAGCCCAACCGACGCGCCACCGGCCTCAAACGCTCCTTTATTTGCGGCCAACATCACACCGGAACTGCCACCCGTTACGACGGCAAAACCCTTTTGGGAGAGCCGGCGAGCAAGTTCTTCGGCATGTTCATACGAATTGTCTCCGAGTGAAGTGCGCGAGCCACCGAACACGGATACCGCCAGGCCGTACCGCCGAATAATGTCGAACCCTTCCACGAATTCGGACATTATTTTGAATACCCGCCACGATTCTATTTTCTTTGGCTTGCAGACAAGGAGCGGTCGGTCGGCTGCGTCTGGCATGGTGCGTTGTCCTTCGTGCACCACGTGCGCGAGCCGTTCGGCAGTCTCGTGGATCGGAGTCACCTGCGGCAACGTGCCACGCGTCAAATCCTCATTCATGATCATGATACTGATAATGATAACAGATTATAAGCCCTTGCAATTCGCTGCTGGCGTATAACCCGCGGCTAGAGCGGCCGCGGCGGAAGGAAACGATACTTTGTTTGTATCAGAAATCCGATCAACACCGGCGCATCCCGGCAGATAATATTTTGTTCCATTTTTTGAGACCACGACGCCGACGTCAGAAGTCGACGCCCCGACTTCTGACGTCGAGACCTGCTGCGGAGCCGTTTCGAGCCTCGTGCCGCTTGTCCCCGCAGTATCTTGACCTGCGAGGTAGCCAAGCCCGAAGGAGAGCGATGAACTCACCACGAGGATGGCAATAACGAGCATATCTCGGGGTATCCGGGCGAGAGCGCTTTTGCATTTTCCGCGCACTTCTGCTATATTCATACGGTAAAACTATACCACTATGGCATCAACAAAAGCTGGCGGTTCAGCCAAGAATCTCAATACGTCGAACCCGAAATATCTCGGTGTAAAGCTTGCTGACGGCGCCTCGGCGCGTCCTGGCATGGTCATCGTCCGCCAGCGTGGTACCAAAATAGAAGCTGGAAAAAATGTACGCGTCGGTCGCGACCACACGCTGTTCTCTGTCGCAACCGGTACTGTTTCCTTCCGCACACGCCGCAAGACGAATTTTACCGGTCGCGTTATCTCCAAAAAAGTTGTCGACGTCGCTTAAGATTCTGCTTCAATCGTAATAGAAAATTTCCCAAACGTCTCAACAGAAGCGACAGGGATATCAAATGTGCCGAGCTCTTTAATAGGTTTCTCGAGTTTGATAACGCCTTCAGGCAAATCGACGCGTGCTTGTTCCTTTGCCGCCTTTATAATCTCGGACTTCCCTACCGCATCATAGAGATGATTTTTTTCATTCACTTTTGCCTTGATGATGATGTGAGCTTCAGCAAGAGACGCGATATTTTGTGCGAGAAGTGCAGCATCGAGCGCTGAACGATCAGTGGCTTGCTTGCGGCGCAGCTCGGCCTCTTGTTTGGCCATTGGCGTCGCAACAATGGCAAGCTTCTTCGGAATAAGGAAATTGAGCGCATATCCGTCTGCTGCCACAATCTCCTCGTGCGCCCGCCCTACGCCTTTCACATCTCTGGTCAATATAACTTTCATATAAAATCTAGATTACCTTATTGTATATCGTGAGTCAAAAGCCATTAAATGTGCTCTACGACACGCCGTTGGCGAAAAAGCCATTTCCCGAATTCTACTGCGGCAATGTTGAGTACGCAGACTGCCACAACACCGAGAAGCCAGAAAAACGGCAAAGAAACAGTATCGAATAAAGACTGGAAGAATGGGATGTAAATAGCCGCGCCCATGAGAATAACGCCGATGCTAACCCCCATCACCAAATACGGGTTGGAAAAAAACGAATAGGTAAAAATACTTCTCTCCAGACTTCTCAGTGAAAATGCCAAGAATAAAGTGTAGCTTCCAAAGCTGGCAAAAATAAAAGTTCTTACGATATCTTCCGGAAAACCGATTCGGAGCAGTACCCAGTAGAGCAGAAACAGCAACATACTCGTAGAAAGACCGATGAATAAGACCAGAAACTTCATCAGAGGACTAAAGAGATTGGTTTCCCTACCGCGCGAATGAGTGGTCATTCCGTCGATGTTTTTCTCAAAAGCAAATGCAACTGCCGGAAAACTGTCCGAGAAAAAATTCACCCAGAGAATCTGGAGTGCGTTGAGTGGAAGTACCACGCCGGTCGCAAGAGCACCCCCGATGAGAATAAGCGCATCGGCCACCGACGAAAGAAGATACACCAACACTTTTCGAATGTTGTGCATAATTTGCCGTCCCTCCTCTACGGCAGCGACGATAGTCTCGAAATTATCGTCCAGCAATACCAGGTCCGCAACATCGCGAGCTACTTCGGTCCCTGAACCCATAGCGATACCGATGTCTGCCTTTTTGATACTGGGAGCATCGTTCACGCCGTCTCCGGTCATTGCAACCACTTCTCCCATATCTTGAAGCACTTGTACCACTCTCATTTTGTCGAGAGGAGATACGCGAGAAATGACGCGCAATGTCGGTAAGCGTTTTTTTAAATCCTCGTCTGACAGTGCGCGGAGTTCTCGAGCATCGAGAGCGTTCCCATCCGTAATGTGCATCCCCACCTCTCGAGCGATTGCTTCGGCAGTACCGCGGTGGTCGCCGGTCATAATCATCGTTCTGATTCCAGCTAATTCAACGCGGCGTATCGCTTCCTTTGCACTAGGTCGGACCGGGTCATGCAACGTCAACAAGCCCTGGAAAGAAAGCTGGGTTATGTTCAAATCTTTAGAAAAAGCGAAGTCCTTCTTCGCTTCGATTTCTTTGGTTGCAATGCCCATCACCAATTCGCCCGACCGAGCCAATGTGTCTATCTGCTCCAACGCTTCTTTTTGCTGCAGAGAAGACAGTGTCGAATGTGTAATGAGAATGTCCGGTGCGCCGAAGAAAACTAATGCATGCTTCTCGCCATCACGTATCAGCGAAACTGAAAACTTATTAACCGCATTAAACGGCAAAAAATTCAATAACGAGATATTGTCTTTTGCCTGCTCGATAGTGACACCTCGAAGGGCGGCTGACCGAACGAGTGCCATCTCCAATACTCGACCGTTCATATGCCACTCCGAGGGTTTGTCAGACGGATTTTCTATAAGCACATTGGTATTAAGAAGTGCGAGCTTGAGAATGTGTTCTGCACTCGCATCTGCCATCGGTATTATGTTGCTGAGCACCATATTTGCTTGGGTGAGCGTCCCTGTTTTATCAGTCAAGATGACGGTCGTACTGCCAAGCGCTTCGGCAGCAATCAGTTTCCTAACCACACCTTTGCGGCGAGCCATTCGCTGCACCCCAATCGCCAAAATGACCGTCATCGCCACCGGCAACCCCTCTGGAACCGCGGCGACTGCAATCGCTACCGAGATTAAAAACATCTCTACGTATGAATACCCAAGAGCAATACCGGCACTAAAAATAAGTACTGTCAGAATACTCAAAAAGAATCCGAGCTGTATACTGAATATTCTTATTTTCTTTTGTAATGGTGTTTCTTCTCGGTGTGAGTCAGAAACCATGGCTGCAATGTTCCCTAATTCGGTCGAGAGACCGGTACGACACACTATCGCTGTGCCGATACCTTGAGTAACCAACGTTCCGGCAAAGACCATGGAACGTTGGTCGCCCAAAGCCGCGGCGAGAGGTGACCGGCTAATCGATTTTGACACCGGCAACGATTCGCCGGTCAAAATTGCTTCATCAACCTGAAAATCATTGACAAATGCGAGACGGCCGTCCGCAGGAATACGGTCGCCCTGCATAAGACGCACGCAGTCTCCCGGCACTATCTGTGCGGCATCTATTTCACGTTCTTTACCATCACGAATAACCCGAGAACGTTGTTTAAGGTATGTTTTTAATTCCGCCAATGCTTTTTCGGCCTTGAACTCTTGATAAAATCCAAGAACCGTATTGACCAGAACGGCGGCAAGAATAAAAAACGCATCCCGATAATGACCGATAGAAAACGTTATGCCGCTCGCAAGAAGTAAAATTAAAATGAGCGGGCTTTTAAACTGACTCAAAAGGATGAAAAACAATGACAAGCGTCGCGATCGTTCAATAACGTTTTGACCGACTGTGACCAGCCGCTCTCGTGCCTCTTCTTCCGAGATGCCGCGTTCGATATCCGTTTGTAATTTTTCCACACTCTCTTGTAGGGACAGTGTCCAGAAAGGATACCGTTCCGACTCTGTTGTGATGTTTGCACGCATCATACCGCCTGCGCGACCAATCCTATGAGTACGATACCGATAAAATTAAAAGAGAAAGAAAGAAGAATAAACCAGGACATTTTTATTTTTGAAAAACCAAAAAGGCTGATCCCGAGTTCGTCAGGAAACGGCGAAGCAATAATCAAACCCCCGACAAAGAATGACAGCCATCGAAAAAGTTTTAGCTTGAGCAACATTCCTACTCTTTTCGCCAGATGTCGATGACGCAGTAATTCGAGCACATGTTCGGCAAATCTGTCTCGAACAAAGCGGAAAATAACCAAGTCTCCGATAACCGCTCCCACTGCTCCGAAAAGAGCCACGAGCAGTATCGAATTGACTTCTGCAATCTCGCCCAACGTGACGATGGCCGGCGCAGTGGTAAATACTGAAGTGAAAAACAATCCTGCAATAAAACTTCCTAGGAATTCCAACCCTTGCGTCGAGGCTAATATGTTCGCCAGAACCTCTGTTTGTACCAGAATTGCAGCAACACTCACACTCATGACAATAACCAACACGTCATGCAGCAGAAAACTATTCGTACGGCTTGGGGCGCTCATTTTCACCAGTATATCAATAAATACTTCTCTTACTTCCCTGTCGTAAGAAATGTGATGGCACGAGCCATTTGAGAGTCATTCTCACTCTCGCTTTCTGCCTTCACATACGGCACACTGATATCCGGCGTCACGCCATTGTTCATAATCCAGTGACCATCCGGCGTGACCCATCGCGCGACCGTCACCTTGAGTGAGCCTTCGCCGAGATCAAGGAGCGATTGCACCGACCCTTTACCAAACGATGTGAGGCCAATCACGGTTGCAACACCGTTGTCCTGCAGTGCTCCCGCGAGAATTTCTGAAGCGGAGGCAGAACCGCCATCAATAAGCACGACAATTTTTGTGCCCGCTGGCACATCGTTGTAGCCAAGACTGGTGTGCGGATTGTTCGGCTCTTTGCCGCCAAAATCTTCCGTCACGATCATTGCACCCTTCGGCAGAAAATGGCTCGCAATATCGACTGCGGCATCAAGGTAGCCACCCGGATTGCCGCGCAAATCAACGATAAGTTTCTTTGAACCTGATGCAAGGAAACGTTTGAACGCTTCATCAAAAAGAGATGCCGAATTGGCGGTAAACTCGAAGAGTGCAATGTGATAGACGCCGCTCTTTTCGTCGAGTCCGTCTTCTGTTTCAGGAACTTGAATCGTGTCACGGACGATCTTGATCTCCTCGAGTAACTTGCCGTTACGAACAATAGTGAGAGCAACAGTTGTGCCAATAAGACCGCGGATTTGACTTACTGCTTTCTCGGTCGATACCCCGTCAGTGGATTTTCCGTCTATAGCGGCAATTTGATCGCCCGCCTTAATACCAGCGGCTTCTGCCGGCGTTCCCTTCAAGGGCGTGATGACTATGAGTGCGTCATTCTTTATACCAATCTCCATACCGACACCGCCGAAACTTCCTGCTATGGTATCGGCGAATTCTTTTGCCTCTTTGGGCGGGAAAAAGACGGTATACGGGTCGCCGTAGGAAGCCGCGAGACCCTGTATTGCCCCGTACACACGTTCTGTATTTGTCGGAAGCGTGGAAGAGGCATGCGTTATGACATAATTGGCGTTGAGTGCATTCCACGCCTTCCAAAAATCCATCAGGTCGACGTTCTGGTCCGGCGTTGCGTCAAGACCGTCTCCGATAAAGGGGATATGAGTGACAACGGCAGCCGTTGAGCCACCACTTCCCACAAACAATCCTGCGCCAAAGGAAAGCATGGCAATAAGCGCAAATGAAACTCCATATACCGCGACATTTTTTCCGCGGAAATATACCCCCCTGTCATTCATAAAAAAAGTCTAACATGCGATGCTTCGTCGTGCTATGGGATATGGTATCCTACTCGTATGATATTTCGGTACGAGTATCCGGGCGGCGTATGGATAGACCTTGAACGACCGAGTGTTGACGAGATTCAACAAATCGCACAAGAATTTTCGATTAACGAACGTATTAAAGCCGAACTCATTTCCCCAACTCCGACGCCACTGGTCGCGCAAGATGAACATATGGCGCTTCTCGTGCTTCACTTCCCTGCTCACGAAGCAGAAGGCGGCGAAACGAAAAATCAAGAAATTGATTTCGTCGTCGGTAGCAACTTCATCGTGACTGTGCGTTACGATATCGTCGTCTCGCTCCACCATTTGAAGAAAATACTTGAAACACAGAAGCTCGTCGGCGATCATGAGGGAATTGCTACTGATGTTCTACTCGAAATACTCTTCGCGCATCTCTACACGTCTACGCGCGATCATACGAACCATCTTGCAAGCAGTCTCTCGCACGTCGAACGCGATATGTTTGACGGTCGCGAGCGCACGACCGTACGACTCATATCAAATATTGGTCGTGAATTCCTACATCTCGACTCCGCTCTTGCGGACCAGGAAGAAACCTTGGATTGTTTTCTGAAAATGCTCGCCGGACGCGGTTTCTTCGGCGCCTCGTTCGCCGAACGTTCCGAACGTATCCTTATCGAACGTACGCAGGTGATGCGGCTCGTGGGAACACACCGTGCTATCGCAAGAGAGCTGCGCGAGACCAACACTGCCCTGCTTGGAGCTCGTCAGAATGAAATAATGAAAACGTTGACGACCATCACGGTGCTCGTTCTCCCTCTCGAGCTCATTGCTTCGGTCCTTGTGCTCCACTTACCCGGAACGCCGCTTCTGGACAATCCGAACGCCTTCTCTATTGTTCTTGCGATTATGCTCGGTTCCGTCGCGCTTACGACCATCTTTTTCATTCGCAAGCGCTGGATATTTTAAGCCATGAGCTGGTTGGCACGTATGTTCGGGAAACAAAAAAATAATGCACAGAGTCGGCCTGCGCAGGTATTTTTCACCAATACACTCTCGGGGTCAAAAGAACTTTTCATATCTCAACGGCCGAGCATCGTCACGATATATACCTGCGGACCAACGGTCTATGGAAGAGCTCAAATCGGCAATTTGCGTGCATACGTTTTCTCAGACACGATCGCTCGCATACTCAAGGGAGCACAGTACCATGTACGACGCGTGACAAATATCACGGACGTCGGTCATATGGTCGGCGATGGCGACAGCGGTGAAGACAAGATATCCATCGGTGCGAAACAAGAAAAAGTAACACCCGAGGTTATTGCGACACGATACATGAAAATGTTCATTGATGATCTTGATGACCTGAATATCGATACAGACGACATTCGTTTTCCCTGTGCTACTGAATACATCAAAGAACAGATTGCACTCGCAAAAACGCTTGAAGAAAAAGGATTCGCCTATTACCTCCCTGACGGTCTCTATTTCGATACACAGAAGTTCCCTACCTATGGTCAATTGGGAGGAATGTCAGGCGCAAGCCTCGAAGCCGGTGCACGAATCGAGGTCATCAAAGGAAAACGGAATCCTGCCGACTTTGTTCTGTGGCGTACGGCAAAACTAAATGACCTACAACAGTGGGATAGCCCGTGGGGTCGTGGGAATCCGGGGTGGCATATTGAATGTTCAGCCATGATTCGTTCACTTCTCGGACAAGAAATTGATATTCATACAGGGGGTGAGGATCTCGCTTCAATACATCACAACAATGAAATCGCTCAATCCGAAGCGGCGAACGGCCGCATGTTCGTGCACTACTGGATGCATAATGCCTTTCTCAACATAGGGGGGGAGAAAATCTCAAAATCGCTTGGCAATGTTGTGTATCTCTCTGATATTGTCGAAAAAGGATTCGACCCGCTTTCGTTGCGCTACTTTTTCTTACAGGCGCACTATCGTACTCCTTTATCATTCTCCTGGGATGCGCTTGCGGGGGCGGCAAGCGCGCTTGATCGGCTCCAGAAAATAGCACACGACATAGGGGAAGAATCGAAGCGTAAAAGTGCTTCTTCTGAAGTACGCGGACATTTCCTAGTCGCAATGCGTGATGATCTTGCAACACCCCAGGCACTTAGTATTCTGTGGAATTCGATTAAGAGCGAGGATTATACACCCGAAGAAAAATGGGGATTGCTTAAGGACGCTGAAATGCATCTCGGTCTCCCGTTGACAAACGTGCCTGCTCCACAAAAGCTTAAAGATACCGATATACCAAAAGGAGTACGTGATATGCTTGTGCGGCGCGAAGCAGCGCGCGCTTCTAAGGACTTTATGGCTGCCGACCGCCTCCGGGGTGAAATAGAGAGCAGTGGATATCATGTGGACGACGGCCCGAACGGTCCAGTGTTGACTAAGCGCACTCTTTGATACAATCAGTGGCAATGGCTGCTGCTGACCGGAACAGAGTTCCTCCTCAATCCCTCGAATCCGAGCAAGCCCTGCTCGGTGCTCTTCTTCTAAAGCCTGACGCTATCCATGATGTCTCGGACCTCATTCATCCAGACTCCTTTTACGCAGAAAAACATCGACTTATCTTCGGTGCCATGCGCGAACTTGCCGATCGTGGCGAACCGATTGACCAACTGTCTCTTTCTGCACGACTCCAAGATCAAGGTCTGCTTGAACGTAGTGGTAGTAGAAGTTATCTTGCCGAGCTCGCCGGTTCGGCACCGGCGCCCGGAAACTTTCCCCACTATGCTGAACTTGTCTCGCGTAAGCATCTGATGCGCTCGCTTATCGATGCGGCATATGGCATCACTGAATCCGCCTACGACGATGCGCGCGAGACGATGGAAGTGCTCGACGAAGCGGAGAAAAGTATTTACGCGATTGGTAACGCCTCTGCCGCGCACAAGTTCACCGCGATTGGAGACAAAATCCATGCAGCGTGGGATCGCATCGAGGCGCTCAGCAAGCATGAGGACGGCATTCGCGGTGTTCCCTCTGGTTACCCCGCACTCGACAATTTGCTCTCGGGCTTCCACCCGTCTGATCTCGTCATCATCGCGGCACGCCCGTCGGTCGGCAAGACATCGCTCGCTCTCGATATCGCGCGGAATGCCGCCGTGCGCCACAATGTTCCTGTCGGCATCTTCTCGCTCGAAATGAGCTCCGAACAGATTATCGACCGTATGCTTTCTGCTGAATCCTTTGTTAACTCATGGAAACTGCGCACCGGCCAAGTCAGAGATGAGGAGGATTTCAGTCGTATCCGCGATGCGCTTGAAGTGCTTTCAAAAGCACCCATTTATATTGATGACAAGCCGGGTAACAATATTCTTGCGATGCGTGCGGTCGCGCGCAGATTGAAGCGCGAACGCGGTATCGGCCTTATCATCGTCGACTACCTCCAGCTGATGGCACCGACGACGACGAAAGCCTCGGACTCGATGGTACAGCAGATAACCGAGATTTCGCGTTCCCTAAAAGGACTCGCGCGCGAACTCGAAGTGCCCGTTATCGCGCTTTCCCAGCTCTCACGCGCCGTCGAGCAGCGCGGCGGCAAGCCTCGCTTGAGCGATCTGCGTGATTCTGGATGTCTCACCGGCGACACACTTATTGAACGCGCTGACACAGGAGAACGTATCCCGATTAAAGATCTTGTCGGTCAGACGAACGTACCGATTGTGTCTCTTGATGCGGAATATCAGATTCGTCCGATGCTCGCCAGCCGTATTTTCTCAAGTGGAATAAAAGAGACATTTCTGCTCACGCTGGCAAGTGGACGTACAATTAAAGCGTCAGGGAATCATCAGTTCCTTACGCTGGCTGGATGGCAACGACTCGACGCTCTGCAAGAGGGAGACCGCCTCGCCGCACCAAGATTCCTCAAACCGTCGGCTCCGCCCTCTCGTCTCTCTTCGAATGAAATTATCTTACTCGCGCATCTGCTCGGAGATGGCTGTGTACTGCCGAGACAGCCGATTCACTACACAAGCGCAGATGAAAAGAATCTAGATGCGGTAGAACACGCTGCTCGACAATTGTTCGGCATTACGCCAAGACGCATACGACAGAAAAACTGGTGGCACACGTATCTGCCGTCACCCTATCGGCTTACACACGGTCGACCCAATCCGATTACTGCATGGTATCGAACGCTGGGACTCCAGTCAGTACGGTCATATGAAAAACGCGTGCCTCAAGCAGTGTTCGCAGCTGACAGTATTTCTATTCAACTCTTTCTGCACCATTTGTGGGCCACCGATGGAAATATTTCTTGGAAAAAACTCCAAGGCCGTCTTCCTGCAGCTGCAATCTACTACGCCTCTTCGAGCAAAGGGCTCGCCGAAGACGTCCAGCACCTTCTGCTCCGGCTTGGCATCTGGAGTACGGTACGAGCAGTCGCTCAAGGAAAGTATCGAACGAATTATCACGTGCATGTGCAGAGCGCGCCTGTACAACAGCGTTTTCTGGAATTGGTTGGCTCATATGGAGCTCGCGGGGATATTGTTCCCGAATTGAAAGAGGCGCTTGCTCGAATCGCACCCATCCCAAATACCGATACGATTCCACGAGAAATATGGCAACTCATGGTTGAGCCAGCGAAAGAAAGTATAGGGATGACCGGACGTTCTCTTGCTAAAGAATTGAATATCTCCTATAACGGAGCGGCTATCACTGCGACGAGTATCTCTCGCCCACGTCTTGCAAAAATAGCGAGGGTGCTAAAAAGTGAAAATTTACTTCATTTGGCAGAGTCGGATGTATATTGGGATGAAGTACGTTCGACGACACCACTCGGAGTAGAAGAGGTGTTTGATGTTAGTGTTCCGGGGACGCACAATTTTGTTGCAGGCGATATAATTGTGCATAACAGTATTGAACAAGATGCCGACGTCGTGATGTTTATTCATCGCGATGATAAAACAAACAAAGAGAGTGATCGTCCAGGAATCGCAGAGATTCTTGTAGAGAAGCACCGCAATGGTCCCACAGGAAAAGTTGAGCTGCACTTTGACGAAAAGCGCACCACCTTCCAGCCCGTTGACGCCTCCGGCTACGGCGAACTTGCCGCAGAATTTTAATCATGAAAAATAGCTCTTTCTTCTATCGCCAGTACGATAAACTAAAATGGGCGAACCAGAAAAAAACAAAAGTTAACTTTGAGATTTTCAAAGCAATAGGTCGCTACATAAAGAGCCAACATCGCGGACCGTTAGCAATTTTTGATATCGGGTGCGGCATCGGGTCTTTATTTGATTTGTTGACCCATGAATTGAGAAAACAGAATGATGTCATTTTCGAAGGGTGCGAACCCTCAGCAGTCAATTACGGCTATTTTTTAAAGAAAGCACAATCGACTTTTAAAAAATCAACAAAAATAACTGTAAAAAACACTGACTTTCTTTCTGTCATAACGAAAACCAAATTTGACTTCATCACAGCTGTGTATGTTTTCCCCCACTTCATTGCGGAACAATTACCGATGACTGCTCGCAAAATCCACACAATGCTCAAATCTCATGGTAGATTCCTTTTGGTCGTAGCAAATGAATCGTACCTACGAAATCGTCTGCAATCAGAAAAGAAAATTTTCATAGAGAAAAATACGCTACTCTTCCACAAAAGGAAATTCGAAGAATGGATGCATTATTCGGATATCAGACAAATTGGAACCGTTATCGATCTGAACAGACCAGATGCTTACTATATAGAGTTGTTTAAAGAAAATCGTATGAATCTAATCCTGACGAAAGTCTTGAAGGATAGCGGCGCTCTCTGTACGCTGTTCGTGTTCGAAAAAGCATAATTATGGACCACATTGATGAACTTGCGAAAGTGCTTGCACGATTCCCCGGCATTGGGCCGCGGCAGGGTAAACGTTTCGTCTATTATCTTTTAAGCGTCCCTGCGGCAGAACGCGCCCAGCTCGTACAACTTATCTCTTCACTCGGAAAAGATGTCCGCCAGTGTCCTGAATGTATGCGCTATTTCAATGGCAGTTCAGCGAGCATATGTAATTATTGTTCTGATAAAACGCGCGATGATACGCAGTTGATATTGGTGGAGAAAGATCAAGACCTCGCGGCAGTCGAGCGCGCTGGCACCTACAGGGGCCGCTACTTCGTGCTTGGCGGCGTACTCACCCTCACCGGCAAGGGAATTATCCGCGAAAAAGAATTATTGCGCAGAGTTGAAAAACATTTACAAAAAAACTTACCCGCCGAAGGCGGGTCCGCCTCCGGCCGAAAAGAAATCGTGCTTGCACTCTCGGCAACAAGCGAAGGCGAGCACACGGCAGACCGTGTGCGCGAACTCCTCATGCCCTCCCGCGACCACTTGAAAGTGTCAGAGCTCGGTCGCGGTCTTGCGACCGGCTCTGAACTCGAGTACTCCGACCCCGAGACCCTCCGCGCTGCCCTAACCAACCGCAAAGAGACCTAATTTGTATCGTGATTGTATTTCTGACGTTTGTAGCTTCAGCATTAGCCCTTTTTGCAGAGGGGAAATATATAGTATCGATTGTTCGAGGAAAAACTAAACCAAATTTTTCAGGCTGGCTTATTTTCACTGTTTCTATGGTTTGTGTTTTAGTTTCTGCCTATACTCTTGGCGCGCGAGATTCTCTGATTCTTATCGCAACATTCACCGGCCTACATTTCATCGTAGCTCTTTTATCACTGAAATATGGGTTCGTGCGCTTTAGCCGTGTAGATATTTTCTTTCTATTGCTCTCTGCGGCAAGCATACTGTTGTGGTTCCAAACAGAAAACGCATGGTATACGCTCATACTCAATGTATTGATCGACATGTTCGGATACGCCACTATTGCGACAAAACTCTACCGAAATCCTGGAACGGAAGATACATCCGCATGGGCAATAAGTATTGCTGCATACACTTTAAATCTAATTGTTATCGCTCGCTGGATACCTCAAGAATATCTTTTTTCACTCTCAAACGTCATTTGGTGTGGTATTATTTTCTTCCTTTCCCTTCGCACTGTGCCCACAAATCGCAGAGAAATATAACCCGCTCCACAAACTATTAATTTTTCTCCTATAGGAGAATATTTAACACGAACAGAATACGCCCATGAGGGCGCGCCACGTTTCTGCCGTCGTAACAAATAATTAGCGGCCTTGGACGAAGGTCAGTGCCTTACCTTTCATTGCGGCGCGACCGGTGCGGCCGATACGGTGAACGTAGTCCTCATAGGTCGAGGGGAGATCGTAGTTGATGACGTGCGAGACGGCGGGGATGTCGAGGCCGCGGGCGGCAACGTCGGTCGCCACAAGAACACTCACCTTCCCTGCCTTAAAGGCCTCCAGAGCTCTCTGGCGCGCACCTTGGGTCTTATTACCGTGGATGCTCTCAGCGTGGATATGAAGGCGTGAGAGAGCCTTGGCGAGCTTCTCGACGCCAAACTTGGTACGGCCGAAGACGAGGACGCGACTGAACTCGCGATCCTTCAGCATTTCAGCAAGCACTTCGAACTTATCCTTCCCACGAGGAATACGGACGACGTCTTGGTCAACGCTTGACGGCGTGTCGCGCGTTTTGACCGAGATGATGACCGGCTGGTCGAGGAAGTCGCCGATAAGTTTTTGAATATCTTTCCCCATCGTTGCCGAGAAGAAGAGTGTGTGACGCTCTTTGCGCATCTTGGAGAGAATCGTGCGCATATCGTCGATGAAACCCATATCGAGCATACGATCTGCCTCATCAAGGACAACGGTGCCGAAGTCAGTGAGCACGAGCGCGCGGCGCTCGAGCAAGTCTTTGAGGCGCCCGGGGGTGCCGATAACAAATGCAGGGTCGTGTTTGAGTTGGGAAATCTGGGGGCCAATATTCGCACCACCCACCGCGACCATACCGCGAAAGCCGAGTCCGCGCGCAAATCCGGCAAGCTCTTTTTCAATTTGCACAGCGAGTTCGCGCGTCGGCGCCATGATAAGCACACGCTCACCCTTCTGCTTCATCACCTTGTCGATAAGCGGGATAAGAAATGCTGCGGTCTTTCCGGTCCCCGTCTCGGCAAGACCAACGACATCCTGCCCAAGGAGTGCGTGCGGAATTGCCTTATCCTGAATAGGCGTCGGGTTCTCATACTTGCGCGCCTCAATGTTCTTCTTGAGGTGTGGGTTGATATCGAAATCGGAGAACTTGTGCTCGGCGACAAACACTGGTTCTGAAGTCGTCACGACCGTCTTGTTCATAAACTTAGAAATTTCTGCTTCGGTCTCACCGAACACGCCAAAGCCGCCGCGGCGTGCGCCACCGCGACTCCCGCCACGATTACCGCCGAAGCCGCCTCGTGACCCATAGCCGCCGCTTCCTCCGCGAGACGGATAACGACTTGGAGCCCCGCCGCGTCCCGCTGCCGGGCGCGGCGAATATGGGCGGCTGCCGCCACTTCGAGAACCTCCCGAAGAATTATTTCCTGACTGATGATTCCATCTTCCTACTTGCATATAATGTGTTTGCTATAAATAAAAATATCCAGGCATAAGCCTTTTTATGTAGGTCCGTTCTCGAATACGAAAAGTTAGGAGATAGAATCTATCTTCACTTTCAGGATTGGCTGGCGATGCCCTTTGCGCTTATAGTAGCGACTCTTCGGCTTATACTTCACCACCTCGACTTTCTTATCCAATCCGGCGAGAACAACGGTGCCCTTGACCTCCGCGCCCTTGATGAGTGGCGCGCCGATGGTCGTGTCCGAGCCGTTGTCGACGAGGAGCACCTCGCCAAAGACAACTGTGTCACCCTTCTTCAAATCCCCGGGGAGCTTCTCAATAACAATCGTGTCGCCTTTGGAGACGACATACTGCTTCCCACCGGTCTTGATTACGGCCACTTCCATAGTCCCGCCAATATAGCATTCTTCGCTCAAATAGACAAGCTTTCGGCTCTTGTGGTAGTCTTTCTACGCACGACGACCGTACTCTATTCCGCTCGAAAGGGCTGGGCTGGGGTCAAATCAATAGCGCATCCGAGTAACAACGTCCGGATTCACCGTCACAGAAGGAGGTGGTTGGCACGGCTTCCAAACCCGTAGCTCCCCCCTCGACCCTCCTTCTGTGGCGGTTCTTTTTTTATTCTACTTCCGTCACTGGTTTATCAAGCAGTTCAGGTTCGATATCACACAAAAGACAAAGCGGACCAGGGTCCGCCTTGAAGTTGAAACCATTACGCCGGCACAAAATTCTCAGGACGACCGACTTTCCATCCCTTGCGCCGTCGGAGCGCAGCGCCAGGGCGCTTGCCTGCTGCGCGAATCTTCTCGCGCGACCGTGCCCGTGCCGTACGAGAGCTTCGGTAAACCGTGCGAATTCCTCCGCATCGGGCAACACTTTTGCAGGCATCTCTGCCTCCTTTCAAAAAGAGCCAGACCCCACCGTATATCGAAAATGAGAACGGGTCAATCTACTGTAAAAGATAAACCCGGTACCTCCTGTACCGGGTTTCTCCGTTAGCCGGAGCTGCTTCATGCACTGGTGCCGAAACCGCTAACCTCGTCACCGTGCAGGAAGTTGCCTTGGTCGTCGTAGACGTAGACCACATCGTCATGGGGCCAGTCCGTCCCCTGTTCCGTTTGTCCGCAAGGTTATAAGCCTCCTGCGGGGAGAAGAAATCCTTGAGGAGACGATCCGGCTTTTGGGCAAATGGATCGACTCTGATAACCCGCGTTCTCATTACTGGCGCCTTCCTATTTATTGCCATTTCAACCTCCTTTTTCTGTTGCATATCCTGCAACGGGGAACCTCCGGATACCTTTGAAGTAGTACACAGTTAGACTGAATGTATGTGCGAAATT
>ERZ1292623.684-Hain-H51-01um-R1-684-length-35063-cov-22_pt1 | contig 35063 bp, 40 predicted proteins | sample MGYA00564398_ERZ1292623 | MGnify/ENA primary metagenome ERZ1292623 (study PRJEB36523, sample SAMEA6512633) | groundwater metagenome | collected 2019-01-07 | study: AquaDiva: Metagenomics assemblies of 32 groundwater samples
AAATAAAAACTCAAGGAGATAATTACGGAAAGTCCGACTTTGGGAAAGGGAAAACTGTTTTAATAGAACACACTTCAATAAACCCAAACGCCTCTCCCCATGTCGGTCGTGCACGAAATGCAATAATTGGTGATAGTCTTGTAAGAATTTTAAGATTTGTGGGATTTGTTCCTGAGGTACATTATTTTGTAAATGACGTGTCAAAGCAGATTGCGATGCTAGTTCTTGCAAAAGCGGAAAAAATGAAGTTTGAAAATATGTTAAAAGAATACGTGAAGATTGCAGCCAAGGTAAAAAAATCAAAAGAAATCGAAGCGGAAGTTTTTGATTTATTATACAAGTTCGAACATTCCGATCCTGAAGTCTCAAAGAAATTTAATAAAATAACAAAAACCTGTGTCGAGGGTCAGAGAAAAATTCTCTCAGAACTGGGAATTGAATACGATATTTTTGATTACGAATCTACTTATTTGGAGCAGACAAAAAAAGTTTTAGTGAGTTTACAAAAAACAGGCAAACTTTTCAAGGACGAAGATGGAAGAATGGTCCTTGATTTGAAAGGAACTTCTATAGAAGGCCAAATGAAATCTCCAGTTTTGGTTTTAACTCGCTCCGACGGCACGGGACTTTATCCTTTAAGAGATATCGCTTACACTTTAGACAAAATGCAAAAATCTGAATTTAATATTTTAATTTTGGGAGAAGATCAAAAACTTTATTTTAACCAGATTACCGAGGCATTAAAATTATTAAAATATCCTGTGCCACAGGTGGTTCATTATTCATTTATTCTTCTAAGTAAAAAAGGTAAATCCAGAAAAATGTCTACTCGTCGTGGGGAGGTTGTTTTATTAGAGGACTTTTTGAAGGCGGCAATAAAAAAGGCAGCAAAAAGATCAAAGAAAAAATCTGCTGCGCAAAAAATTGGAATTGGCGCAGTGAAGTATTCAATAATAAAGAATAATCCTAATAAAACCATTAATTTTAATTTGGATGGAATGTTAAATTTTGAAGGAGACACTGGACCGTACCTTCTTTACAGCTATGCACGTGCAAATTCGATAATGAAGAGATCCTTGCATACAGGGGATAAAATTAAGATAAATAAATTAGAAGAAAAAGAAATTGAATTGATCTTGAAAATGGATGAATTCCCATTAATAGTGGAAAAATCTTATTTATCCTTAAATCCCTCTTTGATTGCAAAATATAGTTATGAATTGGCTAAACTTTTTAATGAGTTCTATCATTCTCACCGAATCCTTGGGTCTAACAAAGAAAATTTTAGGATTGTTTTGGTACATTGTTTTATGATTGTGCTTAAGAATTCTTTAACGCTCCTTGGGATCAATATTGCTGATAAAATCTAATTTTCTATAAATTAGATTTTTTTATCTTCCCTGTATATGTTTTGGGCATTTTTTTTAATATTTTTACCTTTTGGATAGGTAAATCTCCTAGATCTGATTTAATAAACTTAAAAAACTGATTTTTGATAGCAGAATTTCTTAAGACCACATAAATTTCGTAGTTTTTTATTTTTTCATGTTCCAACTTTCCGAATATTACTGCACATTCCTTTACTCCTTTAAACTTATATAACTTTTCTTCTATAGTTCTTGGAAAAATCTGTTGTGGGACTGAATTAAGATCACTTAATCTACCCATGAGGAAGTAAAAATTATTTTTATCCACCTTAACAACATCCTCTGTATTAAACCATCCATTTTTGAATCGTCTAATATTTTCTTCTTTGGGATAAACATATTTACTTGCTATCATGGGTCCTTTAACCCATAAAACCCCCCAATCTCCCCTTTTTACTGGACGATTTTCTACAGATAAGATCTTGCATTGACACCCTTTTATTTTTTTCCCAATACTCCCAATTTCTCTATCTTTAGCATGTGGATTAAAATGGGTCAATGAGGTAGTCTCTGTTAGACCATAACCTTCAGTAATGATAGCACCCGATTTTATCTCAAATTCTTTTATCTTTTCTATCGGCATGGGGGTGCCCCCAACATCACATATCTCTAATGATTTTAGATCCCTATTATTTTTTATCTTAGGTATTATATCTAAATACATAAAAGGGGATCCTGAAAATATATTGACTTTATATCTTTTGATGGCTTGCACGACAATCTTTGGATTCCACTTCTGGAGTAAAATAATTGAAGATCCAGAGAGTATTGAAGATGTTAAATTAGCAAACATTCCATAATTGTAATAAAAAGGTAAGGCCGCTATTATAATGGATTTTTTGTTCATCTTATAAATTTCTTTATATTTATTAGATGCCCAAATTATATTTTTATTTGATAAACCTACCCACTTAGAGGATCCACTCGTCCCACTTGTTGGAGAGATAACAATAATATCTTTTAATTTTGTGTTAGAATAAATTTTTTTGAAATGTTCTTCTTTATGTCTGATTTTATCGACTAAGATTATATCCCCCCTATTTATTTTCCTTAACCTCTTGATGGTTTTAGAATCTGTAAGAACATATCCAATTTTATTTATTTTAATGATCTTATTAAGCTCTTCCAACGTAAGAAATGGATTAATTGAGATAATCTCAAGGTTTAATGCCAATGAGGCTAAGAATGTTGGTAAATAATGTTCATTATTCGGCAGAAAAATTCCTATTCTCTTAACAAAAGATTTCCTTCCTATATAAAGTTGAATTTCCTTTGATCTTAATATTATCTCTTTCCATTTAAATTTCTGTTCACCAACGATTCTGCCTTTCTTTATAATTGGGAGTATTTGTGCTATTCTTTCTGATTCTTTTTCTATCCTATTTATGGCCAAATTGTAGAAATTTTTCATGTTCATTTAAGAAATATTTTCTCAAACCTCCACAAGACAAGTATCCACCAAAGTTCTAACGATGAGAAATTTAACAAATCTTTTAATTTATCTTTCTTAAGTATCTGATTGAGTAATTTGGATTTCTTTATCTCCTTCCAATTAGTTTCGCATAACTTTTTTATTTTGTAATCATAACTATTTGGAGGCTCTGGAAAAGGATATTTCTTTCTAGATATTATTTCTTCCGGAAGCTTTCCTTCTGCTAATCTTCTTATGAGATATTTCTCCCTACTATCAAATATCTTTATATAACTAGGAATTTTTTTGGACAATTCAATAATGTTATGGTCTAAGAAAGGAACTCGTGCCTCAATGGAATTTGCCATAGATAATTTGTCTTCTTGGAGTAATAGGTTCTGTAATATTGTATTAATTGATAAAATTGAATAATTATTCAAAGTATCTTCTTTTTTTGGCATATACTGGTTTAGATAATCTTCAATTATTTTATCAGAAGGATAATCTTTGTTAAAAGATTTCTTTATTTTGTTACCAAAAACAATTTGGGAGGGGTAAAATCTATCTTTAAGATAAGATATAGATGACTTCTCTCCTATTTGTCTAAATAGATCATGTGAAAATAAATAACCTAACCATGGTTCATCCGCCCCTTGACCGCTTAATACAACTCTAAATCCATCTAATTTAGCTTGTTTATATAAAAAGAACAATGGCAAGTAAACTTTATCTACAAGTATCTCTTCCATATGGTAAATTATTTTATCAATATTCTCTAAATTATAATGTTCAGGTTTTATTAAAATCTCATGATTTTTTAATCCTTCTTTTATAGATAAAATCTTTGCGTGATTCAAATCTAAATCATTATCTTTTTGATAAAAGATAGTAAAAGTAGACAAATTTTTTCTCTCTTCATTTGCTAGTTTAGTAATTAAAGCGCTATCTATCCCTCCAGATAAAAAAGATGTTAACTTTACTTTTGATTTCATTCTATATTTTACAGATTGCTTAAGAAATTTATCCAACTTTCTTAAAATTTGATTCAGATTTGTTAATTTATTATTATAATCTAGATTATCTAAATATTCTGAAACTTGAATTCCACTTTCATTAACTTTTATGTAATTGCCTGGAGGTATCCCCCAAATATTCTTAAAATAGGTTTTATTAGAAGGAATCCATAGTTTAACCATTAGTGCCAGTTTGATCGTATTTAGGTTAATCTTGGGTTTTATACCCGGATAAGCTAAAACTGCTTTTATTTCAGATCCAAAAACAACTGCTCCGTCGCTAGATATTGAGTAATATAAAGGTTTTATCCCATATCTATCCCTTATTAAATATAGTTCTTTGGTTTTTTTATTATATAATGCAATAGAAAAAAATCCGTTAAATTTATTAATACAATCTATCCCCCAAAAATGGAACGATTTCAAAACAACTTCTGTATCACCAGAACTTTTGAAAGTGTATCCATTTTTTATTAAAATCTTTCTTAATTCTTGATAGTTATAAATTTCACCATTATATACTAAGATTAAATCTTTAAAGTTCATTGGTTGATTTGATCTGTTACTAAGATCCTGAATCTTTAATAAACAATGACCAAGACCAACATTATCTTTATACCAGAAATCTTGATAATCCGGACCGCGATGTTGGATCTTTTTTAACATTTTTGCAAGAATAGATTTTCTTACCTTTTTTTTAGAGTATACTCCAATTATGCCACACATCTTAATTCTTTTCCGCCTCAACCATATATGCTCCCGAAGGAATTATATATTTTTCCCCAACCTTATATTTCATAACTTTCTTTTCTAATTTATTTATTATCTCATTAAGATTCTTATTATGATTAAATATGCCCCTTAAATGTAAATTTAGAAAAGTATTAACTACTTCAGATTTATTATCTAAGATAATTCTGCCTCTAAGAAATGTTTTCTTAAATTTAATCACTCCGTGATCTTTAAGATCTTCTAATGTTTGAAAAAATATACTAGAGGTATGGTTTCTATCATTATTAGGGAAGGGTGCAACAATTTCCCATAAATCTGTAACAATATTCTGTTCGGGGCATTTTGCATCAAAAAACAAAAACAAAAACTTTGCATCCCTTTTACATTTTTTAAAGAAAGTTTTTATAAAACTCTTTGCATCCTCATCCGCCAAGTTTAAATCTTTTCTTGGAATTATCTTCTTCTTTTTATGGTCAAATTCTTCATAACAAGATAGAAGCGGATAATTAAAGGACCAAAAAGAAAATATATTGTCAAATCTGTCAAGATAGTTGTTTGATTTTATATACTCTTTCATCTCTTGGATTATGAATTTTGAATTGGGATTCTTAACTAATCTCTTAGTATGATTTACCATTTCTTCGCTAATGTCTTCTCCCTCAAAATATTTGCTCTTTGGAGCAATTATTCTGGTCATAATCCCACTCCCAATACCAAGCTCCAAAACATTTCCCAAGTTTTCTCTTTTTCTTAACAATTCACTTACTTTTATTTTTATTATGTTCTCGTCAGATAAATATTTCCCTCTAAATTTGAATTTGTAATCTGGGAGAAATTCTTCATAATCATAAGGTAAAAGATATTTGTGGTATTTAATATGGGGCATTTTCATTTTATTGTTGAGATAATATGCCTCCATCAACAGGAATGTTAGCACCGTTAATATAGCTTGAAAGTTCAGAACTAAGGAAAAGTATTACATTTACATACTCTTGAAGATTTCCATATCTTTTCATAGGTATTTTGTCGTTTTTTATTCCCGAATAGATATAATCTGATTCTTTAATACTCCTAAAATTAATAATCTCGTTAACCTTATTCAATTTACCTTTCATTCCTCCAATATTAATTCCATTTATATTTATATTGTATTTGCCATATTCTACTGCAAGGGATCGATTTAAAGCATCTAAAGCACCCTTAGAGATAGAGTATTCGGTTGCATTTATAATCGTCTTTTTGCTTAACACTGAGGATATATTAACAATTTTTCCTGATTTTTGATTAATCATTTGCGGCAAGATACATTTACAAAAATGATATGGAGCAATTAAATTTATTTTGATTAAGGATTCAAAATCTGCTTGTGACACCGTTAATAATGGCTGATCTATATCAACTGCAGCATTATTTATTAGGATATCTATCCGCCCATATTTTTCTATAACAAACTTGCTTAAATTTTTGATATCCTTTAACTTAGACAAATCACACTTTTTGAATATAACTCTCTTTAAATCTTTCAAGATTCCTTTATTGACAGGATTTCTTGTTGGCACTATTACTACTTTAGCATCCAAACTTACAAAGTTTTTTACTAGTACTTGTCCAATTTTTCCAGTGCCACCAGTAATTATAATCACCTTATCTTTAAAGTCCATTGAATTCATAATATAGAAAAGTACGAGAACCTTTAAATATTTTTATCCTTATTGATAAAAATGGCAAATAAGATTATTAAACTCGATAAAAATGAAAATCCCTTTCTACCACCACCTTATTTAATGAGAAATATAAAAAAAGCGATTTCTAAGATAAATATTTATCCTACAGATCTTTATGACAAAATTATAAAACTCATATCTAAGAAATTTGATATACCTTCAAATAGAATATATCTTTCTAATGGCTTTGATGAAGCATTTGATCTTTTGATCGATCGTTTTAGAAACAAACGTTTTGTTTTATTCCTCCCAACTTTTTATGGTTTTATTGAGCGATTAAATCTCAAAAATAAGAAATTTAAAATATTTCGTTTAGATAAAAATTTTAATATCCGTAAAAAAGATATTCTTTCAATCTCTAAAAACGATTTTGTTGTTTTAGCAAATCCAAACAATCCCACAGGTAATTTATTTAATAAGGGTTCTTTAGAAAGTATATTTAAACGTTCGGGGAAAATATTGATTGATGAAACTTATATTGACTTTTCTGGATCTGATTCCTATTTAAAATATAAATCGGAAGATTTATTTATATTCAGATCTTTTTCAAAGTCTTATTCTTTAGCCGGATTGAGATTAGGAATATTATTTGGTCCAAAGGAGGATATCCGATTATTTAGAAAGCATGATAAGTATTGCAATATTAATACAGTCTCTTTAGTTTCATTGTATTATTGTATGAGAAGTAATTACAATTTAAAAAACGCTAAGAAATTAAATAAGCTAAAAGGATTCTTGTTTAAGGGTTTAGAGAGTAACAAAGTAAAAGTTTATCCTTCCTTAACTAATTTCTTATTGATAAAAGATCCTAAGAATTCTTTGTTCAGGAAACTAAAGAAGAAAGGAATTGCTACTAGAGATCTTTCTTGCCTTGGCATGAAAGGTTACACTAGAATTAGTGTCGGGAACAAAAAAGAAATTAATCTGGTTTTATCCGCTTTAAGAAAAAACATTTAAATCAAAAAATGAAAATTTCCGGCTCGCTTTGGTTGATTCATTCAAACAAGTTCTAAAAAATTCGTTAAACCTTTTAGGAATTGAAACAATTGATAAAATGTAATCATTTTTTTGTTGTTTTTAATTTTATTTAATGTTTTTCGCAAATTTTCCAGTTTTTCAGCCTATTTTTTACCTTGTAAAAAACCAAATCTTTTTAAAGAGATTTATCCTCGATATATTAAATATTAAATTAAAAAAGGAGGTTTGATATGGCTAAACAAGATTCCAGAACTTTGCACTTTTTGGCGTGGTTCACAGGAGTTGTTGTTTCATTGGCTGTTGGGTTTGGACTTATAAGAGCAGATTTGGTTCTTCCAACATGGCTTGGTGGGGCAACTACAGCAGGACTTTGGTTGACAATGGCTATTGGTTGGGTCGTTGTAATTACAACTTTAATAAGTGCAATTCTAGCAATTATTAGAGAATAAGTCCGAACATTTGTTTTTATTTTTATTTTTTGATAAAAATTATTCTTATTCTTGGTGAGAATTTTTCTTTTTTTATATTTAATTCATCTTTTTGAAGTACTTTGTAAAAGGCCGTGCGCCGAATGCAAAAAGTAGCACAACAAAAACCCATATGTTTATTGAATTTATAAAAATAGTCAGTTCATTGAATAATCTGAAAAGAATTACAACAAACATTGAAGCCGTCAGCTTTAACAGCAGCAAATCCCAAGCATCTAGATTTCTTACTCTTTTATGTAAATGATACATATCAACCCCTTCTTATAAAATCTAACAATCAGTTGTTTTTAACCTTTACTAAAAGTTGAAGAAATATAATCACTTCACCGGCTTCATTTCTTCCGACGATTTATCGGAGCTAAGAAATGGAATTACTTTATTGATTTCATCTCTTTCCAAGCCAATTCAAACATCTGCTCTAATGCAGAAGCAAAGAATTCAGTATTTATCCATACACCAATGTCGTAATTAGGATGGAATTTTTCATCGTCAAGAAGCATGAACATTAATTGGTTGCCGTCAATAACCACGAAACGTGCTTTCATATTTTCCATGCTTTTAACTTCGGCAACTTTTTTTAAATCACGCGCGACATTCAGATTGTTTTTGTCAATTGGCGCTGCAATTCTTATCCTAACCCCGCGTTTTTTGCATTTTTCCAAAGAAGGCATTAACGCTTCAAATTTTCTGTTTATACCTTCCGCGGTTGTAACAATTGTGATTGTCTTTTCAGCGTCTCTAACCATCATATCTAAATGATTATACAAGTTTTGTCTTCCTCTCAAACTTCCACTCAAATCAGACGGCTCTACAAACTTTACCCCTTGTGTGAATAAATTGTGCAATTCTTCAAGGACTTCATCTTCTTTTAAATTGTCAAGTCTTTTTGTCCTATCTTGAGCATCTCTCATTAAATTTTTCTTAACTCTTTCAACAACCTCTTCCGGTTTCAAGGCAACAAATTTAATTGGCTTACCGAGTTTCATTATAATAAATCCTTTTTTCTCCAAACTTTCAAGGATGTCGTACGTTCTTGACCTAGGCACGTCCGAAATGTTGCTTAACTCTCCAGCCGTAGAAGTCCCTCGTGAAAGAAGTGCAGCCCACACCTTTACCTCATAAAGATTAAGATCAAAAATCTTTCTTAGGCGGCTTAAAAATTCTTCTTTGACTATCATTGTTATCTTTTGTTATCTTTTATTTTTAAATATTGTTATCTGAAAAGGATGAAATGATTAAATCACCAGTGGGTAGTCATTTTTTTAACGTTTCAACCCAAAGCATCCCCTCTTTTTCTTTTACTTTAAAGTCGACTTTGTTTTTAAATCTTTCCTTGTTAGTTGTAACAATTTTAATATTTTTAGCATTTGTTCTTTCTGAAATAAATTTCTCTTCCGTCGACAAAATTATCCTAAGCGTTTCGTCACACTCTATAATTAATTTTATTTTGTCCTTTTTTTCGAGTCCCAACCTCTTTCTAAATTCCTGAATTTGCCTTGTTAATTCGCGCGCGTAACCTTCTGCTTCGAGCTTTGGATTTGTCTGTTTATCCAATTCAATAGAGATATTTTTAGTATTTGCATTGCTTTTTCTAAATAAAAGTTTTTTTACATTTAATTGTTCTTCAATCAATTTTTCTTCATCTTTTTTTAATTTAAAGTCGCCGCCTATAATTGTCGCTTTGGCCAATGGCCATTTCAACCCGATTTGTATTTTATCTCTTTCTCGCAAACCAGTAGAAACAATTTCACGAACCAGTTCCATTCTTTTCAATAAATTCTTATCAATATCTTTTTCTTTGAAAGTAGGATATTCACTTAAATGTACTGACTTTTTCTCGCCTTCCAATGTTTGATAAATCTTCTCCGAGACAAAAGGAAGTATTGGTGCAATGATTTTTGAAAATTTCTCAAGAGCATATCTTAAGGTCTCTTTTGCAATCTTTTCTTCTTCAAATCTTTCCCTGTTAAGCCGTATATACCACGTCGATAAGTCCTCAATAAATTCACGTATCTCTTCACACGCTTTTACAGAGTTATAGTCCTCTAAATATTTCCCAACTTTAATTCCAAAATCAGATAATCTTGAAAGAATCCATTTATCTGTCAGGTTTTTTGAGTTTGTTTTTTTCGTTTTCTCACTGCCTTTATATGTTTCATAAAATCTTAATGTGTTATACGTCAGTAAAATAACCTTTTTGTATGATTCCTCTACTCCTTTGTCTGAAAAGTTTAGATTTTCCGCATTCATAACTGGCGAGCTCATTAAATAAAATCTCAAAGCATCAACGCCATACTTGTTGATTAAATCCATGGGGTCTGTGAAGTTATTTTTGCTTTTGCTCATTTTTTGCCCGTCTTCACCTAATATTGTTCCGGTTGTTACAACGTTTTGAAAAGGTACGTCCTCAAATAAAATTGCAGACAAAACAATCATATAATAAAACCATGCCCTCACTTGCCCAATATATTCAGCTACGAATTGCGCAGGAAAGGAAGCGTCGAACTCTTTTTTGTTTTCAAAGGGATAGTGGAACTGCGCGAAAGTCATTGCCCCCGATTCAAACCAGCAGTCAAGAACTTCTGGAATTCTTTTGAATTTCTTACCGTCTTTTTCCAAAATTATATCATCCAAATAGTCCTTATGCAAATCAATTTTTCCCTTAAGATTCTTAGCATATTTTTTCAGTTCCTCAACGCTTCCAATAACTAATCTTTCTCCATCATCAGAAACCCAAATAGGAATTGCCGTTGCCCAATACCTGTTTCTGGATATATTCCAATCCGGTGCTGTTTCAATTGTGTATTTCACTCGCCCGTCTTTTAAAAAATCCGGATACCAATTAATTTTTTTGCTTAATTCAAGAACCTTTGGTTTTATCTTTTGAATATTGACAAACCATGAAGGTATGGCACGGTAAATCAATTTTGTGTCGCACCTATAACAAAAAGGATATTCATGCTCAATCTTTTTTACAAGAACGATCTTTCCTTCTTTCTTCAAAAATTTTATTATCTCAATATTTGAGTCATGAACAAACATTCCTTTGAAATCAGAAACTTCAGAAGTGAATTTTCCTTTATCGTCGACTGGTTGAATTATAGGGATATTGTATTTTTTTCCAACAGTGTAGTCATCCTCTCCAAATGCTGGAGCGGTATGGACTATTCCTGTTCCGTCTGCAGACGTAACAAACTCTCCAAGAACAAATTTAAATGCGTTTTTTGTATTCTTAAAATAAGGAAACAATGGTTCGTATTCTTTTCCTTCAAGCTTTCTCCCTTTAATTTCATTGACAATTTCATAATCATTTTTATCTTTGTAAAAATTATCCAACGCCTCTCTTACTATTAAATAAACGTTTCCGTCCTTTTTGTCTTTAATATAAATATAATCTAAGTTTGGATTGACTGCCAAGGCCAAGTTCGACGGCAAAGTCCAAGGCGTCGTCGTCCAAGCCAAAGCATAAACATTTTTTTCTCCGACCAATTTGAATTTCACCACAAGTGATTCGTCTTTTATCATTTGATAAGAATTATCCATTGCAATTTCTGCTTTGGCTAAAGGCGTTGCGCACCTAGGGCAGTACATTAAAATTCTCTCGCCTTCATAAATAAAGTCCTTATCATAAAGTTTTTTGAAAGCCCACCAAACGCTTTCAATATATTTATTGTCCATTGTTTTATAGTCGTTGCTCATGTCAACCCATCTTCCTATTCTTTCTATTACTTCTTTCCACGCGTCGGCGTAACCCAAGACCTTGCTTCTGCAGCACTCATTGAATTTTTTCACCCCAATTTTTTCAATTTCATCTTTTGCTTTTATTCCTAATGCCTTTTCAGCAATATTTTCAATCGGAAGTCCGTGGCAATCCCATCCCCAAACCCTTCTAACGTATCGGCCTTTCATAGTCCAGAATCTTCCAAACAAGTCCTTTGTTACAGAACCAAGAATGTGTCCGTAGTGAGGCATGCCTGTCGCAAAGGGCGGGCCGTCATAAAAGATGTACGGTTTCTTTCCTTTTGTCTTTTTCAGTGATTTCTCAAATGTTTTGTCCTTTTTCCAGAATTTAACAATCTCTTTTTCAATCTCATTAACTTCCATTTTAACAAAACTCTATGCAACTTTATAAATTATTTCCTGTTTAATCCAAACTCCTTTACAATTTTTTTAAGACCTCTCACTTGCTCTTTTTCTTTTTCTTCTTCAGACATAAAATACTCTCTATAATACGGGCATTTCTTTATTTTACCACGATAATCACACTCTTTCCCATAAAAAACACAGCTTTTTCCCTTTCCGAAATCCATAGAACATCCCTCAACGGCGCGAGAATTATTTTTATAACTCATAGAATTTCCTGCGAAACTAAGTTATAGCTTCGCTATTAAATGATAATTTCAGCAATAGCTATGATAATCTTACTAGAAATTAAATTCTTCATAGCCATAAAGAATGAACAAATATCTAAATTTATCTTTTCGCAAAATATTTCTTAATCCTTTTCTTCGTAATTTTCAAGCATTTCTTTTTCCAAGAAGTGCAGCTTTCCAGGGATTATAATACAGTAAGGTGATTTTACATTAGAGAATTTTTTCAATTCTGAAAAGTCCCTGTAAAGAATTTTTCTATGTCTCGTTCCAAGTGCCTGACATACAATTAATTTTCCAAGTTTGACCCCTTTATTTTTCGCTGTTTTTTCAAGTTGAATTATTGTATTATCAATTGTCATGCCCGGATCAATTAAAATTAAACTATGTGCATTGATGCTTTCATTTTCCTTGACAATATCCATGAACGAATCCGGTTCGTAATTTTTCTTCCACATTGGCATTGATGATATTTTCCCGAATTTGTAAAGCTGCAATCCTGTCTCGCCGAGTGCATCAAACACAGAAGCATTGTAAATAACTTTATACCTTAGTTCGGACGCCTTTGCTTCTTGAATCAATGCTATGTGCGTCGTTGCAAAAAACGGCGAGCCGTAAACAAGCAAAGCTACATCTTTTTTTCCTGCTTCATCTATAATTTCAAAACTCTCAACAAACTCGCGGTCCGCCAGCTCAAACTTCTTTCCCAATTTATCAATTAATTCTTGCATTGAATAAGGAAAGTCAACTGTATAATTCTCTAAATAGACCTTCTTGCATTTCTTCACGACCTCAAGTCCATACGTCGAAATTCCATCAACATTCAATCCAAGTCCTATTATGTATAGCATTTAAACAAATTTTACTTTTTTTAATTCAGATTTTATCTTTGGAACTCGTTTAACGACTATTCCCCATATCTTTGTTAAACTTGCTTCAAAATATGAATGTGTGATAAAATTTCTAAAAGAAGAAAGTTCTTGCCAATCAATATTCTGATTCTTCTCTTTAAATGCTCTTGGAATATTTTTGCTTGCTTCACCCATTATTTCTAATCTTCTAATAACTGCATCTTGTACTTGAATATTTTTTTTAAAATCTTCTTCAGAGAGATTTTGGGTGTAGTTTTCAATAAATGTTGCACTTTCTTCAATATCTTTCAAGAACAATTTATACTCCCTTTTCATATTATCCTTATTTCGTCTTTTAAGATATATTCCTTTAATTCTGGCCTAATTGTTTCATATTCTACCAAGTCAACTTTCTTTTTCAGTTTTTTTTCAAGTAGAAGTTTAAGTCCTATCACATCAAATAAATCCCATTTTTCATCTAATTCAACCAAGAGATCCACATCACTGTTCTTTTTATTATCCCCCCGGGCATAACTTCCAAATATGCCTGCTTTTTTCACTTTATTTTTTTTCAAAATCGGGATTATCCTTTCTTTAATTTCTGATAATTTCTTCATAATTAATCTAGTTTTTCATACCTTTAAAAGATTTCTCTTGTTTAATTTAATACTTAATAACTTTGATTATGAAATTTAACAAAAAATAAGGTTTTAAAGCTATTGAAGTTATCGTTTTAATAATTAATTATCGGTATATTTGGTTTAGACAGATCTTTCCATATTTTTCTCATGTCTACACCAAGCAAATAAAATGCTAAGCTTTTTTCATATCTTGCCCGAATGTACCCTACTCCATATTCTTTTTCAGCCTGCTCAAAACTTAAAGAATTTATGTCAACAGGTTTTTCATCACCTGAATAACCTCTTGTGAATTGAGCATAAGGTATTTGTTTAAACCCTTTCCAATGTCCATTCCATCCCTCTCCAGAATTTTTTGTTATTTCGCCTTTATTTAATGCTAAATGCATATCTGATAAAATTATACAACCATCAAGCGCTGGATGATGATAAAATCTTGGGCTATTATCACCCACTGGTGAAAATTCCACAAATCTTGGATCAAGACCTAAATTAGTTGCTATCCAAATTCTATCTATTTGTATTATTTTCTCATCTAACTTTTCATCCATTAAATTCAAATGTTGCTTCTATTTTTAAGGATTTATACAATTTAATATATTATTAAAACAGCAAAAAACAACATTTTAAAGCTATTGAACTCTATACTCTTATGGAAATGCATAAACTTGCGCCGCGAATTTACCATATAACTTTCGCTAAGCAGCACGAACTATTTCTCTCTTTTATACGTATTCAAGAGTATTATGAATCCCCAAAATTTAAAGGAAAGATATTCACATTAGATCATTTTAGAAAATGGTATTTAAAATCAAGCAATGATAAAAATACAAAAGAATATTATACTGATTGGGAGGCCTTTAACATCCCATCTTCTGCCTTAAAGCCATTTTTCAAAGGAAAATTCAATCCTTTATCCAAAGAAGAAAACAAACTTATTGAAAAATTAAAAACAATTAAAGAAAAGAAATTTTATATCATAGGAACTTTCACAAAAAGAAACAAAAAAGATCTGAAGCACGAAGTTACCCACGCTTTATACTACACAAATTTAAATTATAAAAAGCAAGCAAATAAAATCGTTAAACAAATTGATAAAAAAGAGAGTGCTAAAATTAATAAATTGTTAATTAAGATAGAGGGTTACTCAAGTAACGTTTTAGCGGACGAAACACAGGCATACATTCTTGCAGATCTAAACACCCTAAAAAGAAACAATATCAAAGTCAGCAAATTAAAAGTTGTTCATAAAGAATTAACTAGGAGCTTTAAAAGATATTATAATTAATTATCTTTTATTTTTCTTATTCTTCTTAACTTTCAAGCTTCTTGAAGTAACAATTGCAATGAATAACAATCCGAAAAGCAGCGCGTCATCTCTCCAAATTAATGCCATAACTGCACCAACAAGACAAATTAAAACAATTATTCCAAACCATTTGCGCCCGCTTTTCAATTCTTCTTCCGTTTGTTTTCTCAAAAAATCCCCAATAGGAATTCCCAGTCCTAGAATAACAAGGCCAATTAATATCTTAACAATTTCTTGCATAAAGTTATTTATTTTTATTTGTTATAAACTTATTCCCAACTCAATATTAATCAATTCCACTAATTCCATAAAGAGCTAGCTCATTAGGGTTAACATCCAAACCAATCTTTTTTAATTTGGCAATTAATTTAGAGGGATTTTGTCTCAAATCAATAATTTGTTTGACATCAAAAAAAGTACATTCTGAACCTCCACTACTTTTTCCATCAACTTTATGGTTACAACCATACGTACTCTTTATTTTTTGACCAATATGAACAGTTCCATCTTCATAACTATCACTATCTAATCCAAAATCAGAATATCCTTCATTGTCTCCTACAAAAAGTTCTAGCCCTTCTTTTGAAACTATTTCCCCCAAAACTTCTGTATTTAAATCTCCAAATTCTCCTACAATGCTTTCTGGGAAATGTCTTTTATCTTTTTGGATTCTTCCAACATTCACACCATAAAATAATTCTGGATAATGCATTCTATCGTTACTAATATATAGTTTTATAAATCTTATGATTAAACTTATTATCTTACTTTTTCAATTCCAAAACATAAAAATCTTTATAACTCTAATCGTCTCTGAAAATTCATGGCATTCAAGAAATATTTAATCGTTGCATCAAAATTAGACAAGGCAGGAGTAAATATAACAACGCAATTGTCTCAATTCAGGCAAAGTCCTTTATGGCCATCGTCTCACGATAAGCCCTCTTTTGATTTTTACTTGGTTGAAGAAGAAATAGTTCGCGATTCTTCGTTTGATAAATTAAAATTTGAAAAATATGATTTTATAATCTTCGCTTCAAAACATCAATCATCTTCAGGTGAGAAGTCATTGTGCGTTCACGCGCCCGGAAACTTTGGCAGTGAGACACGTTACGGCGGCGTTCCGGGAAAGGTTTGCCCAGCATCTGGAATTTTTAATAAATTTATTTTTGAGAAACTTCATAAGGTTGCAAAGGAACATAATTTAGACAAAAAATATAAAATAACAATGGAAGCAACCCATCACGGCCCGTTGATAAGCAAGCCGTGTGTTTTCATTGAAGTCGGCTCTTCCGAAAATGAATGGAAGGACTTGAGCGCGTGTTTTGTCGTCGCTGAAACAATTAAAGAAACAATCGAATCATTTCAGGACAATCCTTATGGTGAGGTTGCAATAGCAATAGGCGGCCCGCACTACTGTCCAAGCTTTAACGAGATACAATTAAAATCCAATGTTGCAATTTCTCATGTAATTGCCGAATATAATTTCCCAATTACAGAAGAAAAAATAAAGGAAGCAATAGCAAAAACTACCGAGGACTACGAGTTCATCTTGTTGGATTGGAAAGGTCTTGGAAACGCGGAAGAGCGCCAGAAAGTCGTCGACGTTCTTAAAAAAAATTATATAAGATACAAAAAAACAAGTGAGATTGGAAAGTAATTATCTTCTTTTCTTTTTAACTTTCCTTGTTGCAGTTCTTGCCGAAACTCTTGTATTCTTTTTATCATTCCATGCAACAAATCCAAGTGCAATCATGTAAAGCACTATTCCTAATTTTGGAATTGCTAAAGATAAACTATACCATCCAGGATAATTTCGTAATTCAAATATTCTCCACGTCGCTATAATAATCAAAACGAAGACCGCAATCCATCCAAGTATTGGGATTAACAAAAGCAAAGCCCACCATCCGCTGAACGAACCAAGCTGAAGCATCATAATAATATTCAAAACCGGAACCCAAGCAAACCAAGGTCTTTTATATCTTAACTTTTTTGCAATGATCATCCATGCGTAAGAAATGAAAATATATGCAGCAATTAAAAATATAACAAGCATAACAATTCCGATTGCGATTAACGCGCCAAAGGCGCTTCCAGCAACAAAATTAGAAAACTCTCTTGAAGAATTCCAAATCATCTCGTTAACCATTATATATATTGCAAAATATACTTTTTAAGCTTTTTCAAAAAATTTATTAATTAACAATATTTTAATTAACTATGGAAAAAAGAGGAAGATTGGTTTTGAATTTTGCGTCAAAAATTGTTAAACAATTAAAGTCCTATTCCAAAAAAATAGAAATAGTTGGAAGCATCAGGAGAAAAAGCGAAAACCCTCACGATGTTGATATTGTTTTAATTCCTAAAGACATAGAAAAAATAAAGGCCTTCATGTCAAAGAAAGGAAAGAATATTGAAGCGGGAAAAGAAAGAACTTTTTGGAGAGTCGATGGTATTGATTTGGATTTGTTTTACACAAACGAAGAAGAATGGGGTGCAGCGCTTCTTGCATTTTCAGGAAAAAAGGGCTCAAACATTGGTTTAAGAGTAATCGCAAAAAATAAGGGTTTCAAATTAACTCAGCACGGATTATTTAATAGAAAAACCGGAAAGCGCGTTGCTGGAAAAACCGAGCATGAGATTTACTCAGCTTTAAATCGCCCGTATAAAGAACCTTGGGATAGATGAAAATCTAAATTTTTGTTATGAAGTGCAGAGCGAATAGCTCTCCCTTGTAACTTAATGGAACAAGTATAACATTTGTTTTTACAAAATTTCCTTTCTTTTTATTTTTCCACGATATATTTATGCTCGAACCTATTTTATTTTCCATCACCTTTCGGTATGCAGAAACAAGTAATTCTTGATCCTCATCTTTAACATCACTTAGCGCTTCATCTTTCATTTCCCACTCTTTTTGAGAATTATAACCCAACATTGAAGAGAATCTTTTATTGCATAACTTATGCCTGTCACAAACATAAATATAAATCGCTTGTTCAGAGCCATCTAATATTTCCTTAAACTCTTTGCTGACCCAATGCAATATCTCTTCATGAATCTCTTTTGAATCGTCCATCATTTTTATATGAAGATTATATATTTAAAGTTTTAGAATGAACGCCCGGACCATTAATTAATCCTTACTAACTTTAGAAGCTTTAGGACCTTTGTCGCCTTGTTCTATCTCGAATGTGACTGAATCGCCTTCGCTAATAGACACTCCCGAATTCAGTCCAGTGCTGTGGACAAAATATTCTTTTCCATCTTCCGCAGTTATAAATCCAAATCCTTTCGTTTCATTAAAAAACTTAATTTTACCTTTCATTTTTATACCTCCTAAACTTACATATAAAACATTCAGAATAACTGAAATATAAACTTTTGCTTACCAAAAAAAGGTTTACGCCCGGACCAAGATTTGAACTTGGGAATCCGTGAGGAAACGAGATTAGCAATCTCGCGCCGTAACCGCTGGGCCATCCGGGCATATCTTAAGGAAGGTAACTCAACCCTTTTAAATTTTCTTAAAAATGCCAAAAAAATCCAACCAATAAACTTAAATAGGCACAATTATAGATTTCTATATCCTTAAGTTCATATAAATGTAAGGAGGCAAGCTAGTAATGATAAGTTTTAACGACAACGACCGAGGCGGAGGATCTGATAGAAGAAGCTTCGGTGGTAACAGAAGAAGCGGCAGTGGTGGAGGCGGTGGATTCCGAAGAGATTTTGGCCCTAGAGAAATGCATAAAGCAAAGTGTTCTGATTGTGGCAAAGATTGCGAAGTACCATTCAAACCTACTGAAGGTAAACCAGTATTTTGTAAAGAGTGTTACGCTAAGAAAAGAGGATTTTAATTGTTAATTAATCCTCTAAATTTTTATTTTTATAACTCTATTTTTTCATAAGAGTTTCGTATTCTTCTTTTTTTATTATTTTAAATTTTTTATCAAATTTTCTTTGTCTTGCTAAGGAAATTGAGCCCTCAACTGCAAGTCCAACTCCTGCAATAAACCAAAACCAATTATCAGAAAAATTGAAAACTAAGAAGATTTTTAGCAGAGTTCCAACAGCCATAACCACTCCCACAATTATAAAAATTTCATAAATGAAATAATCACCAATTTTCATATAAGAACTAAAAAATTCTATTTTATAAACTTTAATATAAATTATTATAAATCCTACTTTTCAGAAATATGAATGTTAATTTCGGATTTAAGAGACAAGGTCTTCAATTATATTGGATTTTATCATGACAAAGAGTTCGTGCAACGTCTTGAAAGTGATTTTCTGCCTGACTTGGATTTAATTCACGAAATAAATGAAAAACCCGAGTTTTTATTTGAAGGATATGAATTAAGATTTATAAGTGAGATGAAAAGAAAATATTTACGACTTAATTCTCGTCTATTTTATTCTCAAATGTCCCCCCATCTTAGAACAGAATTTAGACATGTCTTGTGTGATCTTGAGACGGCTTTGATTGATCATCGATTAAAGAAAGAGAGCAGATAGCGGAAGGCTTTTCCTGCAAAAATTTATAAACTACTTTATTCTCCACTTTAAATGGCTAACGCTAAATGTCGGTGGCAGTAGAATTATATTTTTCTTTAGTTTGGACTCTAATTTCGTCTCAAATAAAAAATGCCGAAAGGCGGGAGAAATAAAATGAGAAACAAAAAAACAAATGAAATTAAATTGTGTTGCGAATACGATTTGCAGCAAGTTGTGTCTTCTTTAGTTTGGCGGGGCAGTAATTTCTAAAATAAGAAATCCAAAATCTTTTTTTGGAGGAGAAAAATCTGAAAGGAGATTGGACCAAATTGTGTCGATGGTGAGAAATGCTTTTGGCCGTCCCGATATGGATTATCAAGACATCTACAACCATGTAACCTCTCCTGAGAACTTAGTTCTTTTGGAATCGGATAAAGTTATTGCAATGGGAAGCTATAACTGTAAAAAATTTTCTGGAATACCTTCGCTTATTGTAGAAGGTGTCGCTATAGATCCTCAATTTCAGGGAAGGGGAATTTTTAGCGAGTTAACAAACCAAGTTTTAGATGGAACAGCCCTTATCAGTTTGAGGACGCAAAATCCAAATATGTATCGGTCTTTGGAAAATTATTGCGCAGAGATTTACCCAAACGAATTTCCAACCCCTTCTGGAATTCAAGCAGTCCTAAAGGACTTTGCGAAATATCTTGGATGCGAGATAAATGAAAAAGGAGTTGTTAAAGGTTATTACGGCGGACTTTTTTATGACAAGGAACCGGTACATCCTACGAGAAGCGCTCTTTTCAAGAACGTTTTTGAATTAAATATAAATCAAGGGGATGCGGTACTTGCAATTGGAGTAAAATGAAACTTGGAATTGTTTGTTGCGTCCATGGAAACGAACAATACGGATTGGAAGTTGTTAAGCAGCTTCCTTTCCCGTTTTTTATAGGGAACAAACTTGCTGTAGAAAAAAATATTCGTTTTATAGATTGCGATTTGAATAGATGTTTTTCTGGAAAGGCGGACGGGAATCATGAAGAAAAAATTGCATATTATTTAACCAATTTGTTAAAGGATTTTGATTACGTCATTGATTTGCATTCGTCATCAAATGCTTGCCCGATGTTTGGGATAATAACAAAGCCCAATACGGAAAAAATGGAATTAGCAAAAAAACTCGGACTAAAAAAGATAATGATCATGCCGGAGTTTTTTGCAAGCGGCAAAGCATTAATTGATTTTGTTAAATGTGGAATAAGCATTGAAGTCGGGTCTCACGAAAGAAAAGAAAATGCGCGGGATGCGGTTGATTTAATAAATAATTTTGTTAATGGAAAGAATTATAGTAATAAAATTGAGATTTTTGAAGTGTTCTCCGCAGTTCCAAAAGAAGCGGAAAAAATCTTAATTGAAAATTTTCAGGATGTAAAAAAAGGGCAGATTATTGCAACAGGTAATAAGGAGCAAATTGCAGAATTTGATTTCACTGCAGTTTTAGTTGGAGAAGAATCTTACAAAGGAATTCTTTGTCTTGCATGCAAAAAATAAATAGCGAGGGCGGGATTTGGGTCTCACGTTCGCTCGACCTACAAAAATTTGCTCGACAAATTTTCATAAACCAAGGTTCAAATCCAAATAGCGAGGGCGGGATTTGAACCACGCGACCTCCGGGTTATGGGCCCGACGAGCACTCCAGGCTGCTCTACCTCGCTAATAATTTCAGAGGTTAAGTTCTTTTAAAGGTTTCCTAAGAGAAAACAAAAACAAACAAGTTGTTTTAACTAGACCGGATGACGAAAACAACCAAGTTGTTTTAAAGGTCTTCTAGTTGACGAAAACAATAAATTGTTTTAAAGGTTTCGAGTTGTAGAGTTTAAAAAGCCAATAAATTTAATCCAAATTTTATTTTCATCTATTTATCAGCTAAGAATTAATATAATAAATTTTTTAACCAAATCTTTGATCCATGCGTTCCAAGATATTATCATAAACCAGGGTCCATCTTTCTCTTCCTATGGGAAGCCAATGTATTAATGAGCTTTTCTTCTCTAAATGTCCTGCCAGATTTAAAGCAATTTTTGAATATTCTCTGTTGGTATAAACAATTTTATTATTCATTGGCCATATACTCATTCTGTTATAAACAAAACCGTCAGTTTTATGGCCATGGCTTTCTTCAAGAGTCCAAGGACTTAAAATACTTATTTTGCCTTGCAAATCTTCGGCACGACTTTCTGCTATTCCGTCTCCTGGCAAACCACCGCAAAGGTCTCTTATTCTCAACCTTTCTTTCTCCATCTCTATTGTTCGGGCTTTACTTTCATCACTTAGAGCATACCATGAATAAGCTTCCCAATCATTTAACGAATTGCCTTTCAAAAAATCTTGAACCAATGGATAAATCTTCATTGTCCTCAATTCAATAGATTTCATTTTTTCAGCTTCACGCAAATTAGAATTATTTCTTTCAACTCTTTCTTTTTCTTTTTTAGATATTTCTTGGGCAGTTAAGTCAATTAATCTAACCATTAAATAATTAATGTGTAATCCCTATATAAAGATTTATGTAAATTTATTAACACAATCTTTAAAAGAGTTTGATTATTTTCCCTAACATGCTTAAGCTTGGAATTGATGATGCTGGTCGAGGCCCGGTAATCGGTCCCATGGTTCTCGCAGGCGTACTTATTGACGACAAACACGAAAAGGAATTGGTGCGGCTTGGAGTTAAGGATTCTAAACAACTGACGCCGAAAAGAAGGGAATTTTTAGTTGACAAAATAAAAGAGGTTGCAGAAACATTTGAAATCGTCGTAATAACCCCAAACGAAATTGATGGTTTGGAAGAAGTAAATCTTAACAGAACAAAATTAAATGAGCTCGAGGCTCACGCTGCCGCAAAAATAATTAATACAATAAACAAGGGCTTCAAAGAGATAGAAGTAATAATTGACTGCCCGTCCGTTTCGCTAGTTAAATGGGGCGACTACTTGAAAAGGCGCGTCGATAATCTTTCGAATTTAAATTTTAAAGTTGAACACAAGGCAGATGTTAATCACTTGTCTGTTTCCGCAGCTTCGATAATTGCAAAATCAATTCGTGAAAAAGAAATGGATAAGTTAAGGGAAAAATACGGAAATGAAATCGGCTCTGGTTATTGCCACGATCCTAACACAATTAAATTTCTTGAAAAATATTCGGAAAAATACGAGCACGACGGCATCTTCAGGAAGACATGGATAACTTGGAAAGAAATGATAACAAAAAAGAGCCAGATGAAATTGGATATTTAATTTTTTTGTTAAACGCGTAATTTAAAAATATCCCTAACTTTTCAACAAATATGGTTTACATTAAAAAGCTGGTGATGTATGGATTCAAGAGTTTTCCTAAGAAAACCGAAATTCCATTTGATCAAGGAATCAATGTAGTTCTCGGGCCGAATGGTTCTGGGAAGTCAAACATTTCTGACGCACTGTGTTTTGTTCTTGGGCGTTTATCAATAAAATCAATGAGGGCGGCGAAAGCGAGCAATTTAATTTTTATGGGTTCTAAAATTGCTTCCCCTGCAAAAGAAGCGATAGTTGAAATTGTATTTGATAATTCAGATAATGTCTTCAGCATTGATTCTTCTGAAATTTCGATAAAAAGAGTTGTCAGAAAAAACGGACTTTCAATTTACAAAATTAACAACGAAGTAAAAACGCGCCAAGATATTTTGTTTTTGCTCGCGCAAGCCGGAATTGACCCGAACGGTTTCAATATAATTCTTCAAGGAGAAATTCAGAATTTTGTAAGGATGCATACAGAAGAGAGAAGGCAGGTTATTGAAGAGGTCTCTGGAATCTCTGTTTATGAAATGAGAAAAGAGAAATCCTTAAAAGAATTAGGACGCACAGAAGAAAAATTAAAAGAGGTCTCTGCAATTTTGCGAGAGCGTACGGCTTACTTAAATAATCTAGAAAAAGAAAGACAGCAGGCCTTGAAATTCAAAAAATTAGGGCAGGATGTAAGGCGCCTTAAATCAAGCATAATTTCATACGACTTGGGAAAAAAGAAAAAACAATCTTCCCAAGTGACTGAAGAAATAAAAACACGCTCATCTAACATTGAAAAGATAAAAAAAGAAATTGTTTTGTTACAAACAAACATTTCCAATTCTGAAGATCAAATTGCAAAAATAAATTTGACAATAAAACAATCAACCGGATTCGAGCAGGAAAAGTTAAATGTTGAAATTGCAAATCTGCGCGCTGAACTTGCTGGACTAAATGTTAAATTGGAAAACTTTGAGGCAAAATTATCTTCACTTCAAAAACAAAAAGTGGACTTGGCTAATTCCACGCGGGAAATGGATATATCTGTAAAGGATTTACAGAAGGAGTCCCCAACACTTGTAAAAAAAGAAAAGGAATTGCAGGCAAAAAAAGCGCAGCTTGAAAAGTTTGAAGAGCAAAGAAAGGACTATTACACAACAAAATCAGAAATTAAATCGTTGCGTGAGCGCATGCAAGATAAAAAGACCCTTTTTCAAAATTACACGCACGAGTCCGATTTTATTTTGAAACAAATAGAGACACTCGGCTCCGAGCTTTTTGACAGGAAATCGTCCCCTACAATTCTTGAAACGCTTAAAGCAGGCCTAGTGCAAAAACGCGAGCGGCTAAACTCCTTAAATCTTCGTGAAAGAGAAATTGAGAAAATCTCACACACAAATGAATTTGAAATTGACAAGCAGAATAAATTAATAGAAAAAATATCTAAGATGGATATTTGCCCTGTATGCAAAAGCAAAATAACAGAAAACCATGTTCATTCTATAAAGGGAGAAACGCTTCCGGAAATTGAAAAATTAAAATTACAAATTAAAGATGCCGCGAAAGAATTAAAAGAAATTAATTCTCAAAGGGAATTGCTAAATAAAGAAATTGAAAAAATATCTGAAGAAATTTCAAAAAGAAATTCGGATTTGTTGAAGCTTGAAACCATCCGTGAAAAGACGCAGCAGCTTAAGGCATTGCAGGAAAAAATTAATGAAATAAAAATTGAGGGCTCCCAGCTTGATAAAAAATTAAAGTCCTTGGAAACAAACTTTGAGAATGATTCTGATATAGAACATAAATATGAAACCGCGCGGCTTGAAGTGCAGGAGATTTCATTGCGTTCCGAAGAGAATGTGAATTCTGAAATTTCATTTAAGCAAAGAGAATTGGAAAGGGCAAAGCTTCAGGTTAAACAAATTGCGCGTGAAGAAGAGGAAATAGAGGAAGAACTTAGCTCTTTGAAATCGACGATAGAATCAAAAGAGGAATCGTTGGAAAAGAAGAAAAAACAGGAAGATAATTTAAGCAAGCAGTTTAATTTATTTATTTCTCAAAGAGATTCTTTGCAAAGTAAAATTCGCGAGGTTGAAACAGAGGTCTCAAAAAAGCAGAATGTTATTTATACTATTGAGCAGGACGTTAATAATTTTAAAATTGAAAAGGCGCGTTATGATGCAGAAGTAGAAAATTATGAAATTGAAATGCTTGAATTCTCGGGTATTGAACCAATAAAATTGTCGCGAGAGGCGCTGGTCGAAAAACTTGCAAACGTGCAAGACGTGCTAAGCAAAATCGGTTCAGTTAATTTGCGTTCTCTAGAGGTTTACGACGAAATAAAAGCTGAATACGATCAGATCCAAAATAAAGTTGAAATAATAACAAAAGAAAAAGATGGAATATTCAGAATAATTCATGAAATCGATATAAGGAAGAGAAAAACATTTTTGAAAACGTTGGAGGATTTGAACGAAATCTTTTCGCGTAATTTTGCGCAAATCTCGACAAAAGGCGCTGTTTCTCTTGAGTTGGAAAATAAAAAAGAGCCGTTCGAAGGCGGTGTTGCTATTCAAGTTAAAACCGGTCACGGAAAATATTTTGACGTTACTTCTCTTTCAGGAGGAGAACAGACGATGGTCGCTCTTTCATTAATCTTCGCAATACAAGAACTTCGCCCGTATTGTTTTTACATTCTTGATGAAATTGATGCTGCATTAGACAAAAGAAATTCAGAGCGTTTAGCAAATTTATTAAATAAATACATGCAAAAAGGCCAATATATTATCATAACTCACAACGACGAAATTATTTCAAATGCAACAAATCTTTACGGTGTCAGCATGCATGACGGCATTAGTAAAATAACTTCACTTAAAATATAATTTCTAAGATTACGAGGGTTGAAAATCCGTTGCGAACTTTAGTCCTAGTTTTTCGTAACCTTCGATTTTACTTGCCAAAGATTTTTTAAATGAGGAAGATGTTTCTCTTTTGTCTATGTTTTTTAATTGATTTCTATTTGCTCTTAGTTCTCCTATTATATTTCTGTATAAGACCTGTAAATACAATTCATCTAATTTATCTATATTTAATTTTATTAAGGGAATGTTTAATACTTTCTTTAATTTTATTAGGGGAAGGAGCAATATTTCCGGTTCTTCAAAAATGTCTTTTGCATGATAGCCCTCATGATCTATTAACATACTCTTAAATTCACCAATATTCTGGAGGGTAAAAGAGCATGGATAAACTGATATTGTGGATCTAACATTTTTTATTCCTAGTAACTTCGCCGGTAAGTTAGAAGTTCGCATCATGATTGTATTGTCTGTATATATAATATTATCACTGTAAGCCTGCTTTGGTTTGTATGAAACTCTCTTTATATAGGGTCTTGCCTCTTCTAAATCAATTCCATTTAGGAATTCTTGTCTAAAACTTTCCTCAACCACTGATCTTTCATAATCTAATTGATCCATCTCATCCCAGCTCCCGCTAGCTCATAAAAAAATAAAATTATAAAAGAAAAAATAAAAATTAAAAAATTTAGTAGTAACTTTCTCCAAATTCTTCGCTTCTTTCTGGCTTTCTAGACATCAAGACAATTAATACAATAAGCAATACAACAAAAATTATTGCTAATATTACTGTCAAGATTACAAGAGGATTGCTTGCAGCTGAACTTCCACTGGCCTTTACGGTCATAGGAACGCTTTCAACTAATTGCTCTCCAGAGAATACACTCGTAGTGAATTGATATTCTCCTGCTTCTTGTGCGCTAGCAGTTATTCTAACGTTTTTGCTTGATCCTGCTGGAACAGCAACAACGGAAGTGTCCGCACTTGAGGAAAGACCGCTTGTTGATTCTGTTACTATTCTGTAAACCTTAACTTGGTTAGTTGGGTTAACAAGTAACAAATTGAACTCAGCGTTCTCGCCAACAGCTACAGATTTTTGCGAATTGTCAACAGCAACTTCATTAGCTACATTGTTCTGCACATTAAATTGTGTGCTTGAGCTTGTAGTTGCGTCGTCATTTCTAACCTTAACTTGCAATGTGTAAGTTCCGGCCTTAGCGTCGTATGGCATATTCAAAAAGATTCTGCCTGCAACACTATCTTGGTCGTCTTCATTACACTTTCTTGAAATGTCAACGTTGTAGTTCTTAACAGAACTAAATTCATCATCACATTCAACAGAGACAATATCTCCGAAATATGCTGATTTCTGAAGTCCTAATTCTGGAACCATAACAGTAACATAAACGTCGTCAAGGTTGTTGTAACCTGTGTTTTTCAAAACAATATCTACAGGGAATGTTGCCCCAGCGCTTATTGTTTGATCTGCAGATACAGACATTATACTAGCTTCGTATGGTTGTCTCTGAATTCTTACATCATAAGGTTGTTCAGTTTTGTAACCATCACCAGATATCTTAACAGTCAAAGTTGCGTCATCACTAAGTTGATCTTTAAGTTCGTAAGGAACTTTAAGAGTCAAGAACTTTGTGTACGTGTGGCCGTTTTCAACATCGAAAGGTTTTGTCTCAACTTGAGCGTCAGCTTTATCGCCTTCTAACTCAACTTCAACAGTAACGTCAGATGCATTCACATCAGATGTGAATATAACTTGAATCGTTATTGTATCTCCAGCAACAATACTAGAACTATCTGCTCCAGCATTATCGATGAAAGTTGAAACACTGCTAGCCAATTCGTCTGTAGCGCTTACAAATGCAGTTGCTACAATTAACAAACTTGCGATAGCCAAAAAAGAAACTAAAAGTTTCTTTGTTTCCATTTTTTTCATGTTTTTTATTTAATTTAGTTACCCAAAAAACATTGTTTTTTGGCAGAATTACCATCCAAATTTCTTTTATAAACTTTGTGGTGACAACATAATGTTTAATTATCTAGTAGGTAATCTGTCACTAGCTGTCGGAACAATGAGTTATATTTCATTTGTCCTCGATAAAGCTAAGCCCTCCGACGATTTTTAATCGGAGCTAAGCATTGAAAATTTCAATCCTTCTATAGCATCTTCAACAGGAGAAGGTGACTCATTTACAATGCTTATTTCTTTGTTTTTTGGCAGCGCTTTCAGGAATTTCTTCCATTCATCTTTATGTGTTTTTATATGATGTTTCTCACCTTTTTCTCCATATACAATTCCTGAAAAATGCATATATAATTTATCAAATTTTTCAAAAAGTTTAAGCACTTCTTCAAATCTGTAATTTTTGTCGCGCGCAAGAATGTGCGCAAAGTCAATGCAAAAATTGCAACCCGTATCTTCTACAAGTTTTCTTATTTCTTCAGTGCTTCCAAAAACGTTTACTTTCCCCATTGTTTCAGGAGCGAGTTCACACGTGTAGCCTCTTTTCTTTCTTTCGTTTTCAATTTCCAAAAGGTTCTTTTTTATCTTTTCATATGTCTCCTCCCTGCTTCTTTTGCCATAAAACCCGAGATGAAAAACAACAATCTTAGCTCCAAGCCAAGTCCCAACTTCCAAGCATCTTAAAATTAAATTCTTGCTGTTTTCAATTTTTTCTTGCTCTTCAGAATTAAGATTAATCCAGTACGGTCCGTGAATTCGCAGTTCAATTCCAAGTTCGCGCGCCTTCGCCCCAATCTTTTCCGCGTCTTCTTTGTTTTTTATGTAAATAGAATAAGTAAATGCAATCTCGCATGTTTTCAATCCTAATCTATTATACTCTTCCAAAACATTAAGCGCAGTTTTAACCGGCCCAAGTCCAGAAGGCCCGAATTTCCATAACGATGACATAATTAAACTTTAAAAAAAGAATATATAAAGATGTTGGGCATTTTGTCCTTTATTTTATTTGCTCATTTAAGTTTCAAAGAACTCCTTTTTGATTAAAATCTTATCATCACAAATATCCCATAAGTGGTTAGATAAAGAAAAGGCAGACTTTCTTTTTCTGTCTGTAAAATATGCCAAAATAACTTTAACACTAAAATCTTTTCTTATCTCTTGAATAATTGGGACAAAATCTGTATCTGAAGTTAATATTATCAGATTCTTAATTTCTTTCTTTTGTGAAATTTTAAGTAAATCCATTGTAAGTAAAGTATCGACACCCTTCTGTTGAAATCCATCTTCACTTTTTTGAACTCTTCCCTCTCTGATATTTATCTTTGGTTTTACTTCTTTAAGTTTGAGAATAAATTTATCATAGTTAGCACGTCTGTTATTTTCTTCAATAGTTGGTGTTGAGCTTTGATATGGTGGGGCTGTATAAAAATAAATTTCTTCAATTTCTAAATTCCTCACTTTGGCAATATTTTGAGCAAATTTCTCAATTTTGTTTTTTAATGGTTTGCCTTTACCAAAGTATTTCGAAATAAAAGATAAATAACCTCCATCAATAAAGAATACTGTCTTTTCCATTATATTTCATCGGGCAACCCAAAGATCACCCGGGATTATGTTAACAATAATACACCTTTTCAATCTTTTAAAACTTTCTATTTGAACTCAAGAATATAGCATCCACATTTGGTCGCTTTATTATAAATATATCCCTCAGAAGTGCCCGCTTTATTTTTTAACTAGAATTTCCAGCAGTTATATTTCCTTGTATGGAATTAATTGAATTTAAGCTCGTTTCTATCTCACCTAAATTGCCAACAACATATGAATGGAGTTTTTGAATTATCAAATTCTGCATTTCTTCTTTCAAGCGGCCGTGGCACTTTGAAGTGTCCGACTCGGGAGAATCAATGCTGCCTATAGGAAGCGAGCAAATCATACTCTGCCCCTCAAGAGCTTTATTCCCAACATCCCCTGTTTTGACTTTTAAAATTGTAACTTCTATTTCACAAATTCCTTTGCTTTTTCCTTGAATCACATAATTCCAGGTCGCATCCGGCTGATCATTGATAAATTTTGTTTTAAGACATTTTGCTTGGTATGATTTGAAGCACGCGAGGTCATTGTCCGCGCAGCTGTAATGGAAAAAAAACATGAAATAAATTGCAACTGCAAGTGCAACAATTATTCCGACAACCAAAAAGAACTTCCACCCTACACCTTTTTTATTCATGCTTCATTAAGAATAAAATTGTTTATAAAATTAACTTAAAATAATAAAAATAAAAGATGAGCAAAAATAAAAAATAATTACAAGCTCATCAATTTAATTTGAGTATCTGTTGTTGCGAAATTCTTTGCTACAATAACTTGGACTCCAACTTCTTCTGCCGCTTCGACAATTGATTTTGTAACTGTTCCGTCCATCACAATTATCGTTGGTTTGTTGTTGACCTTTCTCAAAGTTGGTGCAAGCGCCTTGATAGAAATTCGTCTGTCTTCTTCCAAAGAGCTGTTCAAAAGAATTGCTTTGTCGCTTCGAGCGATTTCACCAGATAATTCCTTCAGCTTTTTTCTATCGTCGGAAGTAAGCTCAATTTTTTCTATTACTTCTTTAGAAATTCTTTCTTCAGGGTATTCTTTTTTAGAACCATTGAAACCGTTGTTCGTTCTGAACTTGGAAAAAAATTCATCAATCGGCATTCTTTTTCTGAGATTCATAATTATCTCTTTTCCAGTCAACTCTTCAACTTCTTTTCCGTCTGGCGCAACAGCAATCCATTTGACTTTTGCGTTGTCAACCACGTTTTGCGCAATTAACTTTCCACCTCTGTCGCCATCGACAAACAATGTTATGTCTTTTTCTGTGCTGAGTTCTCTTATCGCTGAAGGAAGTTTTGTTCCGTTCATTCCGATAACATTATTGACTCCCGCTCTCAAAAGATTTACAACATCTGCTCTGCCTTCAACAACAATAATTTCATTTCCACTAAGATCTCCACACGGCAATTTTTCATCGCCATACTCTCCAACTGAATTAGTTCTTGTCGACTCTTTGATTTGATTTGAAATTTCCCTTGAGTCAGTCGAGCTGCTTAAAGATCCCATGAGCTTTTTTGCTCTTTCAATTATGAAATCTCTTTTGCTTCCTCTTACATCTTCAATTCGGTCAATTTCTATTTGCGCATCGCTGGGCCCAACTCTTTCAATTGTTTCTATAGCCGCAGCTATTAATGCTGTTTCAGACATGTCCAAAGCGGTAGGAATATGAATTTTTCCCATAGTTCTTTTTTCAGAACGTTCAAGGTCAACTTCAATTCTACCTATCTTTCCTTCTTTCTGGAGTTCCCTCATTTCGAGTTCAGATCCTAAAAGACCTTCTGTCTGTCCAAATATTGCTCCTATCACATCAGGCTTTTCTAAAGCGCCTTCAGCAACAAGATTCGCATGTATCATATACTTGATTGATACAGGACTTACTTTAGCCATTATGCAAAATCCTCCGATTTTGTATTTTGGTTGAACTTTGTTCTACCATTATTTAACATTCTCCTTGTTTAATTAACCAAAATCTTATGATTTCGGACTAGAAAAATATCTTGTCTCACCGAATAATAAAGGTGTTCAAGTGAATGTGAATGTGAAATCCAATAATAGTCGGATTGTGAGCTTGATACTCTTCTAATTATATATTAAAGATGTTGCTAGTATTTAAATGTTATTAAGATTAATGCAATCACTCGCCCAGCTTATTAGCTTCCTTTATCTTTCCGAGCTTTTCATACAGGCCTTTTAATTTATCTTTTATTTCCTTTTTCTCAATGTCGGAAATTCTCATTAAAAGAAGCTTTTCATAAATTCGAACCGCATGATTTCTTTTTGATTCTCTTTCGTAAATTTCTGCCATTCTTTTGTAGAATTCCTTTACTTTAATGTAAATTTCATTTCTTTGTGTCGCGTTCGCCTCCACCATAGCTTTTTTCAATGCCTGGTCTGCACGTACAAATTCATTTCCTTTAATGTAACTTTGGCATTCTTTAATATGATACTCAATTTTTTCCACAAAAGTCAGCGACGAGGTTGCGGCATTTTCATAGTTTCGCGCCGCTTCAATGAAAGTTCCTTTGTTTTCATAAATCTCAGCCATTTTCAAAAAAGCGAATTTCCGCATGTCAATAGACGGCGTCTCTTTCAAATATCTATTAAGATAATCAACCTTAACAAAGTCGCCCTTTCCTCTAAGTTCCTCTTCAATTTCCGCCTTTGACATTCCTTTATTAAGCATAATAAAAAATAATTGTTTTAGTATTTAAGCATTGTTGAGTTGATAAAGCTGATTTAATCAAAACAATATTGAAAATACTAGAAATTTATTTCTTCCGAATATTTTAATATTCGCAAAAAGTGTAATTAAAGAATCTATTTTTTCTCAACAATCTCGATGCACATTCCAGCAGCAACTGTTGCGCCGGCATCTCTTACAGCAAATCTTGCCATGTGTGGATTTTCCTTCAATGTTTCCAAACATAAGTTTCCTTGAGGTCTTATTCTTACCTTAGCAACATCTCCATTCTTCAAAAAGTCCGGATTTTTCTTCATAACTTGACCAGATTTAGGATCAATTTGTTCAATCAATTCAACAAATTGGCACGGAACTTGAGCTGTGTGAACGTGGAATACTGGTGTGTACCCTTTAGCTAAAACCGTTGGGTGATTTATTACTGCGATTTGAGCAATGAATTCAGCAACTATTGGTATAGGGGAAGCAGCGTCGCAAATTACATCTCCTCTAGCAATATCTTTCTTTCCAATTCCTCTTATGTTTACACCAACATTATCTCCAGCCTCTGCTTGAGGCAAAGTTTCATGATGAGCTTCAACTGTTTTTATTTCTCCAGCAACACCCTTTCCAGTTCTTCCTGGAAGTACTATAATTTTTTGTCCGGGTTTCATGACTCCTGTTTCAATTTTTCCTACCGGAACAGTTCCAATACCTGTAATTTCATAAACATCCTGAACAGGCATTCTCAAAGGCAAGTTTGTAGGTTTTTCCGGAGCTGGGAAATTATCAAATTGTTCTAAAATAGTTGGTCCTTTGTACCAAGACATATTAGTGGATTTTTTAGCAACATTATCCCCTTTCAAACCTGAAGCAGCAATAAATTGAACTGTTTCAAGTTTAACTCCAACAACTTTCAAAAGTGCAGAAACGTCCTCTTTAACTTTGTTGAATTTTGCTTCATCGTAACTAATTTCATCCATTTTGTTAATTATAACTGAAATGTTTGAAACACCCATTGTTCTTAACAACCATAAGTGTTCTTTTGTTTGTGGCTGAACTCCTGAAGGTGCAGCAATAACTAAGAAAGCAGCGTCGGCTTGTGAAGCTCCTGTAATCATGTTCTTTACAAAGTCCCTGTGTCCCGGAGCGTCAATTATTGTGATTTCATATTTTTGTGTTATAATTTTTCTGTAGGCAAGGTCAATTGTAACTCCTCTTTCTCTTTCCTCTTTGATTTTGTCCATAACATAAGCGAATTCAAAACCAACTTTGCCGTGCTTTTGAGCTTCAGCCTTTAATTTTTCCATTTCTTGTGCAGAAACAGCGCCGGTCTGGAACATAAGTTGTCCAACTGTAGTTGACTTTCCTGCGTCAACGTGCCCGACGAAAACTACATTCATTGCTGGTTTTGTTTTTGCCATGTTAAATTAAATTATGTTTGGTATTTCTACTATAAAAAAATACCTTTTTAAAGATTTCTATTTCTACCCCTTCTTAATTTCTTAATTCAACCAAATACAAGACAAAATTAACGATTGCGAAACCTACCAAATAACCTGCAATCACGTCGGTAAACCAATGAATATTCAAGTAAATTCTGCTGAAGCCGATTAGCAAAATTAAAAATATGTTAGCAAAAATAAAAACTAAACGCGCCCTCTTATTTCTTATTTCGTCTTTAAAAAAGTAAATTAATAAAGAAAACAAAATTATAGAAAATATTGCGTGTCCGCTCGGGAAACCATAATCAATTTCTTGGACAAGTTGCATTCCCGGACGTGCTCGGTGAACAGTAAATTTTATTGCTTGTTCAAAAACATAACCCAAAATTAAACTAAAAAGCAAGATCCAAGATTCTTTCTTCCTTTTTCCCATATATAAAATTAATACAGCAATCAATGCAAACCCAATCATAATTTCTCTCGAGTAGTTCCCAAGGAAAATGAAAAATCCATCCATTACAGGGTTACGCAATTTATTAATTCCAGAACTTACTGAATAGTCCACTTGTGGCGTTCCATTAACAATTATAATTAATATAAATAAAAACATAATAAAAGCCATTAAGGATAAAATTAATTTTTTATTTCGTAACATAAATTAGAAAAATAAATTGAGATTAAATATTTATTGATTCTCGCTTAAACATTAATTTCTTGTTCTGCACCTTTGATTAAATTCCAATCAAGCTTTAACAATTGTTTAACAGCAGGATTTTTCGTGTTTAATTTATATAAATCAGATTTTCCAACTCTTCTTGTTTTTATAACTATATTGTTTCTCTCTAATTTGCTCCAGAATGTTTGAAGAGTTGAATAGCTAACTCCGGAATTTCTAGCTATTTCCGTTAAAGGATAATCAAATAGCTGATAAGTTATAAGAAAATCTAAAACCTTTGTTATAGGGTTATTCCCAAACACTTCCACAAAGATTGTTTCATTTTCCATAATTACTAAGTTAGTTAGTTTGTTTATAAATGTTTCTTATTATGTTTTTATATTACAATATTAGAAACATTTAAATATTTTAAAATAATTATATAATTCATGGAATTTGATGACGAAGATAAAATAAAAGCAACAATACTTTATCATTTAAGAAGAAAAAAGGTGATTGGAGGAGTTCATACTCATTTTGATACTTTGAGAAGAGGATTTCCATCCTATATAGGAAAAGATATTAAGAAAATTGCTCAGGAACTTATTAGAAAAGGATTTATTATAACAAAATCCACTCCTTACGGATTACAAGTTTCCTTGAACAAAGAAAGAATTGTTGAGATTGAAGAATTTATTAAAAAGATTTTAGGGCATGAATTTTAAATCAAGATGAAAAATAAAATAGATAAAGAAATTAGAAAGAGTTCGCAGAACAAAATAAAACATTGGAAAAATGGATTATAAAGAATTATGGAAAAAGATGCCCGGATTATGAAAAAGAATGTATAGTTTGCAAGAAATGGAAGTTGTTTGATAAATTGGTTTTAAAATAATATTATTTATTGATTCTCTAAGAAATTTAATAACTAAACATTCTCAAAATGTTGTTACTATCATAAAATTAACACAATAGTAAAATTTATAAATACTTTATTTATTAGTAAATTATGACAAAACAAGGAATTAGATACACTGCTCCAAGCGAAGGAAGTTTTGATATTCCTGGAGTTAATTATAGAGGA
>ERZ1292623.686-Hain-H51-01um-R1-686-length-34958-cov-8_pt1 | contig 34958 bp, 34 predicted proteins | sample MGYA00564398_ERZ1292623 | MGnify/ENA primary metagenome ERZ1292623 (study PRJEB36523, sample SAMEA6512633) | groundwater metagenome | collected 2019-01-07 | study: AquaDiva: Metagenomics assemblies of 32 groundwater samples
CCCCAAAACCGCCAGAAGAGCAAGCATCGGAAATAAAAGATGCGGAATTCAAGGAGGGCGATAAGCCTGAAGGCGAAGCGCCGAAGAAGTAAAAACTCATAATATAGTAAAAAAAGCTTTTTTATTGTAAAATAGTGTGGTATGGAATTATCCGAATTGCCACCAAATAAAGACCTGACATATCTGGGAATCACCACTTATCGGGACAAAAATCAGCTTTTCGGTATCAAGCGCAAAGACCGGCGTCAGCATGTTTATATGCTCGGTAAGTCCGGCACCGGTAAATCCGTGCTGATGTTCAACATGATTATTCAGAACATCCGAAATGGCGACGGAGTCTGCATGGTGGATCCGCACGGAGAAAATGTGGAGGCGGTGCTTTCCGCCATTCCGCCGGAACGTATCAAGGATGTCGTCTATTTCAACCCCGCGGACGCCGATTATCATGTCGGGTTCAATGTGCTGGAATTGATTGACCCGCAGTACAAGCACTTGGTGGCTTCGGGCCTGATGGGCATTTTTACGAAAATATGGGCAAATGCTTGGAGCGCCCGCATGGAATATATTTTAAATAACGCGATTTTGGCATTGCTTGATACTCCGGGGACGACTTTGCTAGGCATTCCCAGAATGCTGGTGGACAAAGATTACCGCCAGAAAATAATTGCCAATTTAAAGGACCCGGTCATCAAGGCCTTTTGGGTACACGAATACGAAATGTGGCAGGACAGGTTCCGCAACGAGGCAATCGCACCGATCCAAAACAAAGTCGGGCAGTTCCTTTCCACCTCTATCATCCGCAATGTCGTCGGCCAAAGCAAAAGCACAATAAATATCTTTGACATGATGAACGAGGGAAAGATTTTTTTGGTGAATGTTTCCAAGGGGCGCATCGGCGAGGACAACTCCGGGCTTTTGGGCGGTATGATTATCACCAAAATACAACTCGCCGCCATGGAACGCGTGCGTATTCCGGAAGAATCCCGCCGGGACTTTTACCTTTTCGTTGACGAATTTCAGAATTTTGTGACCGACGCTTTTGCCGGCATTTTGTCCGAGGCCCGAAAATACAGGCTGAATCTGACTGTTGCTCACCAATACACCGCTCAGCTGGTGGCAGACAAAAGTTCGGCGGTACGCGATGCCATCTTCGGCAATGTCGGCACGACGATAGTTTTCAGAGTCGGGGCGGATGACGCGGAATTTCTGGAGAGCGAGTTTGAGCCGGAATTTGTCCCGCTGGATATAATTAACCTGCCTAATTACAAAGTTTATTTGAAATTGATGATTGATGGGGTAACCTCCCGTCCTTTTTCCGCCAAGACCTTGCCGCCTTTGGTAAGGACTGGCGACAAGAAGGTTGAAGAGGAAGTAATCCGTTCTTCGCGCGCGCTTTATTGCCGGACGAAAGAAGTGGTTGAGAAAGAAATCAACGACTGGAGCGGAATGTCGCTGGGAGATGACAGCAATACCGGAAGCGGAGCTTTGGAAAAATTTCCGGCAATTTGCTCTCTTTGCAAGAAAGAGACGACAGTACCTTTTAAACCGGACAAGGGACGCCCGGTTTATTGCAAGGACTGCATAGCCAAAATTAAATCCGGAGAAGTAAAAGTGGAAAAGACTTCTGAAAATCAGATAAAGCATGACGAGACCACCTTTTTCAAACCTTTGGCTGACCTCGGTATAGAATTTGAGAAAAAAGATAAAGGTCATGTGGAAGAAGGCAATAGGCATCCAGAGAGAACAGACAGTCCACACCATCTAATCAATGGCTCAAATAATAATCGCGGAGGAAGTAAACCCGGAATATTAGGCGCTATCAAAAAAGTTTTCAGTCCACCGATAAAGGCGGCAAACATTCCAAACAAGCCGCCGAAAGACAACACCGCTTTAAGGGAGTTTCTACAGACCCTGAAAGCGGAAAATCCTGAACCTAAACCGGAAATGAAGCCGATAGTTGCGAAAGAGCCCGAGCCGCAGGCGATAAAGCCGATTTCTCTTGACGCTCTTAAAGATAAAATAAAAGAATCAGCGCCGATACACAAAGATCGCGCCGCCAGTTCCGAGGATATGAATAAATTAAAAGAACTTATTCAAGAAAAAGTTTCTGCCGCTGTCGCCGCAACTCCCAAGCCCGCTCCGGCTCCCAAGATTGAACAGCCTAAGAGTGAAGTCCCTCCGCCTCCAACACCTCCTTCGCCTTCGCCGAAGGCTGAAGAGCCTACGCCAGTTCCCAAAAAGCCCAAAGAAGTACCCGAGGATGTCCTGCGTAAAATTTTGGAGTAAAATCTATTCTAAAATTCTATAGAATGTTAGAATGAAAGTTATGAATATAAAAATTTTAGATAAAAAAAATAGCATCGATGAAATCAAAAAAATGGCTGACTTTTGGTATGGCACAATGATAAAAGGGACCCTTGATGTCGAGCTTGGGCGAGTCGCTTTAGGCGGCGACTACCATATTGAATCTTTAGAGATGCTCACCGGTTCTGGTTCAAAATTTGAAGATGTTTGGGGTTTTAATATTCGTTTTGAAGAAAATCCAAATGGGATTTTGGAATTTGATTCCATGGTTAATATAAAGCCGAATTTTGGTAATCGTTCTCGTGGAATAAATAACGAAGAAGTAATAAAAAAAGCTACTGAAATTATTAATAAATTTATTGATCTGAAATAATTTATGGAAAAGAATTCTCTTTTTTATATGGCAAATCTTTATCCCGAAATCGGCAGACTTTTTTCTTTTCTAGACTCAAAAAAAATTGAGGCTGCCAACAACGCCAAAACTCGCGCTTTGGGTATCGTTGATCAAATTCTCTCTTTTAGAGATATCGAGCCCGCCGGTCGTGAAGAATGGAGTGTAATAAAAAATTTCATTCTTGGTTATGATAAACTGGATGCGTATGAACGAACTATTTTAGAAAAATATGCTGAACCTTTTTCTTTTAAATTTATGAATCAGTATTCTAAAGTTCTATAATTAGCAGTGAGAGAGAAATAATAAGTTTACTTAATTATTGCGAACGAATGAACTAATTATATTGTATTAAGTTATATAGAATATTAGAATGAAAAAAGAAAGCAAAACAGAAAGATTTTCATGGCTGGATGTGGCAAAATCCATATGGTATTTCTTTGCTGAAGATAAAAAAAGATTTTTTTTCCATTTTATTCTTCTTGCTATCGTATTTTCATACGACCTTGTGCCACCATTTGTTGTCGGCAAAATGGTTGATTTTTTTAGTGCGTATAAAACAGGGGAATCACTCTCACTTTTTTATTTCTACTTGGCGTTTATTTTTGTTACATACATTATAATTTCTTTAATTCGACTTCATTCTAGGATTACTTTGGCGGTTTTTGGTGAAAATGCTCGCACCAGAGCGCGTATTTGGGGATTTGAGCGACTTACGGAATTTTCTCTTGAGTGGCATCATAAAGAAAATACCGGCAATAAACTTCAACGAATTTTTACTGGGGCAGATGCAATTAATAAATGGATGAAAGTAATAAGGGGAGATCTATTAAGGATTTTTGCAAATATTTTTGGAGTCGCTATATTTTTTCTTTTTACTGATTTTAAATTCGTTATAATAGTTCTTTTATACACTATATTATTTTTATTTATAGAATTTAATTTTAGCAAAAAAATTCACGCATTAAGCAATGAGTTTAACAGGCTCAATCAGAAAGCCGGAGGCGCATATGTGGAATCTGCCAGTAATATGCTTGTAATAAAAGCGCTTGGTAACGAAAAGAATATAGTGGGGAAAATAGAAGACAGAGAAACTCTTTCACGAGATATTTCTATTAAAAAAATTAGTGTTAATAATTTGAAATGGAAAACATTGAATATGTTAACCGGAGTTTCTTTAACAGTTTTTCTTTATTTTTCAGGTATGTCTGTAATTTATAATCTCATTACTCTAGGTATGGTTTTAGTTTTCTACACATATTTTACTAGGCTGCAGTCATATTTATCTGATATTACAAATTTACACATGGATTTAATTGATTTAAAATCCGATATCCAAAACATGATGCCGATATTTAAAGAAACAGAATTTATTAAAACTGGCAATGAATCTTTTCCGAAAGATTGGCAGAAAATTGAAATCAAAAATGCGGTGATGGATTACGGGTCGGGGCAGATGGGATTGAAAGATTTTAATTTAACTTTAAACAGAAATACAAAAACCGGCGTTGCTGGATTGTCCGGCGCCGGCAAGTCCACGCTTGCCAAAATCATTTTAGGTTTGTATGCACTCAAATCCGGAGAATTTAAAATAGGCGCAGAAAAAAACATGAGAGATTATTATTCCATTTCGCACAACGAGACCTTGAGCAATATCACAGTCGTCTTACAGGAGACGGAACTTTTCAATCTCTCGCTTCGCGACAATATCACCATGATGCGTGGCGAAGATTCGGAACTTTTGCGTCAAGCAGTAGAAATTTCAGCGCTTTCGGAAATAATCGACAAGCTTCCGGACGGTCTTGATTCGCTCATTGGCGAAAAGGGATACATGCTTTCGGGCGGGGAGCGTCAGCGCCTCGGCATCGCCCGCGCTATCTACAAAAACGCGCCGACTATTATTTTAGACGAAGCGACTTCCTCGCTTGATTCGGAAACGGAAGGAAAAATAATGGCGAAACTTTTGGGGGAATACGGCAAAGACAAAACTTTCCTGATTATCGCGCATCGTTTGGGAACTCTGAAATATACAGACAATATTGCGGTGATGGAAAAAGGAAGTATAGTGGAAGAGGGAAGCTATGAAAAACTTATGAGTGATCCCGATTCAGTATTTTATAGGATGAACAAGGAACAAAAAAATGCAAAGGACAAACATCAGCGTACTAGTACGCTAGTATAAAATGAAAAGCGAAACCCAAAAATGCAAAAAGTGTCAGGGAAACTTTACATTAGAGCCGGATGATTTTTCTTTTTATGAAAAAATGCGGGTGCCAGCGCCGAAAATCTGCCCCGATTGCCGCTTCAAAATGCGGGCGGTTTTTAGGAACGAAAGGACTTTATACAATAGTGTTTGTAAATTATGCGGTCGTTCCATTATTACTATGTATAATCCGCATTCTACGCATGTGGTGTATTGCAACGACTGCTGGATTTCCGACAAATGGGACCCGTATTCTTACGGGATGGATTACGATTTTGGCAGACCTTTTTTTGACCAGCTGAAGGAATTGGTTGAAAAAGTTCCCAAATCCGCAACCTACAGCAGTATCTATACGGGCGTAAATATAAACAGCGAATACGCCAACTTTGCCGGCGGCAACAAGGACGGCTATCTGATTTTTAATTGCGGTCCCAACAACGAAAATTGCGCTTATTCGCGCGGTCTGATAGCAAGCAGGGATGTTTTTGATGTTTATTTTGGCGACTACTTGGAAAATGTTTATGAGTGCGTCAATGCTCACAAGAACAACGGCGTAGTTTACGGACAGAATGTTTACGACTCAATTGACTCCCGCTTTCTTTTGAATTGTTCGGACTGCATAAATTGTTTTGCTTGCGTGAATTTGCGCCATAAGTCTTATCATTTTTTCAACGAACCACTTCCGAGAGATGAATGGCTGAAACGCGTTAACGAGATTTCCGGAAGCTATGAGAAAACGGAAGAAATGAAACGCAAATTTTCAGAATTTTTGCTGAAATTTCCTTGTCGCGAGAGCAACAATCTTAAAACCGACAATTGCTCCGGCGATTACATTTTTGAGTCAAAAAATTGTCTTCAGTGTTTCGAGGTTTCTTTCTCTGAAGATATGCGGTACTCTTTTTCTGTAAAGCGCGGCAAAGACTGCTCTGATATGATAGGTCACTGCCGCAACTCTGAACTTCTTTTCAATGGAGTCGGAGTCGGCGCCGGCTCGCAAAGGGTTATATGTTCCTGGTGGGTTGAAAGTTCCCAAGATGTGGAATATTCGTTTGCCGTCCGCCAAAGTAAAAACTGTATTGGCTGTGCCAGCGTAAAAGGGGGAAATTTTGTCATCTTGAATAAACGCTATGACAAAGAGGAGTACCAGAAAATAAGAGATCGTATCGTAAAAGAATTAAAAGACAAGGATGTTTATGGTGAATTTTTCCCGAGTGAACTTGCCTTCTTTGCTTACAACGAGACAATCGCGCAGGATAATTTTCCGCTTACTAAAGAGAAAGTTATTTCAGAAGGTTTCAAATGGGCGGAAGACATCCAAAAAACAGAAGGAAAGGGAACACTCTCGCTAGAGAAAATTCCAGATCATATAAAAGATGCGCCGGATAGTGTCTTGAGTGAGATATTAACTTGTGTAAAATGTTCCCGAAATTACCGATTAATTAAGCGCGAACTGGAATTTTATAGAAAAATGCTCATTCCTATTCCTAGGATATGCTGGAACTGCCGTTTCGTGGACCGCATTGCCCGCCGCGGACCGTATAAATTCTGGAATCGCAATTGCACTTCACCCCGCCTAGATTCAGGCGGGGCAAGATGCAATAAAGAAATTATTACCAATTATTCTCCCGACAGACCGGAAATAGTGTACTGTGAGAAATGCTATCAGCAGGAAGTGTATTGAGAAGTTAAAGGAATTTAATTTTGGCTCTCCGGAGAATATCAAAAAATTCCAGGCGCAGGCAGAAGAATTTATGAAGACACGGCCACGAAGACAATTCCACGGAGTGAAGAATTTAAATGTTTCGGGGGAATATATTTCGAATTCAAAGAATGTACACGACTCATATTTATTGCGAAACGGGTTTGATTTACGCTATTGCCAATTTTAAAAAGATGGACCAGCTTCTTCTTCATACGACTGGTCATGGTTTGGGGATAACTCAGAACTCATGTATGAATGTTGCTGGTGCGGACTTGATTCTCACAATGTGAAGTTTAGCGCATGGAATTATTATAATCGCGAGGTAGAATATTGCTTTGGATGTCATCATGCGGCTCATCTGTTCGGCTGTGTAAATATGACGAAAGGCGAATACTGTATTTTAAACAAACAATATACCAAGGACGAATATGAAAAATTAATTCCAAAAATAAAAAAACATATGGCTGATGTTCCTTATATTGATAAACTCGGGAGAACCTATGGTTATGGCGAAATGCTGCCGGCTGAAATCTCGCCTTGGTCTTATAACGAGTCTGCCTCTTTTGAGTGGTTTCCAATAACAAAAGAAGAAGCGCTTGCCAAAGGCTTTAAATGGCGCGAACCGGATTTGCGTGAATATAAAGAAGCGACAATAGAAATTCCCAACCATATAAAAGATGCAAAAGACGATATTTTGCAAGCTATTTTAAAATGCAACGATTGCGGGAAAAATTATCAGATTATTCAAAAAGAATTGGATTTCTTGCGGAGGATGAATTTTCCGACTCCGCGGCAATGCCCTTTATGTCGCGATCGCGCGCGAATTAAATCGTTAAACCCGATGAAAATTTTTGAGCGAATCTGCGCTAAATGTAAAACCAAGATTGAAACTTCCTATTCTTCTGACCCGCGCTACGCCGAAGGCTCCGGCGAGGCGAGCCGTCCAGAAATAGTGTACTGCGAGAAATGCTACCAGCAGGAAGTCTACTAAAAATTAATAATAGCATAATAGCAACGGTCGTGGCTATTATGCTATTAAGTAAAAATAAGAGGTAAGCTAAATTCCGTGTACCGCACGATAGGTGCCGATGATGGCCGCAGTTTCTCCGCGAAGGGTGAGAGGACCGAGGGAGGCGACAGTAAAGCCGGACTCTTTAGCTAAAGCAATTTCTTTTTCTGTAAAGCCACCCTCCGGTCCAACAAAAATGCTTAACTTGGCAGCTAAACCGCCAAGTACGCTTGGCGGTTTAGCTGCTTCTTGACCCGGGTGGAAGATTATTTTTTCACCGCTAGCATTTTTCAAAGCATCTTCAAAGTTTGAAATAGAAGATAAGGTCGGGACAATACTTTGTCCACATTGCTCGCTTGCTTCCAGAATAATTTTTTCCAATCGGGCTAAATTCAAACCTGTTTTTATCGTTCGCTCCGTAATGACCGGCGTGATACTGGAAGCTCCGCATTCGACCGCTTTCTGCACTGCAAGTTCAAAATTTTCTTTTTTAAGGACAGCTAAGTATAAATGAACTTCGCGCGGCAGTTTTAAGGTTTCCAGTTTTTTAACCATTTTGTATTTTATTTCTTTACTGATTTCCGTGATTTCAAGAAGTTCTTCATTGCCTTTTCCGTCAGATAAAATTACTTGCTCGCCGGCATGTAATCTCAAAATATACCGAATTTGTTTGGTTATTTCTTTGTTTTCGATTTTCCCGATAAATCTGTGTAATTTCATAACTGATATGATACACTTTTAATATGAAAAGTGAAACTAGGACACATTCGACAAACTCAGTGCAAGCCTGCCAAAACTGCCAGAAAGATTTCACGATAGAGCCGGAGGATTTTAATTTTTACGAAAAAATCAAAGTCCCTCCGCCGACTTTTTGTCCGGAATGCCGGCTGGTTCGTCGCATGACTTGGCGCAACGAGCGCTCGCTTTTTAAAAGACCCTGCGCTAAAACTGGTAAGGAAATAATAACCATGTTTCATCCGGATGCCGATGTGGTGGTCTACGACCATGATATTTGGTGGGGCGATAAGTGGGAACCGACAGACTACGGACAAGACTATGATTTTCAAAAGTCTTTCTTTGAGCAGTTTAAGAAATTATTCTACAGAACTCCGCTCGCGAATTTAGGAAACGCGAATTGCGTGGAGAGTCCCTCTGGTAACCACAATGCCGATTGCAAGAATTGCTACTTGTCGTTCGCATCTTTCGGCAGTGAGCGGACGCACTATTCCTACGGCGCTTTTGCCTTGAAAGATTGTTTGGACACTTGTGTCTGCTCAAGTTCTGAATTATCCTACGGGGACATTTTTAACGAAGGCGTGTACAAAACCCATTTCTCCTACGATGCGGACGAATGTATTGACTCTTTTTTTCTGAAGTACTGTAAAAATCTGCAAAACTGCATCGGCTGTATGAACTTGAGAAATAAAAGCCATTGCATTTTGAATGTTCAGTACACTAAAGAGGAATACGATAAAAAGAAAAAAGAATTGGACTTTGGCAGTTATAAAATTATTTCCCAGTTTGAAAATTCTTTCAATGAATTTGTTTTAGATTTTCCCTGTCGATATTCGCACATTATGAAGTCGCAGGAAGCTGTCGGCGACAATATTTCCAATTCAAAAAATGTTAAAAATTCTTTTGACATTTACGGAAAAGCCGAGGATTCCAAATACTTAATACACTCCATGGATATAAAAGACAGTTACGACATGTACGGCGCTGGTGGAGCGGCATCTCTCATGTACGAAGGTATCGATGCCGGTATAGAAGCGTCAAAGCAGTTATTTTCCGCCATTACACACAGTTGCATGGACACTTTTTATACCTATATGTGTTTCAGTTCCAAGAATCTTTTTGGTTGTGTGGGTCTGCGAGGCAAGCAATACTGCATTTTAAACAAGCAATATACTAAGGAGGAATATTTTAAATTGCTCCCGAAAATCATAGAACACATGAATGCCATGCCATACAAGGACAAGATGGGACTTCTTTACAAATTCGGAGAATTTTTCCCGAGCGAGATTTCTCCCTTTGCCTACAACGAAGCGATGGCGCAGGAGTATTTTACTAAAACCAAGGAAGAAATTATAAAAAAAGGCTACACTTACCGGGCATCACCGGAGAGAGATTACAAAACTACCATGGAAAGCAAAGATTTACCGGACCATATTAAAGATGCGCCGGACTCAATTTTGAATGAAGTTATTGCTTGTCCGAACAATGGTCGGGAAATGACTCAGTGTACCAAAGCTTACCGAATTATAAAGCCTGAACTGGAATTTTTAAGGAACCACAATATTGCCTTACCTAGATATTGCCCGAATTGCCGGCATTACAAACGGTTGGAGGAAAGGAATCCTTTTAAACTTTGGCACGGAAAATGCCAATGTGGAGGAGTCATTTCCGCCAATAAGAAATACAAAAATACCATAGAGCATGCCCATGGCGAGAATCCCTGCCCAAATGAATTTGAAACCAGTTATGCTCCCGATAGACCCGAAATAATTTATTGTGAGAAGTGTTATCAGCAGGAGGTGTATTAATTTCCCCCTCTCCTTAACAAGGTGAGCGTGGGAAAGGGACCCAAGCGCAAGACCTTGAGCATCTAAGGGTGCGAAAGGTGTACTGCTCCTGTAAGGAGAGGGGGTTGGGGGTGAGGTGAATTTGTGTTAAAATAACCGCATATTATGCCCAAGCCGAATCGAGTGCAAATAATCAGATACGGGCCGCCGCCGCCGGAGTTGCCCGTTTTTGGCAAGGTCAAGCCCGAAGAGGTGTCCTTTATCGGGCGGACAAACTATGTGGCCGCTCTGGAAGAAAAGAAATTCATTTTCGGCATCAAGAGAGTGGACCGAAGGCGCCACCTCTACATCATCGGAAAATCCGGCGTAGGCAAGACCAAACTGCTGGAACTTTTTTTGCGTCAGGATATTTCTTACGGGCATGGTCTGTGCTTGATTGATCCGCACGGCGATGTGATAGACGCGATACTGGACTATATTCCCAAAGAGCGCATTGAAGATGTCTGCATCATCAGTCCGCCGGACTTGGAATTTCCCGCTTCGTTCAATCCGCTCGCCAATGTGGACCCAATGTTCAAGTTTCAGCTGACCCAGGGTCTGATTGAAGTTTTCCAGAAACAGTTCGGAGCTAACTGGACGCCCCGCCTGGAGCATGTCTTTCGTTTTACTTGTCTTGCCCTTCTTGATTATCCGCACGCCACCATGCGTGGCATGATATCAATGCTGACCGACAGAAACTACCGCCAAAAAGTGGTGGAATACATCACGGACGACATGGTGAAAAGATTCTTCGCAATAGAATTTGCCGACTGGTCGGAAAAGTTTGACACGGACGCCATTATTCCTTTGGTCAACAAACTCGGGCAATTTCTTTCCGATCCGCTTTTGCGCAATATCTTCGGACAGAAGCAAAATAAAATAGACATCTCGAAGCTCATGAACGACGAGAAAATTATTTTAATCAATCTCTCAAAGGGCCGCCTGGGCGAAGAAAATTCTTCTTTCCTCGGTTCCATTTTTTTGACGAAAATCAAGCAGGCGGGAATGGAGCGCGCCGCCATACCGGAGTCCGAGCGCAAGGATTTTTACATATATGTGGACGAGTTTCAAAATGTGGTCACCCAGACTTTTGAAAATATTCTCTCCGAGGCCCGAAAATACGGACTCAACCTTACCATGGCCCATCAGTATGTGGGACAGATTATTACCCGGGTTCACCAGGCGGTTTTGGGTAACTGCGGGAGCATTATCACTTTTCGCGTCGGCGGTGAGGACGCGGTGAAGATGAAACCGGAATTCGCGCCGCTCTTTGATGTGAAGGACATGATTAATCTGGCGGTGACAGAATTTTACATCAAAATGACCATTGACGGCGAATCTTATGACCCATTTTCGGCCGAGACTCTGCGGGTTTTGCCGCCCACCCACCGGTCTTACCGCGAGTAAATTATCGCGGCGTCCCATCTAAAGTATTCAATACCAAAAGAAGACGCCGCTAAACTGATTGCCGAAGAAGAAGCGACGATTATCCGAAGCGCGGAGGAAAAAGCCATTATTGAAGGTAGGGCCAAAAGAAAGGCAAAAGAACAAGGAGAAGAAACAGAAGGAGAACCCGCTTCCGCCGAAAGCTCCAGCGTGGCGAAGAAAGCTTCACAGGAAGCGGAACCGATGATATAATGCCTCGATAATCTTATGTCTAAAGACTATTACGAAACATTAGGAATAAATAAAGGCGCGTCAAAAGACGAAATTAAAAAGGCTTTTTATAAGCTTGCCCACAAATATCACCCTGATAAAAAAGAAGGAGATGAAAAGAAATTCAAGCAGGTAAATGAGGCTTATCAGGTACTCTCTGATGATGGCAAACGTTCAAAATACGATCAGTTCGGCTCTGGATTTGAAAACATGGGCGGTGCCTCCGGAGGCTACGGCGACTCGAGGCAGGGTTTTGGCGGTTTTGATTTTTCCGGTTTTCAGAATGGAAGCGCCGAATTTGATTTTGGAAACTTGAACGATATTTTCAGCGATTTCTTCGGGGGTGGAGGAAGCAGAAGGGAAGCAAGGCGAGGCAGGGATATTTCCACGGAGATTTCCATTTCTTTTTCAGACTCTATTTTCGGTATTAACAGAAAAATTTTGATTACCAAAACATCCAGCTGTTTATCCTGCCATGGTTCCGGCGCGAAGGCGGGTACAGGGATGGTAACTTGTAAAACTTGCAACGGTCAGGGAAAAATTCGCGAATCCAAGCGGACAATTTTCGGCAATATCGGGAGTACTAAAATTTGCGAAGTTTGTCTCGGCGCGGGCGAAGTGCCGAAAGAAATTTGCGAGTCATGCAGAGGAAAAGGCGTCTCCCGTCGCGAAGAAGAAGTCTCTATCATCATTCCCGCAGGTATTCGGGACGGGGAAATGATTCGCATGACCAGTTTCGGCGAAGCGGTTTCTAAAGGCACAACTGGCGATTTGTATATAAAAATAAATGTGGCTCCGCACGCCGTGTTCAAGCGCGATGGGCATGACTTGATAATGAATCTGAATTTAAAACTTTCTGAAGCTTTGCTCGGTACCGAATATTCAATCCAAACTTTGGATGGGGAAATAAAAGTCACCATTCCGGAAGGCGTATCCATTAATGAAATTCTCCGCGTGCGCGGCAAAGGCGTGCCGATATCAAAATCAAAACGCGGAGACCTCTTGATAAAACTAAATATCAAACTCCCGGGCAGACTTTCCCGCAAATCTCGCGAACTCATAGAAGAACTCAAAAAAGAGGGGATATAACATGTTGTCTCCCAATGTGATTTATTTTGCTGTTTCTTTAAACCTCATCGGTCACATTTTGTATGTAAGGAGTATAATCAAAGGCTATACAAAACCTAACTTGGTTTCTTGGTTTATTTGGTTACTTGCGCCCTTTCTCGGTGTATTTTTTCAACTTAGAGCGGGAGCAGGTCTTTCAGTCCTGCCGATATTTATGGCTGGTTTCGGCTCTTTGTTAGTTATGTTTGTAGCTATTCTTACCAAAAATGGGTTTTGGAAAATTAATACTTTTGATATATATTGCGGTTTACTTTCTCTTCTTGCTTTAATATTTTATGTACTTACACATAATTTGGGAATATCGATACTTTTTGCAATATTAAGCGACGGTTTAGCGGCAGTGCCAACAGTTGTAAAGTCTTGGAAATTTCCTGAAACAGAAATGTGGGCTCCTTATTTGCTTCCTATTTTTTCCAATATTGTTGGTTTGTTAATAATCAAGGATTGGATTTTTTCAATATACTCATTTGGAATATATTTTTTAGTGATGGACACAACTATACTATTCTGCATCTATCGCAAAAAGATTTTTAAGAAATGAGCAAGGGTAGTCCTTGCTCATTTTAGTTATCTGAAATCCTAGCATATGCGGAAATCTCAGATAAAGATGTTTTGCGTTAGTTTTATGTTAGGCAAGACCTAACGCAGATATTTGCGCAAAAAATAGCGTTTGATATAATCAAATGTATGAAAGGAGAAGCTAAAACTAAAAAGATGACACTAGATAAGTTGGCAATAATGGTTGCTAATGGCTTTGAAAGTGTTGAGAAAAAAATGGCGACGAAAGATGATATAAAAGATATGGCAACCAAAACCGATATTGAAGGTCTCAAAAGCCAAATTCAGGGAGTCAACAACAGAATTGATGATATCTCAATGAACAGAGTGAAATACGAAGACCATAATAAGCTTAAAGTTAGAGTGGATTTTATAGAGAAAAAACTGGAAATAAAAAAATAATCTAAAGTTTAGAAACTTTTTGCCCTTCAGCAGTATCTTTTACTTCGTAGCCGAGAGAATTTATTTTTTTTCGGAGTTCGTCGGATTTTGAGAAGTCTTTATTTTTTCTGGTCTGCTCGCGCTCTTTGGCGAGTTTTTGCACTTCTTCCGGAATTTTTTCTTCTTTCAAATCGGCGAAGCCGAGTCCGAACACTTTATCAAAATCCAAAACCGTTGCTTTTTTGTCGGCGCTGGAGAGATTTTCTTCTTTCATCACATCCCACAAGACGGTCAATGCTCTCGGTGTATCCAAATCATCCTCTATGAATTCTTTGAACTTTTTCTGGTATTCAGAGTTTACTTTGCCGACATTACTACCTAATTCTAGACAGAGATTATAAAGCCGCTTCAAAGCCGTTTCTGCGCCCTCCAAGGCTTCCCAGACGAAGTTTACTCGGGTGCGGTAGTTTGCCATGAGGAGCCAAAATCTATAGACTATGGGGTCTATACTCTTATCCACAAGGTCTCTCAGAGTATAAAAATTCTTTTCTGATTTGGACATTTTTTTCTGGTCTACCAGCACCCATTCGTTATGCATCCAGTATTTTACAAAAGGCTTTCCAGTTGCGCCTTCTGACTGAGCGATTTCGTTTTCATGATGCGGGAAAATCAAATCCACTCCGCCAGTATGAATGTCTATTTGTTCTCCCAAAGTCGCCATAGACATTGCAGAACATTCAATGTGCCAGCCGGGGCGACCTTTACCCAAAGCGGTATTCCAAAAAACATCTCCGTCCTTTTCATCCCAAGCTTTCCAAAGCGCAAAGTCTTGAATGTTATCCTTGCCATATTCATCTTTTTTGATTCTGCCCGCCGCGTTTTCTTTCTGTTCTTCCAACACCAAACCGGAGAGTTTGCCGTAGTTTTTAAATTTTCGGATATTAAAATAAACGGAGCCATCTTCGCTTTTGTAAGCCAGGTTGTTTTTCAACAGTTTTTCTATTATCTTTACCATCTCATCTATGTAATCTGTAGCTTTAGTAAACTTTTGCGGAGCGATGATGTTGAGAGATTTAATATCTTTGAAAAATGCCTGAGTATAGAATTCTGTAAATTCTTTCAAAGAAAGACCATCTTTTTGCGAGTCGCGGATGGTTTTATCATCCACATCCGTCAGGTTCATAATGTGTTTTACTTTGTATCCCTCATATAGCAAGACCCGCTTGAGCGTGTCGGCGAAAATATATGCGCGGTAATTTCCAATGTGTGGATAATTGTACACAGTCGGTCCGCAACTGTAAAAAGAAACTTCACCCTTTTTGATGGGGGAAAAGATTTCTTTTTCGCGGGTGAGAGTATTATAAAACTTTATTGGCATAATAAATTATTATTGCGCTCCGGTGTTTTGCTTGAGTTCGTTTCTGTAAATTGAAATGAGGGCGTACAAGAGACTTATAGTAAGCGGACCCACCAAAATGCCGACCGGCCCCAAAAGCGAAATTCCTCCAAGCACCGAAAAGAGAATTAAAAACGGGGATATGTTTATTCTATTGCCCACCAGAAGCGGACTCAAAAAATTATCAATGGTTCCTACTATAATAACCGCCCAGATTGACAAGCCCGCGGCGGATGCCGTATTACCGGTGAAAAAAAGAAAGAGAATTGCCGGAACGGAAACCAGCGCGGTGCCGAAAGTCGGAATGAGGGATGTGACGGCGGCCACTACGCCCCACAATGCCCCGTTTGGAACATTAAACATCCAAAATCCGAAGCCCAGCAGAATTCCCTGAATGATGGCGATAAACAGGTAACCCTTTATCACGGCATTCACCACCAATGTTAGCCGGCTGATGATTTTCTCATCATCTGTATCCGGAAGCGGGCTGAATACCACCAGAGTTTTTTTCCATCTCGTTCCGTCTTTCAGGAAATAAAAAATAATCAGAAGCGTCAGCAAAAACGAGAAGAACGCCGAGATGGCGCTACTGAACACATTTGCTATATTGCCTGACACATAAGAAATAAAATCTTTCACTTTTTCCTCCACATCAAAAACTATGCCCTCTGGCAAAATACGGTTTACAGAATTATTGATTGAATTTAAAAATGGTTGGGTTTTTTCGGCGATTGCGACTTGCTGATACATATCTTGGCTTTGGTTGAAAACCAAAGCGCCAATTCCTAAAATGGGTCCGCATAGAACTATCGCAAAAAGCAAAACCGTCACTAAAGCTGAAAGCCAATCAGGCAGTTTATTTTTCTTCAGCCACTCGTATACTGGATACAGCACTATGGAAAAACATAGTCCTAATATAAGCACTACCCAAAAAGAACTAAAAATTAGCAAAGTAAAAATCAAGGTTGCGAGCAAGAGTCCGAAGAAAAAATATCTTTCAATCATTTTCGTTTGCATATATAAATCATATCATACATTTGCCTTTTTGTGAAAAATCAGTTAGTATAAAGCCCATGGAATTCGCAGTCATACAAACAGGCGGAAAGCAGTACAAGGTCTCCAAGGGAAGCCTTGTTTCTATTGAAAAAATAAAGAAAGAAGGCGGAGAATACAAGAAGGGAGATAGCATATATTTTGATAAAGTTCTTCTTGTTGATGACGGCAAAAATACTACCATCGGTACTCCTTATATAGATGGCGCAAAGGTGGATGCGGAGGTTCTAGAAACCGGTCGAGCGCGAAAAATTCTCGTAGTAAGATACAAACAAAAGAGTCGCACAGGCTGGACTAGAAACGGCCACCGCCAGCCGTTTCTTAAAGTAAAAATTACTGGGATAAAATAAAAAAACTCCGACTAAATCGAAGTTTTTTTATTTTACGACGGGTGGATAAACCAGCCGCGGGATTTGGCGTGTTTGAAGCCCTTCATAAACAGGAAAATTCCGAAGCATAAGTACAGCAAGTTAAGGCTCAGAATGGCAAGCATAGCGGAAGTGTCCGGAATCGTGCCGTGTAAAATCAGATTGCGCAGGCTTTCAAAAATATAACTCACCGGAAAGAGCTTTCCGATGCCTGCCCAAAAGGGAGGCAGAATGCTAAGCGGGTAATAAATGCCGCTCAAAGGATACAAAATAGCGATCAGGGACCATGCCATTATCTGCACTTTTGTGCCGAAGCGCAAGATAAATGATGAAGTGATGAATCCGAAAGCCCAGCCGAAGATGAAAACATTAAAAACTAGAAACGCCATAGCTGGTCCGTAGACAAGCAGGTTGAATCCAAAAAGGCTTCCTGCTAAGAAAAGCAAGAGAATCATCGTAAGCGCCGCTTTTATTGTGGAGAGTATTAGCGAGCCGACCACGACTTCTTCTTTAGTCAGCGGGGAAGAAAATAAATTGTATAGATTCCGACTCCATGCATCTTCAAGGAGCGAGACAGTTATGTCTCTCTGAATGCTGTAAATGAGCGACCACAAAATGAGTCCTCCGATGATGGTTGCGGCGAGACCAGCATAGGAATTTAGTTTATTTATGTAAATGGTGAGCAGGCCGTAACCCAAGAGGTCGATAGTCGGCCAAAATATAATGTCGATTTTGCGGTCAATGGTCGCCACGACTTCGTACCAATGCCGAAGCAGAAATGCGCCGATCCTATGCAGTTTTATTTTATTCGTCATATTCTAATTCACCCTTTGCTAATTTTATAAAAACCTCTTCCATACTCTCTACTTCAAGGAACTTTTTCAGATTATCCGGAGTGTCAATCTTGTAAATCTCTCCTTTGTGAAGGAGCGCCACCTGATCGCACATCTGTTCCACTTCAAGCATATTATGGGAAGTGAAGATGATGGTTAATTTCCTTTTTTTCTGGATATCAAGAAGCATTTCCCTCACATGTTTGGCAATAGCTGGGTCCAGGCTTGCTGTCGGCTCGTCCAAGAGTAGCAACTCTGGATCGTTAATTAGGCTTTTGCAAAGGTTTACTCTGGTTTTTTGACCAGCGGAGAGATCAGTTATAAGTCTGTTTTTGAGTTCGCTGATTTGGAATTTTTCAAGGAGTTCGCATATTTTATTTTTCGAATTCTTGATGCCGTACATGAGCGCGAACACTTTCAGGTTCCGGTAGACCGAGAGGTTACTGGCCAGGTCCGCATAGGCGGTTGCTATATTCATTCTGTTTTTTGTTTCGGACTCGTTTTTGAAAAAATTTTTACCAAAGATAGAAACTTTACCCGAAGTGGGGGAGAGAAGGCCGATCAATATATTTAGGGTGGTTGATTTCCCGGCGCCGTTCGGTCCCAAGATGCCGAAAATTTCACCTTCCCGGACTTCAAAACTTATTCCCTTCAGAGCATGAGAAGATTTTCTTCCTTTGCCGTATGTTTTTTTTAAATTTTCTACTTTGAGCGCGATTGCCATTTTTTTTATTGCCTGTTTTTTAACGCATTTTTTAGCGTGTCGTTATCGGAATATTCCAACTCGGTGCCAGTGGAGAGTCCTTTGCCGAGTGATGAGATTTTGATGTTGGATTTTTCAGCTATGTCTTTGAGTTGTTCGCGGACATAGGAGTCAGTATGGTCGCCTTGGGGGCTTAAAGAAAACGCCAGGATTATTTCTTTCAGATGGTTGGATTCTTTTTTTATTTTTTCCTTCAGTTCTTCAATCCGCACCCAGCTTTTGGTGTTTTTTTCCACAATTGGCACCAGTCCGCCCAAAATAAAATACTTACCATGATACACCCTGCTTTTTTTTACGGACTCCAAGTCAGAATCTTTTTCGACTATCATCAGCATAGAAGAATCTATATTTACATTTGCGCAAATATCGCAGACTCTGTCTTTGCTATTCTTTTTTACGATAAAAAATCTAAAACATTCTCTGCATTGCGCCACTTCTTTTTTCAGTTCAGAAATCAGGATGCTCAAGTTTTCCGCATATGCGGAATTCTTAGACATCAAAAAATAAACGAATCGCTTCGCCTGCCGCTCCCCAATGCCGGGGAATTCCTTAAAAATTTCTGCCAGTTTGTCTATAATGTCCATTTTAGTATATTATACCCCCTCCGCCCCCAAAAAACTTCGGGGCACCTCCCCCTATGTAGGGGGAGGATGGGTGGGGGTAATTTAAAATTCATCCAAATCTCCTCTCACTTTTGCCGGCGCGAATTCGCTCAAAGTGCTTTTTTCAAGAGTTTGGAAGGTGGTTGTTTTTTCATCGAAATAAAGATCAATCTTTCCGGTTGGACCGTTGCGGTGTTTCTCTATTAGGATTTCTACGATGTTAGTTTTTTCCGATTCATCTTTTCCTTTGTCGTCTCGGTGTAGAAACATAACTACATCCGCATCCTGCTCAATGGATCCGGAATCGCGCAAGTCGGAAAGCCTTGGCTTGCCGCCTCTTGATTCCACCGCGCGAGAAAGCTGGGAAAGGGCGAGTACCGGCACATCCAATTCTTTCGCTAGACTTTTTAACGATCGGCTTATTTCTGTCACTTGATTGACCATACTATCGTAGTTTTTAGAAGTTGTCATCAGTTGTAGATAGTCCACAACGATAAGGTCAAGACCTTTTTCCGCTTTCAATCTGCGAGACAGAGCTTTCATTCTGACAATTGAATTTCCCGGCTGGTCGTCAATATAAATTTTAGCTTTAGCGAGCTTGTCTAGAGAGTCGCGAAGTTGAGAAAATTCTCTGTCAGAAGACAATCGCCCTGTGCGCAGATTCCAAGCGTTCACCCTGGACTCTGCGGAAAGCATTCTATCCACCAATTGTTGAGAAGACATTTCCAAAGAAAAAATTACCACGGACTTGTCGTGTTTTGTCGAGCTTATACGCGCTATGTCTAGCGCGAGAGTGGTCTTGCCCATAGAAGGTCGCGCGGCAAGAATCACCAGATCGGATTTTTGCAATCCGGAGAGTATATTGTCCAAATCCTTGAATCCGGTCGGCAGACCTCGGAGCATACCTTTATTCTCGTGCAATTTTTCCAACCGTTCATAAGCTTCCGGCAGAGCGTCCTTCAAGTTTATGTATTTCTGATTTTTTGGGCTGGATACTACATTAAAAATTTTCTTTTCCGCCATGTCAAGTATGTCGTCCATATGATCATCGCCTTCTTCGAAGGCAAGTTCGGACACATAATCTGCCGCTTCAATGAGGCTTCGCAATACATATTTTTTCTGCACAATATCAGCATAATGCTTGATGTTTACAGAAGAAGGAACGACATTTACAATCTCCGCGAGGTAGACATTGCCTCCTATATTATCAAGCAGTTTTTTTTCCGCCAATTTGGTCGAAAGCGAAAGCATATCAATCGGCTCGTTCTTGTTTGACAGGTCGAGCATCGCCTGAAAAATCATTTTATGTTTTTCCGCATAAAAAGATTCCGGATGCACCATATCTTCCACTTCGTGCATCGCGTCCTTGCGGAGCATAATGGAACCCAAAACTGCCTGCTCGGATTCTAGACTTTGCGGCGGGATGCGTAGATTGTTTTGTTTATTTTTTTGGATTACTTTATTCATTTTGTTTTGCTCCGACGCCCTTAAAGGGTCGGAGTCCGACCTTACTAGCGTCGGACCATAAAGTCATTCTAGCACGAGAGAATTTTTGTCAAAATACAAAAGTGCGTAAATATGTTACTAAAATGTGGAGAAATATGTTAGTATATTTGCATGAGTAAAAAGATATTACTTTCAGGCATTCAATCTTCCGGAAAAGCCCATATTGGCAACTATTTTGGCGCAATGAAACAATGGGTGGATTTATCAAGCGAATATGACTGTTATATTTTTATAGCTGATTATCACGCGCTGCATTCTCTGCAAAATCCTAAAGAAATGAAAGAAAATATCACCAATTTGCTTTTAGATTATCTGGCTGTTGGTCTTGATCCGAAAAAAGTAACTCTTTTTAAACAATCAGATATTTCGGAACACACAGAGTTGTGTTGGATTTTTGATACCATTACCACAATGCCATACTTGATGCGCGCTCATGCTTTCAAAGATGCTGAGGCGAAAAATAAAGACATAGTTGTAGGAACTTTAAATTATCCAATGCTTCAGGCGGCTGATATTTTATTGTATAGTCCAGATGTAGTGCCGGTAGGACAAGATCAGAAACAGCATGTAGAAATCTCTCGAGATACGGCGGAAAAATTTAACCGCACCTTCGGCGAAACTTTTAAATTACCGGAAGCGATGATAATGAAAGAAGTAGCGGTCGTGCCGGGAACCGACGGCAGAAAAATGAGCAAGAGTTACGGCAACACTATTCCGCTTTTTGCCGAGCATGAAGAAATCAAAAAATGTGTCATGAGCATAGTGACTGATTCTGGGGAGGGAATACCTAAAAATGTATATGAGATTCACAAACTTCTTAGACCGGAAGCGGAACTCAAAAAAATTTACGCACAGAAAGCGGGAAAGTACAAAGAACTGAAAGAACTTTTGATAGAAGATTTGGAAAAATTCATCGCTCCGCTTCGCGAAAAACGAAAGCAATTTGAAAAAGATATTCCCAAAGCCCTTGCTATTCTAAAAGCAGGTGGAGAAAAAGCCAAAAAAATCGCCGCGAAAAAAATGGACGAAGTTCGTCAAAAAATCGGAGTCAAAGTGTACTAGCATTTTCATGATACAATATCAGCATACTAGTATGGTGATATTCGTGTAAATGTTGTTTTCTTTGTGTTACAATAATAAGTATTATGGCTAAAGCAGTCAGCATAAAAATTTTAAAGATTTGTGGACTGATAATTTTTCTTTTGTACATCGGTTCTTTTATAGATTATGACTCATTAGATGACCCGTTCTTTTCTAATGCGAGTGAGAGTGCAAAAAATTCTAGAGAATGGATCTCAAATTTTGATTTACGAGAAAAAATATTTCATGAACATAAAAATGTAGATCCGTGGGAAGAGATTGAAGACATACAGGTTGACATGTTATACGACTCAAACTTGTTTTGGAACATTATTGAGAATCAAAAAGATTGGTGGGAATATCTTGAGATTGGAAGGATCAATAATGGCAAAATTACATGGCTGGGGGTGGATCAATTTCCTCAAGAGAATTCTATTCTTTCCGCTAAATGGATTAGGTTGCAAGGTGTTCCCGGTCCTATTTTGGAAGTATTTGCAGAAACGCATATGGGTAATGGAGATATATATCTTTATAAAGTAGCTGGAAATAAAGCGACTTTGTTTTTTAATACTTATGCTGTTAGTGGTCAGCATCACATAGGAGACCCAAGAGAAAGTTTAGAAAAATATGGTTATACAGAATGCAATGAAACCTTCAGAAATGGCCAGCTTTTTTCGTCTTATTCTGATTTAAATAATGACGGGATTTTAGATTTAACTTTGACCGGGACTAATCTAGTCACTTGTGATAAAATCTTAGAAGTCAAGGGAAATACCATAATGAAAATGGAAGAGGTAGAAGTCGCTGAGTCCCCAGTCAAAGAAACCCACATATTAAATCCAAACGCTAAATGTGTGCCAGGTCAGGATTACATCTATACTTGCAAATAATATGAAAAACAATATAGACCAATATAAAAAAGAAGTGCTTGAAGTGATTTACAAAATTGCCAAAGATAAACAGCTCTTGGCTGATTTTGTCAAAGACATACTGACGCCTCATGAATTTGAGAATATCTCTGTTCGCTGGCAGATAGTGAAGCGCCTCTCGAAAGGGGAGCATCAAGGGTCTATCGCGGCGGATTTGCATCTCGGAGTGGCGACAGTCACCCGCGGGAGCCGCGAAATGCGCAAGAAAGAAGGCGGATTTCGACGGACGCTAAAGTTTCTTAAAATAGATTAGATAAAAATATTACCGTACTAGTATGATGATAATTCGTTTGCGTTGATTAAATTTATTGGGTTGATATAATCTAAACTAATCCATGAATCTGATAATTAAAGATAGTAACAAGAGAGTGATTAAGAGTCAGGAAATAATTAACTTCAATGCTTTTTCTGGCTTGTTTTTAATATGTATTACTGCACGCGCTAAAAGCAAAAAACAAATTGGGGTAGGACTGGAGCGCGAAACATTATTTATAAAAATTGATGATCAGACATTCCCCGATCATGGAACAGAGAAAGACTTGATCAATAATTCGGCAGGTTTTGATGGGGATAAATTAAACAATTTATCCAAAACTGTTTATGTTGTTACATTTCTTCAAGAACAACCCCATACGTTAACTTTAAATGGGACTGCTACTTTGGAAAATATTTCTATTTTCAATGTTGAAACTGTTGAAACATTGCAAATAAATTCAGAAAATCAGGCGGAAGACGGTGATCGTCGGTCTTGGATTACAGTAATAATGAACCGATTACCGCTCCAGTCGCTCACAACAACTATTTCATATTCCAGAAGAAAAAGAGATAGTGATGATGTCAAAATCTTGATTGACGGGAAAAACCAAAGTAGTTTTACTAGAAACTCCAAATATTATTTATGGAAATATATTGGATCACTTTTGCCTTGGACACAAAGCAACAGAAATGAAACCGAAACTTTCTCCCTGAATACTCCCGCAGGTATACATATTATTGAATTTTGGGCGGACAGGATGCCAATTTTGCATAATTTAGTTATTGATTTTGGATCTTTGCCTGTTCCATTTTTGCAACCGACTGTGGATAGTCCTGCATGGACAGGGAGTTTTTATGATGATTCTGAAGTTATGCTGCTGGCGCGAGCTATCTATGGTGAGATGGGGAGTGAATCTGTAAGCGCAAAAATTGCAGTTGGGTGGTCAATCAGAAATAGAGTTGAAGATAAAAAAAGTCATTGGGGTAAAACATATCATGATGTTATCTTGCAAAAATTTCAGTATGAGCCATTCAGTAAAAATTCCGGTGTATTTACTCTAATTACTCGACCACCGCTCTCCAATCCTCTTGAAAATAAAGCATGGCATGAAAGTTACCAGGCGGCCATGGATGTATTATTAGGAACTACTACTGATCCAACAGCTGGAGCTAATCATTTTTATTCAGAAATACAAGGAAGGAAACCACCAAATTGGTCTAAAAATCATAAAATTATTTTACAAATTGATAATACTAAATTTTATAAATTCTATTAGAAACTTAAAATTTTACTTTTGAATAAAGATACAAAAATTTCAATCATTGTTTTGATTTTTGCTGGTGTGGTTATTTTTAATTTTTTCACAGACCGAATTGCTCGTCTGAATAATTTTATTAGATATCCAAATTCTAAGATTTGGAGCTTAAATAGGGCGCCAAAGTTTGAAGATTTTTCGATCACAGAAATATATAAAGGCAAAACTGCCGAATTGGATATAGACAAAAATTCAGAGGCGCAAGAGTTTCGAGGTGCTTTGCGTTATGCTACGCAAAGTGGTCCAAATTTTGCAGGTCATTACATGGTAGCAGAGTGGGGATGTGGTTCAACTTGCCAAGACGGAATGATCATTGATATTGCTACAGGAAAAGTTTATGATCCATTCACTAAGGCAACTTCACGAGGTACTTATTATAAATTAAACAGTAATTTGTTTGTCGCAGATCCATATTCAGACGATACCCCTTTGGTAGAAGAAATTCTTAGAATACCAGTAAAATACTACATTTGGAAAGACAATAAACTTTCACAAATTTATCAGGAAGAATGTTCTTCTACCTCTGAAGATAAATATGTATGTAAGTAGGTGTCTCTGTTGAACTCTGATTTGGTTAATAGTTATCCACAGGTAGATTTTCTAGTGACTTGCTTTTTATATTTCACTATACTAGCATACTAGTATGATAGTATTAAATAAAATACAAATGAATAAAACAAATAAAAAAGGGAAGTCGTTAGGTAAGTCATGGCGGGGCGCAGAAGCTTTAGTTTTTTCGGCTTTTGCGTTTGTTTGTTGATTTCTTTTTGTCTCTAAACAAGGAATCCATTAACCGGCGCACAAAGCGCCATTTTTGTTCTTTGGTTCTATGAAAAAATTCTGTGTAAAATGCCAATCGTTTACCGATTGGCAAAAAATATCGGAAGAAAAAATAACACAGGGAGGGTGGTTTTCTAACCCTCCTCAAAAGGCACCAGATTTGTTTCGGTGTCTCAAGTGTGGGACAAAAAAGTTCGAGGGCGAAAAGAGTTCCTCCTCTCGCCCTCCGGGTTGGTAAAAAAAACACATCATTTGGGGGCGTTGCGCGACATAGTGCAACGCCTACCCAATATTATTAAAATTTAACAAAATTAAAAATTATGAAAACTGTAGGAATAATTGGCGGGCTTGGACCAGAAACGACCTCTGAATTTTACTTAGAGCTTATTTTTGCGTGCCGGGAAAGGAATCGGTTTAGCTACCCGCCCATTTTAATCAATAGTATTCCTTTGCCATTTGATGTGGAAAAGAATGCGATTGCTGAAGGAATAGGAGAAGAAAGATGTTTACCATATCTCATAGATGCCGCAAAAAGTTTGGAAAAAACCAGTGCCGACTTTTTGGTTTTGCCGTGTAATTCTTTGCATGTATTTATTGAAAATATCAGAGAGGTGGTCAAAATTCCAGTTTTGAGTATTCTAGAAGAAACTGCCCATTTTCTTAAAAATCAAAGGGTAGAGAAGATTGGTCTCATAGCCACTCCAATAACGATTAGAAATAAATTGTATGAAAAAATCTTGAAAAAGAATGGGATAGGACAAATTATTCCCGACGATTTTCAGCAGGCCAAAATCGGCAAGCTGATTCATAACATTGTTTCAAATAAGCATGACAATAGGGACAGAGAGTTATTAATAAAGGTAATCGATGATTTTTCTAAGGGCAAGGTTGAGCATGTTATCTTAGCTTGCACCGATTTGCAGTTATTGATGCCTCAGCACAAAGATATTAAAATTTACGATACAATGAAAATTTTAGCGGATGCGGCGGTAAGAGAAATTAATAAATAATCGCTTGCATTTTTATATGAATATGCTACATTATCTCCGTGAACAAAAATATACAGTTCAATAGTTATTTCTTTTTCAGCTTTAGGCACAACCTTGGAAGGCTGATATTTGCGCTGTAAAAATAAACTCTAACTTAACTTACAACTCAAACACCAGCCCTCGAAGACTGGTGTTTTCGATAGGGGGTGGAATTTAGTTCTTGGCGGTTTGTTCTTAACAATTGAATGAAAGGGAAAAGAATATGGTTTGGTTAGACGGAAAATTGGTAGAGAAAGTGGATGTAAGTCCGCTTTCCCACAGTCTCCACTACGGTGGAGCTGTGTTCGAGGGGATTCGTTTCTATGAAATTCCCTGCAGTGGCGCTAGGTCAGTGTTCCGCCTTAGGGATCACATCAACCGTCTGTTTGCTTCTGCGCAAGCTGTGGGCATGGAAATCCCATACAGTGTGGAGCAACTTTGTGAAGCGGTACTGGCAACCGTTAAGCAAAGCGGTCTCCATGCCGGCTACATCCGACCCCTGATTTTTCGCGGGGAAGGAATCGGTCTGATGGCTCCAAGGATTCAAGTGCACACCATGGTAGCGGTTTTACCATGGGCGAATGGGCTAGAGTCAGTCAGGTTGGCCACCTCCAAGATAATTCGGCTTCATCCTGATTCCACCAATATCAATGCCAAAGTTGCTGGCCATTACGTCAACTCGTATATGGCTGCGACGGAAGCAAGGAAGTTGGGGGCTGATGATGCTCTGCTCTTGGATTGGCAGGGAAATGTCGCCGAGTCATCAGTCGCGAATGTTTTTTTCGTGAAGGGTGATAAAGTTTTCACTCCTCCGCGCAAAAACATTTTTGCAGGACTCACAAGGGATTCGGTAATCCACTTGTCGGGTTTCTTGGGAATACAGGTGGAGGAGAAAGAAATTCCCCTCGCCCAAGCCTTGGAATCTGACGCGATGTTTTTGGCTGGAACGGCTTGTGAAGTGCTTCCAGTAAAAAGCCTCGATGGAAAAACTTTCGACATGAACAATCCCATAGTTAAGAGGGTTCGAGAGTGCTACTTGGGCACGGTGGATTCGTCGATTCCATTCGACGGACCATGGCTTACCACTCTTGAGCCAGCAACATGGGTAAAAAATTCCTAAACCATTATGAACCTACCTAAATTCAACTCCGCCTCGACTTTGTCGGAAGCAGAGTTGCTTAGTCGGTTGCATTGTCCTCAGATTCGAAAGGTGATTCACTTCGCCTTAGGACCTATCGGGACAAATATCGCTCAGGCGTGTAATTCTTGGAACCATGCAAATGGTATCCAGGAAAAAGCAGAGGTCATTCTCTGCTCCACGCCTGAAGCATCTCTGGCGCAAGCCAGATTGGTCAGCGAAGAGGGCGTGCTACCCCTTTTCTGGACGTGCGCGGTGTACTTCGCACTCAACCAGTTGTTCTTTAGCAACCCAGATGTTCTTCCGTTTCTTTTCTCGCACAATATGCCTTTGGATAATATGCAGTTGTGTGTAAGAGGGGAATTGGCAGGGCAAGACTGGAACAGCGGGTGGCAGATTGCCTCGCATCCCAGTCCCACACCGCTCGTTGCCAGCTTAGGCAACCCCGTTGTGAAAACAACGAGCAACTCACAGGCTGCAATAATGTGCAGTACTGGTGAAGTTGAGGCCTGCATCACCACCGCGCAGGCCGCGCAAATTCACGGACTTGTGACGGTTCACGAGTTCGGTTCCCCCGTGATGGTATTCTTCGCGGGGACGACCCAGCACGGTATGAGAACCTTGCTCGGGTAACAATCACTAATGAGGGGCTTGCTTCAGAGGAATCTGAACAAGCCCACCATTATTACTTTTTTTATGATATTATTATTTTAAATTTTTAATTATGATTAATGCCATTATCGGGGCAAAAGGAGATATGGGTAAAAATCTTTTGTCTCCTTTGCTTAAACAAATAGGACAGGTTGTTTCAGTAGATATTGAATCTACGCCTTTAGAATGGAAAAATGCTTGGAAAGCGGATGTTATTTGGCTTTCGATACCTCGCGACAAAATTCCTAAGGTTTTAGAAGGTATAAAGTTAAAGCCCGAACAATTAATAATTGATATTTGTTCAATAAAACGCCATTTACATAAAATAGTTAAGCAAACCGGAGCGTCTCATTTGTCTTTGCATCCTATGCATGGACCTTTTGTTCCATTACAAGGTCAGAGATGGTCTGTAATCAAAACACAAGCAAATATTTTAGAAAATAAAAATGCTGTTTCAATACTGAAATTTTTAAAAGACCAGAATATTAATTTTTTAGAGCCTTGCTCTGAGGACGAACATGATTTTATGATCGGCATAGTTTTAGGCGTGCCGGAACTTTTAACTATTGTCATTGACGCGTTGATTAAAGAATATTCAAAAAATTCTAAACAATCTGCGCCGGATGTAAAAAAAATGACGCAATGGTCTGTACCCGCTTTTAACGCTTTATATGGTTTTTATATTCATTCAATCAATAGTTCTGCCGATTGGCTTAGGTCTGACTTGATTTTAGGTGCTCACGGCAATTTATTAGAAGATGCAAAAAAAGCTTTTTCTAATTTGAATAAAATATCAGTTAGTGATATTAATCTAAAATTAAGAGATCAGAGAAAATTCATAGAAAATTTGCCAGATAGGGAACGAAACAGAATTCGGTCTTGGATAGAAAGATGGTTTGTTGATGCCAGCCAGACTATTTTCAGACTAGATGGCAGAAAAGAGCCTAAGCCTAAAATTAGGATACAGGAGAAAATTGAAAATAATAAAATTTTTCCAGAAAACAAAAAAAATATTACTGTCGGAATCCACGGTATTTCCGGATGTTTTACTGAAGAATCTATAATACGGTTTTGTGAGGAAGCAGGGATTCCAACTAATAAATTAAAATTCGATTACTTGGTCGAGGCAGATAGAGTCGTAGCAAGTGTTCTGAAAAGTAAAATTGATAGGGGGGTGATTGCAGTAGCTAATTCTGGTTCTGGTGTGTACGAATCTACCATTCATGCTCTATCTCAAAATAAAGTAAAAGTAATTGCAATTTATGGCATGGAAATTTTTCAGTGCCTAATTTCGGATAATAGTATTATGAGTATTGACCAAATTACAGAAGTATTTGGTCACCCTCAGGCCGTAAGCCAATGCAAAAATACTTTCATGGAAAGATTTCCGTCAATAAAACTTGTAAAAGGAAAAGATTCTGACGATACCGCGCTTTGTGTAAAAAAAATCGCAGATGGGAAATTGCCAAAAACTACAGCAACCTTGGCTTCACAGCTTGCTGCTAAAAAGTACGGTTTGAAAATTTTAGAATATGGCATGCATCATGATCCGTTTAATACGACAACTTTTTTGATTATAAAAAAATAATACAAGAGGTTATTTTCCCCTGGCTATTTTTATTTTTAATTTATGTTAGAATAATCCTAATTATGAAAAACAGAATTTATATCAAAGATTTAAAGGAAAATGTTGGAAAAGAGGTGATCATCGCTGGCTGGGTGGATGTTCGGCGCGACCAGGGGAAAATGGTCTTTTTTGACATGCGGGATATGACGGGAAAAGTGCAGGGCGTGATATTGCCGAGTTATAAGGAAGTGATAGAAAAAGCAAAGCTGATTCGCCTCGAATGGGTCCTAAAAATTACCGGTAAGGTGAATAAGCGTCCGGAAAAAAATGTGAAAGCGGGCGTGATGAACGGCGACATTGAGCTAGAAATCACCGGCATTGAAGTTTTGGCGCCCGCCGAGTCTCTGCCTTTTGATATGTCGGAGAGCGGATATAATTTAGAACTCACGACCGAGCTCGACAACCGCGCGCTGGTCTTGCGCCATCCGAAAGTGCAGGCGGTATTCAGGGTGCAGGAGACGATGATAGATGCCTTTCGGGAATTTATGAAAAAGAATATGTTTTTTGAATTTCAGGCGCCTTCTATCACACCGGCGGTGGCTGAAGGGGGCAGTGAAGTTTTTCAAGTGAATTATTTTGACAAAAAAGCATTCCTCACCCAGTCTCCCCAGCTTTACAAGCAGATTGTCATGAGCGCTTTTGAGAGGGTTTTTTCCGTGAACAAAATTTTCCGAGCCGAGCCGAGCGCAACAACAAGGCATCTTACGGAAGTTGTGTCTCTCGATGCCGAAATGGCTTTTATAGATGGTTGGGAAGATGTGAAAGATATGGCGGAAAATACAGTCCGATTTATTTTAGAAAAAGTTGCCGAAAGAAATGCTCCCGAACTGAAGCTTTTAAAGGCAGAACTTCCGGTAATGATAAAAAAGACGCCGACTTTTTCTCTGACAGAGGTGCAGGAGAAAATTTTCAAAGTTTACAAACGCGATGTGCGTGGGGAAAAAGATCTCAATCCACAAGACGAAAAAGAAATATGTGAAATCGTAAAAAAAGAGACCGGTTCGGATTTCGTTTTCGTCTATGGCTATCCGACACGCAAAAAGCCTTTTTATGTATATCCAAATCCCGAAAATCCGGAATTCAACCACGGAATGGATTTACTCTGCAAAGGACTGGAATGGCTCTCCGGCGGACGCAGGATAAACAAATACGACCAGCTCATGGAGCATGTAAAAATCTGGAATATGGATCCGAAAAAAATTAAAATGTTTCTAGAAGCTTTCAAATACGGGGTGCCGCCCGAAGGCGGATTTGCTTTTGGCGCGGAGCGTATCACTATGCAATTACTCGGACTCAAAAATATTCGCGAAGCCTCCATGTTCCCAAGAGACATGGAGCGAATAGATGAAAGACTCTCTGAATAAATATACATATAAGTATATTTATGAGAAGCTTACAACCAAAGGAACATAAAGTTTTCCACACCCAAAGTTGACCCTAGACTATATAGTCAGGTATACTTTATGTATGGAACTGATAGTAACTACAAGGCAAAAAGAACTTTTAGGCGTTATTTATGATTTTATAAAAAATTCAGGATATCCACCTACCTTTGCCGAAATGCGTGAAAATCTCGGTGTTTCTTCAAACCAATCAATCCTTGAACTATTAGAAAAGCTATCTCAAAAAGGTTTTATAAAGAGAAATGAAGGCAATGCGCGCAATGTTACCATCCTTCCGATGGGTTATAGGGAACTAGAAGAGCCTTCGCTTACTCCATTTCTAGGGGTAACTTCTGCTGGCGCGCCTATTGAGGCTATAGAAATTACCGGCGAATGGCGCGCGCTTCCGGGCGAAGTGTCTAAATTGGAATCTGATATATTTATGCTTCGTATCTCCGGTGATTCAATGATAAATGCCGGAATTGACGATGGAGATGTGGTTTTAGCGCAAACCAAAAAAGAATTTATTTCCGGCGAAGTTGTGCTTGCCGAGAAAGATGGGGAGACGACAGTCAAAAGATTTATTTCGGAAGACAAACCGCCATATGTGTATTTAAAACCTGAGAATCCTAAATATCAGAACATTCTTTTTACTGACGACACTCAACTAAAAGCCAAGGTCATTTCCGTTCTTAAAAATAATTATTGGAAATCTATAAAATAAATTTATGAAAACCCCACTTAATTATACAGGCAATAAGTCTAGATTGATGTCTCAGTTTATGAATCATTTCCCGAAAGATGTTGATGTATTTGTTGATTTATTTTGCGGGGGTGCAACAGTCGGTCTAAGTGTTGATGCAAAAAAAGTGATTTTCATTGATAATAACATTAATGTAATAAACTTATTAAAACATCTTTCAAGATATGATTTCAACACACTTTTATCTAGATTAGAAATATTGGTAGAAAAATACGGTCTATCTTACTCCGCTAGATATGGATATAAAGAATATCATAATAAGTCAGGAAAAAAAGATAATAACGGATTTAAGGAATTTAATACTATTGGTTATTATAAATTACGCTCCGATTATAACTTAATGGAAGACAAAACTTCAAAAGAAGCGCTTGACTTACTATATCTTTTAGTTGTTTATGCATTCAATAATGATATGCGCTTTAATAAAAACGGGGGATTCAATCTTCCAATTGGAAAGACTGATTTAAACAAAAATAATATAGAAAAGTTAAAAAATTATATTAAAAGAGTTAATTCAATAAATTGTATTTTTATTTGTGGAGATTTCAGAGATGAAAAAGTAGAACAAATTTTAATGAAGGCAGATTTCATATACGCTGATCCTCCATATTTAATAGGTGATGCTGTTTATAACGAAACTAGTAATTGGACGGAAGAAACAGAGCAAGAGTTGATAAACTTGTTTGAGAAATTAAATAAAAATAAAAAAAGATTTGCCTTTTCAAATGTTTTAAGTAAAGTTGGTTTTTCAAACAAACCCCTATCAAATTGGCTTTTCAATAGAAATGATTTACATATAATTGATATTAATTATCACTATAGAAGTGCTAGTTATAATAAAATAGATAGAAATGCAAAGGAGCGAGAAGTATTAATTAAGAATTTCTAACATGGATTTACTGATTGGCAATAGAAGATATACAGGGAGCAAAAAATCTCTTTTAAACGACATTTATAAAAGTATCGCTTCTTTTTCAAAAAAGGGTGTAGTTTTTGCTGATTTGTTTGCAGGAACAGGCATTGTGTCTTCTTTTATGCTAGAAAAAGGTATGAATGTAATAGTCAATGATAATTTATATTCTAATTATGTTGCTTATCAAGCTTGGTTTGGTAAAGAGAAGTTTAATGCAAAAAGACTCAAAAAGATTATAGCTGATTTTAATTTAATAGATGGAAAAAAATTAAAGGATAACTACTTTTCAAAAATTTACGGGAGAAAATATTTTTCAGTCGCAGATGCAAATAAAATAGGCTATTTGAGAGACGAAATATCAAAAATTAGTTTAAATAAACGAGAAAAATATATATTATTAGCATCATTAATGTATGCAACAGACAAGATTGCAAACACGGTTGGACATTTCGAACATTTTCTTTCCAAAGAGCCAAAAGATAAAGGAGTTATTTTGAGATTACCAAAAATAAGCAAGTTTGCGAGAAATGCCAGTATTTATAATACTGACGCCAATAAACTTGTTCGGAAAATTGTTTGTGATATAGCTTATATTGATCCCCCATACAACGCTAGACAATATATAAATTTTTATCATGTTCTAGAGAATTTAGTTAGATGGAAAAAGCCGACTGAATTTGAGGGAAACTCTATGAAGTTCAAGAGAAATCATTTAAAGAGTGATTATTCTAAATCAAAAGCACCCATTGTCTTTAAGGATTTAATAGACAACTTGAAAGCAAAATTAATAGTGGTATCCTATAACAATACTTATGATGCAAAAAGTAGTGCGTCAAATAATAAGATTACTGAATTACAATTATTAGATATTCTTTCTGCCATAGGTAAAGTTACAGTAAAAAGAATTAAACATAAATCTTTTAATAGTGGACAAACTAATTTCAAAAATCACCAAGAAATTTTATACATATGTAAAACAAAAATATGAGTTTATTAAAAATCTACAAAGAAAAGAATAAAAATAGTGATTGGTTTACTGACCACTCTTCTTTGGCAAAGGGGGCATCCGGTAGACTGTTTGAATATACAAATACAAATTTTCGAACACAAGACACATTTATAGCTGATTTTTTAAAGTTTTTAGAAATAGAGAATAAGCCCAGAGAAATATGGCCAAAACAAGATAATCATGGTCAAGAAATACATAAACACTATGTTACCAACATGATTCAGTCTAAACTTTTTAAGAAAGATGAAAATGAATTATTCAGCAGGACATCCAAAGGTCTTCTTTATGCAGATTTTATAAACTTAAAAATACCAGAATCCGATAGATGGTTTATCAATTATTTATTTCTTTTGAATGGATATTATTTAAATCATAAGAATTATATAATATTTAGAGTAAAGGAAGATCTGCTCGGTCACTTTCTAAGCACAGAAGGTATCACTAAAGATCTATTAATTAAAGAAGCAAAAATATTACTTCAGCAAACATCTTTTAGTTCAATATTGAGAAGCCAATTTTTTTACTTCCACTCGTTTTATAATGATTCAGATTTCTTGACCTGTTATTTAAGGTCAACAGACAAAGAAAAAGAAGAGCTAGCTTTTTATATTGAAAAAAATTTAAACAAAGAAAATTTCCAATGTTGTATATCAAAAAAATATCAACCAAAAGGTAATTTTAATAAAATTATGTTACTTGATGAAACAAAAGTATTTCTTTTGACACTCCTATTTCTTGAATCAAAAAAAGTAGAATTAGATGCCTACAAGATATTTTTTGAAAGTTATAATAAAAATATTTCTTCATTGAATGGCGATGTGTTAAATTATTTATATAAAAATAAAAGTATTTTTGACCCAATTTTTGAGGATGTTTTTGAGTCAGAGGAAGTAGAGATAGCTGATTCTATAACTACCTTTGAAACGACACAAATATCACAACTAGACGATAGAGATATTGCTGAAGAATATATAGACGAGACAAGCGAAGTAGGAAGGCAAAAGATTAAAGCAATTTATAGTTTGAGAAAAAGACAAGCGCGTATGTTAAGTCGTTATAAATGTGCGCTTGAAATAATAAATAATTGTAAACCAATATATTTTACAGCAAAAAATAATGGTAAAAATTATTTAGAACTACACCACTTTATACCTAGAGAATTTAGAAATGATTTTTCCCATTCAATTGAAGTACTCGCAAATTATATTACATTGTGTCCTCGTTGCCATAGGCAGATTCATTTAGCTTTAGATAGAGAAAGAAAGCATCTTATAAATTCTCTTTATGATGACAGAAGTGCCAGATTAGAAGTAGTTGGACTTAAGTTGGATTTTAAAAAGGCATATGAGTACTATAAAATAGATGTATAACTGAAAAAGTTAAAAAATATTTGAGTTGATGAAAAAATCGCACGAGTCGCGTAAAAAAGCCAAAGAACTTTTAGAAGAGGCGAAACACGAGGTCGAAGGATTGATAGAAAGTAATTAAATTTAGTTTCTATTTTATATATGTATATAAATATGTAATGAATTATGTAATAACGGGCAAGGTGATAAAGGGCGATGGTTATGGCAGGAAACTGGGCTTTCCGACAGTTAATTTAGAAACAGAAAATACGGAGGCGTTGCCTCCGGAGGGGGTGTACGCTGGAATTGCGGTTTTGGATAAAAAAA